>Ga0302319_10000084_pt1 | contig 173475 bp, 150 predicted proteins | sample Bog_T0_2_FD_203319 | JGI IMG/M metagenome (GOLD analysis project Ga0302319, IMG submission 203319) | Peat permafrost microbial communities from Stordalen Mire near Abisko, Sweden - Bog_T0_2 | ecosystem: Environmental > Terrestrial > Soil > Wetlands > Peat | place: Sweden: Abisko, Stordalen...
ATAACGCCGGGTATTCGATGTATGTGGCGGCCTGGCCCTTGCTTCGGCATTACCCGGGGCATCGATTCCAAACCGGCCTTCCGGGCACATGGATGTTCGCCCAGTATGACGGCGCTGCGCCAAAGGACATGTACTCCGACGTCGAAGGCGGTCTTGGATGGTGGACGGATACGCGATTTCCCACTGAGACGCCGAAGTTCATCATGGGCGGGGTGGGTCCGAACTTCACTGAAATAGCCAATGGCCCCGCGCACGGAGCCGGTACCTGGGATGAACCCAGGGGGCTGTATGGAGTCGCACAGCTAAGTCCCTGGCTGCTTTTCCCGCTGGACGGGCTAAATCTCCAGCAGGGTACGTGCGGCCAACTCTTCGGTTACGGATACCTGACGCTGCCCCTGAGTGAAGCGAAGACCACTACAAACGGCGCCAACGTGCCGACCGGCAATCAGTGCTGGACGCTGTTCTTGAGCACGAACAACTTCAAGGGCCCGGTGGCCTTTTTCACGCCCTACTTCTGGTCGCACTCTGGATTGAAGGACCCGCGACTCGTTGGACAGCTTCTGGATAGCCGTCCGGTGGATCCCGATCGTCAGGTGCAGATGGAAACACAGTACATCCCATGCCGAGTATGCGTGGACTCCAAGGGCCAGTCGTATGCTCGAATTTCCCCCACGTCGTTTCCCCGTGAGGGCGACGGCGCTTCCGCGCTCGTGCATCAAGACACCGCATACAGTAAGCAGGCGCTCTGGTATTCGGTCCAAGCGTGGTTCGCAGGCGGCAGTCCCAGCACTGGTGCGGTCGACTCTCGAGGGGCTCGGACTCGAACCTTTAACCGTGGCGGATATGCAACGTGGGAGATCCGGTGCCCCAACCCGGATGGATCGGAAAGTAAGGTGCCTCTCGACTGGAACGCCTTCGCGACTCCGGTTGCGCTCAATTCCCAAACCTATGGATATCGATGGAACTACGCCCAAGCGACGGCGACAAACAGCGGGCGTCTGGTCACGATCCCGGAGTACTTTCGACTGGAACACGGAGCAGGCAAGAACAAAGCAAAATGGACGCCAATAGCCGCGGCCGAGGTACCCACTGATACCGGATTGCAGCAGTTGAAATGGGATCGTCCCGTTGAGGATCGGCAGGAACCCTACACGACGCCTGCCGATCCGAAAAGCTCCTGGAGGGTCCCTGGCCCTAAGGCAGGACCGTTCAAAGCGCACTTGGGGGACGGCACGGTTGTGACCTACTACTGGTATCGATTCGCCGATCAGCCGGCACTCCAAAATGCCGACCTGACTCCTTCAGAGCGGGAGCGCATGCAAGCAAGAGTCGAGAAACTCCATCGATCATGGCCCAAGAGTCATGACTACCTACCTCGCCCTACAATTGGAAAACTGGCCAATATCGACCCGGCTTTGATCGTGAAACCGCCAAAAGGCTTGGAGATCGGATACGTGCCGATTGCGACGAGGCAGGAGCTTGAGAAGCGCTAAATTGAAAATCACAGCAGTTCCATTCGTCAAACCATCGGCCATTTTTCTGTTCCTCTTATTGCCAATGCTGGGGGGAGCGGCGCTTCCAAAGGGGCCGATCAAGGTGTTCATCTTGGCTGGTCAATCGAACATGGAGGGCCAAGCAGTTGTGGACCTTGCGGGAAGCGATTACAACGGAGGCAAAGGAACGCTTCAGTCCTACATGTCGGATCCCGATAAGGCATCGACCCTCAGTCATCTCAAGAATCCCGACGGTAGTTGGAGAGTTCGAGACGACGTGTGGATTCGTTATCAGCGAGAGAATGAATCGCTCCTGGCGGGTCCCTTGGGGCTCGGGTTTTCCGTGTACGGCGATCAACACCATTTCGGGCCAGAACTCCAGTTCGGCCATGTCGTTGGTGACGCCCTCGACAATCCGGTGCTGCTGATCAAGGCGGCCTGGGGTGGCAAAAGCCTGTACAAGGACTTCCGACCACCATCGTCGGGAGGCGAAACCGGAAAATACTACAAGTTGATGATCGCTCAAGTACACGAAGCCCTCGGAAGCATCGGAAAGGACTTTCCTGCCTTAAAGGGGCGACGCTACAATCTCGCGGGTTTTGTATGGTGGCAAGGCTGGAACGATGGCGTCGACCCCAAGCATGCCGTTCCAGAATATGAGCAAAACCTGGTCAATCTGATCCACGATGTCCGCCATGACCTTCATTCGCCCAGACTGCCAGTCGTGATCGGCGAATTGACAGGGCCTTGGGTGAAAGCGGACGGAGGATGGGCCGCGCTGCGCAAAGCTCAGGCTGCCGCAACCGAGAGACCGGAGTTCGCAGGCAATGTGCTCTTCGTGCCGACCCACGACTTCGTGAGAAAGCCCGAAGATTCGCCCAATCCCGGTCACGGCCATCATGAGTTCGGGAACGCGGAAACGTACTATCTTGTGGGAGATGCATTGGGAAAGGGCGCCCTTCAGATGCTTGGGGTCAAGCCCAAATCCGAGATCAAGGACTACGGCCTAAAGCCGTATCTGCGCACTTCCCAGGTTCTGCCGCACGTCCAAGAAAGGGTATGGAAGCTCGTTTGCAAGCTGCCTTATAACTGCCAATTCCAGCCTTGGATTGAAGTCGAAGCTCCGGCAGCTGAGACCGTGAAGTTCAATTCGACAAACCCATTGGTGCTTTACCTGACTCCGACCGAATCGTGCCATACCCAAACTGGAGTCCACGCGTATGAAGCGAAGAATTGGATCAGTGGCGAAGGCGCTATCTACACAATCCCTCCCGGTGTGACGGTCAAATCTGTTAAATACAGCGAAACCGGCTATAACACCTCGGTCGCCGGCTCCTTCGAATGCAATGACGAAGACTTCAACATACTCTGGCGGAAAGCGGCCAGAACGGCATACCTTTGTATGAGGGACCACTTCTACGATTGTCCAGACCGTGAGAGGGTCGGTTTTTGGGGAGACGGCACGCCTGAGTTGGACCAGTGCTTCTACATCTTCGATTCGGCCTCCCACAAGCTTTGTAAGGACCTCGTGCTTCGAAAACTAGAGCCCACCTTCTACCCTGGCCAGCATCTGGAATTCCTGGGAGAATACGGTCTTTGGTTTTACTACCTGCAGACTGGCGACCTGGCTTCAATCGCTTCGGTCTATGAGTCGACGAAGGCGTTTCTTCTGGACACCTACAAATTCGGCGACCCAAATACCTGGTTTGACTGGGGCAACGACAGCAAGGACACCAGCGTCATCGAGACCTGCTTCGCCTACATCGATCTCGGATCGCTACGCAAAATGGCGATTGCGACGGGCCATACGGCCGACTTGGGGACCATCGACGCGAGGCTTGAGTCCATACGGAGTTCGTTCGACTCCCGATTTTGGAAAGGGCAGTTCTATCAGTCGTCAGACGTCCAGGCGCCCGACGACCGGGCCAACGCCATGGCCGTCAATGCGGGTCTGGCAGATCGTTCCAAATGGGATTCCATCTACCAGAACGTCCTTGCGACCACGCGCAACGCCAGTTGCTTTTTTGATCGTTGGGTATTTGAAGCGCTGTGCAAAATGGGAAGACAGAAGGAGGCGATGTTGCGGATGGTCTCCCGTTACCGAACGATGATCGATTGCCCAGTTACAACGCTTTGGGAGCACTACGACCGATGGTGGGCTTCGTGGCTCAACGCCTTCGACGAGGGCTCGTCTCTCAACCACGGATGGAATCCTCCCGCTCTACTGCTGTCCAAGGAGATCACTGGCGTACGGCCAGTCGATCCCGGATGGTCGACATTCGAGGTCATGCCCAAAGAGGCGTTTCTCACGTCGATCGCGGCGGTCGTGCCGTCCGTCAAGGGCCGCGTGGAAGTCCGGATTCGTAAGACCTCGCACGAATATGCCATGGATTTAGATGCCCCGGCAGGCACATCCGCCATCGTCGGAATACCCCGAGGTTCTTTCTCAAACCTGGATTCGGTTACGGCCAACGGTCGACTGGTTTGGAAGCAGTCCTTTCAACCTGTGGCAACAGACGTCTCGTGGGTGGGCGAAACAGACGGCTACCTTAAGTTCAGAGTCTCGGCGGGCCGATGGCGTTTCGTTGGCATAGGCGCCTTGCTGCTAGCCTCGCCGAAACCACCGCCCGCCCTCAAGCGACGCGAGGTAGCGTTGGAAAAGCGCGGATGGGAGGCCAGTGCTTCGGTATCAGACGGCTCCTTCCTCTTTAGCGGGGCGAAGATCCCAATCGACATATCGGCAGCCAATGCGATCGACGGAGACGATTGGACCGGATGGCGGGACATGACCCAGACGCAGTACCCCGGCCAGTGGTTTCAGGTCGATATGAAGCGCATCCAGCAATTCGATCGCGTCGTGCTCGACAACACCTGGGCACTCTGGGATTCGCCTCAAGAGTACGCCCTGTCGGTATCGTCCGACGGCAAGCATTGGAGCGCTCCCGTCGCAGTTGGTAAAGGCCATCTCGGTGTGACGACGATTGCATTCCCAATGCAGTCCGCACGCTACATCCGGGTGACCCAGACCGGTGTCAACCAAACCTACCACTGGTCCATCTACGAGTTCACCGTCTTTCGTCCGGCAACGTAGATCATCGAGAATTGGTTCGCCGCCACTCTCCTTGAATTAATCAGCCGCGCCCAATTAGGAAGGAGAAGCTGGCAGCACCAATGAATCAGCGGCATGCGAATGGTGTCCGACGGCACCTGACACAGAAACCTCAATTTGCCTGAGCTAATTATCGAGTTACCTACAGTCCATACGGGCAACTCGGCGTGCAATGTGGAAACCGTGTATAAGCGGGCAGTGCATCCCTGGAAATCCTAAGGCAAATGGACGCTTGCCTTCAGACAACGCATGTGAAAAACTCTCCCATGAGTATTGCTTTAATTCGAGCGCTTGGAATTCGAACCCGGGTGGCAAAATCGCATTTGGGAAAGTCACAAACAGGCGATCGCTGAACCACGTCAGGAAGCCAAGAACTAAGGATTCTAAATCCAATATATCCGTCGCAGATATAACCGTTACCGATATATACTGTTGTGATGCGATCCGTTCTTGCGACACGCTCAGCGACCTCCATCGATAGAATCACTTCTAGCCAAACAAACACGGGCGGTGAAGTAAAATAATCACTCTTCTTGCAATTACTTTCGTCCTTGCTCCGGGAATCGATGGCCGCATTGATAGCTATCTAGCTGGCAAGGTCAAAGAAGGCGAATCCCCGGGCGTTTCGGTCATGGTGGTTGGAGATGGGCGAGTCTTGTACACAGGTAGCGCCGGGCTCGCCAACATCAAGGAGAATCGCAAAGTTGACTCCGACACTTGCTTCCGAACCATGTCCCTTGGAAAACAGTTTACGGCGGCGGGCGCGCTTTTGATGGTTCAGAAGGGGCAATTGAAGCTTGATAGTCCCGCATCGGCCTATCTCAGCAACTTGCCCAAGTCTTGGGCAAGAGTCACCGTGAGGGACCTCTTGGCACATTCTTCCGGCGTTCCGAGCTATAACGAGATGGCGGGATTCGCTATGCAACTTAGTAGAGATGTCGGCCCGGCGGAATTGATGAAACCGGTCTTCGGATTGCCGCTCAATTTTGTGCCGGGGACTTCGTCAAAATACAGCAATTCCGATTACTTCCTGCTCGGCCTAATCCTTCAGAAGGTGTCCCATCAGACTCTGGGCGCCTACCTGAGCAAGAGCGTGTTTGCTCCATTGGGAATGCGAAGAACTCACCTTGAGCAGCCCCACGAGACCGGCCAAAACCGCGCCATCGGCTATTCGGGATCGGGAACCACCTTTTCCGAGACTCCCTATGTGAGTCCCAATGTCATCTGGGCAGCTGGCGGCTTCGTATCGAGTGCTCGGGATCTGGCCAGATGGGACATAGGGTTGCACAGCGGAAACCTGCTTAAGGCCAGTTGGGTAGCAACGATGCAATCTCCAACGAGGCTAGGCGGCCCTTATGGATTTGGGAGCGAAATTGGGACCTTTCATGGGCGACCGACGGCCGGTCATCAGGGAAGCGGAATTGGATTCAATACCGACTATTTCGTTCTTCCTACGGAACACCTCAGCGTCATCGTTCTATGTAACTCGACGCGAGCGCCGAGCGAGGAGATCGCTAGACATGTTGCCAGCCTGTGTGTACCTGGCCTGTCAGACGAAGGCAAGCCCGCAATCGCCGACACCAATCTTAGAATCACCGCCAGAGTCCGACATATCCTCCAGAATGCAGCGATCGGCATAGCCGACCCCACGGACTTCAGTCTCACCATCGACAAGGGGTTCTTTGAGTTTCTCAAGCGTGGTGGCCCAAAGATGCTAGGGCCGTTAGGCGCAATTAAGCAACTGGACCTAATAGCCTCAACGTTGAGCGTGCGCCGGTATCGAGTTCAGTACGAAAAAGGGCGCTTAACCTGGGAGTTCAAGTTCGACGCGAAGGGCTTAGTCGAGACGATGGAGCCGACAAAGGAATAGGACGTGAGTTTTAGTGCACTGTACTCTCGATCCTATGGGGCAAATGGACAGAGATCACATGCGGACGGGCAGTACCGCTCTTGCGCCTCGAAACCCAGAAATTCCAAGAAGGAGACGCGCGGGCTGTCTGGCAATTCGGAGTAACTCATAGGTGTCACGGCGACCCTTCAGAAGCACGAGTAGGTCATCAACGATCAGAGACTTCCATTGAATCAAATGTTGAGGTTCCCCAGTTCTTGATTCCCGTGAAACTGTTAAAGTCGCAGAGTCCATTCGAGTTCCATTGCTCTCCGCTCACGAGTTATTCGACTCTTCATCCGGCAGAGTTCGAGAAACATCGGACCGGAAGGTCGACCGGCGCCGAGACCACCAGCCGACAACGTAACCACCGCCAAGCGCAAATCACTTGTCTTGACAAGCCTCGTGTGCCAATCAGTCCGCGATCGCCCAACTCCGGGGCGAGGCTTGATGCGACGATGCCAGGTAACGACCAGAACTGCGGCCAGAACCACAGGCGGTATAGTCCGAACCATGTTGGCGATTGTTGTTGCGATGACACTTTTTGCGGGATTCCAGAAGCCGGACTATTCGGGGTGGAAGCTGGTTTGGAGCGATGAATTCAACACGCCAGGTGCGCCGGATCCCAAGAATTGGACGTTTGAGGAAGGATTCGTTCGAAACAAGGAGTTGCAGTGGTACCAGCCTCAAAACGCGTGGGTGGAGGATGGGCACTTGGTCATCGAGGCGCGTCGGGAGGCCCTTCCTAACCCTGACTACGACCCAAAGAGCAATGACTGGAAGAAGAGCCGAAAGGTAGCCGAATACACCTCGGCGTGCCTGGAAACGCGGGGCCTTCACGAGTTCAAGTACGGTCGCTTTGAGATTCGAGCAAAGATCGACGCCCACCCCGGCCTCTGGCCCGCGATTTGGAGCCTCGGAGTTCATGGCAACTGGCCCCTTAATGGCGAAGTAGACCAACTGGAGTACTACCAAGACACAATTCTCGCCAATACGGCTTGGGGCAAGGGCGTCTGGAATACGCGCCGAACCCCCTTTTCAAAGTTCACGGACCTGGATCCGAATTGGGCCAAAAAGTTTCATGTTTGGCGGATGGACTGGGATGATGCGTTTATCCGCATCTACTTGGATAACCGTCTTCTCAATGAGACGGATCTAAGCAAAACCATCAACCCTGATGGCACGAATCCGTTCCACCAACCCCAGTTCTTCTTGCTGAATCTCGCGATCGGTTCAACCGGCGGCGATCCCTCTCGCACCGATTTCCCAGCCCATTTCGAAGTCGACTACATTCGCGTCTACCAGCGACGTTAGTCTTTAGCCAGCACCCACTGCAAGTCTTCGGCGGTAAGGGTTCGAATGACGTCCCCGTCGTCCGTGAGGATGCTCTTCGCCAAATCACCCTTCCGGGCCTGCATGAGGAGCATCTTCTCTTCGATGGTTCCAGATGCAACCAGTCGATACACCATGACTGCCTTGTCCTGCCCGATTCGGTGAGCGCGATCGATGGCCTGGTTTTCGACTGCCGGATTCCACCACGGATCGTAAAGGATTACCGTGTCAGCCGCCGTTAGGTTGAGACCGGTTCCGCCGGCTTTAAGGCTGATGAGGAACAAAGGAACCTCGCCCGCTTGAAATCTTTGAACGGGCGTATCACGATCGATTACGTCGCCGCTGATGCGAACCCAGTTGATTTTTGCCTCTTTCAGCCGGTCTTCGATGAGGTTGAGCATCGATGTAAACTGTGAGAACAAAAGGACCTTTCGACCGTCCTCCAGCAACACGCTCAGCATGTCCATGAGACGATCGAGCTTTGCCGACTCAGTGACCTTCTCTGCTGCCGGAAGCTTGACAAGACGAGGGTCGCAGCAAACTTGGCGCAGTTTTAGAAGCGCATCCAAGATCTGAATCCGACTTCGGTCGAATCCCTGAGCCGCGATCAGCCGTTGAACTTGCTCGTCCATCGCCAAGCGGATCGACTCGTATAGATCCCTCTGCTGCTCGTCGAGTTCAACCGTTTCGATGATCTCGGTCTTCGCAGGCAGTTCCTTCACAACCTTGTCTTTCGTTCTCCGCAGCATGAACGGACGTATCCGCCGGGCCAGCCGGTCGCGCGCATCCGCATCGCCGTTCTTCTCGATCGGTCCGCGGAACCTACGCTTGAAGTCGGCATCCGTACCGAGGAACCCAGGCATCAAGAAATGGAATAGGGACCACAACTCGCCAAGGTGATTCTCGACCGGCGTACCGCTCATGCATATACGGTGGTGCGCTTCTAGTTCGCGCGCCGCCCGGGCTGCAATCGTGATCGGGTTCTTCACGTTTTGAGCCTCATCGAGGATGATCGCGTGATACTTTGATTTCTTCAGATGCTCTTTGTCGCGGGCCAGAAGCGGATAGGTGGTCAAGGCGATTTCACAATCGGTCAATTCCGCGAATCGACCATGACGGCCAACCCCCTGGAGGGTGATGACCCGCAGCTCCGGGGTAAACCTCTCGCACTCCCGCCGCCAGTTCGGCATCGTGCTAGTCGGAGCGACGATCAGGGTCGGACGAATCAACCGTCCGGCTGCCTTCTCCTTCTGGAGGAACGCCAGCACTTGGACCGTCTTGCCGAGTCCCATGTCGTCTGCCAAAATTCCACCAAAGCCGTATTCGCGTAGGAATTCAAGCCATGCAAGTCCTTCCTTTTGGTATCCGCGCAACTCGCCGATGAACCCTTGGGGTTCTGGAACGGGTTCCAAATGATCGAAGGCGGCAAGCCGTGTGGTCAGCCCCTTAATCTCTTCGTTCGTACGCCAAGGTAAATCGGCGTCCTCGACCGTCTCCTCGAAGATGGAAGCCTCCGAGAGCATCGACTTGGGCAGACGCAATTCGTCCGGCCAGTCGTGAACACCACCAAACAATTCGACCAACGGTCGCAAAATGGCGTTCAGTCTTGCCCGCGACAGACGCACGGCCCGGCCATCGTCGTCGAAGATAAACATGTCGTCGGTCTCGTGGGGCGCACGCGACCGGCCGCCGCGATGCTTCAGTTCCGCTTGCTCGGCAAACAGCTTGCCAAGGACCGATTTTAGGTCAAACGGCTTGCCTTCGACCCGGATTCCAACTTGGAACTCGAACCAATCGATTCCCGACCCGCTTTCCAGCCCAAGGTCCCATTCGACGTCGTCGTCGGAGACGATGCGGAATCCCTCTTCAACCTGAATCTTCCATCCCAGCCCGATCAGTTTCGGAAAAAGCGTTTCCCTCATCTGTTGGATACGCTCGATTGGGTACTGCAGCCGGTAGTCGTCTGGGGGCACGATGCAAAGCGCTTTGCCCATGTCCTTGGGAACCTCCCATCCACAGTAGGAAGGTTCCATCCAGCCGTTCCGCTCGAGCCGCTCCAAGGCGGCGGCCTCGGCAACTGGATTGCGACGTAGGAGCAGAATCTCGTTCGCGTTGACAACTCGGATGTCGCTGCCGTCTGGCGGGCCGAGGATCCCCTCATATTCGAAACTCAGTTTCGCGAATGCAATCGGCGCGGAAAGCTTGGGCTGGTTCCAAGAATAAGCGGCACGATGGCATGTCTCAAATTCGACAACCAAGCATGGCACGGGTTGGGGGGCTCGAATCACCGGCTTAAGCTTGGGTTTGGGAAGCGCATCGCCAGAAATCCCAAGCTGGACGAGACGGGTCCTGACGGTTGGCAGCACCTCCGGGCGGATGGCGCCGATCCGCAAGAATGCGCCCGCCATATGAGCTGGGTATTCACATTCAATCGGACCACAAATTCGGGAATCCGTATCGACATACCAAGGCGGGGAAACCGACAAGGTTTGCCCAGTCACACCAAAATCAATCGTCGGCTGGAGCATTCCTTTTGTGCTCGATTCCATCCAGCGAACCGTGCCGGACCGGCTCGAGCCCAACTTCAGATAGTGATCGTCCTGGAATTCCTTCCAAACGCATCGGCCTGATTCGATCACTGCCTGAAGGAGCCTTGCGCCGTGGCTACCGTCCAAACGGTATTCGGCTCGGTTCCAGTCGAGCTTGACCGCGTTCCGATCGATATCGACCACCAGACTACGATCGTACTTGTTGAGATATTTGGGCAGGTTGCCCGACGAGACCATCGAGACTTTGAACTCCGTCTGAGACCCAAACTCTCCCGCTTTGAGGATCGACCGACTGGTAAGGACCACGGTGGGCACCTCTGCGCCATTAGGGGCTGGCTTGGTGTTGAGGACATAGAAAAGCCGGGCTTTGGCAAGAGGATCGAACTCCTCGGGATCGACCGTGGCCGACGCGATGCGATCCAGCCAATCCGCCACTTCATGGGGAAGTGGAATCTCCAAGGAATCCGCTTTTACGTCCGTGACGACCTCCAAATAGGGTTCAGCCGGTTCTTCAGGTGCTTCAATGATTTCAAGTGCATGATCTAGGGCGTACTGCGCCAACGCCACCGCATGTTTGCATTGGGCGTTGTAGGGGCACGTGCATTTAGACTCCAGATAAATGCCGCGGCCCGTTTGAACCACTTCAATTTCGACTTCATATGACTCGGAAAAAGATCCCCGAACGACACCATAAAGAGTTCCGTTCGAATCTCCCCAGGCCCGCACCACGAGTTTTCGGCGAATGTAGTCGCTGCCCCGTGCCAAGATGGTTGGCGCGAAACTTCGCTCAATATCGCTAGGTGCGAATGGTGTCACGGGTTCTATCGATTATGGTGCCTCCTGTCTATGGATGGCGTCGCGGAATGGGTTGCAATATTGATCTACGTGATGGTGAAAGGCGAGATAGCAGTTCTGGAGAATAATCGTAGCCGTATCGCGTATTTCCCCAGGTGGGACCGTATCGATAAATCACCACGCGCCGCTCTCCAGGATTAGTACGCTCGGTCGCGCCGTGCATCAGAGCATCCACGAACAACAGAGAGTCTCCTTTGTTCAGGTGGACCTCGATGGCGCCCTCATAGGTTGGCTTCTCGTCCATACGTGCACTCCACTCCGCGCTGACTTGTGGATGCATCAGATTCGACTTGTGGCTCCCTGGGATCACGGCTGTCCCGCCGTCCCCCGGTCCGATATCGGTCAGTGCGGTTAAAATGTTGACCTGGCCACAACGAAATCGACCGTTAACGTAGCCGAATTGATTTCGCACCACCCCGTCCTGTCCTCCTGAGTGGATCGGGAAAAAGCCTCCGGAACGTCGAATCGAGGCAAAGCACTCATCGATGAACAGACCCTGAACATAGGAGTCCTCTTCTCCGCAATAGTGCCTGAGATGTCCAATCCAGGATGGATGATCGATCAACTCTTCAAACGGTTCGCCACCTTCGACGATGTTCTGAAGCTCAATCCCCGCGTGGCCATTGTTGTCGAAACGCTGGACATTTCCGTGCCAGCCCTGCCATTCAAGCGGTGGAAACCCATCTAAAGCTCTATTTAGTCGCTCTACCAACTCCGGAGCGACCGCATTCCGTAAAATCAAGTACCCGCGAAGATCAAATAGATAGTCTTCCAAAGCCGTCGGCATCCCTCAATCCTACCGGCTTTCGTGCCAGTGTCGAGCAATGACGGTATACTCTTGTTTCAAAATCCGTGGGAGGACGCGAACCGTCCGCCTGCACCACAGGTGAATGTATTGAGAACAAACGATAAAAAGAACCCCCACTCGCCGCGCTATACGGCAGTTGCAAAGACCATCAACAAAGACGTTCCCGTTGAAATCGCCGCCGCTATTACCCTCGTTAAGCAGACCGCGAACGCCAAGTTCGTAGAGAGCGTCGACCTCGCGGTGAACCTTGGTATCGACCCTCGAAAGGGCGATCAAAACGTGCGAGGCATTACCAACCTTCCTCATGGCACGGGCAAAGTTCGCAAAGTGGCCGTCCTGGCGAAGGGCGACCTCGCTGCCCAGGCTGAGCAAGCTGGAGCCGATACAGTGGGTGGAGACGAATTGATCGCCCAGATTCAGGCTGGCTGGAGAGATTTCGAAGTGCTCCTTGCCACCGAGGAAATGGCCCCTCAGATCGGAAAAATCGGCCGCATGCTCGGCCCACGGACTCCGAATAAGAGAAACGGAACCGTCACCAACAATATCGGAACCGCAGTTCGAGAAATCAAGGGCGCTACCCGCGTCGAATACCGTGCTGACAAGGCCGGTATCGTTCACCTGGCGATCGGTAAGGTCAACTTCACAGACGAACAGCTTCTTGAGAACTTTAAGGCGGGCCTTAGCGCTCTGGTAAAGGCCAAACCCGCAACCGCCAAAGGCAAGTACATTCGAGCCATCACCGTAAGTGCTACCATGGGCCCCGGAATCCCAGTCGACACGACGACGGCGGCCAAGATGGCTGGCTAGGCACTAAGTCACGTTTGATCACGATAGGCCGTTCGGATTGTCCCGAACGGCCTATTTCATTTGGTTGCATGTGTCAGCTGGTTGGTATCCTTCTTGCTACAAAGGCACATGAAAAAAACGCTCAGGTTCATTGCTCCGTTCTGCATCCTGGTAACCGCTCTGTATCTCGCCTATCTCTCTCAAAGGTAGGTCACGACCAGTTTCTCTGAAATTCCCCTACAAAATGAAGACTTGTTCACCCAATTGTCCGTAGTAATTGGGATGAAGTCCTGGTATTCAGCCATGTTCCTTGTCGTCGTCTTGGCGCTCACCGGGTGCGTTACGGGGCTGGCAAGCGCCCAGAAGCCAGAGAAAAAATACAAAGTGACGCATACGCGAGCCGAGTGGAGAAAGCTGCTGTCACCCGAAGCGTTTGATGTCCTTCGAGACTCAGGGACCGAGCGCGCCTTCACCGGGAAGTTGCTGGACGAACACGGCAAGGGTGTCTTCGTTTGCGCTGGTTGCGGCCAAGAGCTGTTCAGTTCCGACACCAAATTTGATTCGGGAACCGGATGGCCGAGTTTTTGGAAACCAATCAACGCCAAAGCCGTCGATCAAGTTGAAGATCATAGCGACGACATGGACCGTACGGAAGTGAAGTGCGCCAATTGTGGCGGCCACTTGGGCCACGTATTCGATGACGGGCCTCAACCGACCGGCTTGCGCTACTGCATGAATTCGGTCGCTATGAAGTTCGTCCCGGCGAAGCAAAAGTAGCTGCGAACGCATCGACCCAGAGTTTCTGGGCCAGAGTGTCCGGCACGTCGATGCCGCGTGCCGCAGAGATTCGGTCGAACGCCTCAGTTGGATCGATGCCCTGAAGCGTCATGACGCACGCCGCCATGACGGAAGACCTCCCAATCCCCATTCGACAGTGGACGACCACGTTTCGTCCGGTTGCCAACCGGTCAGCCAATTTGACGGCAATCCGATGGATGTGCTTCGGAGTTTCTGGAATGGACCGATCGATGATCGGCGCTTGCACAAACTCCAGCCCCACCTTTGCACAGACCACCGGCTCTTCCGACAAACCCAAGAAATCCGCTTCCTCGCGCCCGAGCATCGAAACGAGAACATCAACCCCCGACGACCTCAGTTGGCGTAGCTCCGCTTCGAGGGCCGCACTGCCGACCGGGTGCGGCGAGATCGCGAGTCTCCCGGGCGAATCGACATCTATCCAACGAAACGTAGGCACCTATTTAGCTTAACGGACGTTTTCGTGATTCGTTAGCTCGAATTGTCACGTTTGCCTCCGCTAAACGTGCTTGGTGAATCTCGAACCTCAGATCCATGCAAACAAGCTGATCTCGTTGCCGTCTGGATCGAGCACGATCGCATATCGTTGGCCCCAAAAGGCATCCCAGGGCTCGCGTTTACCAAGGAATCCCGCATCCAGGACTTTGGCATACGCGCCATCGACAGCTTGCGGGGTATCGCAAACAAAGCCAAGCCCCATCCTCTGCCCGGCTGGCTCGACCCAGTCGGAGTCGATCTCCTTCACCATTGGCAACGCGTCCCAGGCGAGACGCAAGCCGTTGGGCAATGTTGTTTCAACGTGTGGCTCATTAACATCCACCTCACCGATCTCGACTCCGAGTAAGCGGTAGAAGCGGAGCGACTCCGCCATGTCCACTACTACAATTCCAATGTAATCAAATTTGAGACTCATTTTCCTTTTCACCTCTTTCTGTGGCTGCTCAATCGGCAATTCCTACTCGAAGTTCGCCGTAACCAGCCAACCGTCAACGCGTCGTGCAACATCGTTCTTGACCAGATCCTCAACCGCCTTATCCATAACTGGCGACGGGATCCTCAAGTGTTTGGCGAAGAGCCTTGGATCGATAAAGAACGATTGAGATAGGTATCGATCCAGAAACCGCCCCAACGCATCGCTGGGCGTCATCTGAACCGCTTCGGCGACTTGACCGGCATACTTCACCCCAATCAACGCATGGTTCATATCGTCGGCGGCGGACTCCGAGTCAAAAACCTTTGCCAACAGGAGTCGGGTGTCAAGCTCTTCCACCGCCTTTAGGTACGCAGCTCGCTCCGGTTTTCCAGTCGGGAATCCGGCCCGCTTCCGCAGTTCCTTGGTTGAAAGTACGCCACCGGCGCCTTCGAACGCGCGAACGATCCGGATGGCGTCGTTCGATAGGAGACCATCAACATACAGGTCCTCCGGGTCGCGCCTCTCCATTCCAAAGCCCAATACCAAAGGCAAGACATCCCAGGCTATCCATGTCGGCTTCTTCGCGACCAAGGCGCCATAGAATGCTGCCAGAGACTTGCCGATATCCCATCTCCATACGTAAACGTGGCCAGACGGGCTGTCCCAACTCGCATCAAGCTTCGCCTTTGGCTCGCTCATATACGCGTCGTACAGGTTCGGCACTTCCGCCGAGGCCGCATAGTGAGTCACGAGGCCATGACGTTGGATGAATTGCTTTGCCGCCTCAGGGTCCGGTACCCGATGCTCGCCATCCTGACACCAGGATCGGAGCCGCCGTGTTTGAAGTTGTTCGATATCCACGCCCTCCATCATAGCGACCCATCGGTGACAACGTCCTGTCACCGTCTCGGACAATTTTCAGAACTCTCTTAAGACCGTATCGCAAGGTCCCAACCGTTATTCGAGAAGCTTGTTTGCGTAGAGTTTCGAGACCCTTTCCGCACGTTCCCGAATTCGTGTCCGCAGATCCTCAGGCTCCAGCACGAAAGCGTCTGAACCCAGTCCGCCGAAGTATCCGGCATACCAGTCTAGTTCCTGAGGTGGACAACGAAACTCAAGTTCCTGGTCAACCGCGGCAGAGACTTGCCCCCCAAGATGGGGCTCGTTCTGAACAATCCTGGCGCCCCGCTTTGTCAACCTGACACGAACGAGGGGGTGTGAAGGGTGGTTATAAGGGACCGGCTCGTTCACCGATTCGGGCGCTTCGGTCGGCTCAAGTTCCTGAATTCGATCTACACGCAGGACGCGCGAGCCTTCCCCGTCCGAGCCCTCTAGATACCAGAACCCTCGATCGGCATAGAGTCGATCGGGGCGAACAACTCGGACAGTCACTCCTCCTTCCGAATCGTACTTCATAGATGTCCATGCCCCAGTCCCGATAATCTCGACCAGCCGGTCGAGCATTGGCGCCCTCGTCGTACGCTTGGGAACCGATAGGGCGACATTCCCTCGAAGTCCATCGAGCCGTTGGAGATGCTTATCGGGAATCAGATGGCGAACCTTGGATGCCAGCGAAATGCGTTCCGCCGAAAAGGGCGAATCGGACATCTTTGAGAGGCTGTCTACGGCCATCATAAGAAGCAACGCCTCTTGCCACGTCAGTTCAAGGGGTTCCAGTCCGTGACCGGATGGCAACGAATATCCCCCTCCTGGGCCGTCCTGAGAGATCACAGGGACCCCCATTTCATACAAAGCCTGCACATCCCGCAGCACCGTTCGACGGGAGACTTCCAACGACTGTGCGATCTCCTCGCAGCGACGCCTACGCTCTTGAAGGAGCAAGACGACGGCCATAAGTCGTTCGGTCCGGGTCATGGCGCACTAGAAATCAGATCGAGCAACCAGACGGCGAATATCTTCCCAGGCGCTTTGTAGATCGGAAAGAAGCGGGGATTGGGCGCGAGAGATTGCCACCAGATAAGGGTCGATATCCGCAAGAAGCAGATACTCCTCTGCGACCGGCCCTTCGGCCATTACTCTGCCGAACGGGTCGACTATCATCGAACCGCCAATAAAGCCCTTTCCGCCCTCAAAGCCGCAGAGTTGGGCACTTGCGCAGAACACCCCATGCTCCTCAGAAATCCCACGGAACAGGCGTCGATAGCGATCGTGGTTCTCAACATCCTGGCCGCCAAAACCACGTCCCGGCGAAGCCGCCGGAACAAGAATGAGCTGAGCGCCATTGACCGCGCACAGGGTAGGAAGCATTCCATGCCAAACATCTTCGCAAATCAAAACCGCGATCTTGCCAAGGCGAGTGTCAAACACACCCAGCTCGCGCCCACGGCTTACGAAGCGTTCCTCGTCAAAGACCCCATAGGTCGGCAAAAAGAACTTGCGGTAAACCCCGACCAAACGGGGCCCATCCGGCGAAAGTTCGATGCAGGCTGAACTGTTAAAGAGAGTCCCGTCGTGGTTCTCATAGAAGCCGAGTACCACGTCGACGGTGCCTTCCAACTTCTTCCCCAGACGTTTCCAGATAGCGGCAAGCAATTGTGTCGAAGTCAGCGAGGACTCGAGAACACCGCCTTCCAAGAAGTATCCGCTTGTCGAGGCTTCTGGCAACAGGATAAGGTCGGCCCGCTCTTGTTGGGCTTGAAGAATAATTTCGCAGATCGTGTCGAGGTTCTTTTCGACTTCGGCCTTGAGGGGAGCAAATTGCGCACAAGCGACCTTAAAGGCCATTGGGTGAGTTTACACCGGACTGGGCTTTGGAGCGTAAGTGTCGCGGATTTTAAGACCCTGCATTTGGGTTGGATCGAATAGTCCTTCCAACAATTTCGATGCCGTCGATGTATTCGATGGAGGGACAAGACAGATGCAGAGTCGTTTTTGGGCCCGAGTGAAGGCTACGTAGAGAACCCTCCTTTCTTCTGCTTCGTCAAGCGCTTTCCGCTTATCGGACAGGAGCTTGTGCATGATGCTTTGACCCTTTCCAAACTTACATGCCACCATTCCCTGAGACGGATCTACGACAACATCGCGAGCCCGTCCGGCAAGCCGTTTATCGGTCTGTGGGATCACGACCACCGGCCACTCAAGTCCTTTGGCCTTATGGATCGTCATAACCTTGACAAGGTCGGCGTCGTGGTCATCCGAGGGCGCATCTCCTTCCTTGTGGCGAAGATCCTGAATCTCTCGAATTCGATCCGAATACTCCAGTGGACCCAACTCAGGTTCTTCGGTGGCCAGAGTTAGAAGCTTCCTAGCGTTCGCCAACATTTGGTCCCCTTTCACTCGTCGCGCCAATGCAGGCAGATAGTCAGATTTCGCGTAGACCTCAGCCAACACCTCCCAGGCGGACAAGCGGTCAGCGACCTTCGAGAGGGGCGCAAACCATGCCTTGAAGCTCGTGAGCTTATCGGCGTCCGCCAATACGGGCGGCTCGAAAGTCTCCAACTGCTCGACAACATACGGATTCTTTCCCAACAGCGCGATGCTGTCGAGACTCACGCCCACCATCGGGCTGCGTAGGGTAGCGAGCAAGGCAAAGTCGTCGTAGGGATCGGCGAGAGAACGCAGAGTGTTGGCGAGATCGCGCACTTCAAGGCGGGTATAGAACTTTTCCGAACCACCGGTTATACGACTGGCAATTTCCATATCGTCGAACGCCTTCTTGAGTGCAAGGGCGCCCATACTGTCGCGAACCAACACCGCAATGTCCTTCTTCTTGACTCCCTCGTTGAGAAGCTCCTGCACATAGCTGGCCGTTGCACTCGGGCTCTTGGCCGGTTGCCTCCAGATCTCGACCCCTTCGTACGATGGTCGGTCATCCAGATCGAAGTCCATTGGCCCGGTACTTGGCCTCATCGGCGAATACTCGTCGCCCCATAGCCCGCGAAACACCACATCCACGAAATTCAGGATTCCCGGCGCCGATCGCCAATTCTTCACCAAGCGTTTGGTCAGAGTCTTGGATGAACGAGTCTTGAATAGCTGAACATCTGCCTGTCGAAACCCATAGATCGATTGCTGAGCATCTCCCACCATCATCATTCGGTGGCAACCCAGTTTGTCCAGCAGGCTGTATTGAATGGGATTGACGTCTTGTGACTCGTCGACCATGACAACCTGATATTGCTCTCGAATTCGCTGACGCGTGACTTCCGATCGATTTAAGAGGCTATTCGCCCAGATTTCCAGCGCGGAGAAGTCAAGTGCCTGCATGGCGACCATGTCTCGATCCATTCTCCACCAGGCCGCGCACGCGAGTTGGACAAGGCCGCAAGTCTGGCGCAATGCCTCCTCTTCTGCCAGAGGATCCCCTTTACCCTTTGCCCAGCTTGGCACTGGGACCCCGGCATCCTTGCAAGACTGTTGGATACGGGTGTTCATATCGGTCGACTCATTCGCATCGAAAATCGGGCGGCATTTTTCGGGCAGTGTTTCCCTGATCGTGGATTCCCATGCGGCGCGAAGGCTCGTCACATCTCTGTATCGATAAGCGATGTCGTCACGACAGAGGCGCCCCCCTCTCAATTCCCGCAAAACTCGCTCTACTGCCGTTTCAAGGACCCCATAAGGAGACTTGTTTTCTCCGAATCCCGGTCGCTTGCCAGCCAAACTTCGGATCAACCCTTCCGCCTCTGGCAACTCGTCGAATGTAGAAGCCATTGCGTCCCGCACACTCGCAGTGAGCAATCGTGCAGTCTGATCCTCCGCGAGAATCTCGTACTGCGGGTCAAGACCCGCTTCAAGCGCATTCTCGCGAAGTAGTCGTTCACAAAATGAGTGAATCGTTTGAATGGGGCCGGTTTCCGCGATCTGTGCGTCTTCAAGCCGGTTAAGGTCGCGCAACCGTTTCACAATGCGATCCTTCATTTCAGCAGCCGCCTTTTTTGTGAAGGTGATCGTCAGAATCTGGTCCGGTCTCAGGCCCTCTTGCTCAACGTGGCGCAAATAGCGCTCAACCAAGACGAATGTTTTTCCGGCGCCAGCCGAAGCGATCACGGTGAAACTGTCCTCGACTGCTTTGATAACCGCGTTCTGTTCGGTGGTCGGAGTTCGATTTGCGTCGGTTAAACTCATCTGCCTACCTCTCCACCGCTCATTCGAGTCCTAGCCTCGAATCTTCGAACATCCGCAACTGCCCCGTTTACCAGATTCTTCTTCAAATTCCTGGGATTCGAATGCGGGATAGGACTCGCCAGTATTGGAACGGAGTCTAGCGGTTCGATCACGCGACACGTGCTCGTTATCCGAGGATCAAACATCGTCAAACTCCTGATCGATTCCAAACGGCGAATCGTCCTCCCCAAACCCGCGCGATCGGCGGCACAGTTCGCCGTAATCGCACCAATCGCAGTGTTCCCCCTTAGTCGCGTCGACACGTCCCTCAAGGATCCTCTGGACCGCTGAGGCAAGGGCTTTTTTTACGTCGCTATAGAATGACTTCTTCGAGCTGTTTAGGTCATCCGAAACCGCCAAATCCACGACTTGAAGACCATCAGCCACACTTGACGCTAGCGGCTGCGAACCGCCTCGACCTAAAACCATGAGCGTGCGCTTCCCCGTCATCGACTCCACTTCGATCGCCCCTTCGCGTCCCGGCTCGTGGATAGCGAGCAGATGCAAGCCAAAATAGAGTTTCTCCACGTCGGTTAGTTCCTTTGGGTTCCCAACTGCGGAACCGTAGAGGTGCGCGACATTGTAACCTTCCAGTCTCGAAATTCCCGCTATCGCCCCTTCTAGCCTTACGCCGGTAGGCATCAGGTCCTTTACTCCGTGGGAGCCAAACGAGACGTTTGTCTTCACGCTCCCTTCCTCTTTCTTCCATTCTTCGCGAGACCGCGTCTCACGGACCAGCCAGTCGCGTATGAGCCTCTCACCTCCCGCGCGCAGCAACTGCATCTCCCAATCTGGAACATCGGAGTAGAGCCGGTCAAGTTCTGCTTCCAATGCAACCTGGAGCGCACGCTCTGCTTCGACCATGTCCTTCTTTGCCATGAGCTGGGCTACCTGAGGCAGTTTGCGTAGCGAACCCCAACGCTCCGATTGCCGCTTGACGCGCACACTCAAGACGTGTCGCACCAGATATTGAAACGGGCATTGCAGCGCATCCCTCAACACATTCGGCCGAAATCCCGCTCCCTCTACCGGTCGAATGGCGCTTCGAGCCCCTTCGGTGAGAATCTCGAGGGCCAGAGGAAGTTCTCGAGGGCCGTCCATGGCAACCCGTAGCTTGCGATCTGCTTCTGAAAGGCAAGCATCCAGTTCTGGAGCAAGCACCTGCCTGGGGTAGTCATGCTTATAAATCTGGTTTTCCCCGCCTACCGCCCGTTCGACTTCCGTGAGATAGAAGGCGGGGATATTATCTCTTTGGTCGTCCGCGAGGGGATAGCTGAACACCAACTCTCTTTGACCGGCTGCGCACACCCGGTAGAACTCATCACGCTCGGCATGGGCTTTACTATGTGAATCTCCCAATGCGGGCATCCCGTCTCGGAATGCACTGATCTCGTGACGCTCGCTGTCGGTCAAGATTGGATCTTCGGAGCGCCTCCTTGGGAAGACGCCTTCCAGCATCCCAAGCACATGCAGGACGTCTATATCGCCGAATGCGGTGGGATCCGAGGAGACCCTTACTCCCTGGTCGCCGGTCGGAATACTGACGTCACCATCGATCCAGATCTTCTCACACAAACCTGCGAAACCGCTGAGCGGCATCTTGGACTCGCTGGTGACGCTGTCCACCGAAATGTGATTGGCAAGAAGCCGCTCCATCTGGTTCAAGGATCGTCTATCTCGCTCATCCATCGCGCCTCCCTTGTTCTCTAAGCGAGCCCAAGGCAGCCTCTGGTCCCGGTTGAATTCTTGAAGCAACGCGTACCACTCTGGCAGTCGGAGCCCGGAATCGTCTGCCTTTCGCCTCCACTCCAACAATGCGATCAGCCATTCGTGAGTCTCGGCATGCTCTGCCGCCCACGCTTCAAGGGTTGGCCATTGGGCGTTCTTTTGCGAGTAACAGACCCTCAATTCCGCTTCCAGTTCGTTTTGGGATTTGCCAGAGAGGCGCAGGTAGCTACTTCTCAGCACTGGTGATAAAGTGCGTACGTCGTTCGACGCGCAGAATTTGAGTGCCGCAAGAGTCAGGCGTGCAAACGAGTTCGTCAGCAATGCGGCACGCCTCGCCATCCGAATCGGTACGTCCAGTCTTTTGGCTACGGACTCGATGAGGGGAGCATAAGACTCAAGGTCCCGAACATAAATGCCTGATCGATCCATTCGGTCCTTGGCAATACACCCACGGATCGCCCATTCCACCTCCGCAAGGGAATCGGCGGCACTTACCTTCGAGACTTTCACTTTCTCGTCCGTCTCAAAATCTTGTGCAAACAGGTTTCGCAATAGCTGGTTCATCGGACCAATGAGCTCTGCATCTGCGCCCAGTTGCCGGATCATATTTTCTGCCCCCAAGAAGATAGGCGCATCGGTGGCGTGTCGATCCAAGACGACCGTGACATCGATGCCTTGTCCAGCAGCCCACTGCAGCCACTGGATGCGGATGGGGCACTCGTCGGAACCCACGAAGACGAGGATCCGGGAAAGATCTCCTTCCAGTTCCAACGTCGATTCCAGACAAGCCCGGATCTGGTGGGTGTGCTGTTGTCGTCCCAGTCGGCCCAACACATCGGTCACTTCTTGGTCGATCATGGCAAGGTCGGTGAGTTTTGAGGCGAGGCGAGGATTACATCGACTTGCCAGTTCACGCATCGCTTCCGCATCGATTCCCCACAGGTGAAGCTCGTCCAATGTGCGCCCAAGAGCTTCGTGAAGACCGCTAAATCGGGCGCAGAGATGAAAGGGGGAACCTGGCTCGACCAAACTGGCTGCGTGGGCGATCGCCGCTTGCTTGTGGCCGCTTTGAGCTAGCGGCGCGACATCTTCACCGCACAAAACAAGGAAGTTTTTGACGAGATCAGGAAAGGAAACAACCTCCTGAGATGCGTCTTCTCCCAGCACGCTGCGACACATTGGAAGCAACGAGTCCGAGAACGCAGTTACGAGACCGTCCGGTTTCTTGCTGAATTTGCGCAGAATCGACCCGATTCCCGTCGAACCTGGGATCGCCCTGAGAACCCTGATACGCCCTATCGCCATCTAACAAGGGAGTGTATCATGCTGCTGGTGAAACCTACGGTTTGGACTACGAGAAGAAAGTGGTTGGGAAACCTTGTGCCAGCCTTGTTTTGGTTTCCACTGGCAGCAATCGGCGTATTCACGGTTGCCAAGAACGAACAGTTTCTGGGCCCCGGCCTTTGGTTTCTTGCCGCGTCGACCATTCTTGGCTGGCTGGCAGTGAACCAATTCGGCTTTTTCGAAAATAGACGAATGCGACTTCAGTTGGAACGCATTCTCAAGGTCCAAGACAGCGAGGTTAAGGGAGAGTTTATTTTTGTCGGTTTTGCGACTCCGAAGTACTCCAGCATGCTGGACGCCCATGAGGATGTCGGCTTTTTCCAGATTCTCCCAGACCGACTCGTGTTCGTTTCGGAGACCCGACGAATGGAACTCATGCGATCAGACCTAACAAAAATCGGAACCCGTGCGAACGTCCACACCGTTCTGGGACTGGGCCGCTGGGTCAGCGTCGACGCAGAAGTTGGCGAGAAGAAGTTCCGACTCCTCGTCGAACCAAGAGAGCGCTCAACGATGCTAGGCAGCCGACGATACGGAGCAAGGCTTGTGACCAGGCTTAGGGAATGGATGAAGGAGTAACGGCCATGGCTACCTAGGGGTAAATACCATTCCAAGCTCATCTGCCCACGTAGGGAAGGATCTCATACTTAACAGCCCATGTCATGCCCATCTAAATGGTATCGCTTTACGGGGTAACGTTTTCGGATGAACTTAGGCGAATTCACCGCCGACTTACGACTTCAAATCCTTGCTGATTTGAAGGCTGGGAAGTCTCCGAGGCAGGGCGAATACTCGGAGAGCGTACTGCGTGAAGCTCGCTCAAAGGGACAGCCGCAGATGGGTTCGACTCATTTTGAGCCAACGTCGATTGTGCTTGAATTCATCTTTCCCGATCCGCACTCATCTTCGGTCGTTCTCGCGATCAGAGTTCAGGCGCCGGAACGAATTGTGTTCTTGCCTGTTCCATCGTGGGTCGTCGAGTCGATCTGGGAAGGACAAATAGATGGTAGTTTTCAATTCGAGTCCGACGCTTATCGTATGCTGGAAGACCTGGCCAAAGTGCTGACTCCCGAGAATAATCCGGCCATGTTCGGGCCGAAGGCGCCTACGAAGCGCAGTTAGTGCACTGCCTCCCGGTATCCTCTTGGGCGATGACAACATTCCTCGCGACTTGGCGCGAGCCCGGTAAGACGGCCGTCGAAACGGCCTGGCAGCATCGCCTCAAGGGTGGCGACCTTCGAACGTGCCTCGAAATGGGGCTGGCGGCCTGCGAACTGGACCCCAACTTTCTGGCCATCGGCCTTGGATCTCTTCCCAATTCGGATGGCGAGATCGAATTGGACGCTTCAATGATGGATGGGGCAGACCTGTCGGCAGGAGCGGTTTGTTCCCTTCAGAACATCGTGCCGGCTATTTCCGTTGCCCGGAAAGTCCTGGAAGATACGCGACACGTCATGCTAGCCGGAGAACAGGCAAAACGATTCGCCATCCAAAAGGGCTTCGAGCCGAGAAACCTCATGACCGCCGAATCGATTCGTTGTCTGGATGAGTGGAAGGCTGGCAATGCACCCTATAAGTATGTCCATGTCACGGAAGACCACTTGCACGGGGATACTGTGACGATGATCGGCCTTGAGGACCCCGGCCATCTCGTTGCCGCCAGTTCGACAAGCGGAATCGCTTGGAAGTTGCCCGGACGCGTCGGGGACTCGCCTATCGTCGGGGCAGGCATCTATGCAGACGACGAAACGGGAGCTGCCGGCGCGACTGGTCTGGGCGAGGAACTATGGAAAGCGTGCGCATCGTTCCGTACCGTCGAAGCCATGAAGCGGGGTCTTTCACCCCAAGCCGCCTGCGAAGAAACAATCTTGCACATGATTCGACGACAGCCCGGAGCGATGGAGCACGCGTGTGTCGTGTTTGCGATCAACAAGAACGGAGAATTTGGCGCCGCAACTACCGATGGTACTTTCCACCTTTGGATTTGCCAAGACGGCGAGATTTCTGTTCAGGAATACACCGGGATGAGTCTTTAACAAGGAAACGGTGACTGAATACCATCTCGATAATTCCATTCTGAAAGCAGTTGGAGACGATCCAAACGGTTGTACGACCGAGAAGGTATGCCGACTGCTGCGCAACACCGCCCAAGAATTGGGTACCGGTTTTGAACTTCTCAAGAGCGAAGATCGAATTCTCGGGTTCGCCGGCCTCTGGTTCACCCCGACGAGTTTTCACTCTGGGTCGTTGAGGTTCATGGAAGCCCTCAACCAGCTTCATGTGGATAATCCGACTCAGCAAAGCGTCCTGCCCGAACAGGTTGTTAAGAATGCCGGCCTTTCTTGGTCCGGCAAACCCTTGGACCGTATCCTCAGTTCGCTCGCGAAGGAAGGAAGGATCGAATCGGTGCCGCCCGGCATCCGTTCGCTGACCATTCCTCTCCAATTGACCACACGCCAAGCCGCACTGCTCCAACGTGTCATCGAGATACTCGAGACAGAACCGATCAACACCCCCACTCCGCACCGAATCGCCCAACAGTTAGGTCTGCCATGGCAAGCCGTCGAGGAAATCCTAAAGCTAGGTGTTCATGCAGGCGCGGTTTTGAACCTGGACGAATCCGTTTACTACTCTACAAGTCAAGTCGAATCGTTGAAGGAAATGATACGGGATCTTTCAGAAGGACGCCCTTTCTCAATGACCGACTTGCGAGACAAGCTGCAAACCACTCGCAAATACGCGATGCCCTTACTCGACTACTTAGATTCGATTGGGTTTACCCGTGGCAACGCGAACGAGAGGGAGGTAGTAGAGGTCCGAGCTTAGGCCCATCGACCATCTCAAAACAGCGACAAGAGCGCATCTTCCAAGGATGAGGGCCTGGTGACGACAAACAGAACGTCACCGTATCCCTCTAACAACAGTTTTGCCGCCAATTCCTGCCCCTCCGGCGTTGAAAAGCGAAAGCCGTCTTCCGTTTTCTCGACGCTCACCTGAAATGGGGCGACCAAAGCCCGGACACCTTGCTGCCGTTCGGTGGACACTTGCACCGTCTGGGGAGGGCCCAATCGCTTGAGGTCGTCTACTGAGCCGGCAAACCGGACTTGGTTTTCCTTAAGCACGATTACGGCATCGAAATTGGCAAGGAGATCCGCTCGGTTGGTGGTCACGACAAACGTTGTGCCCATCGCCTGTAACTTGCGCATCAGTTTGAGTACATCGTTCAGGGTCCACGGATCGAGTACGTCAAGCTGACCATCGATAAGAATGATGCCAGCGTCACTCAGTAGGGGCCCGAGCAATTCACAGGCGGCATATTGTCCGGGCGAGAGTTCTGCTATTGGACGGAAACGTGCCTCTCCGAGGCGCATCGTGTAGAGAAGGTCGTTGATCCGGAGACCCTTCGGAGTCAGGTCGCCCCTGGGAATAATCGATTGCACCTTTGCACGACGTGTAATTCCGTCGGAGGAGGCGGCGGCGATACGGCCGTATACCTTCACCGATCCTTGGGCTGGGCGTTCCACTCCTGCAATCACCTGCAAGAAATGAGTTTTCCCGCTTGCGGCTGGACCGACCAGCGCCAAGGACTGGCCCGCCGAAACGCTGAGTGACAGGGTGGGCCCAGTCGGAACAATTGCCATGTGTTCGAGCGCAAGGATTTCGGTCATGCCTGGGGCAGGATCATCAACTGCTTGGGCGAATGAGTCAGGATTTCGATTCCGGTTTCCGTGATCAACACGTCATCCTCGATCCTCACACCTCCGAACCCTTCAATGTAAACGCCCGGTTCGATTGTCCAGATCTGACCGGGCTCTATGACGTTGGAACTAGACGGACTTAGCCGCCCACCATCGTGAACCACCCTCCCAAGACCATGGCCCAGTCCGTGGCCAAAGTACTTCGCAAGATCTTTTTTGGCCAGGATCGCTCGGGTAAGGGAATCGACATCCCGGGCATAGGCGCCAGCACGGAGGGCGTCTAGCGCCGCCAATTGCGCTTCAAGAACCGCATTGTAAACCTCGACATGTCGATCCGAAGCCTCGCCAACCACGACGGTTCGCGTAATATCCGAATTGTAACCACTAAGACGTGCCCCAAAATCCAAGGTGACAAAATCGCCGACCTCGAGCTTCTTCTCGCTTGGCTTGCCGTGTGGCCTCGCACTTCGATTTCCGCTCACGACAATCGATGGGAACGCGATATCGGCGCCTTGACGGCGAATATAGAATTCCAAGTCCAGGGAGACGTCATACTCGGTCACGCCAGGCTGGATCATTCGAGTGATGTGGGCAAATGCCGCGTCTGCAACTCCACAGGCCGCCCGAACCTTAGCGATCTCATCGGCAGACTTGACCATCCGAAGATCGGCCAGGATATCACTGACCGGCTGCAAGATGATTCCTTGGAATTTCTCCGTCAGTTTCTCCCAGAGAGAGTAGTTGGTGGTAGCCGCTTCAAATCCGAGCTTCGCGATACCCAGCTCTTTTGCCTTCGTCGCGACGAATTCATCTCCATCGACCGGCGAGGCAAACGAAACGCTCGGCATGTTGGTGACCTCTTCAACGGCCTGCAGAGCATAGCGGCTGTCAGTCACGAAGAGTGCGGTCTCAGAAGTGACGATGACCCTTCCAAACGATCCACTGAATCCAGTGAGCCAGCCAACGTTGATCGGGTCCGACACCAACATGGCATCTACCCCGTCCTCGTATAATTTTTCCCGAAGTCGGCGGAGCGAGTCCACTATACGACCTCCTTATCGAGATTCAGGACCGCGTTCAGAGCCATCACATACCCATAGGCGCCAAATCCAACCACTTGGCCAATGGTGATCGGGGAGATTACCGAGTGGCGACGAAACTCTTCCCTGGCATGTACGTTGCTCAGATGAACCTCGACAACCGGCAGTCGCACGCTCACGAGCGCGTCGCGCAGGGCAATCGAATAGTGCGTCAGTCCGCCCGGATTGATGACGATCGCGTTAGCCCAGCGACGGTGCTCCTGGATCGTGTCGATCAGGACCCCTTCCGAATTTGACTGGAGGATCCGCACGTCGACGCCAAGTTCTTCGGCTGCCACGGATATATCGCGATCGATCTCTTCAAGCGGCTTCTTTCCATAAACGTCTGGCTCGCGAAAACCCGTTAGGTTTAGATTGGGTCCGTGAAGGACCAATATATTCAGCCGATTATCTGCCAATCAGAAGCTCCTTTAGCTTGTCTTTCAAAATCACGTCCTCAGGCAGTAGATGCGGTATGCCGTCGATCACGGGAAAACCATGCCCTTCTACAGTACAGACCAAATAGTCGCCCCGTTGCTCAAACGGCGGTCGCTCGGGGTGTAGAGGGCACCCAAGAATCTTCAAGAACTCGGTATCGATCATGCTGCAACTTCGTGGTAAACCTTAAGCGTTTGTTCAGCCGTGTCCTTCCAAGAAAACCGCTGTTCTCGCTCGATCCCCATTGTCCTAAGAGAATCGAGTTTACTCGGATCATCAAGGAGCTTCTGCATCGAAGCCGTCCAGTTCGGCGCGTCCCACGAATTCTCAACGAATGCGGCATCTCCAGCCACTTCCGGCAAGGCTCCTCCGGTGCTGCACAAGACTGGACAGCCGCATCGAAACGCTTCTAAAAGAGGGACCCCAAAACCTTCGTGCCGGCTTGGCGCAAGGTAAAGGTCGGCACTGGAATAGAGACAGGAAAGTAGTTCGGTGCTCACATAGCCAACCGCTCGTCCGCGCGTTCCCAAGCCATCGTCGCCCCAGCCAAACTTCCCGGTAACAGCTAAGACTTGGGAGTACCGATCGGGTAGGCCGGCGGCGGCCTCGATCGCTAATTCCATGTTCTTTCTGGGCCACCGGGTACCGACAGTGAGTAGAAAGGACCCGTCCAGACCCAGTTCGCTGGCTACCGTGCGCTTTGCGTCTTCACGATTAACCGCTTGAATCCAGGGGGGACAAGCATTGAATGTGACCACCGTCTTTCCCTTTGCCGCAGGGATATATTTCTCAATCTCAGCACGGCACGTCTCTGAAACGGCCAATACCCGCTTGGCTCTCTTGATACCTAGGGGAACGCTTTGCGACAACAGGATTCGATCCTTCGGCTTGAACCACTCTGGGCCGATCAAAAACGACACGTCATGGATGGTCGTGATTCCACGCTTTCCCACAAGGGGACTTAAGCTGTATTGGGTATGGGTGGCACGGGAACCCAGCTTTCGAGCCGCAAGCGGGAAGAGCACCATGCTCCACCACCTAGAGGACGACGACGGTACCGTCACCCAATGAAATCGACGGTCAAGTTCTAGATTCGCAGGCTTGGGTGCTCGCGAAATCAGATGAATCCGAACGTCCGTGTTCGTCTGCTGTAACCCATAAAGCAGTCCAGACCAATAGGTGCTATCTCCCGTGCTCGTCCCGTGTACGAGGCGTGCATCGAGGGCAACGCTAATGTTGTTCAAAATCTCACTCTAAAAACACGGAACGCTTTAATCGCCATAGATGGTTCACAATAATGGTAGACATTATTCTTACGCGGATTTACCTTCATGAAGAAACAGAAGAAACCCATCATATTAGTTTTGCTCCTCGCCGTTCTATTTGGTGGCGTCGCATTTATGAATCGAACGCCTTCGAAGCCTGGCGAAGAACAAGCGGCCTCTGCCGCCGCCCAAGCTCAGGACAGCTCTGCTGAAGTCGCTAAAGACGTGCAAAGTCAAGTTAGCTCCAAGCCGCAAGCAACACCCAAACCGCTCCAGAAGCACGGTGGCGGCCCTCCAGGTATGCCATCCCTCTTCAAGCCGGATCGAGCCAACGCAAAGCCCCAGCCAAGCGCAAGCGCGACCGCTGGTCAGTGGTACGAGCCAGAAGCGAACAAGAAATAGGCGCCTACGCGTAAGGAAAGACCGCCAGCCGGCCGGAATCCAATCTCGTTCGGCTGAATTTGACCCGGTAGACTTCATCCAGAAGCTTGCTTTCGAGCACTTCCTGGATGGAAGCGTCCATACCTACCTTGCCCCTATGCAGCAAAACTGCCCGATCCGCCACGAGGGGAGCCAAGTTTAGGTCGTGTATCGCCGTGATGGTTGCATGTCCATTATGGGCGAGCTTCCTAATGAGCGTCTGCACGACAAGTTGATGTTCCACATCCAAATGCGACGTAGGCTCATCGAATAAGATGAGTGGAGCACCTTGAGCAAGAGCCCTTGCGATGAGAACGCGCTGCTTTTCGCCTCCGCTTAATGCCATCACCGACCGATCTTGAAGATAAAGGCAGTCTGCTTGCTCCATTGCAAGGGTTGCCGCTTCAACGTCTTCAGGCGAGTCCCATAGAGAGTTCGAGATCGGTAGGCGTCCCATGGTTACGACATCTCGCACAAGAAACTCAAATTTGAACGACTCCTCCTGTGGGACAAAGGCCACTCGCTTCGCCACTTCCCGGTGGCTTAGTGATACGATAGCATTGCCGGACAAGAGAATCTCGCCGCCTGTGGATGCCACGTCTTTTGCAATTGACTTCAGGAGCGTCGACTTCCCACTTCCGTTTGGACCCAAAAGTACGACCGTCTCGCCTTGACGGACGACCAAGTCGACTCCGCTCAAGACTCCATGCTCACCGTATCCGCACGCCAGATTTCGGCACTCCAGCATCCTGTCGGGCATTATTCCAATAGCCCCCCGCTGAACGCCCGGAACAGGCCAGCATAGGCGCCACCCTGTTCCATCAACTCGGTATGACTGCCAGTCTCAATCACCTCTCCCTTTCGCAGAACGAGGATCCGGTCGGCACGGGCTGCCGTCGTCAATCGATGGGCGATGAACAGGGACGTACGTTCCTTCATGATCACGTCCAGGGCCTCATTGACCGCCTTTTCGCTGGTGGCATCGAGAGCGGACGTGGCTTCATCCAGCAAAAGGACGGCAGGTTGGCGCACGAGCGCCCGTGCAATGGCGATTCTCTGCCTTTGTCCACCGCTTAACCGGATACCGCTCTCGCCGAGTTGGCTTGAGTACCCTTCGTCCATGTGGACGATGAATTCGTCGGCATACGCGGCTTTACAGGCAGCCAGAACTTCCGCGTCGCTGGCATCCTCCTTACCCATCCGTATGTTCTCGGACACCGTTCCCGCAAAGAGAAACGTTTGCTGAGGGACAACCCCGATCTGCTGTCGAACCCACTGGATTTTAAGTTCTCGCAGATCCACCCCGTCCATGAGTATTTGCCCCTCGGAAGGGTCATAGAAACGCAAGAGGAGGTCTGCAATCGTACTCTTCCCTGCTCCACTCGGCCCCACGAGGGCCAGCGAAGTTCCAGGCTCGATGGTGAAACTCACGTTCCGCAGAGCCTCCGTACCATCCGGATAGCGAAAAGTCACGTTCTTGAACTCAATCCGACCCTGGACATTTGCAAGTGTCTTTCCCGCTCCGTGGTCAAGCACTTGGTCGGGCACGTCGAGCACCTGAGTGTGAATTCGGTCGGAAGCGGCCTCCACCTGCTTATAAGTGCTCGCTACGGCTCCGATCGACTTCAGCGATTGATTTACGCGGTCAAGCGCAAGCAGCAACGCCGCGACGGTCCCGAGATTCAATTCGTTAATGTATGAGAGAAGGCCGCTTGCCACAAGAACGGCAGCCAACGAACAGGCGCCCGTTAATTCGACCATGGGACGCAGGGAGGCAACAGTCCTCGCCGCCCACATTTGGCTTTGGTAGCTTGACTCGACATGTTTTTTGTAGAAGGCCTCCACACGCTGCTCCGCCGAGAACGCTTTGATGACACGCGTTCCCAAAAGGGCCTCGGTAGTAACCGCGCTGAGTTCTGCAAGGTCGTCCTGTACCTTAGACTGGGCTCGCTTCATCTTGCGGCTGTTTCGATTGATGATCACGACCATCAGGGGCAAAAAGCAGGCGGCCACCAGGGCCAAACGCCACTCCGTGATGATGACGTAGCCAAGGGAAATCGTAATCCGGACCGGCGCCTCGATGCTGTCCCGAATAATGTTGACCGCGTTCGAGTAGACATTTACGTCGTTGGTGAGGACGCTCTGAATCTCTCCTGCCCGCTTCTCGCTGAAGTAGGACACAGGTAGACGCTGAAGCTTGGTAAATAGCCTCTCGCGCAAATCCGAAGTCAGCCTCGTGCTTGCCCGAGACAGATAGAAAATCTGGCCACGAATAAACCAATAGCGACAGGCAAACAACAAAACGACAAAACAGGAGACCCATGCCAAACGCTTGACCGCGTCGATATCGCCTTTCGGCTTGAAGCCAGTCTTGGTCAAGGCCGACTTTATATCGTCGACCGGCTTCTTGATCTGCTTCGCTAACAGCTCCGCCGTCAGCGTGTCGATCGCCACATCGTTCTGATCCTTTGCGGCTGCGATCTGGTTTTGGATGCGGTCGAACGCTCGCTCGACGGCTTTTTGATCTAGCCCCATCGTTGGTGCGATCTTGTCCGCCTCGGAGTGAAGCTCATCGCGCAAGGCTTGGGTCTTTTCTTTGACGTGGGCGCTAATCGGCGCCGCAGCCAGGATAAGGGAGATGCTTAGAGCGATAAGTGGCAAAACTAACGCGTCAAACAGGTTGCTGACAACGACGCACACCATGCCAGTCGTTATGGACCTGCGCTGAGGTCGCAGTTCCGCTGCAAGGCGTGGATCAAATCGGCGAAAAAGCTTCCGCTTGGCGAGTGTCTTCAACTAGATTAGAAGTTTGGCAGATTCAGTAGGGGAGAGGGGAAAGGGGAGAGGAGAAACAGAAAAGAACCATTGGCGAGGCGAGATTTCGGGGCGTGGAGCAAGGGCAGTAGGACCACGATAGTGGGTCAAAACGGGCCAAGTTAATCTCACGTTTCTTGGCGCCCATCTCGCACTCAAGGGGCACTGCCTCTCGAGTTATCCTCACTCCAATAGGTTTGCATGGTATTTCGATGTCTCATTCGACAGATCGCCGGTCGTCGAAAATCCAGGGACGCCAACCTCAGTCCGATCTGTTCGTTTGCACCGGGTAATTCGCCTTAATTCACCAGGATACGCCGCCCGTTGCAAATTGGGGCAAGCCTCCCACCCACGACCGGCACTCTTCAAAGGACGTCTTCAAATGCCTCGATCAGTCGGTCAATCTCTTCTGGCGTGTTGTAGTGAACCATACTAACTCGGACCACTCCGGTGGCGAGATCGATTCCGAGCGCTTCGCACAGTCGAACCGCGTACATGTGTCCATAACGGATCCCAATATTGCGTTGATCGACGTACGCGACAATTTCGGGGCTGGAGATCTTCTTGTGAATAAAACTGACTGTCCCGACACTCCGTCGCCCTTCATCGCCGAAGCCGATGACTTGAATCTGTGGTTTTGCGCGCAAGTAGCGAATCAACTTGGCCTGGATGGGTAGTTCCAAGGCTTCCATCGATTCGAAAGCCCTTTCGACCGTGTCTCGGTCGTCGACGGCACGTCCAGCAAGGAACTGAAGGTACGAACGTAGGGCCAACAGACCGGCGCACCCTTCGTGTGAGATCGAACCGAGTTCGAACTTATAGGGAACGGATTCCTTCGGAATGAAAAAGTGGTTTGGCCCTGTCAATTCTGCAAACGCCTCATTTCGTCCAAAAAGAGCTGCCATATGAGGGCCATAGACCTTGTAAGTGGAATACACGTACCAATCGACGCCCCATTCCTTGACATCCATGGCCCGATGCGGGGCATAAGCGACGCCGTCCGCGACGACTCGTGCTCCGGCCGCATGAGCCAACTCGGTGATCGCCTTCACATCAACCACTTCTCCGAGGAGATTGGAAACATGGGGAAGTGCCACTATTTTCGTGCGTTCGTTCAGCAATTCGGCTAGCGACTCCAACGAACATTGGTGGGTTTCTGGGTCGACTTTCCAGGTACGAAGGACGATTCCCCGTTTTTCCAATTTTGCCCACGGACCGGCGTTGGCTTCGTGGTTGGATTCCGAGACGATGACTTCATCTCCCGACTGCCAAACGTCCATATATGCGTCAGCCAGAATGTGAAGCAGAGCCGTGGTTGAGCCACCCAAGACGACCTTGCCGATATCGGTCGCATTCATGAACGATTCGATAAATCGGTGAGCCTCGGCAACAACCTCCGTCGCCTTAATTGAACGGCCGTATCCCGCCCCAAGCTGCACATAGCTCGTAAGCATATAATCGCGGATGGCGTCCGCAACAACCAGGGGCACCTGCGAACCGCCGGCATTCTCAAGAAAGACGAAATCAGTTTCAAGCGTTGGGAACCAAGCCCGTACTTCCGAGCGGGTGGGAACTTTAGGGACAGAGTGGAGCGCTGAACTCATAAATCCATCTTAGATCATGGACGACCCTCGTAATCTTCCCCTATAATTAGAACATGAAATGGATTTCTTTAAGATATGTTTTGCCGCTTTTAGTCATTGCTGGAATCGCGGTCGGATGCAAGAGTGCTTTAAGTGACCAAGTGCAAGACGCCAAGACGGTTATCGACAAAGACAAGGATAAGACTGATGACCGGTCCGATGCGATCAAGAAAATGAATGATCAGGCTTCAAACCCAAGCAGTTCGAGTCCGAACTAGGCTGAAGCCAGCGTCGCACGGACCCAGAAACTCCTAGAACTTCAGTTCCGAAAGATACTCCCAGCTGGACCTCAAGCAGTCCACTGGGTCGCGTCGGCAGTCGTCTTGTTCGACCACGTACCATTCCGTACCGGCTTCCTCGCAAACCCTGACGATATGCGGCCAGTCCAGGTTGCCTTCACCAACCGGGCACATAACCGCCCCGGTCTTTGGAATGACCTCCAAATCTTTCACGTGAATCACAGGGACTCGGCCCTTACATCGTTCGAAAAGGGCCGCGGGATCGACTCCCGCAATAACTGCCCAGAAGGTATCGACTTCCAGCATAAGATCCGGCGCGCCATCTTCGATAAGGATGTCGTAACATGGTCGCCTGGTTTCAGGGTTTCGGATGAACTCGAACTGGTGGTTGTGAAATCCGAACCGAATTCCGGCTGCTTTTAACTTCTCAATAACGGGTTGGGCATCACCAAGAAAGCGCCGATAGCTGTCCGGTTCGATCCCATACTCCCCACCGATGCTTCCGACCGCAGCATAGTCACAACCAAGCACTTTGTGAAATTCGATCTCTTCATCCGTGTTCTCGACCAACCGTGACCAGGGTCGGTGAGTGGCACAGCAAATCAAGCCCGAATTCTCAAGCATTTCTTTCGCTCTATAGGCGTCGACTTCCGGCGTATCTCCATTCATGCATCCAATTGCGGACAATTGAACTCCCGCATAGCCGATTTCGTGACAAACCTGAAGGACTGCCTGAAATGAAGCCCCGGTCTTCGTGTATTCGCGCATCGTGTACAGTTGAGCCGCCAGCTTGCTTACCATGCGCATGGTTTACCCCTTATTTCGGCGTCCTGGCGTGATATGATGAGCAATCTTGAAGCGCGTTGCCTATCTTTTTCCTACCCTCTGCTTGATTGTCGCCGGTTGCGGCAAAGGAGGCTTCTCGGAAAGGCAGGCGGCCGGGAAAGTCGGCGCCTTTCGTTACGCGATCAACAACGCACCGACGACGTTTGATCCAGGCATGGTTCAGGATATCGACACGAATGACCTCATCGTGAACCTATATGACGGACTCGTCGCCTATGGCGACAAGAACACGATCGAACCGAGAATTGCCGAGAGCTATGCGTCGTCCGATGGCGGCAAGACCTGGACCTTCAAGATCCGCAAGGGAGTGAAGTTCCATAACGGACGAGAGGTCACCGCGGACGACGTAAGTTGGACGCTTGATCGGAATTGTTCCAAGGAACTTGCGTCTCCGACTTCACGGGATTACTTAAGCGACATCGTTGGCATTGAGGACAGATTTAGCGGCAAAACAAATCACATTGCCGGCGTTCATGTGTTGGATCCATACACGCTCAAAATCGAACTGGACCAACCACGCGCCTACTTTATTGGCAAGATGACCTATCCATGCGCATTTCCATTGTGTAAAGAAGCAGTTGGCAAAGGCGTAATCGACAAGCCGGATCAGATAGTTGGAACCGGCCCATTCAAGTTGGACAGCTATTTGCCCGACCAGCAGATTAACTTGGTCGCAAACAAGGCTTACTACTTGGGAGTTCCAAAGGTGGGACGCATCGAGCGCCCAATTATCAAGGATGCGGCGACTCGGCTCAATAAATTCAAGGCTGGAGATTTGGATGTGCTCAGTTTGGACCGCAAAGACATCCCGGGCGTTCAACAAGACCCTGCACTCAAGAAGCTCCTCATACCGCAGCCGAGGCCCGCTGTTTACTACATCGGACTGAACGAAATTCAATGCGCGTCGTTGCGCGACAGAAAGGTGAGGCGTGCCATTGCGATGGCTATCGACCGCACTCGCATCGCGAGAGATCTACTAGGCGGGATGCCGGAAGCCCACGGGCTGGTGTCGCCTGGCGTAACCGGATTCCGCGATGATTACAAGGGGCTGCCATTTGATCCGGCTGCCGCAAAGGCGGAACTTGCCTCCGCCGGCTTCCCGGATGGCAAGGGCTTCCCACCGATCGAATTGGCATATCGAGCCCAGGCGGGAGATTCCCAAATAGTCAGCGAGGCGGTCCAAGAGCAGTTGAAACAGAACCTCGGCATCGCCGTAAATGTTCGACCGATGGAGTGGGGCGCACTCTTACAAACTCGAAACCACAACAAACTGGATATGTATTATCTGTCTTGGTATGCGGATTACCTCGATCCCCAAAACTTCCTCAGCTTTCTATTCATGAGTAATGCAAAGTTGAATCATGACGGCTATAAGAACTTGCAGTTCGACGCGATCTGTCGGCAGGCAGATTCGATAACGGATGAGTCCAAACGGATGGCCCTCTACAATCAAGCAGAAGACATCGCCATTCAAGATGCGGCCCGAGTGCCGATTTACTTCCAAGTCGACGCAGTGCTGGTGAACACTCGTGTAAAGGGTCTTCGAAGCAATCTCTTCGGCCAACTGCCGAATACAACCGTTACCGTTGATTGAGTGGCGTAGGACGTCCTTCGATCTTCAAGACCATTTGGCTTGAAGATCGAAGCAAGGGATCGACTTTACGAGTCGATCGTCAGCGAAGCAGTCACGGACTTCCCGTTTGCAGTCGCTTGGATGCGGGAGACTCCTACCGCAACCGGGGTAACCGTGAACGTCGCTGAGAAGGTTCCAGCTGGCACGAATACGGAGGTTGGCACAGTAGCCTTCTTGGTATTTGAGCTAGTCAGGGCTACGACGATACCTGACGGGCCTGCTTGACCGTTGAGTGTAATCGTCCCCGTGATCGTCGCTCCAGACGACAGGCTTGCCGGGGTCGGGGAGACCTTAAGGTTTGATGCGGACGCAGGAACGACATTTACGGTGCACAAGACGGTGGTCTCGCCGAGTGACGCGAAGATTGTGACCGTGGTGGTCGTATCGACCCCTGAGGTGGTGACGCTAAACTTAGCCGTGCGCGCTCCCGGTAAGATTGTCACCGAGGACGGGACGGTAACACTAGGATCACTCGAACTTAGGGCTATGAAGGCCCCTCCGGCAAGAGCCGGAACGCTTAGAGTCACCAGCCCATTTGCGGAGTTGCCTCCAACGATAGTAGTCGGCGTCACGCTCACTATGGCAAGACCTTCCGGATTGACCGTGAGCGTTGCCGTTTCCGACACGCCGTTGGACGTGGCCGTTATGGTTACCACCTGAGTGGATGTAACTGCATTGGTCTTTATAGCAAAGGTCTTCGTACTGGCATCTCGCCCGACCGTGACCGATGCGGGAACCGATGCAACATCCGGCGCAGAACTGGAAAGTGTTACGATCGTTCCTCCCGAACCTGCCTCTCCGCTCAGGGCAACCGTGCCGACGGAATTCTGGTAGCTTCCGACGACGGTTGTGGGCGAAAGAGTCAAAGAGGCAAGTTGAGCCGGAAGCAAAGTTACTTGGCATGATGCCGAGTTGCCATTCAAGGTTGCGGTAAGGGTAACAGCCGTGCTGGCACTGACGCCCAATGTCTTACCCGTAAATGTTGCCGACGAAACACCTGCTGCCACTCGAACCGAGGTCGGAAGGACAACGTTTGCGCTGCTTGAACGCAGGCCCACCAAACATCCTCCGGTTGGCGCCGGTCCGGTAAGAGTGACGACTCCTCCGGTCAGTCCAGATCCCCCCGCAATCGCATTCGGCGAAACGCTGACACTCGAAACCGTTGTAGGATCAACGACCAACGTTGCCTTGACCGACTTTCCGCCATAGCTTGCCGTGACCACAACGTTCCTCACCGAAGGCACCGCCAACGTGTTGACGGTAAACGATGCGGTCGTGGCCCCCGAGGCAACCGTGACGCTGGTGGGGACGGTCGCGGCGGCTGGGATGGAACTGACAAGTTTTACGACGGCGCCGATCGGCCCCGCCTCACCTGTCAACGATACCGTTCCCGTCACAGTTGACGCGGAACCCCCTACGACCGGCGATGGAGAAACCTGAACGGACTCGATGCCGGACGGTAAAAGGGTGAGGATGCAAGACTTTAGGCTGGAACCGTAAGTTGCGGTTAGCGTGACCAGCTTCGTCGCACTCACCCCAAGCGTGGCTGCCGTAAAGGTAACGGTTGACGAACCGGCCGCGATACTGAGAGTCGTCGGGGTCACCACACTCAAGCTGCTTGACGCAAGGATGATCACCGCTCCACCCGTAGGCGCGGGTGCGGCGAGAGTGATCGTTCCGCCGGGACTGCCCCCACCCACGACGGACGTCGGCGAGATCGTAATGCTCGCAAGATCCGCCGGATTCACGGTTAACGTGGCCGTCGCGACAATGCCGTTGATGGTCGCGGAGATCGTAGCCGTTTGAACGGTCGCCGATGAAATAGTCTTTATCGTAAATGTCGCCGACGTCGCACCTGAAGGCACCGTTACAGTGGCAGGCACCGTCGCCACTCCGGTATCGGAACTTGCCAGGCTCACAACGGTTCCAGAGGGGCCCGCTGGCGCGCTCAAGAGAAGCGAACCGGTCGAGTTCGCACCTCCGACGACCATCGAAGGATTCAGGTTGAGCGAAGTCAAGCCTGCCGTTTGAACGGTCAAGGTCGCAGTGGCGTTGGCGCCTCCAGACGTCGCCGTTATGACCGCAGTGGTGTTAACCGATACCGCATTGGTATTGATTGCAAACGAGACAGAGGTCGTGCCTCCGGGAATCACGACAAATGGAGGAACCGAAACCGATGGATCGCTACTGATGAGGCCGACATAATCCCCTCCGGCTGGGGCCGCGGCCGAGAGCGTCAACGTTCCGGTTGCCCGCGCTCCTTCGGGAACGCTCGTGGGATTGACCGAAACAGTGCTTATGGGAATCGAGCTGACCTCTGTACCGATCGCGTGGACATTACCGTCGCCACACCCTATGTAGATGACGCCGTTTGGACCAATGGCCGGAGAAGATGAGAGTGCTCCATCTGCCAAGAAATACCAGAGGCCCCATCCGTTAGGTGCGGTGGCCCAAAGATGTCCGGAGCTGTCTCCCAGATAGATCACGCCATCGGCGCCGACTGCCGGTGAGCAAGTAGTCTGTCCGGCGGTTACATTCCACCATTCCAAATAACCATTGGCAGTAAAAGCGTTTAGGTTGTTTCCCGATGCGACATAAACCGAGCCATCAGGTCCGATCGCCGGCGACGAGTAGATCGCCGAGTAGGTATAGAACGACCACTGTAGTTCCCCCGAAGAATTGAGGGCATAGATGTTTCCATCTTGGGATCCAACATAGATGATCCCGTTCGAGCCGATCGTCGGCGAAGATACGATCCCACTGTTAGTCGCAAACGTCCAACTCAGGGATCCGTTCGGGTGAATCGCGTACAGGCTATTGTCCGTCGATCCCACGTAGATGGTGCCATCGGATCCGACGGCGGGAGACGACTGGACAGGATTGCCGGTAGCAAAGCTCCAACTAAGTGTTCCAGATGGAGTGATCGCATACACATTGTTGTCATTCGAACCTACATAGATCGTGCCGTCCGTGCCGATTGCCGGAGACGATTGAACGATATTGCCGGTGGCGTAACTCCATTTCTTCGTCCCATCCGGGTTGACCGCGTAGAGGTTATTGTCGCTGGAACCCACGTAGATGGTCCCGTCCAAACCAATTGCCGGAGCGGAAATGACACTCCCCCCGGTCGTGAAGTTCCACTTCTTGGTTCCGTCAGGGTTGATGGCATAGAGATTGGTGTCATTCGAACCAATGTAGATCGTGCTGTCCGAGCCCACTGCTGGGGACGACTGCACGAAATTCGCCGTGGTGTAGCTCCAAAGCAAAATGCCATTTGAGCCTCCGGTGCTTCCCAATCCAGTATTGGAATTGGTGTTGTGGAATTTCGGCCACGGTGCGGTTGTTTGAAGGCTAAACCGGTTAAATCGCGAGGCAGACTCACTTCGGTTCACTGGACGCACTTGGCGGCTTAGACCAACTGACTGGCCAAATGCCGAAAGGGCAAGTACGGTTGCCCCGAGAAATAATACAAGACGCAAGCGATTCATAAACGCATCCTCAACACTTTTGCTCAAACTTCCCTTCTGAAGAGACCAAACTTCCGTCTATCGTGGGCAGACGCACGAAAAACCTAAATTTCAGGACGAACGACGAGGCAAGGGCGATGCTCAAAGGTTTGGAACAGCCTAAATTGGAACTTGTTTCCAAGTACTGCCGCCTAGCAACCCGCGAAAAAGGGACTCTTCTTCCGCTTTATAGTGTTAAGGGAATCAAATTCCCCTTCCGAAATGAACGGAATTCGTGTAACTCTATGGGTGAAATGACTGGAAGGCGAACTTTTGTTATCGGCCTCATCACGGTGACGGCGACGACCGTCTTAGTCGCATCGACGGTGGTCCGCCGAGTGACTCTGCCTAATCGTTTAAGGATCGACGGCTCGACGCTCCTCCCGAACGGATGGGCGGTGACACCAGCAGGACGGGCAATCGATCTTTCAGGGGACATGCCCTTGAAGATGGCGTTTTCGTCCGATGGCGCCAAGCTATTCGTGGGTACTGGAGGTTGGCACAACCAGGGAATTTCCGTCATCGACACGAGAAGCGACTCAGTCGCCCAATTTGTCGATTTAGGAAGCGCTTGGGCCGGACTAGCGGTCGATGGTGCCAGGGTCTACGTCTCCGGCGGTCCACTATCGATCCGTAGTCTAATCGTCGGTGACACATTAACCCGCTCCGAAGATATTCATCCCTTTTCCCAGGCGTCTTCGACCTTAGGCGGTAGCAAGAAGAAAACGGGGGCCCAGTTTATCGCTGGCATTGCCAAGGCGGGCGATTGCCTATTTGTCGTCGACACAAGCGGAGACTCCGTGATCAAACTCAAGGGATCTCCCCTTGTGCCGGTCGCTCAGGCAACAGTCGGTTATAGACCTTATGGCATCGCCGTTTCTCCGGACGGCAAGGAAATTGCGGTTTCAAACTGGGGTGATCAAAGTGTGAGCCTAGTCGATCTGGACTCCATGATGGAGAATCATCGAATCAAGGTTGGAACCCATCCCAATGAAATGGTTTGGGCAAAGGATGGCCGACTTTTTGTCGCCAACGCAGGATCTAACGATGTTACGGTCGTTCGGGACGGTAGGGTGCTCGAGACAATCAAGACGAGTTTAAGCCCGCGCGATTTGGTTGGATCGACGCCGGATGCGGTTGCACTTTCTCCTGATTCAACGACGCTCTACGTTGCAAATGCAGACAACAACGATGTCGCAGTGATCGATATATCCAAGTCCGAGGGCGTCGTTAAGGGCTTTATTCCGACTGGTTGGTATCCCTCCGCATTGGCAATATCGCCTGACGGGAAAAAGCTGTATGTGGGCACCGGCAAGGGACTCAAATTCGACGCAAACGCCCCTGTAAAGACGGCGTTTCCGCGCACCGAATACGATGGGAAGAAGAAATACGACTACATTGCCGGTGTCCTGACCGGTCACGTCAACGTGCTTGATGTACCAGATTCGCTGCAACTGAGCAAATACACCCGCCAGGTCGCGGCAAACATGCCCACACCACAAGCGGGAGGGGTCAGTAAACGGCTCGTTGATAAAGTCACAAAGGACGCGCTTCGCAAAATCAAACACGTCGTCTATGTGATTCGCGAGAATCGAACTTACGACCAGGTGTTCGGTGACCTGCCGAAGGGAAATAACGACCCAAATCTCGTGCTTTTCGGTCGAGACGTGACACCAAACGCCCATGCTTTGGCGACGGAGTTTGTGCAATTCGACAATCTCTACTGCAATGGCGAGGTCTCGGAGGATGGTCACCAATGGTGTGACTCCGCGTATTGCACGGATTTCACGGAGAAGGCCTGGGTCAATTCGTATGCAGGACGCGGAGAGCCCGATGCGGACGATCGGCTTACTGCATCGCCAGCCGGTTACCTGTGGGATAATTGCCGCACCCATGGATTAACTTACTACACCTACGGCGAATTCTCCAGCTTCAAATCGGACCCTGATTCTCCGCCAAGGTTTACTGGTCAAAAGGGCCTTGAAGGACACGCCAGCCTTGCGTGGTCGCAATTCCAAAAGGGAGGCGATTTCGGTCGGGATTATAGGAAGGCCCAGGTCTTTATCGACGATCTTAAGAAGGGAGAAAAGTCTGGAACTTGGCCTTCGTTCATGGTGATGTCTCTCGGCGAGGATCACACCACCGGTCTTAAGGCTGGAACCTATACACCCCAAGCCGCTGTCGCATCGAACGACCTCGGACTCGCTGAGATGATCGACGCAGTCAGCCACTCCAAATTCTGGAAAGACACCGCATTTTTCGTCATCGAAGACGACGCTCAAAATGGGCCCGACCATGTGGATGCCCATCGAACGGTTGGACTAATTGTGTCGCCCTACATAAAGCGCGGAATGCTGGATAGCACCCAATACACCACCGCGAGTTTTGTTCGAACCATGGAATTGATCCTGGGCCTTCCGCCGATGACCCAATTCGACGAGCGAGCGACTCCGATCATCGCGCCATTCACCTCCAAGCCCGATTTCACCCCTTATGACATGACTTCTGAGAAGATTGCTCTCAATGCAACCAACGGCGAAGACACCGCCTTGGCTCGTGAGAGCGCTAAATTGGATTGGTCCGACTACGATCGGGCCGACCCTGACAAGCTGAACGAGATTCTTTGGAAAGCCCTCAAACCCGGGAAGCCGATCCCAGCGCCAACAAGAAGTGCCCATGTGATTCGTTAAAGGATTAGGTTAACGATTCGGTAGGAAGTATCCCCGGTAGTGCCCCGCTTCCTATGGCTCCTCGCATTCTTTAGCTTCTTCTCAACCTCATTTGCACAGGAGACGGGAATGGGCGACCTGACGTTTCCGACTCTCGGGAACAAGAGTTATAAGGCGAGCCGCTACTTTTTAATGATCAAATACGACCCTGCTACTAACGATTTGAATTCGGATGTGACGATGGATGCTGTCGCCGCGAGCGTATTACTGGTGAGAAACCCAGGCTTCAAGGGATTCGACATCTGGCCAAGCATGGTCATCTGCCGAAGTGCGCGTTTCTCGAGATCTCCTAACAAACTCAAGATAAGAACCGGACAGCCGATATCAATCGGCGCGAAGTTCACGGTCGAAACAAAGTAGTCAGGCAAGCCTATACAAGATCAATCGGCCACGCTGCCAGAAGGAATGAATTCAGGTTGGATCCATTACGGCTCACAAGCGGTTGCGGTTTGCGAGCCAGACCTAGCCCACACTTGGCACCTCTGCGATGACCACCCTCTCAATTAGGCGATATTTGAGTTTGAAACGACCGCACCTGCGGACGACATGGCCATTTCAAACGGCATCGGTTCGACTGCAGCGTACCATTCAGTAAGATTCGTTTTGGATAAGCCATCCATGACTTGTATGGCCACTGTCGCAATCGGGAAATTCATCGCCGAAAGTCAGACGTGCCCTCACGCAATCCCCATAACGAGCTATCTCTCATGAGGGACCCTTTTCCCTTCTGGCGGCGTCACCGACTTGGGAGACCGATTGCATGACCTTTCGAAGTACATGCAGTTCTTGTCCGTCCGCTTGGGGCCGTACCCATTTTCAACGAACGGGGTCATTTTGCTGCCCGATGAAGTGAGAAGCGTCAGCTCTCTCATGGCGGGCTCGGCATTTGAGACTACGACAATTCCGGTTTTTGGGCCTGACAGTGAAAGCGATCCTGCCACATTCATCCATGAGATGGCCCACCAATGGATGGGGAATTGCGTCAGCGTTACCCATTGGGGCGACGACATTTGGTGGGTCGAGGGATTTGCCAAATACTCCGAATGGCTCCTAACCGAGATGGTAACCGGCAAGGAAGCCCATTTGAAGCAGGTGATGGCGACTTATCGCCATCACCTGCTTCCCAGGCTCACTGGCTCGAGCCAGGGCATCTTTGTGCTCAAGATAGGTTCAGCCTAGAAGTTACCAAGGGGGAGTCCTGCTATTTCTCGCTCTACGAATGAAGTTTGGCGACAACAAGTTCACCAAAGTTTTCCGTTATCTTATTACAAAACAAAGATTCGGCAATGCTTCGTCGAAGGACTGGATCGAAGTTGCGACGGAGGTATCCGGCCAGAAAACGCAGCCTTTCTTCGATGCTTGGCAGTATGCAGACAAGGTTCCCAAGTTGTCAGGATAGGGCTCCAAGAACGTCATACGATGTCGGGAAAGCATTCCCGTCGAATGGACTAGCATTCCCTTCCGATTGAACGTCATCGAACACTTGGAGATCCAAAGGCGTCACACTGGAGTCATAAGACGCTTAACACCGGTTTTGCAGTCCCTCAAACGTTATGCCCAAATCATCAAAAAAGAACATTCTTCCCCTGAGTCCTAAATCCCCCAAGAAGCGCCCTAAACTGCCGGAGGCGATTGACAAGCCAAAATACAAGCCAAAGCGGGATTCGAAAAACAAGTTTGAGCCCAAAGCGCCAAAAGTGATCCCCCCAAAGGTCTCTGTGCCCGAACCGGCGGAAGAACCAGAACCTCTCGTGTCTTTCTTCGAGCTTGGTCTTGCCGAACCGATTGCGCGGGCGGTTGCAGAAATGGGGTTTGAGACACCGACTCCTATTCAAGCTAAAGCCATTCCGATCCTGATCAGTGGTCGTGATCTGATTGGCAACGCTCAAACGGGAACAGGCAAGACGGCGGCCTTTGGTTTGCCGCTGATTCAAAGAATTGATCCTGCCCGCATGGAACCTCAGGCTCTCATTCTTGCTCCAACTCGAGAGTTGGCGGTCCAGGTTGCGGGCGGGATACACGACTTTGCCAAGAACTCTGGGATCCGCGTTGTGCCCGTTTACGGTGGCCAGCCCATCGATCGACAATTTCGATCTCTGAGAAACGGCGCTCATGTGGTCGTTGGAACACCTGGCCGAGTTTTAGATCACCTTCGCCGGGGCTCTCTTTCAATAGCTCAAGTGTCGTTTTGCGTCTTAGATGAGGCCGACGAGATGCTTGCTCTCGGATTCGCTGAGGACCTTGATGCGATTCTAGCCGAATTGCCCAAAGAGCGCCAATTGGCCTTTTTCTCAGCAACGATGCCTGCACGCATTCTCGCCCTCACCAAGAAGTTCCTAAACAACCCGGTTCATGTAACGATCCAATCCAAACAGCGAACGCTGGACACGACCAATCAAACCTACTACGAGGTCCCCCCTGGGAAAAAACTCGAAGCCTTGGCGAGGGTCCTCGACATGGAGACACCCGGTCCCACAATTGTGTTCTGCAGAACTCGTCAGGATACAAGCGACCTGAGCGAGAATCTAAGCCTTAGGGGATATAACACGGAAGCGCTCCACGGTGACATGAACCAGCAAGAACGTGACCGAGTCATGCGCCGGTTCCGAGATGGCCAGGCCGACCTTCTGATCGCAACCGACGTTGCGGCACGCGGATTGGATATCGAAACGGTGACTCACGTTATCAACTACGACATTCCATGGGATGTCGAGCAGTACATTCACCGCATTGGCCGGACGGGACGAGCCGGGCGAAGCGGCGACGCAATCACACTCGTGTCGGGTCGGGAACGGGCTCAACTCAAGAACATCGAACGCTTGATTGGCTCGACGATCAAGCCAGCCCGCATTCCGACCGCTACCGACATTGCGGTCAAGAGACGCGAAGTCTTTCAAGAGTCCCTTCGCGAAGTGCTTAAGAGTGGCGAGTTCGAGGGCCATATGGCAACCGTACAGGAGCTTTCAGAGGAGTTCGAGACGGCAGAAGTTGCCGCCGCCGCGCTTCATATGCTGTGGTTGAGTCAACATACTGCCGCAGTTGAAGCAGCCGACGAGATGGCACACGACTTTGAGCAGCCTGAGCTGGGCATGAGCCGAATATTCGTCGCCATGGGCCGCCAAGACGGCCTTCGCCCCAGCGACTTGGTAGGGGCGATCACTAACGAAGCCGGACTCACAGGCAAGGCTATTGGAGTCATCGATATCTTGGACAGGACAGCATTCGTCGAGGTCCCGGCTGCTCAAGCCGAAATCGTCGTCGAAGCGTTGAGGAACTGCAAGTTGAGAAATCGGAAGGTAAAAGTTCAGTTGGCCCGAGCAGGGGACGCCCCCTCCGAGGATCCTTCGAAAGGGTTTAGGCGGCGAGAGAGGGGTTAGGTGATAGCCTCCGTGAGTCTCATTGCGTTCGCCGCCCTACCCCTAGTCCGGAATCCAAATATCGAGCCCTGATTGACGTGAAATCCGGACGACATCCAACCCGAGGGGGTCTGTAACGCGCCCCGGAGATACCAGGGAATGGGTCGTCAAGTATTTCAGCGAGGTTAGCGACGCCTTCAACTCCTTTAATAGCCAGATACAGGCGTCGACTTGCTCACGGGGATAGGATTCGACGCCGTCGTTATTGTTCACTAGACTGATTCCGATGGAGTACTCGTTGACACTCGTCAACTCGACGAAATTATGGTTGACGTCTTGCTGTTTCGACGTTCCTCGATTGGCTTCATGGGGCCCGTACGAATTTCCGGCATGAAAGGCTACCGCGGAATACGGCACGCACTTATGTGGAATTCCCAACCGGTCGACGATATAGTGATAGCTTAGCCCGTGGGCTTTCAGACGCGAGATAGCATGTTCGATATCCTCGCACGGCGTCGCATGCAAAACAACGGTATCAACCAACGTTGCCCCCCGACGCGGACGATGCGCTAACCAAGGCTGAATTGTCTCGACACTCATTATCGATCTCCTTCGATCACTTTCGCATTTCCATTATTCGATGAAAAACCCGCCTTAAGTAAGGAATTCAGGCTCCTTAGACGGACTTGGTCAAATACCTGGTAACACTGGGGCAACATGCAGTTCCAACGCATTGCCAACACGGACATCGACGTAGCGCGACTTGCTTACGGCTGTATGCGGGTCGCTGGCACTTGGAATCCAGACGATGTCACCCCAGGGCGATGGGAGCAGGGCGAAAAGGCAATTATCGCCGCCTACGAGGCAGGTTACAACCTCTTCGACCACGCGGACATCTATTGCCGGGGCCGCTGTGAAGAGATTCATGGAACCGTGCTCAAAAAGATCCCGAGCATGCGTAGCCAAATCACGATCGCGACGAAGTGCGGAATCCGATTTCCGGGAGATCCCGATCCCGCTTCGCCGCATCGGTACGACTTTTCTGCTGAATATATCCTCACATCGTGCGATAAGTCGCTGACTCGATTGGGAGTCGACACGATCGACATCTATCAACTTCATCGCCCTGATTTATTGATGAACCCCGGGGAAATCGCTGATGCGTTTGAGAAACTGCATCGGTCAGGCAAAGTTCGATACTTCGGAGTAAGCAACTTTGCGCCGTCCTTTGTTAGCTGCCTTCCAAGCGGATTATCATCACCGCTGATCGTCAACCAGGTCGAGATCCACCTTGGCCGGTTAGATTGCTTCCAGGACGGAACGCTTGACCAATGCATCGCAAAGAACATCACTCCGCTGGCATGGTCACCTCTCGGAGGTGGATGGCTGGGGACGGGTGGGAAAACTGAGGATCCCGTGCGAGCAAAGCTGATCGAAGTGCTTGATCAAAAGTCAGTCGAGTACAGCGCCTCGCGAACCGCAATTTCACTCGCATGGCTCTTAATGCACCCTAGCAAGATCATTCCGATCGTCGGATCTGCAAATCCCGAAAACATCCGCTCGGCCGTTCGTGCCGATGAGATCGAAATGACCCGGGAAGATTGGTACCGAATCCTGGTCGCTGCTAGAGGAAAGGGCCTTCCTTAGCCAAGAAGGCAGGATCCCCGCCTAGGAATCGTTCGTTCCATGGCTCAGGGCAAACGCAAAGACCCCAAAAACTGACCGTCGTGGATCTCCTCCGAATTGTTGCGTCCTTCCTTCCAAGCGCCACGAGGAACGGCTTCTCAAAACGCGCCAACTCAGAAATCTACCTTGCCGACTGCTCCTTGGCGACTTGTCCTTGGACGGCCTCTTGAGCCCTGGGCGAAATCCCGATACCAGTAAGGATCGTGTGGGCCATGACTTTGTTGCCGGAACTGTTCATGTGAACTCCGTCGACGGTCAGAAGATTGTCTCGCCCACCGGTGCTCCTTTGATAGGCTTGAATCAACGTCCGAAAAGGCCTCTGGAAATCCACGAAAGTGCACTGATGGGCTCGCGCAATCTCTCGGAGCACTGCGTTATACTTTGCGGCTTTAGCGTTCTCCCGGTTATTCAGATCCTCCTCAATAACCGTCGTCGATAATACGACGACCTTTATTCCGGCCGACACCGCTTGACTCACCATCGAGTCGACATTCTTTTGATAGTCTTCGAGTGAGACGCCTCTAGGTCCGTCTCCCATAGGATGGTTGTCGTAAAAGCCATGCCATACGTCGTTGACGCCCACGCTTATGGTCACGAGATCAGGCTTTTTATCCAAGACATCCCTCTGAAACCGGGCAATCATGTCAGTGGATTTGTGGCCAGAAATCCCCGAGTTGATGGTTTCAATGTTCTGATCAGGATATAAGTCCCTTAAATAGTGCCTGACGAGCCAAACGTAGCCCCCAGACGATTCTCCAAACTGAGTAATGCTGTCTCCAAGGCATACAACGCGGTGGACTCCCTGAAGGAGAGGCGGGACCGACGCGGAGTTTTGCCTTACCCCGCCGAAAGCCTGTGAAAGCGTAACGGCCCCAACTAGGCCCAATACGGTTTAGATAATGATTATCCCTAATCTTTGGGGCTTTGACGGCGGTCTCGGTCGGCTCACAATCGGAAATCCTTTCACTTTGCATTTGAGCGCTCGTTGGTTGGTTCTCCCTCGACTGTTCGAGGTGCGGCTTCGGCACAGTTCGTCCATTAGTTGGCGTTTCCATGTTTTGAGGCGCCTAGGGGGAAAGGGCCGCCCGCGTTGGAAGCGTGCGTCTAATGATTCGGAGTGCGGCTACGAAGGAGATCTCATCGGGATCTCGCGAGCGATGTTTGGATGCCTGGCACATAAGATCGCGGATCGCCCAGTGGCATAGCATGAGTCCCCAGAACTCTTGGATGACGAGATCCGGCGTTTTGCTTCTCAGCGGCAGATGGGATCCTTTGAGATGGGTCTTGATCTCGTCGAAGGCGGCCTCGATTTCCCAGCGTTCGTGGTAGAGACGGGCAAGTTCCTCGGCCGGTGCTTGGACGGGATTTAGAATCGTCGTGACAAGGCGGTAGATCTCGTCCTGCCCGTCGATCCTGTACTCGATCACTCTCACCTCAAAACCGCCCTCACCCTTGCGCCGCTCGTTGGGATGGGCGTAAATCCAACTGAGGTAAGAGCCGTCCGATAGTCGCCGACGGGGATCGAGTTGTTGATTGGCTCGCACGCGAAAGAGAAGGTCTGCTTTTGTAGCAGCAGTCTGGGCGAACAAGTCAAACCCGAAAAAGCCCCGATCGGCTAAAAGCAGCATCCCCGCTTTCAATTCCGGCAGCAGCCTCTTGGCCAGGGTTACCTCGCCGACCGAATACGGCCCGACGTCTGCTGCAAAGGGAGCGTGCGTACCCGTCTCGACAAGCGATACGAAGCGGATCTGCGGATGGGACGACGTTCCACGCGAGGCGCCGGGATATCCGAACGCTTCGGCGTTGGCAGGGGAATCTACTACGTCGAGCGTGGACCCGTCCAAAGCCACCGTTCGCCAACTGCGGTACCGACTTCCCGGGGTTTTCGCATCCGATACAGGCTTGGCCAATCTCTGGAACAACAAGCGCATCGGCTCAATTCCCAAACGGCAACGCGCCTGGGTCACCGCTCCTTTTGTGGCAAGGCGAGCACCCTTAAAGCCGAGCCAGCGAAAGCCTTCCGACAGGCAAGACAAAACTTCCTCGTAAGAAACATCCCGATACAAACTCAGAGCGACGACGAGCAGGGCCGTCGTATCTGCAGGCAAGCCGCGACGACGAAGCTCCTTGCGTCCCGATTCCCGAACGCAGGCCTCAACGTCCTCGCCGGAAATCCTTTCCGACAAAACCCCCAACGTAATGAAGTCGGAGATTCGGGCCCCTCCAGCCAAAGTCAAAGGCGATCTTGGCATCCATGCCACCTCCATCGTAAAAGACGAAGGAGGGCACGTATTTGATTCTATCTAAACCGTATTGCAACTAGGCCAGTTACAGCGAAGGAACGGCAAATTGTTCGGAAGATCGTCTGAAGCAGCATCTCCCGAACATGTTATCACGCTTGGGCGGCTACTCGGCGACCTGTGAGGGGTCATCCTTGGGTGCTTCGTTCCCGTTGGCAGGTTCGTTCACGGTCGGCGTCTCGCTTACGGTTGGCGTTTCGGCTACGGTTGGCTCCACATGAGCGGTCTGTACCTCGACGACGCTAGGTGGTACGATCACCACAGTCGGTTCAACCACAACCGGCGGAGGCGGTGGTCCTTGGTGCGTGACGACGATCGTAAAGTGGGACGCGTAAACCGCGATCGCGGCAATTGCGGCAAGAATTGGAACGAGGATCGCTCCAATAATTCCGACCGTGATTGGAAACTCGGCAATTGTATGCCCAGCTTCGTTCTTTACAACGAGATGAGTGACGTTGCCTTCCTGAATCAACTTCTCAGTCTCTCTTAAGAGCTCTTCTCCCGAAACCTTAAATTCCTCTGTCCATGACTTGTGTTCTTCTGACATCTCTAGATCTCTCCACCTTACAGTTGGTTTGCATCGAATGAGACGACAGAAATTGGCGTTCGGTTGCCTAAATGTCGGTAATTGGAACGCTCATGATCTGAGAGCGAGGAACCCGAAGAACGTCCGCAATATGGTCATGTCTTTGCGCAATGCGACTTCGCTTTTCGACTCTGGGCATGTGTCTTTTTGAGACGACCATTACTTCGTCGTCCGTTCCCGGCCGCCCATATGCAACTGAGGTCCGCTTCTGGGATCCCGCCTTTGTGTCATTCTGACAATATAGGAGTGGCGTGCCTTTAACTGCGACGACCTTCGGCGAAACGCGCGCTATCAGCAACGGTGTGCAAACCACCCAACGTGCTCTTAATTCCTTAGTGCTATAGGGCGTTTACGACTCAAACGGCGATGCCTTGGATCCAATCGGGCCTGAAAACTCGTGGCGGTCGAGCGCGTTCAACACAACCCGGTCCATAACCTGGGACGGTGAAGGGGTAGCCATCACCGTATCCGGTGGTGGCCAAAACCGTTGGGGAGAATGGTTAGACCGGTTTGCTTGGGATTTTGTAACCCAAGGTACACACTAGTTCGGCGTTCTTACAATGCGTCCCAGAATCCTGGGCCCCCTAAACGAAGTGGGCCAGCTAGATTTCAGCCGCCATGGCTTGATTCCAAGGATAGAGTTCGTAGAAGATCGTACTTCCGATGAGCTTTCTTCGGACCTGACACGCACTCAACCCAAGCTCACCAGGAACGATCTCCCTTCTTTGCCGCAGCCGACGCTCGACGTAAGCACGTGTAGCCACTTTCCCCAAATAGGCCTCAGACCGATTTTTCCACTAGCTCGGATTCTGGGCCCCGCAAGTTCAAAACCTGAAACCCCACTAGGGTCCGCCAGGTTCAAAAGTGAACTTTCGAAAACGTCTTTCAAATTTGAGTGCGAAAGCTGGGCCAAGGCAGTTGCTTGAACATGAAGTGGAAGATTTGATGGACTTGGTATATCGGAGGTTGGTCTCGTCGGGGGCATTCGTTCGCGGACGCGCGAGAGGGAAACCGGGAAGAGCAGAACCAGACGCTATCGTTTGCCGTTCTAAAACCACGGTCGGGCGTAACGCTGGATGGCCATCTCGATGCAGCATGAGGCATCTTCAATGTGCCGAGCCTTCCTAACGATTATTCCGCGAGCAGACGATATCCGACGCCTGGCTCGGTCGTGATATGGCGCGGCCTCGCCGGGTCGCTCTCTAGTTTGTGCCGGAGCTGGCCCATGTAGACCCGCAGATAGTGCGTCTCCTCAGAATATGCGGGACCCCAAACTTCGACCAGCAACTGTCGATGAGTGAGGACCATGCCCGCATGTCGCACAAGCATGGAAAGCAGCTTAAACTCGATCGGAGTAAGGTGCACCTCTTTCCCGCCGACAAGCACCCGTCGCATGGCGAGGTCCACCTTAAGGCTTCCGACTTCGTAAACGGGTTCAACGTCGTTCCCCTTTGAACGCGAAACGTGGCGGAGAGTTACTCGAATCCTGGCAAGAAGCTCGCCAACGCCAAATGGCTTTGTAAGGTAGTCATCGGCTCCCGCGTCGAGCGCTTCAATTTTGTCTTTTTCCCGGCCGCGCGCCGACAGAACGATGATGGGAACCTGAGTCCATTCCCGCAACTGCTTCGCGACGTCAATGCCGTCAATGTCCGGCAGACCAAGATCGAGCAGGACGACATCCGGATTAGTTCGAGCTACAAGCCGGATACCTTCCACTCCATTCTCCGCTTCGAAGAGTTCCGCCTCACTTGGATCAAAGCTGGCTTTCAAGAATCGACGCATTTGCACTTCGTCGTCGATGACGACGATTTTTGACCGTTCAACCAAGTGGCACCTCTGGAGCCGGATCGCTGACTGGAATAGTCATAAAGAAGGACACTCCCCCTTCTCTATTGTTCGTTGCCTTAATCGTGCCGCCATGTGCTTCCATGATGGCACGACAGATCGTGAGTCCGAGCCCAAATCCTTGCGTGGCGGTGGTTGATGTTCGATAGAACTTGTCAAAGATCCGATCCTCTTCGCCATCGGGGAGGGGTGGACCATCATTCGATAATTCGATCAAGACTTGTCCCAACTGCGTCCGAGCCCTTACCGTCACGTTTGTGCCGGCTGGAGTATGCCTTGCCGCGTTTTCAAGCAGATTCACAATCGTCTGCTCCATCAATACGCCATCCAACATTAAGAGAGGCAGATCGGGAGATATATCGGTGCGAACATGATGCTCATAAAGCAACTTCTCGGTGCGCGACAGTGCGGAACCGATCAGTTCTTCGAGAGATTGCCATTCCCGATTTAGCTCAATTCCGCCCGCTTCAATCCGAGTCATATCGAGCAAGTTCCGAACTTGCCGCCCCAGCCGCTCTGCCTCCACTGCGATAGCCTGGGCCAATTCCCGATCACGCGGTTCGCTGAGATGGGTGCTGGCGCGAAGGCTGTCCGCCGCCCCGGAGATAATCGTGAGCGGAGTACGCAGATCGTGCGATACGGAGCTCAGCAGGCTGTTGCGGAGCCTCTCCTTCTCCACTTGAAGCATCGCCTCGTGCGAATCCTTCGCAAGGTTCGTGCGTTCGATGGCGATCGCCAGTTGATTGGCAAAATTCTCTAGGAAGTGTAGCTGGGCAGGATCGCGGATGGGTTCGCCGATCCACTTCACAGCCAATACCCCGACACAAACTTTCTCCGCATTTAGAGGTAAGTACAGTCCTTCCGCACCAGGAAGCGTATCCGTTCCGGCTCCGGCCATCTTCCCATGATCGAGCACCCAAAGAGCGACCGCATTTTCATTTGGCCTAAACTCAAATTTGCACTCGGACTCGGGGCCCGAGAAGAGCTTTCCAGTTGCGCGACTCTTGATCAAGACCCCGACATCACAACCAAACACTTCCCGAATTCTCGCCGCCGTGAACGTGCCGATCTCGATTCGGCTGCGGGTAGCGGAAAGCTTCTTGCTCAGGTTGAACAGAGCCGCTGTACGGCGCTCCCGGATTGAAGCGGCATCGGTTTGGTCCTTCAGGCGGGAAGTCAACGTGCTGATTAGTAAGGCGACAAGCAGCATCACCGCAAATGTAAACACGTATTGCACATCGGATACGGCAAACGAGTGTAGCGGAGGAACAAAGAGGAAGTCGAAGGTCCCCACGCTTAGAAGCGCTGCCAATGTGGCGGGCCATCGACTTTTCCGGCTTGCAACATAGGTTACGCCTAGAAGATAAACCATCACGAGGTTCATCCTCTCGAAGTGACCGTACATTAATGCATCGATGCCAGTTGCGACGGATGTCACTCCGACGGCAAGACCATAGCCTCGCAAATCGGTGTGATCAGACTTGCGTGGGATGATTCTTTGCGGAGTCCCGGATGCGTCCGAACCCGTGATGACAAGCACATTAATGTCGCCACTCGCACGAACGAGGGTATCGACGACGGAACCGAAAACGACCTCACGCCAGCGGGCCCGGACGGGCTTACCTACGATAATCGTCGTCACATTCCGGGCATGAGCAAATCGGATGACCTCGCCAACGATATCCTGAGCACTAAGGGTCACCGTCTCCGCCCCCAAGTTCTCCGCCAACCTCAGCGCTTCGACGACCCGCAATCGATCGGGCTCTCCCAAGCCCGCTTGCCTGGGACTGTCAACACTTACCGCGATCATTTCAGCATGAAGCGCTCCGGCCATCCTCGCCGCCGACCTCACGACCCGCATGCTCATCTTGTTCGGAGCAACGCATACCAGAATGCGCTCTTTGGTGTGCCACGGCTCGGAGGCGCCCTCCGCCGCCCGGTATGTTCGAACCTGTCGGTCGACTCGCTCCGCAGTATGTCTGAGCGCCAGTTCACGAAGTGCCGAGAGATTGCTCTTCTTAAAGAAACTGCTAAGAGCCTGCTCGACCTTGGATGCGACGTAGACCTTACCTTCATGAAGTCTCTTGATCAGTTCCTGCGGAGGGATATCAACAACTTCGATCTCGTCCGCTTCATTGACAAGCGAATCTGGGATCGTTTCGGCAACTACAACTCCGGTGATCTGGGCGACGATGTCGTTTAGGCTTTCAATGTGCTGAATGTTGACGGTCGTATAAACGTCGATGCCTGCCTGCAAGAGTTCTTGAACGTCCTGCCACCGTTTTCGATGCCGCGAGCCCGAGACATTTGTGTGAGCCAGCTCGTCTACAAGGATCAACTCGGGCTTGCGGCTTACAGCCGCATCCAAATCGAACTCCTTGAGCACAACCCCTCGGTGGTCCAGGCTCCGGAGAGGAATCTGCTCAAGGCCCACCGCCATTCCCTCCGTTTCGGGTCTCCCGTGGGCCTCCAGGTACCCGATAACCACGTCCGCACAGCGCTTCTTAGCTTCTTGTGCATCGTTGAGCATCGCATAAGTCTTGCCAACGCCCGCCGCCATACCCAAATAGATCTTTAGGCGACCGCGGCCATTCACGCGTTCGTCTTCCTTCACCTTCGCTAACAGCGCATCTGGATCGGGTCTTTCTGCCATCCTTATAACTCGTTTACAGTCTGGCAGTCTACGGGGCCAGACCCACTCAAAATTACGTAAAGATGATCGCTAATAGGTTTGACTGACTCAATAGAACTCCATTACACCATTAAGCTTAAGACACGGTGAATCGAGGTTGTATTGCCTGACCACGGCCCCTTTGACTCATGGGAATATCAAGGCCACCTGAAGTGAAAACGACGAGCCTTCCCATTTAATGGACACCGGTAGGGCGTCGCTCCTCTACGGACCTACCCAGGAAAAGAACTAGAAAATCTTTCCCTGGATTCGAACCTTACTTCGCCAAATTGGGATTGTCGGCAAGATATTTGTCGGCGTTCTCCTTGGTGACTAGGACGGTCGGAAGAACCACCTTTTTCTCCTTGGGCATATTGCCTTTGAGAATGTCAGCCGCAACTTCAACCCCTTTGGGTCCCGGATCAGGATATCGGAATGTCGCATCCAGTTTCCCGTCTTTGATCATCTGGACGACCTCCTTCTGGCATCCATCGATACCCACGAACAGGGGCTTGACCTTCGGCTTGGTTGCCGCATGCTCATAGGCCTGGTAGGCGCCAATCGCCATCTCATCGTTATGCGCATAGACTGCGTCGAATGGCTTGCCGGTTTGGAGGAACGACTCCATATAATTCTGAGCAGCCTGACGCTGGAATTTACAATCGTCGCCAAGGATCACGGTGATACCGGGGTACTTCTTGAACGACTCCATGGCGCCATTTCTGCGGTCGTCAGCAGCGTCGACGCCACCTAAGCCTTGAATCATAAGGACTGTTCCTTTTCCCTTCAATTGCTTCGCAATGAACTCGCCGGCTTGGCGCCCGATGTCGACGTTATCACCACCGATGCGTACGGTGTACTTGTCCCCCGGAATGCCGCGATCCAGCAGGATCACGGGGATTTTGGCATCAAAGGCCTTTTCGACTTCGTTTTGCACTGCGACGGTTACCGGGCTTACCAAAAGCACTTTGGGCGACTTCACCAGAAATGTCTCAATGACTCCAATTTGCTTATTGGAGTCATCTTCTGCCGGCTGCTCCTCGAAATTGAATTCGGCCTTATGCTTTTCGGCTTCTGCTTTTGTCTCGGCGTCAAACTGCTGCCTCCATGGGTCTGCGCTGTTTGCCTGGGCGAAAACTACAAGCGGCAGATTATCGGAAGATGTCGCTGCCGCGCCACTTCCCCTCTCGTCACTTCCACAACCCGCTAAAATCAATGCCGCAACTGCGGTCAATGTCAAGAGTCCCAACCTCATCGTCCTAAACCCTCCGTCCCAAATTCTGCAAATACACAGCAAGAAGGATGATGACCCCCTTCCAGCCTTGCCCGACGTAATAACTCACACTATCCAAGATCAAGAATATGTTCAGACACACAATAAAGAGTGCGCCCACGAACGTCCCTAAGACATTACCGTACCCGCCAATCAACGCGGTTCCACCTACTACGGCAGCGGTTATTGCATCAAGTTCATAACCCATTCCGGCGCTGGGCTGACCGTTAGAATTACGCGCCGTAAAGAGTACCGCCGCGACTGCAATACAAAACCCGTTGATCGCAAAGGCGCCGATCCTTACTCGATTGACCGGCACGCCCGCATATCGCGCTGCCTCTGAGTTGCCCCCGACCGCATAGACCCTTCTTCCGAATACGGTCTTGGAGAGTATCACAGCTCCAATTCCAGTGGTCACGAACAAGATCCATCCCGCAATGGGGATTCCAAGCCACGGTGACTCAAAGAATGTGATCTGATGTTGAAGGCCCGATATGTTTGCGTTGTTCGTGTAAACGAATGCGATGCCGCGGATACTCACCATCCCTGCCAACGTAACCACGAACGGCTGTAGCTTTGAGTAGCTGATGATGCTGCCCAGTATGGCTCCCACCAAGGTTCCTAAAACCAGCACCCAGCCAATCGTAGCTGGTGCAGATGCACCGTGGATGAGCCAAGTCGCTGTGATGCAATTCAGCAGCCCTAACAAGGAACCGGCACTCAGGTCGATTCCACCCGTTAGAATCACGAACGTCGCGCCAATCGCGAGAATCCCGGGAACTGCCAACTGGCCGAGAATATTTCGGAGGTTGGCTAGTGTGAAGTACGTGGAGTGAAACAAGGCTCCGGGATCACTCGAATGAGGGGATTTCCAAAGCGCAACAATTAATAGCAGGATAAGTCCGACGAGTCCCTGATACTTCTGTATCAGCGGAAGCCAAGATCGGATTGAGGCTGTCGTTGGGAGCATATGGGGAGATAGGAAATCGTTGACTCAAGAGTATCCCGCTAAATGAACGAGATCTGACATTCTTCCGTCCATTTCAGCATCAATTCTGTTTTTGCTTCCTGGCCCCCTTCTGCGAAATTCCGCATACCCTATAGAAGAGGGTATGTTCGTGACATCGATGTTGGAATCGTGACCGATGAAGATCCCCACTCTCTTTGTTCTCGCAGTCATCAGCGCGTCCGCTATGGGTCAGGAGGTAAGCGTGAGGACGCTGCTCCCTCAAATGACCGACTTGACCTTTCTGACCCACCGGCCCAATCCGGCGTTCAAGATGGCTCAGTCAAGCAGCTATGACCGAAGATCGGATCCAGGACCCAACAGTGATCCATTCGCTAACGCCGACGCCGGAAACTTCATCCGGACAGAAAACACCGTAAATGGAAAAGAATATGTGATGGCCGACCTGAAAGGGCCGGGCACTGTCGTACGCCTTTGGTCCGCCAATCCGAGTGGAACCATCCGATTCTATTTCGACGGTGAGACTTCGCCGAGGATCAGCGCAAAAATGAGCGATTTCCTGACCGGAAAAGTCCTGCCGCTTGGCGATCCATTTGCTTACACGGCCGCGTCTGGCGCTGACGTCTACTTTCCGTTTCCTTACTCAAAGAGTCTGAAAATCACCGCCGACGCTTCTAACGGAGGCCAGCCAACTTCACTCTATTATCATGTGGGGTTTCGAACTTACGCCCCAGGAACGAAAGTAAAGACCTTTACGTGGAGCGACTTCTCGGTTAATAAGGCCCTTATGGCAACCGAAGCTTCAGCCCTAAAGCAGCCCCAATCCAGCCCCTCTTTGACGTCGATTGGTCAGGGATCCATCCAAACCGGCGCCTCCCTTGTCGCCGACCTAAAACCACCTCTCAGTTCTGCAATTAGGACCCTCCAAATTCAAGTCCCAATACTGTCGCCCTCCGAGGCCAAGAAGCTCACTTGGGAAGATCCGCAGCAGCCGCACAACATGTTGCGCAACCTCATCCTCCATGTTAAATTCGATGGAGAGGACTGCATCGAGACTCCCCTCGGTGATTTCTTTGGGGCTGCACCCGGGGTCAATCCGTACGAGAACTTCCCCATGTCGGTTACCGCGGACGGGGCCATGACGTGCAGGTTTGTGATGCCATTTGAGCGAACTGCCGAAATCAGCATCACTAACCTAGGACCAACCACATCAGTCAAGGTGAGTGCGTCGGTTAAGCCTTTCCCGTGGGGGCCCGCCACCTATCATTTTCATGCCCAATGGCTAGGCGAACATGCTCGCACGCGTCCATTCCGGGACATGACGTTTCTCGACGTGAAAGGCGAAGGCTTTTTTGTTGGTTCCAACCTTAACGTGGCGAATCCAGTACCCGATTGGTGGGGCGAAGGAGACGAAAAGGCGTGGGTCGATGGTGAGAGTTTTCAGAGCACATTTGGCACCGGCTCCGAGGATTATTACGGATATGCCTGGGGCAGCACCGAACTCTTTACCCGTCCTTACCATGCCCAAACTCGTGTGGATGGACCTGGCAGTATGGGGCATACCAGTTTGAATCGATGGCAAATCTTCGATCCGATCTCCTACACAACTTCACTGCGGTTTACCCTGGAGATGTGGCATTGGGCAGACGTGATCGCAAGTTACCTCCACACCGCCTATTGGTATGCCAAGCCTGGCGGTACAACTCCCGCACCCGTAGACCTTAAGCTCCTTGCTCCCCAGAAAATCGAGCCGATGAAACCTGTACCTGGCGCCCTCGAAGGTGAAGACCTCGAGATAGCAAGCGTGACAGGCGGCAAAACCGAAATTCAAGATGGCTTTTGGAAGTGCTCCGGCGGCAAGCAGTTGTGGTGGCGAGATGCCCAAACAGGCGACAAGCTAGTTCTCAAAATCCCGATCCCCGAGAACGGGGTTTATGATATTGTAGGGAACTTCTGCCAAGCGCGAGATTACGGCATTCACAAAATCACTCTCAACGGACAGCAGGCAGGTCAGGTTGATTTCTACAGCCCAGATTTAGACTGGAACAAGCACTCGCTGGGTACGTTCACGTTCTTAAAGGGAACGGTAATGCTTGAGATTGAATGCGCAGGGCATAATCCGGCTGCCGATCCTAGGAACATGTTTGGCCTCGACTACCTTTTGCTCAACAAGAAGGCCAATTAGGATCCTTACAGAATATATATCAAGCTGAACTCGTTCTTTACGCGACTTAAGCGATAGTAAAGCGCTTAATAGTAGGGTCCATAAAAGGGAGTCTATGAAACTGTTCGTTTTCCATGTCATCGGAATTGTCGCGTTATTGTCGATGAGCATGTCCGCCTATGCTGAAGAAAAGGACAAAAGTCTGCAAAAACACAAGCATAGGAAGTCCGCCAAGACTTCCCATACTCTCGAGCATCCAAAGCCTAGATACCCTAAAGATCCACGCCAATATCTTTTGGTTCACGTACCTGTTAAGAAGGGTGGGTAGTAGGATCGTTTCTGAATCGTAACGTGTTTTTCCGATCAGAGCCTCCTTCCATCATTCCAGGATCACTGATGTTTTTACTTTCGTCCCTGCGATCCCTCGTGCCCTTCTAACCAATTCGTTAAGTTGGAGCCACTTTCCCCTTAGAACTTAAGAACGTGAGAAAGACTCAATGTCGTTCGGTTGTTCTTAAGACTCCCGTTATCCGCATTGTAAATGGCGGCGTTCGACGTGTCGTATCTCAGTTCGAAGCGAAACATCGCGTTTTTGGACATCGCATAATCCACTGTACCGGTGAGCGAATCGAATCGACCAGGATTCCCGGTTCCACGAATGCCATCTGGGTCGTTGAAATTCTCATATCTCAATGCGCCAGAGAACTTATCCGAGAATTGGTCCTTCAGGTATCCGGCAATACCGTTCCATTTGCCGCCAGAAGTACCATCGAACCCATTGGCATCTGCGTAGTCCGCATTCAGCGCCAGTTTGATGTTCTTCGTCAATTGATGGGTCAAAACAAGATCGCCAAGGTTTACGATTCGAGCGCCGGGGCTCGTAAAGGCGATTCCATTTACTCCATCGCTGCCTTCTTCGCCCCCGTAGTAATTGGCAGTAATAGTCGTTGCTGTGGAGGGTGTAAAGCCGATAGTAGCGCCATAGCTCTTACCACCGTTTGAATCTTGTGTCTCATTCCAGCCATTTACCAAATAGAGGCTTCCCGTTACGTTCTTGGAAACAGTTGCCGTACCGCGCAGGCCAGCGTGGTACATGGGTTGACCAAGGGTGTACAAAAAAGACCGCGAATAGTTATCGTTCGTGGAACTATCGATTCCCTCGTATCCGATCCAACTTGAAAACTTGCCCAAATCAATGGTCGCATCTGACCTTGGAATCGCATAGGTGACATAGAGCTGTTGGACCATCTTCGAAGATCCGCCGTCAGGATCAAAAGAGGCCGCTATGTCCGCGTTGTTGCCGACGACGAAGTTTGCGGTTATGCCGAAAGGCTCTTTTGCATTAGGTTTGCGAGCCACGTCAACTTCAAGTACGGCAAAACTGAACTGATTGTTATTAACGTCGAACTGGCGGAAGTTGACGCCCGAGTTCATCCCAGGAGTTCCAAAATCGAAGACGTAGTAAAAATCGAGGTGACCGTTGTAGGTCCAACCTTGCAGGTCATCTGCGGCGTTGGCTGCGACTGTCATGCCGAACAAGGCCGCGACCATCGACGTTCGCAGGAATTTGAGATGTATTTGGTTTTTCATAGCGTTTGCCCCAGCTAAGCTGGGAAACGCGAGGATTATGTGAAAAACCCATCTCTAATAACACCTATTTTATTACCTTAAGAATGACTTGCGTTTTTATCGGCAACTATCGGCTTTAGAGATTTCCCCGATGGAAACTGATTCACCCATGCTGTATTTCGTTCTTTACAGCCGAAGCTGAACATTGGAACGAGACAAGGGCTACACTACCTGGACGATGCTGAGCCAAATTCGTGGAAATTCTAGACACAATACTGTCGTCCTCGCGCACGCCACACGCATGCACAGAAGCAACGCCCCGTCTTGATCGAATAGTGCTGTCCCCAGCAGTCCAGCAGAGTTACAAGGAGCCCTGAATCGATGTCTTCAACAGGGAAAAACAATCCCGAAGGCGTCAACTTTGAAAATGGGAGGCTAATTCCTGCGCTAGCGATCGACGCCAGAATAGCGATCCGCTCTGGTAATTCGGATCCAGCCGGGATGCGAGAAATATGATCCTGATAGTAGCCCGATTCACCTAAAATCCGAGTCATTCCGTTGCGCTCTTCAAATTCGGTCGGTTTGAAATCTGCCTCTGCAAACTCCTTGATTCCCACGCCGAAATTGCACAGCGCATCACTCGACGCCCTAAGTCATGCTCTCGTAAGGATCAGTGTTTGCAGCCGCAGCCGCCGCCTCCGCAGCCGCACCCGCTGCCGCCTTCAGATTGGAAAGACGAGCCGCATCCGCAACTGGAAGTAGCGTTTGGATTCTCAATCTTGAAGCCGCCGCCCAAGACCTCGTCGACATAGTCGACTGAAGCTCCATCCATGTAGTTCAAGCTCAGCGGATCGATGAACAGGCGCAATCCGTCCTGCACAAAAACACTGTCGCCTTCCTCGGGGTTACCGTCGTCGAGGGCCATCCCATAGGACAACCCAGAACAGCCACCGCCTGCAACCCACACGCGCAGCGCAGCATCCATTCGCTCTTGCTTCATAAGTTCTCGCAATTCAGAAACCGCCCGATCGGTCAACGTAATCATGAATTCGATTATGGCCTCAGTCAAAGCCAAACCAAGTCGTGTTCAGCACTCGACGATGAGGGAGTTACTCTTACGTCGAACCGCAGACGCCAAAGCTGCTGAGAGAAGGGACTTTCTTCTAGAACTAGTTTCTTGCCTAAATTCCGCCTAAATATGCGTAGCTTTGCATCAAGACCATATAAAGCTTGCCATTTACGCTGAGTTAACATACAATGTCCCCCAACCGCAAGGGCGCGGTCAAATCTATCTCGATCCGGAGGGACCAGTGATTAGGCTTCGCCTTCACAACCGCCTTATTTTTATGTCCGCCAGCATAGGCAGACCATCGTTTGGAATCGCACGAGCGCTCTGTTGTCTCGGAGGTCCCGTCTGTTGACCCCGATGCTTCCATTCAGTAAGTCCGCTATAAATATCGACTTGAAATGCATTTTTATTGATTGTCTTGACCAAAGCTTGCCAGGTCTTTTAGCAGGCGATGCATTGAAGACATCGATAAATGGTTCAACCAAAGCCAACCGAACTCGAACCGCCACTCCCCTGCCGGTTTGTCGCGTGAAATCAGGAGAAGTGTATTAATGAACGCAATCCGAACGCTTCTTCACTATAAAGAGAGAAACGAACGAACCACGCCTCGACGCGTGATGTCGAAGGCTGAAAAGTGGAAGCTATGTCTCACCGTTTTTGCCGGAAAGATGATCGGCTTAATCATTCTCATCACTGGGATTAAGCTTTGTACTGGTCTGATGTCTCCCGCTCATGCTGCCGATACCTATACGGCCCATGAGACAGCCATGATGAACTCCATTAACACCGCTTGGACGCTTGTCGCGGCGTTCCTGGTGTTTGGAATGCAAGCGGGCTTTGTATTCCTTGAGGCAGGCTTCGCAAGGCAAAAGGAGACGGTAAACGTCTTAATGGAGTGCATATTCGACACTTGTTTGTGCGGCATTCTATTCTGGGCCATTGGCTATGCCTTCATGTTCAGCCATGGTAACGGGTTTATCGGAACCCATTGGTTCTTTTTATCGGGAGCTCCCGACACTTACGAGGCAACCGGCATCCCGGTTCTCGCCCACTGGATCTTCCAGTTCGCGTTTGCCGACACATGTTCCACCGTCACATCTGGCGCGATGATAGGCCGAACCGGCTTTCGCGGCGACATTCTTTACAGCATCGGAGTTACGGGATTTATCTATCCGATCATTGGCCACTGGGCGTGGGGCCCAGATGGCTTCCTGGCAACGATGGGAAGCGATAAGAACTTCCTCCCGACCCTCGGGCAGGGATTCCGTGACTTTGCCGGTTCGACCGTGGTTCATACCATAGGAGGCGCCGTATCTCTGGCGGGCGCCATCGTACTTGGGCCAAGGTTGGGACGAATATTCGCGCGAGACGATAAAGCACGTGGAGGCATGCCACCGCCGCATAACCTAACGATCGCAGCCGTGGGTGGTTTTATCCTATGGTTTGGCTGGTATGGCTTTAATCCGGGCAGTTCCCTTTCTGCGATGGACGGTCAAGGTATCGGCAGAATTGCCGCAAACACGACTCTGGCTGCTTGTGCCGGTGGTATGGCGGCCATGATTGTGGCCTTCTTGTTTGGAAATACGAGAGGTAAGTTCGACCTTGGCTTTTCGGTAAATGGAATGCTTGCCGGACTCGTTGCCATAACGTGTCCGTGTTACTGGGTTAGTCCGCTTGGCTCCATTCTTCTCGGACTGGTCGCCGGAGTGATCGTCTATATTGGAGTAAACCTCTTGGAGTGGTTTCGAGTCGACGACCCCGTTGGCGCAGTATCTGTTCATGGGTTCTGCGGTATTTGGGGCACGTGGTCTCTAGGGTTGTTTGCGACTGGTCAATACGGAGCTACCGGCCCAACCGGACCAGATAACTCGGCAAGCCAGCTTGTTAGGGGCCTTTTCTATGGTGGTGGGACTGACGTTCTCAAGGCACAGGTCATTGGAAACTTCATGATCACCGCGGCTACCTTTATCATCGCCTTCGTTATGATGTGGGTGATTCGAAAACTACCGCACCCTTGGAACCTACGCGTCTCCAAAGAAGGAGAGTTGGGTCAAGGTGGACTTGACGTATTTGAGCACGGTATAGAAGCCTATCCTCCTCAATCGATGTAAGCGGCAACCCAGAGTTAAGCCAAGAATTACAACTATGTACAAAATCGAAGCAATCATACGTCCCCACCGCCTGGAAGCGGTGAGGGACGCCCTTAGAGAACATGACTTAATCGCCGTCACGGTTAGCGATTGCCGTGGCGCCGGGCGCCAAGCCGCCCCCACTCATACCTTTCGAGGATCTCAATATTCGCATGGCCTTGAACTAAGATTGCGTGTCGAAGTCTTTGTAAACGACTCGCATCTTGATGTCGCCGTAGACGCAATTCAGCAAGCGGCCACGACGGGTGAGGTTGGAGACGGGAAGATCCTAGTATTTAAAGCCGAGCAAGCGGTTCGAATCAGAACCAACGAGCGCGGCGAATCGGCCGTTCACTAGAATGATCCCTATCGAGCGGGAGGCAAAAAGCAGGCGAGGCAGCCAGCTTTGAAGCCTCCTGCTTTTCGTTATCATTCGACAAAACGGTTCAGCAGTTTGTGCTGCCCTTACTTATGAATACACGATGTCCGAGGCTCGGATGACAAAATGTTTCGGTTTACACCGCATCAAACGTTTCAAATGTTTGAGGGACTGGCGGGAAGCGCCCGCAATCGGGACAATAGAGGAGTGCCGTATGTTGTAACCGAACCATGCATTGGAGTCAAGGATAAGTCCTGCATGACTGTCTGCCCTGTCGACTGCATTTATGAAGCTGACGAGCAAGTTTACATTCACCCGGATGAATGCATCGATTGCGGACTCTGTGAGCCCGAGTGTCCTGTCAACGCGATCTTTGTCGATACCGACGTTCCGCCGAATTGGAAGGATTTTATCCAGCGAAACGCAGTTGAAGCGAAGAAGCTCGCCGATAAGTAGCTTGCTGTAACGGATTTGGCGCTAGGATCAAAGAGGATATGCCGCAAACTGCCAGTTTGCGAGGCTGAATCATTAATGGATGACATCGTACTTGAAGTTCCGGAAGACGCTTGCCCAAAGCCTGAGATAGAGCCACGATCGAATCTTCAGCGCGCTCAGGATCAGTTCATTCTGGAGTGGGGACGGATGAGCAGCAGTTGGGGCATCAACCGAACGATGGCCCAAATTCACGCTCTTCTCTTTGTCAGCGGAGTTCCGCTTGAAGTCAACGAGATCATGGATCGGCTTCAAATCAGCCGGGGCAACGCCAGCATGAACCTCCGGGAACTCATGGACTGGGGGGTTGTTCGGCGTTTCCGCCAGCCAGGCGACCGCAAGGACACCTACATCAGTGAAACAGATCCGTTTCAGATGTTTGTGAGGATTGTCAAAGAGCGAAAGCGACGTGAGATCGATCCGACTAACGATGCGATTCGTGAGGTCCTCACGAAGCTCCCAGAAAATGATTATGGCGAGGGAGTTCAGACCCTTCGGGCCCGGTTACAGGCACTTTTGGAGATATTTGACCTGATTGATGCTGCATTCAAACAGGTCTTTAGCAATGATATTTCCCTTGAGGACTTAAGCGATTTATTCCATGGCGCCACCGGAACTTAGATAGCCATTCAACTTGCGGTTACACGCGCTGCCCGATTTGGCACTCGACAAACCTCAGGGGCCGACTTCGAGTTGATAGTGGCACGGGACCTTAGGCACAAACGGTCAACATCCGTTGGAGTGCCACCAACGCGAAGTGCTTCACTTTTGGCGGCACAATAATCTCGTTTACAACTTCGCCTTCAACCATTCGTTCAAGGACCCAGCATAGGAAGCTGGGGTGGATTCGATACATCGTGGAGCATGGACATATCTGAGGATCAAGGCAAAAAATCGTCTTGTCAGGATGTTCGTTTGCTAGCCGATTGACCAGGTTTATCTCCGTACCAATTGCCCAAACGGAGCCGACGGGGGCCTGTTCGATCATCTGGATGATGTATTCGGTTGAGCCGTTAAAGTCGCTTTGGTCGACAACTTCTATGGGGCACTCCGGATGGACAAGCACATTGACACCCGGATACTCAGCTCGTGCCTTCTGAATCAATTCCACTGAAAAGCGCTGATGAACCGAACAGTGCCCCTTCCAGAGGATGAATTTGGCCGCTTGCAGCTGCTCTGCGGTGTTTCCACCCAATGGCTTAAATGGATCCCAAACACACATCTGAGTGTCGGGGTCATAGCCAAGCTTGACGCCGGTGTTTCGCCCGAGATGCTGATCGGGGAAGAAAAGCACTTTCTCGCCTTGCTCTAACGCCCACCTTACGGCAGTTGGAGCATTTGTCGAGGTGCAAACAGTTCCTCCTCGTTCTCCCACAAACGCCTTAAGGTTGGCAGCGGAATTGATGTAAGTGACCGGGATCACGCGCATGTTTGCGCCAAGGACCTTCTCAAGGTCGCGCCAGCAGTTCCGAACCTGAAATGCGTTCGCCATATCGGCCATCGAGCATCCGGCTGCGAGGTTAGGCAAGATGACCCGCTGGTGATCGGGAGTGAGAATGTCTGCACTCTCGGCCATGAAGTGAACCCCGCAGAATACGATGAAGTCGGCATCCGGTCTTCGCGTCGCATCCTTGGCAAGCTTATAGCTATCGCCACGAAAATCTGCGTGCTTGATAATCTCGTCGCGTTGATAGTGGTGACCTAGAATTACCAGACGAGATCCGAGATGCTGCTTGGCCGCTTCAATACGAGTGTCCGCCTCCTCGGTTGAGAGGTCGGCGTACTCCTGCGGGAGAGGTGCCTGATACATAGTTTTCCTGGCCCAGAATGGCCTTGTGCGTGATTACAGTCCAACATGGACGGGGATGTTGTAACCGCGCTGTCAACTAGTATACGAGTTTTCTGGACTTCGAGTTTTCTCCAGGCTCTCGATCGCGGACCAATCCAATCGTTAACTCAGTTCTGTCCCACTTCAACCTTTCCCCTCAATCGACCTCAGAACCCTTCCTACAGCCGAAGCTGTTGTATTGTTGCCAGGTATTCTGCCGAACGATGCGTACCTGGACTGGGTTGGATGTACTTGCAGAGGATGGCTTTCAGAGCCTAAAAGGCAAGACGATCGGGTTGGTCTGCAATCAAGCCTCGGTGTCGAATGACTACCGCCATGTTCTGGAGTTGCTGCTCCCACTCCATCGAACGGGCTTCTTGCGACTGCAAGCGGTATTCGGTCCGCAACACGGGCTGTTTGGTCACACACAAGACAACATGATAGAGTGGGAGGCCGGTCCGAACGTTCCGATTACCACCCACAGTCTATACGGCCAACACCGAGAACCTACGCCCCAGATGCTTGAGGGTTTGAACGTCATGGTTATTGACCTTCAGGACGTAGGGTCTCGCTATTACACATTCATTTGGACGGTTGCACTGTGTCTCAAGGCGTGCGGCGAGCAGAACATTCCGGTCACGATCTTAGACCGGCCCAACCCCATAGGCGGAGAACTTGTCGAGGGAACCGTACTGGATCCAGCCTTTGCAAGCTTCGTGGGCCTCTATTCTTTGCCGATCCGACATGGATTGACGGTGGCAGAGATAGCTCGCCATCTGCAAAGAAGCCAGTTCCCAAACGTTGACCTTACGACCATCTTGATGAGAGGTTGGGATCGTAACCTTTTCATCGACCAAACTGATGCGCCATGGGCAGTTCCTTCTCCAAACATGCCCACCGTCGATACCGCCGTTGTCTATCCTGGCGGATGTTTCATCGAAGGATCAAACATGAGCGAAGGACGCGGGACGACAAGGCCCTTTGAGATCATTGGGGCGCCGTATCTCGATGGATGGAACTTCGCCGATGGGCTGAATTCCCAGAAGCTGGCAGGCGTCCATTTTCGACCGCTTCAGTTCGAACCGACGTTCAACAAGCATGCAAAGACCTTGTGCGAGGGAGTGTTTATTCACGTTAGGGACCGTAGTTCTTTTGAACCTGTGCTTACTTTCGTGGCCCTGATGCAGGAGGCAATCCGTCAGTCGGAGGGCGCCTTTGCATGGAACCCGCCTCCTTATGAATATGAATATAAGAAGCTCCCTATCGATATTCTGGCTGGAAACTCGTGGCTCCGTTTGGCAATTGAGAATCTGACCCCACTGGCTCAGATCCGGGATCGATTCAAGGAAGAATGTGCCCAGTTTGAACCAATTCGAGCCGAATCTTTACTCTATTCGTAGTCCGATCCACAAAGGTGCGGGCGTCCTGGTAAGAGCCACCGAGCATTCGAATGCAGAGTGGAATCTTGTCTAGTGATTGTCTCCAGGACCAGACGCATTACGATACAGATCCACAAACTGCTTGAGGGCTGCTGCATCGACATCGGATACAGCAACGAATTCTAGTCCACTCTGAGCCCACTCGACGATATGAAAGCCCTGACGATCGAGGGACACCGGCGGCGTCTTCCCTTGCCTTGCGAGCACGAAGAGGTTGATCCAGTGCTGGCGAACTCGGTAGACCAGAACGGGGGTTGCCCGCCCATCGATGTAATCCAGACGTCCACCGGTCAGTTTAAACCCATTCTCCTTGAAGTCCCAAGTCGGAGGTGAGATGTCGACCTTGCCAGAAAACCACGGCTTCACCGTATGCCGGTCGCTTGAAACTACGTCGGTCATGTGCCCCGGCATAAGCGACCGGATGTGGCTTGCCAAGATGTCCCCCTCCAACACGCTCGGATCTTGGCCCTGCCGTCCAAAAAAGAAGAACGCGACCGCACTGCAAGCCAAGCCGAGTATAAAGCCGTAGCCCCATCCAAACGACCGTTTCCGAGGTTCCGGCTCCATGGGAAGCGCACGTGAGATTCGGTTTCGAAGCCCGTCCGAAACTCCGTAAGGAGCTTGTTTTGCGACCGTTTCCCTCAGGGCCTGAAGGGCAGTCAGCTCTGATTGACATTTCGCACAGGTGGTCAAGTGAGAGCGGACCATCATGTCGTCCGAGGCAGACAGTTCTTTGTCTTCAAGGGCCCCAAGCAATCTTTTCACTTGATCGCAATTCATGGGGTCTCCTCGCACTGTTCGGCCCTAAGAGCAGACGCCAATTGAACTCTGGCCCGAGAAAGCCTCGACATCACCGTACCGCATGGTATACCGACGATTTCAGAGATCTGGGCATAGGAGAGCTCCTCGAACTCCCTCAAGACGATGACCTCCCGATAGACCGAAGGGAGAGACTCGATCGCTAAACGAACTCGCTCGTTCGAAAGAGCTCGGAGGAACTGAGCCTCGGGATCGTCCTGAACTCCAACTGATTCCATGCTCATTCCTTCTTCCTCCAAGACGTCGGTCTTGAATCGCCCTTGACGCTCCAAGTGCCGAATGCATCCGTTTCGAACGATCTTCAAAAGCCAAGGCTTGCCATCGACTCCTCTAAACTTGGGAAATGCCTGGTAAGCCTTGAGCATAGAGTCCTGTACGATATCTTCCGCATCGTGTTCATTGCGAAGATACCAACGCGCCACGTTGTATGCGGCTTCTAGATGCCGCATAATGACCCATTCGAACTGGCGTCTTTGGTCTTTCATCGGGTGAAAACCGAGTCGAGGAGGAATCCCTACGGACTCTATTTTCACCTATTGCCTTGTATTTTGCGTGTCATTCAAGTTGGACCATTAAAGCAGTCTTACGAAACGACCACCGTGCCCGTCATGTGCGGATGGAGAGAACAGAAATAGGGGTAGGAACCGGCGGTGTCGAATTGGAATTCGAAGTGATCGTTCGTGTCTAATACACTGGACTTAAACAACTTGTCATTTGCCACCACGGTGTGGGGAATATCATCGTGGTTGATCCATTGAATCCGCCCCCCTCTTGGAATGCTGATCATGGCAGGAGCAAAGGTGAAGTTGTCGATCGAGACTTTTTGCGTCGTGCTCTGATCCGAGCCGTCGCCAAGAGAGTAATCGATGACCGCTAAATGGCTGTTATGCACAGCGTATTGAACGGTGGTCAGTCCAAGGAGGCCGCGAAGCTCAGTTGCTGGCACAACCATCGGTCCGGGCCCCTTGCCCATGCCTGGCTTTGGCTGTGGAAAGGCGGTTGACATGGCAGTGTGAAATGTCATATTCCCCTCAATCTTCTGAATCGACTGATGGATGTGGCCATTCAACACGGTGACCGATCCAAACCGCTTTAGTAAGGACAGGGCCTGCGCACCATCGTCAGTTCCCCATCCCCACTCCGGATACACCTCCCAAAGAGGCACGTGGGCAAACACGACGATCGGAGTACTGGATGAAAGCCCCTTTACATCCTTTGCCAGCCACTCCAGTTGTGCGTTGCCAAGCGCGCCCATTCCACCCGGCTTTAGGTTTAGAACATTGACGAGCCCAATGAAGTGGACTCCTTTATGGTCAAAGCTATACCACCCATCACCATTCGTGTTCTTGCCATAGCGATCTCGAAAGTTCTTTCCGTTGTCAACGAGAACGTCATGTTCGCCCGGAACGAAGAACCGGTCGGTCGTTTTGACGCCCAAGAGCAACTGGTCCAGCGCGTCGAATTCGCTGTCCTTGGACAGGTGGCTCAAATCGCCGGTATGGATGAGAAGATCAGGCCTTGCCTCTGCCCCATTTATCTTCGAGATTGCTTGCCCCAACGTCCCGAGGACATCTTTATTAGCTTCCTTGCCAAATCCAATATGGCTGTCGCTAATCTGTACAAAAGAGAAGGAGGCCTCTTGAAGCGCACGGCGCGCTTCATCGGCATAGGCTCCGCCTCGGCTAACGTCGGATAAGTTGTAGGATCGCGGCACTCCGCCGGCAATCGTGAAAAGGAGCCCAGTTCCTGCCCATGCCATGCACTTTAGGAAGCCCCGGCGGTCAATGTCGTCTGTTGTGAGCAGTTTAATAATCTCGTCTTTCATTTGGTTCACACGTTCAGCCAAAAAACGGCTTTCTGAGAACCAAATCCCTCGCACTCGCGGATTATTCCAAGAAGTCCAGGAATAATTCAAAAAACTCTGACCGCTGGTTGGCCGCCAACCCATGGCGGTTCATCATCCACGCTGTTTTGATTGGCTTACGCGCCAAAGAAGTGCTGCGACCCAAGATCATGTTATCGATTCAGACCATCCCTAACCTATAATAAGGCTTGTGAAGCTTGCCGTATGCATCGTACATAACCGTGATAAGGGCCGCGTAACCGACGAGCTTGTTAAAACAGGTTTTAAGTTCACTGTCATCGGCTCGACTGGAGGGTTCTTGCGCGAGGGCAACACCACATTTTTAATTGGCGTGGAGGAATCAGAACTCCATGCCCTGCAAAAAGTCATCGCGCAAAACTCACAAAGCCGCGAGCAGTTGGTCAATGTGATGCCGTTCGAAGCTGCGCCTCCCGGAGCCTTTATCCCAAGTCCGGTTAAAGTTCCCGTCGGCGGCGCCGTTATGTTTGTGATGAACGTTGAGCAATTCCACCGGTTCTAAGCTGGACGACCTCGTAGGTCTGTCTTCAGCCAAACACCTCGTCCGCCGATTAGCCGCAGATGATCGCGGAATTCACGCGATATTGCTTTACGGGGCAAAAGGGACGGGTAAATCCAAGCTCGCTGAAATAATCGCCGAACTCTGGCTTTGCAATGGGATCACGTCCGAAGGGGCCGACGGATCATGCAGGGCTTGTAACGCATTTGGTAGAGGCAATAGCCCAGATGTGCTCAATGTCGTGCCATGGGGTAAAAGCAGCATCATAACAGTCAAGACGATTGTTAATGATGTCATCAAGGACGAGGATCCACCCCTGCCACTATTGAAGTTCTTTCGAACACCCCCTTTGTTTTCGCGCCACAAGGTCGCTCTTCTTCATGACGCACACCGCATGAACTACATCGCCGCCAATGCCCTCCTGAAGACCCTGGAAGAGCCTCACTCGCACGCAAAGTTGATACTGACGACCAATTCGGTCGGCAGCCTCCTGCCTACAATACTCTCTCGATGTCTGGCCGTCGCATGCGAGTCGCCGGGGGTCTCTGAGTTGCAATCGGCATTTCCCGACGCGACCCAGGATGAAATTCGACTTTCAGAGGGGACGCCGGGTCGGTTGACGACCATGACTCAGCGCCGCGAGGTCTACTTGAGGTTGCTGGAATTTGCCCGTCGCCTTCCCAATCGTCATGTGGGAGAAGCGCTTGTCGCATCCGAGGAATTTGCTTCGATTGCGGAAGCCTTTCAAGTGAATTCCGAAGTGAATGCGAGGGCCGCGAACGCGGAAGCCCTGGATGCGTTGGCCACTTTCTTTGCCCGTGAACCGACTGCGCCGCCACATTGGACACATCTGATTATTAATGCCCATCGTAGAATTCTCGGGAACGGCGGTCCTTCGATTGTATTTGACGCTCTGTTTACCGCGATGCTGGCCAGCGCCGCCACTTCGACAGGGCGATAGACGAGACTGTTCGTTAAGCGTGACTCCACTAGAGTCGAATGCCATCGATTCGTATCGTTCCCTCATTCCACAGTAAACAAGCGATATTGGCAGGACCCGTTTGGTGACCGATTTCGAATGCGTCCGGACCTATTCCGGATCGCTCGCTCCGAGTTAAGTAGGTCGAGAGGGTTTTTCCCGAGTTGAATGGTGAGATGCCACCGCGCAGGCTGCAATCAGAAAGAGCTCGTCGACCGGCTGCTCGATGAGTGGGTTCAGCCATTCATAACCTAATGCTCTCCTGAGTATCTCAAGAGCAGCCCCCTCTTGGTTGGCGGCGTACTTTTCGAGAGCATCGCTCATCAACTGGCTCTTCTTCGTAAAGGGTCTCAACATCTCGACAAGGGCGGCGTCCCGATCCATTCCATCGCGCAACAGCACCCTGTATGCTTCCTGCTCGACTCCTAGCAAACTGGCAATTCCGAGCAGACACCGTCGCCTTGTGATGATCGAATTGCACTCTTTGGCTTCTCGCAAAATTAGGGGCAGGTCCTCGATCGACCCAACCACTCCAAGCGCGTACGCCGACTCGCTCGTGGCCTCGTCCCGAAACTTCAAGAGAGTCTCGCGTAGATGCGGCGCGGCTTCCAGAATTCGAAGTTCGGATACCGCTTCTGATGCCGCAATGCGCACACTGGGCCATGGGTCCTGGAGGGCGTCACATATCACTTTGTCGGAGCTTCTAGAGCCGTTCCAACGAAGGGCTTGGAGGGCGGCGCGCCTGAGATCCGGGTCGTTCGGATCTGCAGCCGCCCGATTTAGTGCCGCGCTAACGAGGTCATCGTCCGCTGAACCGATCCGTCCAAGTGCGCTTGCTGCGGCACGTCGAAGAAGCGGTCTCGGACTCTCCAGAGTCTTCACAAGGGCGGGAATCGCACCTGGATCGCCAAGGATTCCAAGTGCCCAAATTGTCTCTTCCTCAAGGAGGTCCGGGTGATCCTCAATTTGGTGAATCAACTCGTATGAGGCACGTGGGTCGCGCAAATGAGCTAAGGCAGAAGCTGCTTGACGCCGAACCCGAGGCAGCGGGTCGTGAAGTGCTTTGATAATCTCATCCGAGGCAAGAGTTGTGCCCTCTTCCCCGACACTCTCGATCGCATGTTCCCTGACGCTGGCGTCCGACGTGCGGCTTAAGCTCCTCATGGCCCGATAACCTCGCGGCGTAATCGATCGAAGGTCTCTCCACGTCTTTTTAACACCGGATGCTCCCTCTTCTTGAACCCGAGCCAATACGAAGACAGTGACGACGCGCATCGCGGCGCCTACGAGAAAAACTGTTTTGTAAGCGGATTCGGGCGCCTCATGAGCCCTCAAGGTGGACATGAAAACCGCGCCCAGAAGAGGCGACAGCCCGCCTAAGATTGAAGTCACCGTCAAGCCGGACCCAATGTAATTCGCTCTCTCACGGGCATTGGCGGTCGTCAGCATTATGTTGAACTGGCAAATATTGATGCCGCTCCAAGCAATCCCCATGAAGAAACTGGTAGTGATGAGAAGCCACTCGTTGTAAGCAGTCCTGCCCGGAACGCAAAAGACCCAAGGCAACGGATTCAGCGCTAGCGCCAAGCCCGCCATCGTCAAGGCAGGCTTGTTCCCATACTTGTCAGAGAGGAATCCCCAGAACTTTGCCGATAGAACCTGGCCAATCGCTTGCACGGTGGTTGCGCCCACCAGAACCACAAAGCTGAGCGATAGGGTCTCTCGACCGAACGCGAAGTAAAAGTTGCCCGCAAATGTCTGCCCGGCAACTGCAACTCCCAGGAACACCAGAACTCGACGATAGTTACGGTCTCCGAAAGGGACGCTAATGGCACGCAATCCCTCCTTGATTCCCTGCCGAATCGGGTTCTCCCGATGCAGATCTTGCATCTGGGAAAACATGAAGAAGCTGGCCGCCGCACACAGGAGACCGAACGAGAAAATAAGGGAGAACCCAATATCGGCATGGCCCCCGACCCGGATCACGTCGAGCACGAATGCTCCGACAATTCCAACGGTTGCACCCACTGCGGTCAGGATGGCGTTACGGCGGCTGAAGTAGAAGCCGATCGAATTTGCTGGGACCATCTCAGCAAGCCAATCGTTATACGAGGGATTTCCTAACATGTTCGCCGCCCATGCGACCAACACACAGATCGTAAGAAGGGACAATTTGGCCGCATTTGGTATTGGCATAAACGGCAGGAAGATCAGCGGGACATACATAAGCCGCCAAACCAAGCCACATATAAAAACAAAGCGCTTGTACGTGGGAAATCCACGCCCCACAATGGCGCCGGGAATCTGTAGAATTCCCAGCAAGCTGGGAATCGCCGTTAATAGCCCAATCCAAAGGTCGGAACCACCCAATCGCTGAACAAAACCCACGAGGAACGCACCGGTGACGAGCGTGACAAAAGCAGTCGCGAACGACCCATCGGCGTTTGCTAGACGAAGACTCCTGAGATTGTCGAGGCGGTTGACTGACACTTGACTACGGAGATTGTGGCATTCAGCCGGGGTCCAGCATTCGTGTTTCGGGGTGCTCCGTAGGGCAATCGTAAGGACAATTCTCACATGCGATATCGGCATAGCATTTTGAGCATGGAAATGCGTCCTGCCCAATTAGCTCGAACACCTAGTCCGTTTCCGAATATGATAGAGAGATGTCCCCTCTGCTCTGCGTTCTATTCGCGATCGCGTTCCCAAACCAGGCCGACTTACGTCTTACGGGCGCCACCCGCACAGATCAGGCGGGATGGATTTACCTGCACCTTCAGGGGAAACCCAGAGACGTCGGTTTTCAATATGGCAGCTTGGCTGCGAATGAGATTGACGACGCTCACAAGGCCCTTTTGCTCAGTTTTGGCAAGGAGCCGTATGACTGGAATTGGTGCCGCAGAACGGCGAAGGAGCTGTTTTGGTCAAAACTCGACCCGGAGTATCAAGATGAGATTCTCGGGCAAGCCGAAGGTTTGAAGGCCAAGGGCCTCCTTTATGACGAATGGGACGTGTTGGCTTACAACGCTTACATTGAGCTTAAGGACTACTACATTCCTTACCTCAATTCCAAAAAACCGGGCGGCGCCAGATTAGGGACGACCCGTGAATCGTGCAGCGCGTTCATTGCGACGGGGGGGACCACCAAAGACGGCAAGATCGTCATGGGGCATAACCTGTGGTGGGACTATTTAATGGGGCAGCGCTGCAATGTCTTGCTTGATATCACACCCGAAAAGGGCAATCGGGTTTTGATGGACGCTTTCTGCGGGTTCATACATAGCGGAAGCGACTTCGCGGTCAATTCGGCCGGCATCGTACTCTGCGAGACGACCATCAGCGGATTTGCCGGATTCGATCCCAGTGGAATTCCCGAATTCATGCGCATGCGCAAGGCGATTCAATATGCGAACAACCTCGACGACATGAATTCCATCTTCACGAAGGGAAACAATGGCGGCTACGCCAACACTTGGCTCATGGGCGACACCAAAACGAATGAAATCGGCAAACTCGAGTTGGGGCTCAAGAACGTTGAGTTCGAACGCAAGAAAGACGGGTTCTTCGTTGGAAGCAACTTCCCGGAGAGCCCCAAGCTTATTGCAGAAGAGGTGCCCGGAGGCTGGAATGCAGACCCCCAAGTGAACGGCTGCGAGCGTCGCAGGATCCGTTGGAACAGCCTTCTGACCCAAAACAAGGGGAAAGTCGACACCGATTTAGCCAAGCAATTCTTGGCCGACACCTACGACGAAGTGCTCGACAAACATGGTGCAACCGACAGTACCCTGTGTGGCGTCTCGCCATTCTCTGGCGCAGTGAACACCAAGGTGATCGACGGAACCATGGCAGCTTCGCTACAGCTTTGGGCCAAAATGGGAATCTCCGATGGAAGCACTTTCTCTGCCAAGGAGTTTCTAGCTGGCCACGACGGATTCTCTGGCATGAAGCCGTATCTTCGGGACATCCCCAACCAACCATGGGTGGAGTTGCCCCCGAAGAGCTAAGCTACCGTCCGCCCAGTCCGCTCAAGGTAACACCCTCGATAAAATAGCGCTGGGCAAAGAAAAACACGGCTAGCACCGGCACGATGCACATCGTCGCGAATGCCATAAGAAGGCCAGGTTCTCCGGATCGATCTCCTTGGAAAAGCTGGAGGGCATAGCTGAGCGGCATGTTCTCGGGTGAGTTCACGTAGATGAGCGGGCCCATAAAGTTGTTCCAGGCGCCCATGAAAGTCCAGACCGCAATGACGGCCAGTGCCGGTTTGATCTGCGGCAGCATGACGGACCAGAAGGTCTTGGCATATGAGCACCCGTCGATCTTTGCCGCATCTTCCAACTCCATCGGGATTCCCTTAAAGAACTGCCTGAGCAAAAAGACATTGAAGGCGCTTGCGAAGAATGCGGGGACCCAAAGAGGATAGAGAGTATCGATCCAACCCAAAGAACGGAAGATCAAGAACTGCGGTAGCAAGGTCACGGCGGCTGGGAGCATCATCGTACTGAGCAATACTGCAAACAGGGCGTCGCGTCCTGGGAACCTCATGCGCGAAAAGGCATAAGCCACGATCGACGAACTGAGAATCGTTCCCAGAACCGACATGACAACCAGAATTAACGTGTTTTTTAGGTACACAAGCCCGCTGTGCGTCTCAGGAGGCAGGAAGTCGATCGCATCGGAATAATTCGCCCACCGTAGTCCAATATGTCTCACCGGCTCCACGTCGGCAGGCGCAAACACTTGCTCTTTTCCAACCATCGACGGCGGCGTTAGGAATGCGACCCGCCGATGCCCGTCGTCCATTTCCTCCACGACTTTCCCCTCAAATGGAGTTCCGTCTACCTTGCCGGAAACGATGGGGATTTGAATCGGGATCTCCTTGAGAGAATTCATCGGAGTCACAAAGGTCGTGCCTCGAATCGCCATCGGCTTAGAGATATCGACCTTCACGGTTCCGTCCGCGTTCGACGCGATGATAGTTCCCTGAACCGTTTGTCCTAGATAAGTTCCTTCGTAGAGCGGATGCTTCTTGTCAAGATACGGAACCGTATCCTGAACTCTTGGCACCCACACGATTCCGTTCGGAGAGGACATATCCCGGTCCTCTTTGAAACTGGTGATGACCAGAAAGGCGAACGGCAGACCGAAAATGATGGACCCTGCAAGAAGTGCGGCCTGAGTGACCACCGTCCTCGCATAGCCACGGGTCTTGGTGGCGCGGCCAGCGGCAACCATCGCCCCCATACCTGCGGCAGCCAAGAATAGGATCGCGAACATCGTCTGGGGAACGAGCCAAAGTCCGCCCGTGATGATATCGATCTTGTTTGTAGGATCATGCTTGTAGAGCGCTACGAAGGCGACCATTACCAAGATCCAGATTTCCGCCGCCTTTAGTCGCTCCAACCGCTCGTCCGAGGAGATCGCCACCAGCGCTTGGACCGCTCGATATCCGGCCATGGCCACGCAGTAGACTGCAAGCCAGGCCGCATAGGGCATGACGAACCAGACAAGCGGTATTCGAAATCCGTGAGCGTCCTTGGTCGCGGCATGCATTGGTAAGACGGCAGTGGCAAGAAGGCACAAGCCGGCAATCAAGCCCGACACGGTAAGCGAACGGAATCCACGTTGGGTATCGTAGCCTGCCCCTTCGAAGGCCATCTTAAAGAGGATCCATAACGCGCCTGCACCCGCGATCCAACCAACCCAAGAGAGGAGGGTTCCAAAGGCAAAGAGAGCATTCGCCGTCGTCATTTGTCACTCTCGTAGTGGACCCAACGCGGAGCCAGCTTAAACTGAACGTAGGTGAGGACCAAGATAATCCCGAAGATTAGCCAGGCGATTGCAGACGAGTATCCCATCTTGAAGTAAGCGAATCCATTATTAAAGAGCAGGTAAACGGGTGTGAGCATCGAGTCATCGGGACCAACCGGACCGTTGGACGACGGCTTCATGATGTAGACGCGATCAAATTCCTGCATGGCTCCGATGAACCCCATAACCGCATTGAAGAAAATGATTGGGCTCAGCTGCGGGAAAGTAATCGACCAGAATGTTTGCCTGGGGTTGGCGCCATCAATGCTGGCAGCTTCGTAAAGGGTGGTTGATATTCCCTTCAATCCGGCAAGCCACAAGATCATTCCGCTTCCAGCACCCCACATGCTCATGACTACCAGCGAGCTCTTTGCCCAGTCTGCGCTCTGAGTCCACCCGGGTGGCGCGATGCCGAGTATCGGAGTGATTATCTGTTGCCAGCCGGCATTCAGCAAGCCCTTGTTTGGATCAGGAGTGAGGACCCAGAGCCACAGCACTGCGCTCGCGACGCCCGGAACAATCGCGGGCATGTAGAAGAAGGTGCGATAAAACCTCATCCCTCGGGTGGCCTGGTTTAGCAGCAATGCGATCGCCAGTCCTACCGCAAGCGTCATCGGAACCGTCAAAGCCGCCAAGTAAACGGCGTTTGCCAGCGCTTTGGAGACGTTGGCCCAGTCTGCGCCGCCCAAGTCCTGATAGTTCTTAAGACCAACCCATCGTGCTTCGTTCAAAACGTCATATTGCGTAAAGCTGAAGAAGAGCGACGCGATCATTGGGCCGATCACAAGCAACAGGAATCCGAAGAGCCAGGGGGACACGAATAGGTACGCCCACCATGCTTCCGTACGTTCAAGGCGGCCCATCCTCTTGCGCAAGAAGAGAGCTACAAAAACTGCAAACACGGCCAAGCCCACCCCGACGCCGATGCGGAGTGGCACGCCCAAGTCGATAACCGTGTATTTTTCCTTGTCAAAATAGGCATCCAGGTCCCGCTGAACGACCTCTTGGGCCGACAACAGAGCTTCATGGGGTGTCGCTTTGTGGTAGCAGGCGGTTTCCATCGCCTTCACGTGGTTGTCCCAGAGGGTTTGCCCGACAAACGTCACCGGTCGAATCCGACCATGGGACATCAAATCGATATGTTGTCGAAGTGCCGCCGCAAACTTGGGATCGGCGGGACGAAACTCACGGAAGATCGCCTCGTTGGCCTCCATGCTTCCTTCTTGACGCGGAATAAAGGCCCTGCCACGAAGCTTCTCCCAATCTCGTTGAGCCCGATCCTGGATGAGTCGCCCCTCGGTGCTCGTGGCGAACTTGATGTATTCCCAGCCATCCTGAACGTTCCGAGCCCCCTTTGGAATCGCATAGCAGTATCCGCCGACCCAGGTGATATACGTTTCTTTCTCGTTTGCGAACCTTCCTCGGTGATAATAGCGATCGTCCGGAATAGGCGGGGGCGCAACACCGATCTGTAACTGAGGGCCGTACCGAGAAAGATCGTTCAAGATCCAGTCTCCATCGATCTTCATCGCGACTTTTCCAAGTACGAATGCATCGTTCTCGTTCGTCAAGAACCCGGATTGAAAACTCTGGGCTTTTTCGTATCCACCGATCTGATCATAGCCGTCCACAATGAACTGGAGGGCCTGAGCTGCTTCAGGCGTGTCCATGGTGCAGATGCGATTATGGACGCCGCCCTTATCGGCCATGAAGTAGGCGTTGTTCTGAAACGCATACATGTACAGCCAAACATTTCCAAAGTTCGGTAGAAATCCAACACGCTTAAACTGGCCGGTTTGCGGATTTACGTCGGTCAGGACCTTTCCGTACTTGAGAAGTTCGCTCCAGGTTCGGGGGGGACGTTCAGGATCCAAACCTGCCGCTCTCAGTTCCTCAGCCTTCTCATGGAAGATAGCCTTGTTATAGTACAGGATGCGATCGTCGGCCCCAGTAGGGATGCCATACACCTTGCCTTCATAGGACGCCTCGGTCCAGACGGCTGGATAATACTGGTCCTTGCGAGGGCACAAGGGATCTTTGCCGGTATCGCGAGAGATTAACGAATCCAGAGATTGAAACGCACCTCGACTGGCCCAGTCCGAAATGGAAAAGCGGTCCTGACTGATTACATCGGGCGCCACATTCCCCACGATGCTTGTCATGAGCTTTTGAGGGTCCATACTCCCTGCCCCCATGCTCAATATTCGAATGTTAATATCCGGATGCCTTCGGGAGAATTCGCGGACCACCGCTTCCGAGCCCTTTGTATCAGGACCGAAGCTGATTCCCCAAATAACCAAGTCTCGTTTCTTGGGTGCCTGGGCACTGATCAAGGTCGGCAACGCGAAAAGGGCGCATGCCAGGGCCAAAACAAATCGGGGACTCTTCATCGCGTCTTGAACATCGTACACTTTTTGGAGCGAGAATTGAACTGTGGATACGTATTCCGAGCCATTACTTGCTCGAACATAAGCGGCTTTTGGACCTAATTCATTTTATTGGCGGCACAAACCCTTTCGGATTTGGTAACGTCTCTTAAGTGGAGCAATGGAGCTTCCCAATACCAAGGCTTAATGACGAGAGATCGTCAGCGGGGGAACCGAATCTAGGGGTGAACTCTTTTTCCCAGAAAGAGCGGATAGTTCTTGATCCGAATCCGACAGCTAACTTCGTAGGCCAAAAGCAAGGACCACCGACCATATGGCAACGGTCGGATGGTGGAGGTTATTTGATGCTGACTGAGTTTGAGGTTAGGCGTAGAATCGATGCGATTCGCGCCTCACGAATGTCCCCCATACGAAAGGCTAAGATGCTGCTTCGACTGAATAAGTCGCTAAACCGACAAGTTAAATCGTTGTTACAAGCGCGCGCGCAGATCTCACAGACATCCGATCTGAACGCAGCCGCAGGTCTAACCCGGATGACCACGACTACCCAACAGCTTCTGACGGATGTTCAAGAAGCAGCTTACGAGGCTATCAGCGTTGTGCCTCGAGGCACGTTAACTCTGACTTAACCTTAGATTTGGTTAGAATCAAGTGCGTTTCTCTACGAGTGGGCCAAGCGGCTCGTAGAGAAACGTTGTTGTCTCGATGCAGTTGCATAAGTGATCTGAGCCTATTCGTTTTTTGTCGATCCTATGACTAAACATGCGCTAATGGGTCGAGACATCCCAAATCGGCGGTAAAAAACGAAGCGAAATATTGGCGCCAGCCAAGCCGGTTTCAACGTCTAGCTGAAATAAAATCGAAATCGGGGCTAGGAACGTCTTATTCTAAGTGTGCTTAGGCACGAAGCGTGGTTGGAACAGGACTAATTGGAACTAGCAAGCGTCAAAGAACCTAATGACCGTGACTTCTGCGATAAAAGATGCTCCAGTAGCGCAACGGGGGAATGCCTGATGGCTGCTCCCAGCAGCGCTCACGCCCACACCCACCGCGATTTCGTGGGTTCGGTTATCGGCATTGCGGTTTTTCTTGGTGGTATCGGCCTCCTAGTGTTTGTGTTTAGGCTGGCTTTTGAGATGTTCAACATTCCTTCGAGCACCGCGTTGGACCTTCATAAGGGCAAGCCGCTCGACTTGACGGCAGCTGGAACCTCTTTAACCGCCATCGTACTGCGCATTTTTCTGCTTCTGGTGATGGGCTTGTTCGGCTCCTGGATCGCCAACCGGGGAATTACTCTCTACACCCATTCTCGTGGAATCAAGGTTAGGGTCGAAGAGCACTAAACGCATATCAAGATAACGTTTTTCCGCGTCAACCCTTGTCCATGCCGAAACGTCTATAATTGATGTGAGCGAATTCGTAGAATGCTCCCACTCTTACCGGCTCTGATCCTGTTCCTGCTGCAAGGCCCTTCGAACTTTGAAAGGCTTGCGGTTGATGGTCGGTTGCCCGCTGCATTAGACGCGATTCATCGGCAGATGGATCGACCAGGTATCGAGCAGCTTTCCGAACGCGATCAGGAGACGCTGGCTTCGCTGCTTGCGGCCGGTCTCGACACCCAGTTTTCCAATGCGTTTTTTGCCTATCTGAATCGAGGCAACGAACATCCGCATACGCCAATCCTTGCCTCTAAGGAATTAGGACGGCCCATTCTTGCGTCACGAGGAGTACCACCGACGCAGGAAGGGTTCGAACGCTTTCAAAGGTCACGCGACGGACCGGCGATTTCTGGCTCAGCTTGCTGACGCCTTGTAAATGATCGCCATTATTTGGGCCACTTCGTGCCCGATCGTGTGAATCCCCCCATAAAGATAAGAATATGAATTTCCTTAGAAAGATTTTTGACACAAGCAAGAAAGACGTCGAGTTGCTAGCCCCAATCGTGCAGCAAATCAACGCTCTCGAACCCCAAGTTTCATCGTGGTCCGACGATCAGTTGCGCGCTAAAGCCGAGGAGTTCAAGACCCGTGCGCGTGGTGGCGAGAACGTCGACAAGATGCTCGTCGAGGTTTTCGCCGTCGTTCGTGAAGTCGGCAAAAGAACTTTGGGAATGCGCTTCTTCGACGTACAGCTCACGGGAGGAGCCGTCCTTCACCAGGGACGCATTGCTGAAATGAAGACTGGTGAAGGAAAGACCCTCGTTGCGGTTGCACCGATTGTCCTGAACGCGCTTAGCGGCCGCGGCGCCCACCTTGTTACCGTAAACGATTACTTGGCTCGACGCGACGCAGTATGGATGGGACCGATCTACCATTCAATGGGCTTAAGCGTCGGGATCATTCAGGGACAGTCCCCTGACTCTGATGAATTAGGCGGCTCGTACTACTATGAGCCAGGCGCCGAGCATGAGGATCCTCGATACATGAACCTTGTGCCCTGCACCCGTCGTGAGGCTTACGGTTGCGATATTACTTATGGCACCAACCACGAATTCGGGTTTGACTACCTCCGCGACAACATGGCCTTCTCTGAAGAAGACCTCGTAATGCGGGAGTTGAACTATGCGATGATCGATGAAGTCGACTCGATCCTCATTGACGAAGCCCGAACCCCCCACATCATTTCTGGTCCGTCTATGGAGGATGTTTCGGTCTACAAGACTGTGGACGCCATCGTCCGAAGACTCCAGAAAGACGTTCACTGGACCGCAGATAAGAAAAACCACTCTGCTTCTCTTACCGAGGAGGGCATGGACTATTGTGAAGAACTGCTCGGCATCGACAATATCGCCGCGGATCCTAAACTCTTTCACCATGTGAACGCATCGACAAAGGCCTATGCGCTCTTCGATAAGGATATCGACTACGTTGTACGTAATGGCGAAGTTATTATCGTCGATGAAAACACCGGACGCATGATGTTCGGCCGACGATTTGGCGATGGCCTACACCAAGCTCTGGAAGCCAAGGAAAGCGTCCCTGTTCAACGGGAAAGCCAGACTATCGCGACGATCACGTTCCAGAACCTCTTCCGACTTTATAACAAGCTCGCAGGTATGACCGGTACGGCAAAGACGGAAGAGGACGAGTTCCGGAAGATCTATGGCCTCGACGTCGTCTCAGTACCAACTCACCGACCGATGGTACGAACCGACCAGCCGGACATTATCTACAAGACTCTCGAAGCTAAATTCAGGGGCATAGGCTGGGAGATCCTTCGCCTGTTTTCCAAACAACAACCCGTTCTCGTAGGAACGCGTTCCATCGAAATGACCGAGAAGGTCTCCTCAAGACTCTCAGCCGACATGCTACAGAGGCTGATCATTTCTCAGCGCCTCAAGGAACGCCTTGAGGTCAAGAAGGATCTCAAGGGTGAAAACAAGGATGAGGCCTCTCGACTTTACATCACCGATCTGCAAGAATTGGATCGACGTGCGGTTTCAAGCCTGCTCAGCAAGATCGACCTAAGCGGCGATGTTCTGAAAGGCGACTGGATCGACTGGTGTCTCAACGAATGGAAGCTCCCTGCCGCCAATCGTGAGCATCTTGAGGAGGCGCTGAAGCACGGCATTCCCCACAACGTTCTAAACGCTAAGTTCCACGAGCAGGAAGCGGTGATCATCGCCGAAGCTGGACGTCGCGGACAGGTCACGATCGCAACGAACATGGCCGGTCGCGGTGTGGACATTCTGCTTGGCGGGCGTGTCGAGGACGAACTGGTCAAGCTTGCCCGAAAGACTGAGGATACAGAGGATGAAAACTCCCTGGACGCATATGGCGAGACTTTTGTCAGCTACCGTCGAGGCGGAAAGGAGCGGGCAGCGCCTCCACTGCCGCTTGACGATCAAGAGCGACGTGAATTAGCCGAGGAAGTTCGAGCTCTTGGCGGGTTATTCATCCTAGGAACGGAACGGCACGAAAGCAGGCGAATCGATAATCAGCTACGTGGTCGCGCCGGCCGCCAGGGAGACCCTGGAGAAAGTCGGTTCTACGTCGCTTTAGAAGACCAACTCTGGAAGATCTTCAATGCGAACATGATGGAGAATCCGGCTTTGAAGATGTGGCCTCCGATGGAAGAGGTCACGGCCGGCTTCCTAAGCCGCATGATTCAAAAAACGCAGGAGCGCATCGAGAATCACTTCTTCGAAGCACGTAAAAACGTTTTGGAATACGACGATGTACTGAACGCACAGCGTGAGCACATCTACGGTTTGCGCCGTGAAATTCTCTTAGGCAAGGATATTCGAACCGAAATCAAGACGTATCTTCGTGACCTGATCGTCGAAGTCGTCAACAATGCTTGGATGGTTGAAGAAAACGGATCGAAGGTCTATGATCACAGCGTCCTTTTCGAGGATCTGAACGAAGTCTTCCCCCTCGTTGACTATGCAACCATTGATGATCTGGCCAAGCTAAAGCCCGGACCGGATCTTGTGACCTATTTGCAGAACATTGCAAATCAAGCATATGATGCCAAGATCGTCGAGACCGGCGAGCCCATGAAGCTACTTGAGCAGCATGTCCTTCTACGTGCGGTAAATGATCGCTGGATGGAGCACCTCCAAACGATTGAATACATCCGTGAGGGTATTGGCCTTCGTGGCTATGGACAGACGGATCCTCTGGTCGCTTATAAGAAGGAGACCTACGACACCTTCCAAATCACGCTTAAGAACATCCGAGACCAGGCGTCCAAGATGATCTTCCATATGCGCGTTCAGCAACCGCAAGAGGTCCAGCAGATTGATGAAGAACTGGATTCTACGCCGCTCATGTTCAACATGGACGACCTGCCGCCGGAACTCCAAGAGCAGCATGGAATTAAGACCCAAGCCGCTGCGACCGCCATTGCTCCGGTTGCGCTTGGCAACATCGACTGGAAGCGCGTAGGCCGAAATGACACATGTCCGTGCGGAAGCGGCAAGAAGTTTAAAGCCTGCCACTACCCCATATTAAGGTCCGAAGGAGTCATCTAAGGGTTCCGGGGCGGGCTCGGAGCCATGACGACACTCTCCCAGTAATCCCTCTCCCCGGACTATCCAGGCCGAGGAGAGGGATAGCTGGCTTCTCCTTTCAGCCTCTTCCTCCGCACTGCATCGGCTGACCGACTCGAATCCAACCCTCATCTTCTGGCACGAAGTAGGCTCCAAACTGGACCGATTGAGCGGAAAGGCGGTACCCCGCAAGGGTTCGGAGTGGCTCCACTCCTGCTTCGCCGGTTTCTTGATCAATCGTGGTTATGGAACACCGTCCACAGTTCTTCGCATAGCGTAGTTTGAGGTCACCGATGCTTAGCGATCTCCAATCGTCTTCCGCAAACGCACCGGACTCGCGCACGATGATATTCGGTCGAAATCGATTCATTGGCAGCGGCGTCTTGAGCTTCTCGTTCAGGTCCGCCAGCGAGGACTCTCCAATAACCAGAATCGGGTAGGCATCTGCAAACCCGACGATGTCTCCGTCCAGGGTGTATTCGGGATTGGTGGCTCGTTTCGAACTGTCCGGCATATACACAAGCGAACAGGACCGCTCTAAGTGATCTGAGAACCACTCATCGAGATCGGCACAAACCTGCACCGACTCACAATCGGTCCTCCAAACCTTCACCATCCGCATTGAACCAGACGGTTCGTAGGGGACGAGGAGTGGGTCTCCAAATGGGGATGACAGCCGGAGCCCAGTTTCCGCGATCTCGACTCGAAATAGCGCCAGGCGAGGATCAGAACGTTGACTCAGAAAGACGCCATCTTCGTCGACGAGCATCCATCGTCGGTCATGCTTCAGTCCACGTTTCTCTACCGCCGACTCGGAAAGTTCAACCCCGCCCAACGATTTGACCGGATAGACCCTAAGCCCGCTAATCGTCGCCTCGAACATTCCCAGAAGGGTACCGCCAAAACCTGTTAGAACCACCCGATCGGATTCACCGGGCGGCCATTGACCCGCACCTCCCAATGGAGATGCGGCCCCGCCGCGAGGCCTGTGGCGCCAGAAGCTGCGATCGTCTGCCCTCGGTGAACGGCCTCTCCGGCGCTAACCGAAAGCCGCGAACAATGAGCGTACACGGTTGAAATACCGCCGCCATGGTCAATGATCACCATATTTCCGTAGCTCGTGGAATATTGGGCGGCAATCACCACCCCGTCGGCAGCAGCATGAACCGAAGTTCCCGAATGAACTCCAAAGTCGATTCCGGCGTGAAGGCGGGTGATGTGAAGAATCGGATGGTATCTCATGCCAAATCCGCTTGTGATCGGACCACCCACCGGCCTTTCAAATCGTCCGTGAAATGCAGGGAGTTCCTTCTCGCCAGGCCGCCTCTTGCGGCGCGAAAATGCTGCGATTTGGTCAGCGATGTCTCGTTCGTCTGCTTCAAATTGGGCAAGCAAACTTTGCAGCTTCCCTTGCTTGCTCCGAAGGCTCTTGAGTACCTCGCCTTTCTCGTCTCGAGTGTCCTGAAGTTGTGATTGCTGATCAGCCTCGTGATCGGCCAAGCCTCGAATTCGTACGACCAAAGCGTCTTGTCTCCGTTTCCGATTGGCAACCAAACTCTGAAGGTTCTGGTAGTCGGTAAACAATTGCCGGTCTCGTTTGGCGATCATTTGCATCAATGAACGGCGCGAAGCAACTTCGCCTACCGACTTTGTTCCCACCAGAGCAGAAATGAATGAAGCGTTACCATGGACATACATATGCCTTAATCGAGCGCGAACTTGGGCTCGTGTCGCTTCGAGCTTGGCAGACGCCTCGCTCAGTTCGGTGGCTAGCCGCGCTTGCTCTAGCTTGCTGTCTTCTAACTTTGAGGTCGTTTTTTCGAGTTCGTCCTGAATCTGATCCAGCTTCTGGTCGACCTGGAAGATATCAGAGAGAACCGCCTGCTTTTGGTGTTTTGTGTCGTTGAGTTGCTTCCGGAGGTCCGCCTTCCTATTTCGCAGATCGTTGAGGTCCTTTCTCAACTCGGCGGGGGATTGCCCCCGGCGCCTTGTAGAATGGCGTCGACGGGAATGACTTTGAGCCTGGGATGGTACAGCAAGCCCAACCAAGAACAGGGAGAGCAGAATCAAGATCCCAGCCGACTTCATTGAGCCCGATTTGGCGTTGCGACCGCCAACCACGAACAAAGGAGGCCGTAAGCCCCTCCGACACTACCTAAAATGGCCATCGCAAAAAGCGTGGGGAAGGCTGAAATCTGTACTCTTGCGTCCAAGTCCATCAGGAATTTTAGGAACACGTTTTGTGCGCCGTAGAGCATGAGCGCCGAAATGCACCCACCCAGAATTCCCTGTACCGTACCTTCGATCAGGAAAGGAACTTTGACCGTAAAGGTGGAGGCTCCGACGAGCTGCATGATTCTGATTTCCCGCCGACGATGGGTAATGGTCAGCTTGATTGCGTTGAAGATCAGCACTCCGGCGGTAAAAAACAAGAGGCTTGCGATAAAAAGCCCCAACCATCGCATTACTTTCAGTCCCTCATCGATAAGATGCTGTTCATCTTTTAGGTACACGACACCGGGATCAGGATCGATGACTGACATCTGCCTGAGTTGGTCGGCCACCGGATCTCCATCGCTGAGCCTTTTTATCGTGATCTTGAATGCATCGGGATACGGGTTGTCGATCCCAATGGTATTTGCCGGATCCTCCTTTTTCTCTTTCGCCCACGCCTTTTCCTTGGGTATCCAGGCGACTGAAGCTACTCCGGGGAGGGCTCGTATTTTTGCGGCCGCGCCGCTGATCGCGGACGCATCGGTTCCTTGCCGCAGATAAACCCTCATGTCGAACTTGCCAGGGATTGCGTGGGCATAGTCGACCGCCCGCATGTAGGCATACCCAAGTCCGCCGAGAAGAAACAATGAGACCGCGACCGTGCTGATTGCCGCAAAGGTCATAAAGCCGTTCCGACGAAGGGCAATCATCGCTTCCCCAAAGACGAATGCGATACGGTCAAGCATCCGGCTTTGCCTCCTCGTTCGCGCTATCACTCACAATGGCTCCAGCTTCCAACGTCACGATTCTCCGCGCCATGCGGTGAATCACCATCTCGTCGTGGCTCGCAACCAAAACCGTCGTCCCTTTCAAGTTCAACGACTTCAAAAGCTCCATGATCTCCCACGACCTCACAGCATCCAGGTTGCCCGTGGGCTCATCCGCGATCAGGAGCTGAGGGTTATTGATCAATGCACGAGCAATGGCGACTCTTTGTTGTTCTCCCCCCGATAGCTGATGCGGAAACGCATCGGCTCGATGACCGATATTTACGCTGTCCAGGATTGCGGGTACCTTCCGTCGAACCTCAGTTCGAGAGTGCCCAACCGCTCGCATCGCATACGCCACGTTTTCCCAGACCCTCTTACGGGGTAGTAAGGCGAAGTCCTGGGGAACAATTCCCATTTCGCGCCGTAAACCCGGAATCTCACGTTCACGAATGCGGCCAAGATCGCGACCATCTAAGGTGACGATTCCCTGTGTATGGGATACTTCTCGGGTCAAGAGCTTGATGAGAGTGCTCTTCCCGGCGCCGGTCTTGCCAACGAAAAACACGAAGTCGCCCTTGTTAATTTGCAAAGATACGTCCCTCAAGCCGGTAACGTAGCCAGGATATTCCACTTGAACATCCTTAAACTCTATGTAGGGGGAAGATTCACCGCTCAATGCCGTTCGAGCCTACCTTTTTCGTAAGCCAGCGGCGCTTCGGCAATTCGCCCATTTGCGTACCAGGAGGGCTTGTGGCTGAGGAACCCAATCGAAAGGACCCCATTCACAAAACCCGTCAGGAGTTGGAACCGGCGAAGTCGTCGTATCCTTACGCTCATCACGTTCTCTTTCGACCCGAAAATCAGCCAACTTAATGCCACATGCCGTGTCCGCTACGCTTAGTGCTTGTCCATCCGTGTCCAGATAATGTCTAAAATGCTAATCTCCAGGGGTGATCAGCAAGACTGGGGCTTGATTAGGCCAAAGTCTCCTTCTTCACCGCATCTAGATCCCTATGCCGACTAACCGATTTCAGCGAACTCGTGACGACCACAGGCGGGAGAAGGCTGAGGATTACGTCGAATTGATCGATTCACTCATCCAGCAACTCGGCGAAGCAAGGGCAGTGGATCTAGCCGATCGTTTAGGAATCAGCCATGTGACCGTATCGAAGACGATTCAACGACTTCAGCGAGATGGTTATGTAACGTCCCAACCGTATCGGAGTATCTTTCTAACGCCAAAGGGCACTGAACTCGCCCGAGCAGCGAGAGAACGGCACGCCTTGGTTCATGGCTTCCTGATCGCTCTCGGCGTCGACCAAGAGAATGCCGAAGCGGATGCAGAGGGCATCGAACATCACGTCAGTTCCCAAACCTTGGACGCTATGCGAGGTTTCTTGTCCGCCCGCACTGCTGAATAGTTCCGGTTGGTTAGAAGGAATTCCGGTTTAATGCCGACCTGTGGAGGCACTTGATTTCCCAGCCAATTCAGGCCAACGCCCCTGAATTGGCAAGCTGAATGCTTGCCATGGCTTTCGCGATCAAGGAAAGAAGGCCATGACTATCGGTCACTTGGACCAGTTCGATTTGGTCTAAATAACCGATAGCTGTTTGAATGGCCTAAACTTCGACCACGATTGGCAGAACGAGGGGTCGAAGTCCGGTTCGCTTTTGGATAAGGCGTTTGACCACGTCGCCCGCATCATGTTTTACGCGAGTAGTGTCTTTGAGCTCTTCCTTGCTAAGGGCAGAAAGTGCGTCGAACAGCACGTCATATGCCGCATCCAAGATTCCCTCTGGGCCAGAAAAAGCTCGGGCCTGGATCTCCGGGTCGCCTGCCATCAAGCCGGCAGTCGTGTCGACCGGGATCGTAATGACCACGATTCCATCGTTAGCCACGTTGTAGCGGTCTCTCAAGACTTCGTCGGGAACACCGGCAGTGCCACTGTTGTCGACAAGAACCCTGCCACATGGCACTCGCTCACCAAAGTAACCGCTGGTGTCGTCCATGCACAAGGGCACTCCATCCTTCATGGTGAACATCCTGTGCTGCGGGAAACCCATGTCGCTTGCGATCTTGATATAGAGGAATTGGTGGCGAGGCTCGCCGTGGACGGGCGCAATATAATAGGGCCGAGTCAGATTGATCATCATCTTCAGTTCCTCTTGATAGGCATGACCACTGACATGGATCGGCTTGGCACTATCGTAAATCACCCTGCAGCCTTGGTTGAACAGTCGGTTAATAGTCCGCCAGATGGCGCCTTCGTTGCCTGGAATCGGACGAGCGGAATAGATAAGGGTGTCACCTTGCTTGACCTGCAGTCGGCCGTATTCCCCTTTTGACATTTGGACGAGCGCCGACATTGGCTCACCTTGGCTTCCTGTCGTCAAGATTGCCAGTTGTTTGTCCGAATACATCCTCATCTCATGAAGCCCAATTCGGGTGTTTTTTGGGATCTTCACGTACCCCATACGCTCGCAGATATCCAGGTTCTGCTCCATTCGCCGCCCGACCACCGCAACCTTTCGGCCCATTTCGGCAGCCACTTCATAGACCTGCTGCATCCGGTGAATATTGCTGGCGAATGTAGTCAACAACACCCTGCCTTCGGCCTCGGCAAATACGCTTCTCAATCCTTCGCTGACCTTCCGCTCGCTTGGTCCCCAACCGGGCCGCTCAACGTTGGTCGAATCGCTGAGCAACAGTAAGACGCCCTCCTGCCCAAGCTCCCCAATTCGAGTGATGTTTGCGAGCTTCCCATCCACGGGCGTAAAATCGAACTTGAAGTCGCCGGTGAAGAACACGATTCCGTGGGAAGTTCGAACTGCCATCGAGCAGTTTTCAGGAATCGAGTGGGTCACGCGAACCGGCTCCACTTCCATTCCACCCGCTTTAATTCGGTCGCCGGGCTTAAAGATGCGAATATCGACCTTCTTATGAGGAAGTTTTTCTTCGAGTTTGTTGCGGATCAAAGCCTGCGTAAACTCCGTGCAATAAATTGGCACGTCGATTTGAGCAAGCAGGTAAGGAAGTCCTCCAACGTGATCCTCGTGAGCATGTGTGATGAAGACGCCGCGAACCAGCGCCTTGTTTTCAACTAGATATGTAAAGTCGGGAACGACGATGTCGATGCCAAGCATCTCCTCGTTCGGAAAGCTTAAGCCGCAGTCGATAACGACGATGTCGTCGTCCTCTCGAACCACGCTACAATTCTTGCCAATCTCTCCGACGCCCCCTAAGGCGATAACTTGAACCAATCCCATTGGTAACAGGGTACCTAAGCGAGCAGAAATGCCACGTAGTTTCACCGGAAGCACCCATTTCTTGGCCCTGTCCTGATATCCTGATGGCGTGCCGCTAGACGCTTTAATATTTGATTTCGACGGTTTGATCGTTGATACGGAGACTCCAGAAGCTCTCGTCTGGCGCGAAGTATTCAGAGACAACGGACAATCGTTACCTGATAACTACTGGAATGATTCGATTGGAAGGGGCGCCGAACAGGTAAAAGAAACGCCACTTGAGCTGCTTAACCGATTGACCGGCGGCGAATTGGACATAGAGGCAGTGGACAAAGCGCGTGAAAGGCGACTCTACAACATGATTGCTGCGGAACCAGTAAGGCGGGGGGTCGTTTCGCTTCTGAAGGAGGCCAAAGCGGCTGGGATGCGTCTCGGAGTTGCTTCTAGTTCCAAACATTGGTGGGTTGACGGGCATTTGCAGCGACTGGGACTCGCGCACTATTTCGACCATGTGATTTGCGCTGACGATGTTCTGCGTGCAAAGCCTTACCCTGATTTGTATCTGCGTGCCGCTAGTAAATTAAAAGTGGGAACAGCGGAGGTCATTGCGTTTGAAGACTCTCCGAACGGAATTGCTGCCGCAGTCGCGGCCGGAATATTCGTGATTGCCGTTCCAAATTCGATGACTGCGAGCTTAGACCTAACTGCGGCGAATGCCCGATTTGAATCGCTCGACGGGGTTGGTGTGGGCCGCCTTGCAGAGATATTCCATTATTAGCTTCGCCGCTATGGTTCCGTCAGGCTTCACCACTTGTCTCATCGGTTGACGTAAACCTCTTCTCGATGATTGCTGCTACAAGGGCTGGATCGGTCGCCCCTTGCATCTCTTCGGCTTCGATGTCGACCCGGTCCTTTAGTTGAGGAGAGTCCTTTCGCATCTCCTCAAGAAGTTGGATCACTTTGGCTACCTTTTGCTCCACGAGCAGGTTTACTTGAAGGTCCAAATGGGAACGTCGCTCGGCAATATGAGCCTGTCGATTCTGGGTAATGAGGACGATCGAAGTCACTAAAAATGCGGAAATCTCGACTATCGTCTGTAAGAATGGAAACGGATACGGATCCCAAGGACTAAGTCCCGCCTGTTTGAGAATTACGTTCGCACATATCCAAAGTGCTATCGAGGTGATAGCCATCGCAAGGAACAGGGGTGACGAGATAAGGCCAACCAGTCGTTCGATGCTGCGTTGATATCGATTGATGGCGAGCTCTTCGCGCTCCACCATCGCGCCTATCGCATCGATATTTTGGTTGACCTTTGATGTCATTGGCGATGAGGGGACCTTGGGTCGCCGATCCTTTCGATTTGTACGCATGATCACTTGTCTGACTTGCCCTTTATGAAATACGCCTACATACGGAACCACATTCTTAGCGGCTCAGTCCTATCCGCACACCGAACCTCTCGGCAAAAAGGATGGAATCTCAATGTTAGAAGCAATCATCGTCGTACTTATCATCATGTGGGTATTTGGCATTGGCCTGCATATTGGGGGCGGCCTCATTCACATACTTCTTTTAATCGCCTTGATCGTCATCGTTATCCGGTTACTCCAAGGCAGGCGAGCAATTTGAGTCCGCAGGTCCCAAGATGGGAAGTCCATCATGGGCAGTTCACAAGAACTGCCCATCAAGCGCGGGATCGACGTGTTTGGGGCCCTAAGACCCTTGTTCTAGCCGTCGTTCTGTTTGCGTCTTACGCTGTTCGCGAACTCCGCATGTCTATTGATCTTGCCGACGATCACCGGTCGGATTGGGACACTTCGGACGCCAGCTAAAGCACGGAGATTCCGATCCCCCATTCGATACCTAAGTGCGCAGCGATCGTTGCCCCAATCGCTGTCATCCCGTCAATGTCTCCTAGCGGCCGCGCGTTAAGACCACTTCCGACCACACATATCGGAACATATTCCCGAGAATGGTCGGTCGACTTGGTCGTAGGGTCGTTGCCGTGATCGGCAGTTATCAAGAGCAAGTCCTCAGGTTGCAGCCTATCTAAAATCCGTCCAAGGGTGGAGTCGAATTTGGTTAGCGCCCCTGCAAATCCTTGCGGATCGTTTCGATGCCCAAAGAGCATATCGAAATCCTCGAAATTCCCGAATATTAGGTGGGCATCCGAGCTCATCGCATTCCACAACATAGCTTCGTGTTCAATGTTGTTTTGAGTCCTCCGAACTTCACGAAACCCGCGGCCGCCAAACAACTCCGGCACGACTCCAATGCCGAAGACGTCGCCAATCTGGTCCACCAAGTTCGGTGGAGCGGGCAGGGGAAAGTCCTTTCTGCGCTCGGTGCGAACAAATCCACCGGCAGAGTCTCCAACAAATGGGCGAGCGATAACCCGTTGGACGTTGTTGGGCGCCACGCAAAGGGCTCGACCAATTCTACAGTATTCGTATAACTGCTCCGGCGGTATCACTTCTTCATGACAAGCCACTTGAAAAACGCTGTCTGCACTTGTATACAAGATCGGCTTGCCGGTGGTAACGTGCTGGGCGCCAAGTTCTGCGATGATTTCGGTTCCGCTTGCCGCCTTGTTGCCGAGGACACCCACTCCAATGCGCCTCTCATATTCGATCACCAATTCGGTCGGAAAACCGTCAGGATAAACCGGGAACGGCACAGGCGTGACGATTCCCATCATTTCCCAATGACCCGTTACCGAGTCTTTGCCCATCGAAAGCTCTCGGAGGCGGCCAAATCTTGCCCCGAAACCTGGTCGAAGATCGCCTGACATCGGTGTAATTCCACATGCAGTGAGAAACCCGATTGATTTTAGATTTGGCAAATGGAGAGGCCCGGCTACTTCCCAAACGTGGCGGATCGTCGCCGGATGGTCAAAGTCGTTAAACGCTGACGCGTCGGGCGCCTCCCCAGCCCCACACCCATCCATTACGAGGAGAATCGCACGCTTCATGGGTAAGTTATAACCTTTGAGCGTGCTTACTTGCCGGAATCCCTAGATAGATCGCGGAAGGATCGCTCAATCCTACATTTCTCAGTACGCGAAATCAGAGGGCGACCAATCCGCAGTCGACTTGATAGGGGAAACGATAATCCCCTATCAAGATGGGTTTTAGTTGAACTTCACTCCTAGAGCTGCCGAAAGTTCAGAATTCGACGCATAGGCGAAGTTAATGCCGAGCACTGAAAAGCCGACTGTGAACCCGGTGGTGGTATTGTAACCGCCGCGAAGCGCGAATCCATGCCCAAATGCATACTCGGCGCCAAGTCTCAGTTGACCGTTGTCGTTCTGGTTGAAGATGTCATAGTAGTCGGCAGCCAACAAGATCTTGCCATTGACGACGCCTCCAACGCCCAGATTAAACGTTCGTCGGAACGGATCGATGTTGTTGCTTTGTGTTTCTGTTGTGGCTCCTGAATTGGGATCCGTAACTGGAACAAAGTGCGTGAAACTGATGTTCGGCTCGATGAAGTTGGTGATGGTCATGCCGTAATAGACATTCGAGTTCTTCCCTGAATCATATAACAATCCCAAATCAGCGCCAACGCCAGACTGCTTTAGGTAATCTGCTCCTCCCATTTCTGGCGCTGCAATCGTTGAGCCTGAGCCAGTTGTGATCGTGCTACCGTTTACGTATTGGTGGGCATAGTAGGCCGTTACTGATTTAAGGGTTGCCCCAATCGAGAGATGTCCCGTTGTTGTCGGGATTAAATGTCCGTAACTTGCGCCAACTTCGTAATCGGTCAAGCCATATGCATCCAGTTGGTCGTTTAAGTTGGTGAGCGATCCGGCCTTTGTATCGGCGACAAGCGCCTGATTGGGAACGGTAGTAATATTCGCAGAGCCGTCTCCATCCAGACTGAATCCGCCGAATTCGATTCCCAGGCTGGCATCTACACCGATGGTCTTCTGTCCATCTCCCAACGTTTGGGCAATCGAGATCAGCTTATTGGAGTCGACTCCGCCTTGGCCCAAGTTACCGAATTTGTTTTGAAGGTCGCTAAGGGTTATGCCGTCGAGGTGATATCCGAATTCCGGGTATTGAAACGACAATCGTGCTTGCGCGTAACCCAGCATTGCTGGATTCAACCTGTGGTTATTGCCGATATCTAAAGGCAGAGCAAGTCCTGCACCTGCCATTCCAGCGGCTCTAGAACCTCCAACTTGGTCGTCGGCAGGCGATAAGCTCGGGATCGCAGCCGTCAGGGACAATGCGAAGGCAAGTCGCAGGTTCAGTGGCAATGCACGATAAGAAGGTCTATTCATCAGTGAACTCCGGTTAAGTCATAAACAGCCGCATTAGGGCTCCACGTAGAATGCCAGAATAGGCCTTTTATAGATAGTGGGATTTCTGTCGATAATAGCGCACTATTCAAAGACACAGAATCTTGTTTAACGGACATTTTGAAGAATTGACCATCCACGCATTTCTACAGCGATCTTCACCAATGGCGGATTGTCTTAACAACCGACGCCGTCGAATACTTGGCTTCCGTTTTTGACTGAATCTCTTCCTGCGTCACATCAGGCGCCAACTCGATCAGCACCAGCCCCTTTTCGCTCACTTCGAACACGCAAAGATCCGTGATGATGAGATCGACGCATGCCTTCCCGGTAAGTGGAAGCCTGCATGCGCTTAGTACCTTGCTCTCTCCTGCACGGTTTGTGTGCTCCATGACCACGACGACCCTCTTCACTCCCGCTACAAGGTCCATGGCGCCGCCCATCCCCTTCACCATCTTCCCAGGGATCATCCAATTCGCCAAATCACCTTGCTCGCTGACTTCCATAGCTCCGAGGATCGCAAGGTCGATATGCCCACCACGGATCATTCCAAACGAATCGGCGGACGAGAAGAAACTTGTGCCCGGAATGGCGGTAACGGTTTGTTTGCCTGCGTTGATGAGGTCAGGATCCTCTTCCCCGGCAAAGGGAAACGGCCCAAGTCCCAACATCCCGTTCTCGCTTTGGAGCATGACGTCCATGCCTTCAGGAATGTAATTTGCTACGAGTGTCGGTATCCCAATTCCGAGATTGACGTAGAATCCATCACGAAGCTCATCGGATGCGCGTTGGGCCAGTTGTTCTCGTGTCATCGGCATGGGATCTATTCCTTAGGGCGCGTCGTACGTCGCTCAATTCGCTTTTCGTGGTTACGGCCCTCAAAGATACGCTTCACGTAAATGCCAGGGGTATGAATCTGATCTGGGTCCAGGTCGCCTACCTCCACGATTTCTTCTACTTCCGCGATGCAGATCGCGGCTGCAGTGGCCATCATCGGATTGAAATTGCGGGCTGTTTTTCGATAGATCAAATTGCCGGATCGATCGCCCTTCCATGCCTTGACAATGGACAAATCTGCCCGGAGACCAGTTTCCATCACATACATCTCGCCATCAAACTCCCGGGTCTCCTTGCCTGAAGCGACCAGTGTCCCGTATCCGGTTCGAGTATAAAAGGCTGGGATTCCAGCGCCGCCGGCCCGGATCCTCTCTGCCAACGTACCCTGGGGATTGAATTCAAGTTCCAATTCGCCGTTAAGATACTGCCGTTCAAATTCGACGTTTTCTCCTACGTAGGAGGACAACATCTTTTTGATCTGCCTTGATTGCAGCATCACTCCCAGACCAAAATCATCGACTCCGCAGTTGTTGCTGATAACGGTGAGATGCTTAACGCCCGAGTCTCTTATAGCGAGGATCAGGTTTTCTGGAATTCCACACAGCCCGAAGCCACCCGACATAATCGTCATGCCGTCAAATAGAACCCCGTCTACCGCAGACCGTGCGTCCGGATATAACTTGTGCATTTTTACCTATTAGAACGTGGGACAAGCATTCCAATCGGCACCGCATTGTCCACCATATAGATTCTTCAAGGAGACGAAGATTCCTTTTCAATCGACCAGGAGCCCCGTTACGTACGGGCCGACGCCGGGTGACCATTCTGCGAGTTCATCAATCGACCGACAGTGGACTCGTGGATCTGGCGGTAAAGGACCCTTGGAACCCGTCAGCTTTTTCAAAGAAGCCTTACGGGGAGTGCTGCCTGGATTTACGGGGATTTAGGATCGAAACTCGGCCCCTGAGCCAGAATCGTCGACGTGAGATTACTGGGCCGCTCGAAAAAAAAGGGAGTCCGGCCAGGACTCCCAAAAATGCCTTCACAGCAAATCTCTCCTTTCTGGGTTTTGACAGGATGAAGGACGAAGTTATTCCCGCCAATGTTCAGTAAATCTACGAGCTACTGTCCAGAGCCCCATTTATCCGATCGAGAATCGACTCGATCTTGAAGGTCAGTTCGCTGTTGGTGGCGATCGTGTCACAACCGGCTATCCGCCCTAGTTCCAGGATATCCTTCTCTTTATGTCCGGCATGGCCGATCACGTGAATCCCGAGACTCCTGAGCCTCGGCACCAAGAGGTGGGGCTCGAGTTGCGTTGAGCCTAGGTTGACAATGGCGATGGCCGATAGGGGGATTTCGTCGGGAGCCGTCTTTAGAACGATGGGCTCATGCCCGAGGGCTTTCAACGTGTGAACGAGCCTTGAACTCCAGAGCAGGTTATCTTCAAAAACGAGGATTCGCATGGGGACTCCTAAGGAAACACAAAACTCGAAGGTTTACTTCGTCAGACGCGATTTTTGATCGAACACACCGCTTCGCATGGCAATAAACCGCCGACTGACGGTTCATCCATTCCGGAACTTCAGCGGCGCCTACTTTCAGTGGCCAGGCTTGGATCCGGTTTCCGCAACAATTTCTGAGCTGATTCCACCCCGAACGTTGAACAGCCCTGTAACCCGCATCCATCGGGGCTTACAGCTTTCGGAAAGCTCTTCAAGCAATTGGTTGATGACCGCTTCGAAATAGATCCCTTGATTTCGGAATGAGAAATAATACAGTTTGAGAGACTTCAACTCAATGCATGATCCATCTGGAATGTACTCCAGTTCGATCGTTGCAAAATCAGGCTGTCCTGTCTTTGGGCACACACTCGTGAACTCCGGGCAGATGTGCTTAATCGTATAGTTGCGGTGCGGCGACGGATTTGGAAAGACTTCAATATCTGGCATGGGGGGCCTGAGATTTTAGCATTTCGTGTGAAGTTTCCGGGTTCAGATCGGTTGACAATGCACGCGCGCAAAGTAAGCGACGGAAGAATCGGCCTAGGCGGGCGCCGTGCACATCCCTTGGCAAACGACGGCGAAATCAGCAAGCACTCGAGGTTATGAAACGAGAGATTTCATTTTCACGAGAGGACGTTAAGCGCTTACTGTCCTACTGGGAGTTTATAGATCGTTGCTTCCGTCAGGCTGGAGCCGAAGACGAGGTCTTGTGCTGGTCCAATGGCTCCGTCGGGCCTCGTGACGTCGCCAGTGCGCATAAGGAATCCAAGCCCGCGCCCATCTCCGGTGGCGGCGAAATTCACTAATCCCAGGTTGAAGGACGAAGGAGAAGCTCCGAAGAATACACCTTGGATCGCAGCATCGGTGAAACTCTCGCGCAACGCAGCCGACATCTGGGCAAATGCGATTCCGTCTTGAGTTGCCTTCTCAATGGACCCACGATCCAGTTCGGCAAAGAACTTCAAGGCTGGGAGTCCGCGCTCTATGGGCGTCGTATCGAATTTGACCAGCGAGCCATTTCGAATACAGAATGGCTTAGCCTGTTCCGGTGACAATTTAGATACAAAGGCTCCGTAATCCTCAAGCGTCGGCCCGGTCTTTGACACCTTCGCCTCCAGAACGGCAATTTGCTCCTCCGGCGTCTCGAACTTTCGCAGCCTCCAGAACCCACCATGGCGCACGAGTACGAAGCCGTCTTCAAATCGAGTGGTCAGGCTGTTATCCTTTTTGAGATTCGATAGCCAAGACGTGTACTCGCCTACTCCCCTATCGAAGTCTTTCGAAAGCGCTGGAACACGAAAGGCGTCGGCGATTATCGGGACTTGGCTCTGATCGAATGCCTTCTCCAAGAAGTCCGCAATGGAATACAGGTGATTTGAATACTGCGACGGGCTCTTGCTTGGCTGAATCGTGAGCTTCGTGAGGTCGCCATCGGTTGGAACCGGCATGTCCCAGCTAAGCACTTCCTTCCCAAAGGTCATATTGGCCAACGCTCCTGCAGGAAGCGGAGACGTAATGATCTTTCCGAGCCTCTTGGCGATATATCTAATGCCAAAACCCTGAAGTGCCTGGACCCGATAAAGCAACGGATCGTATTGCACAAACAAGGGCATGGAACTCATACTTGCGCCTGGAGCAGTCAGCCCCCGAGTAACTGGGGCCGGGCCGGCAAGTCCTGTAGCCGTAGGTTCTTGAAACTTCTGTTCGGCTAGATTCGGAGGAACGCCGACGACGTCTCCTCTCCAAAAGGCGCTGAGCTTATCGTTTGATAGGTCGGATAGGAACCTTCCTAACATGATATCTTGCCGGTTCATCGCATGTTTGAGGAGATCTATCCGATCAGGGTCCGGAGGCTTCGATCCATTCTTAGCGGATTCCAAGTCTAGGAGTTCCTTTTGCGCGGCAGCGGGATCCATGTTAGATACACGGCTAATTGTGTCGAGCTCGGCGGCAATTTCCTTTTGGGCTGCGTCCTCCTCAGCTTCCGAGTACCGCGTGCGAGCTGTCTGCTCGTCTGGGTTCATGACAAGGCGGAACAACTGGCCGTCTGCCTTCCACTCGCATCCGAGTGTCTTCGCAATCTTGTCCAATACCAATCCGGCCGGTACTTCGTGCACCAAGACGGTTACTTTCAGGTCTTTAATGGCCGGGGAACGATCCAAGGGAACCCCAGAGATCTTTGACAGTTTAGAGATTGCATCGCCAATCTGGACAATTTTCAACTTGATGCTAATCGGCTTCTGCAGGCGAGCATCTTTTGAAACGTCGGAAGCCTGGCTCCAAGCACACTCGCCGAACACAAGACTAGCCAATAGGCAACCGAAAAAACGCGATGAACAAGGCGGAGTCATAACCATTCGGACGTCTCTACAAGGTTCATGTTACACCCCTGATCAATTCCCCCCCGGAATCTCCACCTCGTTCAACACCCCATCCATGTCGCTGATTCCGGCGAGGAACGAAAATCGACCGTAGAGGGATCTAGGTTCACCGCTCCCAGTAGAAGCACCCCCTGACGGACCTGACTTCAAGAATAGATAATGCGCATGAAGGTCACCGGTATTTCCATATTTCGCGACAAAGTCCGGATCTTGATCAGGGCTTTGTCCCCACAACTTGAGGTAGGAAGTCGGAAATGAGAAGTCCTCAAGCATAAGATTCTCCTTGCCGATCGGCGTGCCTCCGTAGAAGATTCCTATTGCTGCGCTATGCGACAGGAAAAGGTCATGGATTTCCTGACCGGTCACGGTTGGTCCCACCAAATGGGAGAAAGTGATCACCGCCGGCCGGCGTTTTTGATCGAGACCATACAGATAATCGGACTGCCAATGCCCCTCTTGGTACGACGTCAGGACAGAGTTGAAGTAGCCGCCCGTCAAAACCTCCGCCCGCTTAGCTTTCGACATTTGTCCGTATGCCAAGAGTGTAAAGAGGCTGTCTCGGAGGGGCTTCGAGTTGAACCTCGTCAATGGAATTTGTTTGGAATCAAAGAAGGGGATTCCTTGGGAATCCGCATCTTGCATCATCGTAAACATCATCGAAACAGCGAAATCCGCATAGTCGTTTAGATCTGGTTTGGGGACTCTCTCGAATTCCCTAAGGCTCTCTTCGGGCGGCTCTAGCGACCGTAAATCCCAGAAACCGCCGTGCCTAATGGCGATGTCGCCGTTGGCGACCTTTACAAAGCACTTTTGTGATGTTCGGACCTGATTAAGCCAATCCCGGATCGATGCTGCTTCCAGAGGAGGCTTTTCACCGATTGTCGGCATACGAAACCCATCACAAACTATGGGAATCTTCGTGTTGTCGAAGAGAACTTCCAGATAGTCCTCGATTCCCCGAAGCCCGCCATCAAATTCCGATGGCTTCAGGCTCATTTGCCCTGTAGGGGCTTCCATTGCCGGATCCGATGCCTTATCGAGCGAGCTTTCCCAACTAAGAAGCGATTGACCTTGCTTGCCTTTAGCTAATCCACCTACCGGCTTTGGATACCGGAGGAGGTACTTCGGTTTGGCGGCACGATGCGAGCCTGAGTCCACCGCTACGGACTGGATCGTGCCGGCCCATTGGACAGTACGGACCGCAACCTGGGAATTAACCAAGCTCGACTCCACATCAGGGCCAAGTCCGCAATCCTGCCACTTTGCAATATCCTTGGTCGGAGGATTAACCAATTTGAATGCTGCTGGCCAGTCGAACTTGAATACGTCAGAGTCAAAGGTCTGTCTTAAAGCAGCTGCTGCTGTTTGAGATTCACCCATGTCATTGCGAAACATGATCCCCGCAACGTAGTAGGGCCCCTGCCGCGCTACCCGTTCCGCCCACGCGGCAGGCGTCTCGTCATCTGGTTCGGCTTGTTCTCCGCCCGATGATGCTTGACCAAGCCAACGTTCTCTCGAGACGTATTCGGTCAGCGCAATCGCCTTCTGGCGGACATCCGAAGCAAGTACTTCCTTTTCCTGCTGCCCGTAGACTCCTAGTTCCTTCGCGAACAAGGGATCCGGCGCCAACCGCCACTCACTCCGCAGATCGCGCCATTCACAACCAAGCACGTCGGCAACGTCCTGCATTACCTTCCACAACGGCTGTTTTTCGACAAAAACACACACCATGAGGGGCTCGATGTCCTTTGCTATGGCAAATTTCTGGTCAGTGTGCTTCTTCAAATAGGCAGTTAATTCGGGTAGGAGAACGCGCTTAAGGTGAATGTCGACTGTTTGTTGAAGACGCGGGTCCTTAGAAAGATCCTGAACGGATTGGGCACTCGCAAGCACAGTCAAGCACGACATGGCAATTGCGATAGCGCTTCGAAACACAGCCATACATTTTGGACGTCGTCTGGCATGCCGAGAGTTGCGATATTCGATGGAGACAAATGCAGTTCGATCAGCACATCCTATTTCTCGGCACTGAAACCACTATCCACGCCCTCATATCTCGGAAAACCAATCAGCTAGCGGGCCATCGCCAGGCTCACTCCATTGAAGGTGGTTACTTTGGAACCCGCTCCGACGCTGAGGACGTGGGTTAGAAAATGCGATGAAACCCTGAGCACATGCCGGTACGTACGACAAGGATACAATTGGGCCCCCTCATGGAGAAGATCAGTCGCCGTAGCTTACTTGCCGCATCCGCCTCGGTCGCAATTTCACCGGCTTACTCAGCAGTGTCGCCGGTCGACATCCCGCGACGAGTCCGAAGGCCGTTGGACGACACGTCATACTGGATGCACGCGGCAGGGACCCCAGGCATGTCGATTGCGCTCGTAGAAGGGGGCAAAACGCGAGAAATACTGTCTTTTGGCTCGTCCGATCTTGAAGGGAAGCAGGCGATCACGGATCAGACGATCTTTCAAGCTGCTTCTCTGTCTAAACAAGCCCTCCTTTATGCAGTCATCAAGACGATCGATGCAGGCAAGCTGGATATTGAGCGACCGCTCGCACAGTACTTGGATAAGCCCTATCGCATGGACGACGCGGAGCTAGGCAATATCACCGCCCGGCACGTTCTTACCCACACCACCGGCTGGCCCAATTGGCCAGCGGACAACAAGCCGATCAAAAGAGAGCATCCACCTGGCACAAAATGGGGTTACTCGGGAGCCGGATTCGTGTACTTGCAAACCGTGCTTGAGTCCATCTGGGGCGAATCAGCTACCCATTACACGCGTCGGCTGGTATTCGATCCCCTTGGGATGAACCACAGTAGCTTCGTCTGGCTGGACGCATACGATCAAACTGCAACCAAAGGATTCGACCCAGGCGAGGACAAGCCATTGAACCAATGGCAGCCGAAAGAGGTCAACGGCGCGGCAAGCCTTCATACCACCGCCAAGGAATATGCTCTTCTACTCGAAGCCTATCTCAACAAGGACTTCATCCGAGTCCACCCTGGGGTTTTCAGGCAGCAGGTCAAAATAGACGACCATCTTGGTTGGACGCTGGGCTGGGGCGCCGCTGACAATGCCCTCTGGCAATGGGGACACAACGATGGCTTCAAAGCTTTCTCCGCCCTTGTCCCCTCACGAGGACTCGGAATCGTCACCCTCACCAACTGCGCCAGCGGCCAACGCATCAATCGAGAATGGATAAACGCCTGGCTGGGAAGGGACTTCCCAGCCTTTTACTTCAACAGGATCGAGCTTTAACGGACCGCTACCTTATTCCCGGCTTTGGCATCCGCCAAGGCCGGCCTCCGTCGCCCTCCCAGGTTCTGGGTAAACAAAACTCGGGAGATTCGTTCGTCAGAGTCTTTACCGGCCCAAGCGATCGGCACCCCAGACGCCTTGCCCCGAACAACCTGCGAGTCACCAGGCTATTTATGGATTGCATGCCCCTGGGCATCTTCGAACGCTTCCAATACCGCTTCGGACATGGTGGGGTGAGCATGGATGCAGTCGACCATGTAATCGAGGGTGGCTTCCAGTTTTAGGGCGACGACTCCTTCGTGGATCATATCCGTCACGTGGGCGCCGATCATGTGGACGCCTAGGACTTCGCCATACTTCTTCTCGCACACGACTTTTACGAAGCCATCCTGCTCCGTGGTGGCCATGGCTTTACCAAGGGGACGGAAGTTGAACTTTCCGACCGTGACATCGTAGCCTTTGGCCTCCGCTTCCGCTTGGGTGAGGCCGACGCCGGAGACTTCTGGCGACGTGTACACGCAATTCGGAACCGCTTTGTAGTCCATCTTCTTCTCCGAGCCCGTGACCGCGTTCGTGACGGCGACGATTCCTTCCGCAGAGGCAACGTGGGCGAGTTGCATCTCACCGGTTACGTCGCCGATGGCGTAGATGTTCGGCACGTGGGTTCGCATCGTGTAATCGAGCAATTCGACGCCCCGTTTGTGCAAGCGTACGCCGATCTTCTCGAGGTTCATATTCGCAGTGTTTGCCTTGCGGCCCACGCCAAGAAGCACGACATCCACTTCGATGACCTCGATATCGGTCCCTTTGATGATCGTGACCTTCCAACCCTCGCCACTTCGCTCGCACTTGTCGATCGTCGCGCCGACTCGAATCTTAATGCCTTGCCGGCCGAGTAATTTGCCAAGCTCCACGCCGAGGTCCACATCCATCACCGGAAGTAGCTGGGGCATCATCTCGACGATCGTTACGTCGGCGCCAAGGCCGTTGAACACGTAGCCGAACTCGCAACCGACCGCGCCTCCGCCTAGGATCACCATTTTCTTGGGTACGAACGGGGCGTTTACCGCGTCGTCAGATGTCCAAACATTCTCGTCGCGTCCCCCCACAAGGCCCGGAACCGGCAAGTGAATGACCGACGAACCCATCGCCAACACGAATGTCTTGGCTCGAATTGTTTCTTTCTTATCGTCCTTGGTGACTTCGATCGTATGGACATCGACGAATGACGCAAATCCTTCGACGTGTCGAATGCCGTTCTTCTTAAACAGCATTCCAACTCCGCCTCGCTGGGTTTGAACGATCTTGTCCTTGCGAGCCATCATGGCGGCAAAGTCGATCGTAGCTTCGCCTTCGACTTTTACGCCGAGCTTGTCTGCGTGCTTAACGTGCTGAAGCCTCTCGACACTCGCAATCAATGCTTTGCTGGGAATGCATCCCCAGTTCAAGCACGTACCGCCCAAAAACTCCTTTTCGACGACCACAACCTTTGCTCCAAGCTGCGCGGCTCGGATCGCCGCCACATATCCACCCGGTCCAGCGCCAATTACTACCAGGTCGATGTCGAAATTCTCGTTAGCCATTAGCTGTTCTTGCTCCTGTAAGACGGGGATGCTTGCAATATCTCTGATAAGGGACTCAATTGGAGCAGCAACTGCCGCAGGTCCATTCGTGGGCATACTCGATCGAGGTCCTTGCTTGCTCATTCACATTCCTAACGTCTTTCCGCAAGTTTACCGGACAGACCCGCTTTGGGCGAGGAGAGGGTTCTGCGTGTGTCTGCTTTGACGCAAAAGAAGCGGGCGAGCAAAGGAACCGGCTTATTGGTGCCCGTCAGGGCTTCGGGTGGCCTTGTCGTACTGCGTCCGAGCCCCAAACCAACCGACGATCTATAGAGTGGTGATCTTGACGAAATCGTCACGGCCGAAGAAGCCGGTGATTCCGCCGCTGTCAGACCACGCGTCGTCGTCGTCAAAGATAAGCGCGAGCGTGTCGCGATAGTGCTGCATGGTCGTACCGTAGGACGCATGAAGCACGAAAAGATCCATGTAGCCATTCTTGAATATGCTCAGGATCTCGGGTGGAGTCGCTACCGAAACGTCGTCTTCGTTCCCCTTATGAGAGCATGGCAACAGGTCCCCTTTCCGACTTCTCAGGCAGTATGCCTTGATGTGAGGAGCGTGCCGTAGGAACGCGAACCAACCGATCCACTCTGTTACCGGCTCTCCAGACGAGATCACCATCGAATACGATCGCCCCTCTAGGTTCCGCTTCTCATATTCGCGAACCGCTTCCGAGTCCAACATGAACAGAACTCTTCCCGGACCGGGAGTGAAATCCCACTGTTCGGACCTAAATGTGAAGCTCTTAGCGATGTCGTAGCTCCACGGCATCAACGGCAGGACGCAGGCAGAGAAATGCTGGTAGATCGTCCTTCGTCCGATGGCGCCCTTCGTCCTCAGTGGGCGAGCTCTCATCTGGCAAAGGAGGAGTTTGGGACCAGCCGGCTCCGGACAGGAGTCCCGGAATCGCAGAGGTTCCCAACCGCCTTCTGCCGCCGATTCGTTGCCAGACGTGACGGCAAGAACATTCGCTTCCATTTCCTCCAAGCTGCCGCCGAGCAACACGCTCCAAAGGTGCTTTCGAAAGATGCCGTGTTCCACGGCCAAGTAGACGTCGCCAGTGATGAGCGAAACTAAGATTGCGCTCTTAACCCGATGCCTCTCACAAACGACCATTGAGATCATCGGCGAATTCAGGGCGACGTTTTTCGCCGGCCATCCTTCTTGAAACTCCTTCTTGGCGAAAAGGGCGCCAAACGTCGTTTGGGCAACCTCTTCAGGACTGAGTTTGGCGAGCACCGACTTCGTGTACTCCATCGTCAGCTTCGAGCCATCGAATGGATCGCTGAAAACGAAGAAGTCAGGCGCCTGGACTCTTCGGTGCAGCTCATTGTGTACGCCTCTTTCCTCGGTACAGATCACCACGTTGTACCGGTGCTGTTCGGGAAGCAGGGCGCTTGCCAAATGACGCTCAGCGACCTGATCGAGCATCTTCGTGTCGACCTTTGCTCCGCCGTTAGTCACATCGACCAACATGGATGCCGCATTGCTGTTGAGTAATTCCGAGGACCCCGCCAATGCGGCAAAGAAGACTCTTCGCTCCAAATCCAGCCCTGTTTTGAGCTTTGCCGCGAGCCGGATTGCGTAGCCTGCGAGGGCCTTGCCATGATCCGAGGAACGGGTTGTGGTTCCCGAGTCCTTCTTGAGGAACTCGACAAGTGGATCGCTCTCCAAGAGTTCAAACGACTCTCGATCGACCGTCTTCTCTGAAGTCCGCCCTTGATCGACCCACTGTCGGATCTCCTCCTCTCCGTAAAGCGTCACAAGGAGCATCGTTGCCGAAGGGTGGAGTTGCCGCAAAGGCGAAAGGAGCTCATTCCAGTTTGAGACGTCCCCCGGTTGGTTGTCCAGTACAATGAGATCCAATCCTGCCAACTGGGCCTTGGCGATTTCCGCGCTGCTGGTCGCCAGGATCGAAAAATCCTCGGCTAACCGATACCCCTCCCGCTTGAGCCCATCCTGTATAGCCGCCTTGGCCGCCTGCTGGTACTCGAGCGTTTCACTAACGATAAGAATTCTCATGAGATCTGTTCGAAGACCAGCGCCCACAACCCATGCGGACCGGATACGTGGCGATAGGGCCATTGAATTATTCTAGACGTTACCCGCAGTTCTCGGTTCGATGTGACGACTAGCGCCAACGACCTACAAGAGCTTGGACCGACATGACCATGCAAACCCATTCAACTACTCGATGGAATCATTTTGCATGAAACAACCTCGGCTCTGCCTACTATCTAGTCACAGCTAGATAGAGGGAACACATCGATCGGTATGAAGCCTAAATTCACAGCCTTCGTTGATGCTGCCCCAATAGAGGGTAAACCTGAATTCGGATCGGAGAGAAAATGATCGGGATATCTGTACTGGCTTTACTGACTCTGAGATCGACTTCGCAGGAATATAGAAGCCGGTTTCCACTCCCTAGCGCCACAGTTTCTAATGGGTGGGGGGTGAATATTCACTTCACCGATCCATCCCCGGAGGAGATGCAGAAACTGGCCAGGGAGGGGTTCAAATGGGTTCGGATGGACTTTGCATGGGCCGCAGTCGAGAGAGAAAAAGGTCAGTACGATTTTTCGGCCTACGACCGGCTGATGGGAAGCTTGCGGTCAGTGGGGATACGGCCAATAATCATTCTCGATTACGGAAACGACCTCTACCAGAAAGGGTCGCCGCGTAGCCCAGAGGCCAGAGGCGCCTTTTGTCGATTCGTAGAGCATGCGCTCAAGCATTTTGCCGGCCAAGGAATCGTGTGGGAAATGTGGAACGAGCCAAACATTAGTTTTTGGCAACCCAAGCCGAACGTGAACGAATACGCGGCCCTTGCAATAGAAGTTGGAAAGACGCTCCGACGAGCTGCCCCAGACGAGTGGTACGTCGGCCCTGGGACATCCGGCATAGATTGGGGGTTCTTAGAGAGTTGCTTCAAAGCCGGGCTGCTGAATTATTGGGATGCCGTCTCGGTACACCCATATCGCGGGAGCGAACCGGAAACTGTGATCGACGATTGGACACGACTTCGCACGATGATCGAAACTTATGCACCCAACGGTCGAATCGTGCGCATGATTTCAAGCGAGTGGGGATACGCGAGCCAAGAAGGTGGAATCAGCACCGACCTCCAATCGGCGTACACTACCCGACAATACTTGTCCAATCTAATTGGTGGCACAGATCTCTCGATCTGGTACGACTGGAAGAACGACGGCGAAAACCCGAAAGACGCCGAAAGCAATTTTGGCACGGTGACTCCCGATCTCTCGCCAAAGCCAGCTTTTAGGGAGATCCAGCGGGTCAGCAATGGGCTTTCTGGCTACAAATTCGACATGCGGCTCGCTCAAGAGTCGCCAAACGATTTCGTGCTGGCATTTTCCAACGGAGAATCGGTGAAATATGTGGCTTGGACCTCCTTGGGACCACCTCACTCCGCGATGCTTCACCTCGGAGCCGACACAAAAACCGTTCCCTTAGATTCCAAACCGCTGATCTGGGACGCAACGTCCTCGACTTGCCTTTCTTGGACCCCGCTCCCAAACGCGATCGATTTGCGAACGACCGCGTCGACATCTACTCTCGTCATGGACGTTGTCAAGGCGCTAAATCGATCAGCCCTAAAAACTGGCCTGCACCCGAGGGTCTCGCTGAGCAATCCAAATACGGGCGAGCTCAAGACCTACGATTTGAGCACATCGAACCTGGTCTCAATTTCCCAGAGGTTGACTGCGGACCTTGAGAACGACTTGTTGTCGACATCCAGGACGTTAGTGGCATCTTTGATCGACTCAAAAGGTCGAAGCCTTGCCCAAAACGTCCAGTGCAATCGAGTAGAACCAATTGAACTGAACCCAATCGTTGCCGACCACCGAACATGGCTCGTCCTCCATAATCCAGCTCAACATCCGTACGATATTGAAGCGTTTATCATGACGGGCGACAAGATCGAGGGGCATAGTTCGACGCCATCTGCCGCAATGAGCGGCGTCTATCCCGTATTCGACAAAAGTCAGTTTGGCCCCAAAGAGAGCTTGGGAGTGGGCCTCACACCTCAAAGGAAGAATGCCGACTTTGTCCCGCAAAGAGTCGTTCCATTCGCTCTGGACCGGTTCTCCGCAAAGGGGCGAATCGAGTTGGACCCGACCCGTTACGGGCTCGTTCAAGACGGAGACGCCAAAATCGAGGGGAAGATCTCTGCTTCTACGCTCACTGTGACGGATGGACCCGTCGGATCGTCCGAAGGAATTCGCATCGATTACCAATTCCACCCAGGCTGGAAGTTCCTTGTTCTCCAAGCTCAAGGAGAAGTTGCGGCACGAAAGTCGTTGCACCCGATCAGCCTCAATATGTTTGTGAAAGGGAACCGATCGCTTGACAAGTTGGTCATGCGCTTTATCGACTCGACAAATCAAGTGTTTCAACCCGCATACGGTCAGATCGATTGGACCGGATGGAAATTCGTATCCTTCCCCTTGACGGGTCGAGACTGCTGGCATTGGGGTGGTGCGAATGACGGGGTTGCCCACTTTCCCATCCGGTTGAATGCACTGGCTCTCGTGGATTCGGCGGGAGGCGTAGGGAAAGCGAACACGATCGAATTGACTGGAATCACACTTGTTGAGCGTCAGCAACCATAATACTTGTCATCACATGGCAGTCTTCGACGAAATCAACAAGTGGTTAAGAACTCGCGCGGCGCCATTTACGGTCACGCTCTTAGGATCCCTTGTCGCGTCTTCGATCCTTGTATCGGCCACTCGGTTGAAGGGACTAGAGAGTTTAGTGCTCGCGACCGGTTCCATCAGTCACCCCTGGTCGTTCTTGACCTATCCATGGGTTTACATGCCGTTTGGGAACGGTATGGCCCTGCTCGTCGCGGTCTTCCTGATGATTTGGCTATTTCAAGTTGGCGCTGATGTCGAGCGCGAGATGGGTACTTTCAGATTTGCCGCATTTTGGTTTGCCGTCATCCTGATTGGGGCGGTATCACTTTGTATCACAGCGTCCGCTGCAAGCGAACGATTTGTCGTTGTCGGTCCATATCTTCCGTTGGCAGCCTTGACAGTGGCATGGAGCGTTCGAAATCGGTCATCGGTCGTAATGCTTTACGGGGTGATTCCAATCAGTGGGAAGTTCTTCGGCTGGGCGGCCGCCGTTCTCATTCTGATCATGTTTGGCGCGTCGACGCTACCTCTCGGGGTCGCAGCGTGTGTGCCATTATTTGCCGCCTACTTGTTTGCGGATGACAGAATCCCGGCCCTTTCATTCGCTACCACCGGGATACGATTGCCGGGTCGAAGGATCAGACCCAACCAAAAAGAAGCGACGACTCGCGGACAAGTGATGTACGACCAAGCCTATTTCGATGATGTTAAGCGTCGCGAAATAGAGCGTGCTGAGCGAGAACGATTAAAGAAACTGTTCGGCGACGAGGATTGATAGGAGTCGAAATTGAATCGTTGCGTCTGAGTAAGAGCGCGGACCTTGCTCGGACGACCCAATCACAATCGAACCCTATCGCTTCAGCAACTGGCACGTCATATATCCGAGTATCCCGTTCGGGTGCTTGAACCAAAAACGGATGGTTTGCCCGACCGAAACCACGCCTGGGTTAGGTCCAAAGCTGTTCTCCCGGATCCGTTCCAGGTTGTTCGTGATCGCGCCTGGCTTCGCGGCTACCTCTTCAATAGACATTCTGAGTCCAGTATCCATGGAGAACACCGCTTTAACATTATTCTCATTGGCAAGGCTGTCCATGAGGATCTCGAGGCAGCACTGAAACAGGAGTGGACGCTTGTCCGCGTCAAGTGCCCCCATTGTCAACGAGTCTGACTTGGCCAAGTCTCGCTCCGCCCGAGTGAGGTGCGCCCATAGGTTAAGCGCCAAAATGTTATGCAGTGGGTTTGTCGGACATCGCATTAGGATCGCGTTATTCTTACTGAATGCCAACGCTTGGATGGGGCTGAGTTTAGCAACGAAATCCGCGTATTCATCAACCGATGGCGTCGAATCTCCGTTCATTTCAGACTCTAGTCCTTGCATGACTGACTCTGGAACTTCGGTCAACTGTCTCGACCAAGGGTGGTTATGTCGAACCATAAGCCAGCCGTTCTCGGTTCGTATGGGGCCAGGCGACGCAAGTGCGTTGCCAAACTTGGGAATGCTCCTTAGATTTCCTATATAAGTGATGAGGTCTGGACCACTCATATATCTTTCATCCGACACCGCTATGCGAAAAGCATCCGCCACAATTGGAACTTGAGCAGCCTTAGATAGATACTCAAGGTGATCTGCAAGTGAATAGGCTCTCCCATAATATTCACTAGCGGGAGGAGCCGGGGTTTTCGGGGGCAATTTAGCAAAAGCCACCTTTGTGTCCAGCAGTTGAGACCAGGCATTTGTTCGCTTTCTTAATTTGCTTCTGGCGGTGCCGCTTTCAATTTGGGGACTCAAGTCGATCGCATCGAACATTGAGACTCCGTTTGAGTCGTCTTGCCCGACGGTCCTTACATGAATCACCAGTTTATGGCTTAAAGCATCATACTTCATGATCGCACAGGCACTAGAGAACACCAGACTAAGCCCGCCGTCCCTTAAATCGGGAACCATTCGAGGATCCAGTTGCGGCAAACCGTAGACAGACTCGCTGGACGCGGCAAGGGACTGCCCAGCTACCAGACGCTGGGTGACAGCATCGAAGTCGGGCCCCATCGCCAGCGCAACGCCGGCGACACGGTAATCTTCCAATTCATTGAGGCGGGATTGGCAACGGCTGACTTCATCGACGCTGTCGTGGTCGTGCTTTGATACCAGAGGCTTCATCTTCTCTTGAAGCTCGCTTACCTCCTGAGCCATCGCATGGATAGACTTGGTGCACAGCCCTGCAAGCCGACGCAACTCGGCAGAGATAGCGTTCTTCACCGCATCGTCCTCGTCGGCAATGATCTCCTCTTCTTCGTGCCAAATACGATCCGGCAGTACAAGGCGATAGGTGTCACCGCTGTTTTCGAACTGCAGAAAGAGAGCCGACTGAACCGCCCACATAACCTCCGAAACAGGCTTGTCTTGAACAAACACCGTAACCTTCCGGTCCCGAATTGACTTATCAACCGTAAAATGGACCTGAGTTGCGCGCTCAAGCTGGATGGCAATCGTCGAGAGGGGGACGATTTTGTCGTTCAATGTGATCGACGGCTTTAACCGAACATCTCCGTCAAATGGCATCGGGACTGACTGTCCGAAGACGAATGCGGCAGTTAAGCACATCAACATTGTGTTTGTTGGACGAACATTTAGGCCAGTTTGTGCCCAACCGTTCTAAAATGCAGCGTGACTCTGCCTTCTCTATTGGACCGCCTTCGCGCATGCCCGATGGTCGCATCCGTTCAAGCAACCGAGGGCTCCCCGGTCGATGACCCGCTAACTCTTACAAAGTTGGCCCTGGCAAGTTCCCAGGAAGGCGTGAGGGTGCTACGCCTCCAGGGAGTCGACAACCTCCACGCGATTAGAAGTGCGACGAAACTCCCGACGATCGGGCTGATCAAGAGGAGCTATCCGGGTTCAGAAGTCTACATCACCGCAACTCGTCGCGAGGTCGAAGAACTGATTGCAACTGGAACAGAGGTCATTGCCCTGGATGGAACGGAACGATCAAGACCGAACGGCGAGTTGCTCTCAGGCCTGATTGCGTTTGCGCACGAAAAAGGCGCCTTGGTCTTGGCCGATATCGATTCGCTCGCCAGCGCCCGGTTCGCAGTTGCTGCTGGAGCGGACATGGTCAGCACAACGCTTGCCGGCTATACCCGCGAGTACCCTTCCACGACTGGCCCGGACCTGGAGTCGCTTCGGAAGGTTGTTCAAGAGGTTGGTCTCCCAGTCTTCGCCGAAGGACGCTTCAGCCATCGATGGCAAGTCGAAGCTGCGATGCGCATGGGAGCGGTAGGGGTCATCGTTGGTGGCACCCTCAATGATCCCATCAAGACCACCCGAGCTTTGATGCCAAGGCCTCTCGGCACGGGCAGAGTTGGCGCCGTGGATATTGGGGGCACATGGATGCGTTTTGGCACGTTCTCGGCAAAATGGGAGTTGTTGGAGATGGAGCGCATGCCTCTCTTGGAACAGCGGCAGGACCGAATCGATTGGATTCGATCCCAGATCAGAAATAGCGAAGTGGAATCAGTGGGCATCAGCACCGGTGGCACGGTCGACCCTCGAACTGGAGAACTCTGGGAAGCAAAGGCCCTCATCCCGGATCATGTTGGCTCCGTATTTTGCGAGGCAAGCCTGGGAGTCCCGACGATCGCATTGAACGATGGCCTCGCGTCCGCCTGGGGACATGCTTGTCTGCCCCAATACGCCGGGAAACGGGTCGCTACATTGGCCCTTGGAACGGGCGTTGGGTGTGGCTTCGTTGCCGAAGGTAAGGTTTGGATGGGACCTCGTGGCGAGTATCCGCGGCTCAACGACTTGCCGGCCCCTGGTGGAGCTACTTTCGAGCAGATGCTTGGTGGCGCTGCCCTCAGCCCGAGCCCTAATCCCAGTCAAAAGTCCACCGCACTTCAAGCTTTCCTTCAAGCTGGGATCGTTCTTCAGGAGATGTACTTTCCAGAGCAAATCGTCGTGTGTGGTGCGGTTGGACTCAGCGACTGGTTGGCGCCTTACCTGCAATCTCCAGGACTTACTGCATCGCCATTCGGTATTGACGCAGGCATCTATGGAGCAGCCGCCCTGACCCTGTACCCAATGGCCCCGTAATGGCTAGCCCGAGGAAACGGTTTCGTCAAGGCGTCGCATTAAGTACCGGCGCTCGCTCTCGTTCTTAACCAGACCGATGGCGGTTCGATAGCTTTTGGCTGCCTCGTCCATGTCGCCTTGACGTCGGAGCAGATCCGCCTTGGCGGCGTGCAACAGGTGGTATTCGTTCAAGTCCCCCTCCGCAAAGACCGACTCGATAAGCTCCAGCCCGGCGCCTGGTCCCAACACCATTGCGACGGCCGCCGCTCGATTCAAGGTCACTATGGGCGTTGGCTGAATACGCTCAAGCAGTTCGTAGAGTTGGACAATCTGCCTCCAATCTGTATCCTCCGCGCATTTGGCCTGACAGTGAAGCGCCGCAATCGCGGCTTGGATGGCGTAGGGACCAGGCCCTTTGCGCAAGGCGCTTTCTACCAGCGGCAATGCCTCGTCAATCTGGACCTGATCCCACAATTTGCGATCCTGGTCAGCCAGGACAATGAGGTCCCCCGACGAATTCAGCCGCGCCGACCGACGGGAATCATGCAGCAGCATCAGAGCCAAGAGTCCGGTTGATTCGCCCGGCGGGTTTGGGGTCAGCAGTTCCCTCACCGTTCGTCCCAGGTTTATGGCCTCCGCACAGAGTCCGGATCGAACCAATGATTCGCCTCGTGTCGACGAATACCCTTCATTGAATACCAGGTAGATGACTGACAACACTGCGTCCAATCGCTCGGGCATCTCGGACTTGTCTGGGATCTTGTACGGGATTCCTGCATTTCGGATCTTATGTTTGGCTCGAACCAGCCGCTGAGCCATCGTCGACTCAGGCACAAGGAATGCCCGTGCAATTTCGTCTGTTTCAAGGCCCCCGAGGATGCGTAGGGTCAGCGCGATCTGGCCTTCGAGGGCAAGCGCCGGATGACAGCAGGTAAAAATCAAACGAAGTCGTTCGTCAGGGATTTCTGTAGGATCAAAATCGGGAGGGTTGACTACTTCCGCCGAGTAGGATGCCGCATACGACTTTGCGAACTGCTCGGAGCGAAATCGACGACGAAGGTGATCGATCGCCTTGAACTTCGCGGTTTGAATGATCCACGAAACGGGGCTTTGCGGTATCCCAGATACGTGCCACTGCTCCGCAGCGACGGCGAATGCTTCTTGGGCGGCGTCTTCCGCCACGTCAAAATCGCCAACTTGTCGAATGAGAATGGACACAATCCGTCCCCAATCGGAGCGGTAAACGGACTCGACGACCTCGTTGACGTTTGAATTCACAGGCTTTTTTTCGAAATGACTGGGGCGGTGTCGATTATGTAACTTGCTCCGCGACTGAATGGTGGAGGCATACAAATGAAATACATGTTGTTAATCTACGATGACGAGCAGACTTGGGTGACGATGTCCGAGGCAGACAGAAATCAAATGATGGCTGATTACGGTGCATTCACCAATGAAATCGTCGAAGCTGGGCAGTTCTTGGCCGGAGCACCGCTCCTTCCAACGTCGACCGCCACGAGCGTACGGGTTCGGGAAAGCAAACCCTTGGTCACCGATGGCCCATTTGCCGAGACCCGAGAACAGCTTGGCGGATATTACTTGGTCAATGCGAAGGATCTTGACGAGGCAATAGCGCTGGCGGCTCGAATCCCCAGCGCCAAGCTCGGAACGATCGAAGTTCGACCCGTCATGGAAATGGAATAAACGTGATCTGAGTATCGCGAGGCTCGAGTATTGGCAGAGTTCGAGCCTTACGATTCTCGATGTGCGAAACTCTTATGTGATCATGAGATCCAGAGTTTGCGCCCTCGTTTCCCTCGCGATTGTTCTCTTTGCTAGTCGTCAAGTTGCGCTGGCAAGCCCTCAAATCGATGCGCTAGTGAGGCTGAAACAATCCCTTGAAAAGCAATACTCTGTCCAGTTAAACGACTGGCGCTTTACGAGACCCGATGTTGTAGGCGCCGAACAGCCTACCGTCGATGTCAGCCGGTGGCAAGCCGTCTCACCAGGGTTTTCTTGGTCTGGGGAGAACACCAAAGTCTGGTTTCGAACGAGACTCGTGATCCCACCGACGATTCTGGGCCACTCTACGGAAGGCCTCGCCATTCGACTTGATTTCGGGGTCGACGACGATGGCGAACTTTACATCAACGGTCAGTTACGGGAGGCTTTTCATTGGGACGACTGCCACTACACGCTCACGTCCCATGCCCATGTGGGTGACGTTTATGAGATAGCGGTAAGGGGGATCAACACGCTTGGTGACGGTCAGCTGCGGGTAGCTCGTCTGTCCTTTAGCTTGCTTCCAGAACTGGACCAGTTTCTTACCGAAGACAGTTTTGTCGCGCTCTTAGCGAGTGGGTCCCATCTGGATTGCAGTCATCCGTAAAGTCCGCCCTTACCAATGCAGAGTTGCAGATCAATCCATCGGTCGTCGACTCCACAAATATTCCTGAAATTCGTCGCGAGATTTTGGCTGCGCATAACGCATTGCTGCCAATCGCCACTATCACGCGTGCCCAGGACGTTTACTACGTCGGGCATGCCCATATCGATATGAATTGGCTTTGGACCTGGTCCGAGACCATCGACGTTTGCCATCGGACCTGGAACAGCGCGATGAACATCATGGACCAAGTATCCGACTTCTCGTTCGTGCAAAGCCAGCCGGGCGCCTATGCCGCAATTCAAGCCGCCTTCCCGGAAGAGTTCGCCCGCATGCAGCAGCACCAAAAGGGCGGGCAATGGGATCTTGTAGGAGGACTATGGGACGAGTCGGACACGAACATGCCTAGCGGCGAAGCACTCGCCCGATCCTTGTTTATCGGCCAGCGATTCTTCAAGTCCCATTTTGGAAGTTACGCCTCCACGGGATGGCTGCCGGACTCGTTTGGGCACTCGTGGCAACTTCCACAGTTATTCCAGCTCACCGGAATCGATAGTTTCTACCATATGCGGTGCGGCAACGGAATGCCGTTCACATGGTGGGAATCTCCCGATGGGTCACGTGTCCTGAAGGGCAATTCGGACCCTTATAACGCAAGCGTGGAATTGGGACAACTGCTAGAACCGATGAGCAATGCAAGGCGGTTTGGAGTTCCCGAAACGCTGGTGGTCTTTGGGGTAGGCGACCACGGAGGCGGTCCTACCCGTGAAATGGTACTGACCGCTAAGGCATATCAAGACGATCCGATTCTGCCGAAGGTGCATTTGGTTAGTGCGGACGAGTTCTTCAGGCAGCTCTCGGCAAGACCGGAGAGTGCTTCGTACCCGATCGTCAATTCAGACCTTCAATTCTTCGACGAGGGCTGCTACACCACCCATGCGGACATGAAGAAAGCGGTCAGGACGAGTGAGAACAAGCTTTACAGTTCCGAGGTATTGAGTTCTCTGGCTTCCATGACCGGCGCAAACTATCCGATCAAGGAATTTCTCGAGGCTTGGAAGCCAACTGCGTTCGCTCAGTTTCATGACATCATGCGGATCAGCGATTCACTCCACATACGACTGGATGCACCAACTGCTCGATCCAGCGTTGCAGTTCGAGAAAGATCAGACTCAGTCCGCACTTGAATACCTAAGCAAAGGAGTCGACACAAAGGGTCCGTCGACTCAACCCATCGTTGTCTGGAACCCGCTCTCGTTTCCGCGAACCGACTTGGTGAGGGTCGCTCTTCCCAACGCATCGTCCATTAAATCCGTTGTCGATGAATCCGGACATGCCTATGCCGCTCAAGCCTCTGGAGATGGGACCCTCTCGTTTGTTGCGCGGCAGGTTCCCGCACTCGGACACTCGGTGTACTTCCCCTCCCACGCTTCGTGCGCGACCGACGGAATCGAATTGTCCAAGACGTCGACGGTCTATGCCGTAGAGACGCCAACCTATTCGGCGGCGATCGACCGATCCACCGGGGCCATCGCCCAGATGAAACTAAAGTCAAACGACTGGAGTGTTTTTGGCGCTAATACCGACGCCAACAGCTTTCAAGTTCTTGGCGATTCGGGAGATGCCTGGACTCTGCAGTACACTGGTGAAGATCATCGCTTGCTTGGCGAGAATTGCCAAGTATCAGTCATTGAAGAGGGTCCGGTCTTCTTGCGAATCCACGTAGTGCATACCCTTGGAAAATCGTCTTATTCGCAAGATATCACCGCTTATGGCGCCCTGACCCGGTTGGATGTTCCGACGACGATTGACTGGCACGAGCACGGACAAACCGTTAAGATTCGCTTTCCGCTCAATACTGGGCATCCCGTGGCACAGGCGCAGATTCCCTATGGAAGCATTGTTCGGCCGACTAACGGCCAGGAATGCCCCGGGCAGAAATGGATGGATGTCACCGGCACAACCATGAACCCCGTTCAGAATACAACACCAATTGACTTGGCTTCCCACTTCCATTCGGCATGTACAAAGGCGTTTGATTCAGACGGCCGCGCCTATCCGTCTGCCCTTGTCCCTTCCGGTGGCACTCAAACCCTGGGAAGCGAATCGATTCCATTTAAAGTCGCACTCGGAGAAACCCATCACTTTGACAATATTGCCGCCTTAGGTCAGAAGATCACGCTTCCGTCGGGTTACCTCGGAGACACTCTTTACGTTCTTGCCGCATGCGCCAACGGCGGACGGAGCACATGGATCGGCTTTCGGAGCGTGGACGGTTCCATGAAAGCGAAAGCCTTTAACCTCAACGATTGGACGGTTAACAACTACTTTGATAACGAGGTCGGATTGTCCTTTCCCTATCGGACATATGGCGGGAACCGCGACGAGGGTTCATCACCAAAAATGTGGATCGTTGCCATCCACTTACCTACGGGCCGAGCGACCGATCTTGTCCTCCCCAATGACCCGCAGATCCACATTTTCGCCTTAACCCTTGGAACTTCAATCCCATCCGCCCCTAACTCGGGGTTTAGTGTGCTCAACGATTGCAAGTACGGCTTCGACGTTAACGGAAGCACTTTCCGACTCACTGCGTTGAGATCGTCAAACAACCCGGATCCGAATCCGGATGAAGGGCGCCAGGAATTCACTTACAGCCTCCTTCCGCATTCCAAGGACTGGCGAGCGGCTCGCACGGAAGAGGAGGCGCTAGGCCTAAATATTCCATTAGAGGCGATGATCGCTTCTAATCATGCAGGTACCGTTTCCCCGCCAACGATTTCCGTGGTGAACCTGGATGCAAAGGGAGATGTGATTCTAGGCGCCCTCAAGCACAGTGAGGACGGTCAAGGCTATGTACTGCGGATTTACGAAGCCGCCGGCGAGGATACTCATGTGCGGATCGATTTCGATCGTTCCATTAACGTCGAAGAAACTGACATCCTAGAGCGACCCATCAAACGCCACCCATTGACTATGAACGGCAAATCGGTGACTCTGCCGGTTGGTCACAATCAAATTGTCACCTTACATGTAACTTTCTAGATCTCGGCAACCCGAACCATTCGATTACCCTCGTCCAAGGACAAAATCGCGGCCTGGATAACTGTTTGGGCGTCAAGGCCCTCCTGACCCGAGCCGTCGATTTCATCAGGCTTCGCACCATCGGCTATCTGCTTTACAAAGCAGTGCAATCGCTCCCGGAACGTGTCGTCGAAGTCTCGGTATCCCCCAAAAACCGGGTTCGAATAGACTCTTCGTTCTGCCGAGTCGGCGGGATACAGGGTCGCCTCTCGCCACATTTCCTCGACCACAATGCGACCGGATACGCCGGCAACCTCGCAACGTTCCACGCTGTGGGCCCGGGCAATGTCATAGCTTGACGTCAAGTGTCCGACCGCTCCACTCGTAAAACGCATATTGATGCTGGATGAGGACCAAATATTGCGTCCGGATGCGACCTTTGCAAAGCACTGAACCGCTTCGATCGGACCACAAAACCAATTCATGATGTTGACCGAATGCGGATTTAGCGCCTTCAAATGATAATTTTTCGTCTCAAATTCTCCGAATCTTCCGATCCAGAGAGCCATGTTGCAGAACAAAAGCTCCCCAAGGGCGCCTTCATTCATCCAATTCTTAGCCGCGTAAGCGGCTGGTGTGAAGCGGTGATTGAGATCGATGGCAAAGCATCGTCCTTGCTGCTTCGCAAACGCCACCATTTCTCTTCCCTTTTCGATCTCGTTGCTGATCGGTTTTTCGCAAAGAACGTGGCAGCCGTGTGCCAGCGCCTGCATCGTTGGTTCGAAGTGGTCGCTCGAGTATTCGTACCCTCCGGTAGCAACGCTCACAACGTCCGGGTTCAGCCGTTCGAGCATCTCCATGACGCTCAGAAAGGATGGTACGTCATAGCGTCGCGCAGCCTCGGTGGCTCGATCGGGGTTGCGATCGCAGACCCCGACCAACTCTGCCAAGCTATCCGACTTGTAAATCCGCGAATGCAAGTTTCCAATCGGTCCCAACCCAACTACTGCAACTCGAATGCTCATTGGTTTCTGCCTTTTCGGCCCGCGATTTTAAAGTCGAATTCACCGTTCACGCCAATCAAAGCCTTTCGGAAACTGGATCGCCATGAATGGCGGGCAAGGCATGAGGTCTAACCAGCGCACCGCCGTTCTCATAGGACTCGATCACCGCGAAGATGTACTCCATCGTCGCCAATGCATCTCGCCCGGATGCTCGGATCTTCTCATAGTGCACCTCATTGGTAATGTCCTCCAAGAACGCATGGATCCGATCGGGGAAGGTTTGACCAAAGTCGGTGATGCCGGTGTTGGTTACTACGGGCTCGGGCTTACCCTCCGATGTAGGTGCGCCCCAATACGTTAATTTCTCCACGCAGTTCTCAATACAGAAAGTGCCTCGACTTCCGGCAACTTCACAACTCCACCAGCCTCCGAGACCCCAAACTGCATCACCACGTTGACTCAGTAGATAACCCACTGTATCGTCGGCAAACTTGACGTGAACACTGTTGACCGACAGTAGGAGGTCACCCTTGTTCTTGCGAAAACCAGGCTTGGTCGAAAAGGATTGAATATGAGTGATGTCGCCACAGAAATAGCGCATCACGCTAAAGGGGTGGGTCAGAAACGCCTTCATATGGGCATAGGCCTGGTTGAATCGCGCCGTTCCCTTTCCTCCATACGTAAATTCTCCGCCGTCGAACCCCATCTTGAACAAGAGGTAGACCGTTTCACCGATCTTGCCTTCGTCCATGTACTGCTTGGCTTGTCCCGCCACCTGGGTGAAGTAATGGTTCAGATTGCAGCCTAGGCTTACCTTTTGGCTTGCGGCAAACCGGACCATCTCGCGGCATTCGCCTATGTCGTTTGAGAGAGGCTTCTCGCAAAGCACATGTTTCCCCGCCGCCAACGCCTCCATGGTAGGTTCGTAATGCCAGCTTCCCTGTTCGTAGCCGCTCGTCGTGATATCGACGATGTCCAGGTCCTCATGGGCAAGCATATCTTTGACGCTATAGTAAGCCCGAACCTTGTATCGTTCGGAGAACGAGTCGGCCCTTTCACGGTTCACATCGCATACCGCTGCCAATGTCCCCAGGGGATCCTTTTCATAACTATCGGCATGAGCCCTGCCGATTCCACCTAACCCAACCAGTCCCACTTTCAACGCCATTCTCGTTTCTCCTTAGAAGCATCCATCTGCCGGTGCTGCACAGGGACAGCAATTCCCGGCTCCGATCCCATCAATCCACTGCTCGACTCCCCCAACTCCCCATGCCCGAAGCTCAGTCCTTTCCCAATGTCTTGGCTTGCAGGCGTTGGGCAGTTCCCGGATCACCAATATGCAGGGTGTCATAGGCTTGTTGGGAACTCTCAAAATAGTCGATCCCAGCGGTTCCGTGCCACTCTGGCTGATTCGTGATCGGGTTCTTTAGGCCAGTCTCAATCTCCCTCCGAGCAATCCACGCTTCCATTCTGGCCTTGAGAAAGGCGACCACCTCAGGCTCCTGATCGGCAAGGTTTGAAAGTTCCTGGGGATCCGATGGCAAATGGTAAAGCTCTACCGGCGGTTTGAAATGGAAGTCGGGTTCCAACGCGACAATCAGCTTCCACTCTGGAGTCCTCCATCCATGTTTTCTCATCCAAGTGCACTCAGTGAAGTAGAACTCCGTTGCATGAGTTAATTCTTCCCCTTGCGAAATTGGAACCAGGCTTGCTCCGTCGAATTGAATCGATGTCTCGATCTCGGCCAAATCAAGCAGGGTTGGAACGAGATCCATCATCTTGGAGAATCCGCTAATTCGCTTGCCGGCCGGCACTTTGCCCGGATATCGAATGATTAGCGGCACATGAAGCGTGTTGTCGTAAGTTCCATGATGGTCGAACCAGCACTCGTGCTCGTCCAGCGTCTCTCCGTGGTCGGCGGTAATCACGACGATGGTGTTCTCCGTAAGTCCCAAACCTTCGATCGCATTGAATATCTGTTGAATGCAGGCATCCATATAAGCAACGGCGCCGTCATATTGAGCGACTTCATAGGCGGCATCGGTAATCCCTTCTGGCATCCAGGAAGCGAAATAATCGCAGAATGGTTTGAACTGCATGACCGGCCTCATAGAAGTCTTTGAAGGGTCGCATTCATCGCCGTAATAGAAGATCCGGTTAAAAGGTGCGGGCGGAAGATACGGGCTGTGGGGATCCATGTGACGCAGGAAGAGGAAAAACGGTTTCTCCAGACTAGCAAGCCGCTCCAGCTCAGGAATCGTCACTTCGTTTAGGTTTTCCGCCTTATGGGCAAATCCGTCTGGGCCAGGATTCCAATTCGAGAACTCAATATACTTGTCAAATTCTCGGGCCGACGGAGACTGAAATCCAACGCAAGTCGATTCGTACCCAAACTCTTTCAGAATCGATTGCAGGGCCTTAACTCCCGGCTGCATTTCACCCTTGTGACGCAAGGCCACCACCTGGGTGCTAAAGCAATCCATGCCGGTTAGCATGTTTGCGTATGCGCTGGTCGTCGGAATATGGGGGCTGAAATGGTTCTCGAACAGCGTCCCTTCCTCCGCAAACTTCGAAATGCAGGGTGTGGTGAGGCGCTCATACCCATACGCGCTCATATGATCTGCCCTCAGCGAATCGATTCCAATCAGAATGATGTTTGGTTTTTGGCCTGTTTTATTTGTCATCTTTGGTCCTGCCAAGTCGATAGTGTCAGTTGTCTGTAGCCCGTTCGTTCATTTAACGCCAATTACTTGACCTTGAGTAATGAAGCACGAGGAATTCTAGCGGGCCCTGCATGCCTGCAAACAGGCTTGCATATGCCCTCGAGACTCCGCCGCAATCGTACAGCATTGTTCAAGTGCGTACTCCTTCGCCCCGATGATTTCCAGATCCACCGGTCCCGCATATTGGTTATCTGCGAGTACCTTGACATATCCAAGCAGATCGATATCGCCTCGACCATTTGCCTGCATTTCCGGCTTACCCGGCCCTTGCTGCAATCCCTTACAGTCGCGAATGTGGATGTGCTTGACTCTGGAAATGACGGCTTTGAGGGCATCCACTGGATTCTCTCCCGCTCGGTGAATGTGAGAAGGGTCCATGTCGATTCCAAAGTTCGGGGAGCTGATCGCTTCCATCACTCGAAGGGTCGTAGGCGTGTTGTAAATGGCCGCCCCCACGTGTGCCTTCACGCAAAGTGTCACTCCATACTGCCCAGCCATATCGGCAAGAGCTCCTAAAGAGTCGATTGCTTTTTGCAGCGATTCTTCGTCACCCGTCGTGCCGCCCGGGCCGCAGTTGATAATCGGTATACCGATTGCCGCGGCGGCCTGAAACGCCTTTTCCATTACGGCCGGATCCTGCGACGGCTGTTCCATTGCAAACAACTCAAGACCGTACTTCGAGGAGAGGTCTTTGATTTCAGGTACCAAATCCTCCCACCAATCGAGCACAAGATGCTCGCTCATGCCTCCGATCGCGGAGAGTTCGATCCCATCGTATCCGGCCATTGCCAGACATCGAAAAGACGTCTCCATATCGTAACCGCCGAATAGAACCGAATTTGCGCCGAGTTTCATATATTAGTTGCCGCTACTGCTGGTACAGAGCCTCTTTTGGGAAAAAATCGAATTCGCGACCGGAGGAATCCAACTTCCAACGGCTTACCGCTTCCGGCAATACGGGGATCCTCGCCAATGGAATGCCAAGGAACCCCTCTAGATTGCCCAACGTGTGCTCCTGTTCCAGCACGAATTCCTCGAATCGAACATCCATACGACGCTTGGGCGAAGGCGTTGTTCGCATGATCTCATACTGATACTGCCAACTGATCGCGCGTCTCATGCTCAAATCGTCGGTGGCATCGTAGGGGATTCCAAAGTCGGCAAGATCATCGGTCAGGTGGTCGGACAGAATGCTGTCCCGTGGATCGCGGGTCCAATAAATGTAGTGGATTTCCGGAAACAGCCTGACAATCCACGGAAGGATCAGCGTCGTTTCGGGTAACTTCCACCCCCGCCAATCGGCGGTGCTTTCCAAAACCGATGAAAGGTAGGACTCAACCAGCCTTTTGAACGCGGGGTCAATCGGCATCGTATGAAGTTGCGAGAAGTCCCAATTCAAACCACCGAGGTGAACGACGTGGGGCGCCATCACGCGACAAGCCTCGTACAGATCATACGGCGGAATCAGATCGCTTGACCCGTTCAGTTGGGCGCCCATGTAGACGCCGCTCTCAACCAAGGTGCGCGACATGGCACGAGTACCCGAATGCCCCCGACCAATGACCGTAACTACCATAGTTCCTTAAACAAACCGGGGCGCGACCTCAATCTCATGTTTGCATACTGCTAAGTGTAGAGATGACCGCCAATCGCAGCTCACACGCCAACGCTCTAACACCGTTCGGTGAACTAGACGGTGATACCTTGAAATGGACCATTTAAACTACCGCGTTGGATTAGATGATAGGATTTACGATTCGAATGGACCCTGTCCTCTGTCCATGCCGGGAGTCTTTCATGAATTGGAAGGCGCATACGCTTACATCGTTCGGAAGATAACTAGACCGTCTTCGCAGATCTGACCCTGTTCTGCACGACCGTGAGCTGGCGTATCCATAAGTCTATGAACTACTGGCCGAGGCGAGCGTCTCTTCTCCCAACCGCCAAGGGAGCTATTGGTGTAATGTGGGGGAGCAAGAGGAGGTACAATCTGTGTTTGAGTCCAAGTCGAAACGCGTCCTCACCCAGAGCACTCCTGCCGTGCCGGACTCGACGCTTAGAGATCCGTATTCGCCTCATCCACTTGCCTGGGTTGCCTTGGCTTTTGGCATAGCCGGAACCCTATTGGGTACAGGATCAGGGATCTCGATGAGCAGCCCTCCACGATATGATTCGACTTGGACGATCGCGTGGGCGTTCTGCGGAATCGCATCGCTTTGCGCCGTCCTATGCGCATGGTTGAGGAAGAGCAAAGGGAATCGACTAGTTTGCCACATCGCAATGGGAGCGGCTCTTCTGGGTGCTTGGTGTCCAACCTACAGCTTCTTCGGAAACTATCACACGTATCCTTGGATCGCTATCGGGAGTTTGATCGTGCTCAGCACTCTCGGTAGCTTTCTATCCGGATTGCGAGTCGTAGGCTTCGGATCAGTCGCCTTTATTGCTTTGTGGTTTGGCCCTGTTTTCCTCCCAGCCTCCCATAAACTTCCAATGTCCAAGAGAACTGGTGAATTGGAATGCCGTTTGAATCCGATCATGGGAAGTGGGGTCGGGGGGGCTGACTTTGAGTTGACAAGTTTCGGAGGGGACAAGCTCGCAAGGATTGTGGACTTGAATCATGTCGAGGTCGAAGGACAGATCGGGCCCTTGATTCCGATTCGGTTCGACTCGGGTCGTTTGTTTGACCCACGTAATATCGACGATCCAGTGAGCCCTCCTAAGGGGTCGTCGGGCGCGTTCACCGCGAGGGTTCATGGACCAGAATGGGCGCGTTCGTTTAACTTACAGGTCAGAGTCCGACGCTGGCCCGAAAAGCCATGGATCACATTGACGTTACCGCTTACCAAGCTTCCGCAAAAGGAAGTCAGGTTCGCTCGCGACCGATATAGCCTATCCGTCTCCAATGCCGGATGGGGAAATGCAGAGGGCTATTCGGAGCCCAAACGATGCTTGAACCTGTCGATCGGCTATTCAGGTTTTAGCTATTCCGGATTTAAAAACTTAGAGTACGGAATTTGGGACGACCTCGGAAACTGCATTCCAACTGGTGGAAGCTTGAGCTCGACTTCAACTGGGAACGAAGAGATACAAAGAATCGAGCTCGTGGACATCGATCCAAAGGCGAAGAGTGTGAGTGTCAGGCTCTTTACGGAGGCAGACACTGCCCATAATTGGAGCGTCTTTGACTATGGGCGGGTCTCCGCTACGCCAAACAAACCGTAACCCTCATGAGTCCCTTAGTGCTACGGGCCGGTCATCAGGTGACTCCGCGCTCTGTACTCGTCGTTCAGCTAAGGCTAGGGCCTCCTTCGGTGTCTTGAACCACACTCCCACGACCAGAACCGTCGTGGCGCCGATGAAGGCGAACCACGTAAAGGAGACTTGCCATCCCAGGTTTAGGCTCCAGGACGGGTTCATTTTTCCAGGGAGGTCGCCAAGGACCGACGTCGATAACAAGCCGGCGACGAGGGCCACCAAGTTACCACGATCCGAGCCGCGGCTCTTTGTGAAAATACCCAGCAGGAAGACCCCGAGCATCGGCCCCAAGATGTATCCGGCAATTCCAAGGACGACGGGGATGATGCCGATATCCGGGTTCTTGACCTTCAGATAGGCAAATGCTCCCGCGACGAGAATCATCAGGATCGCAAATAGGATCGTAAAGTAGCGAGCAACCAGGAGGATTCGGTCTTCTCCATAGCCTTTTGGTTTGGCATAGAACGGAACAAAAAAGTCGTTTGTCGCGCTGGTTGCCAGGGAGTTTAAGGCGGCCGAGAGCGATCCCATCGCGGTCGCAAAGACCCCAGCGAGGACAATTCCTCGGATTCCGACCGGCAAGACGTTTAAGATATAGCTGCCAAACACGTCCGCGCTTGCCTTTGGCTGAAGGGCGGGGTTGAGCTTATAGAAGGCAAGCAGCAGAATTCCGATAAACGTGAACGTCGCCGCAATCGGAATGTCCATAAAAGCGGCAGTCAGGAGACTACGACGAGCCTTCGTCTGGGTCTCGGCCGTCAGTAACCGCTGGGCCATATCCTGATCGGTTCCAAATGCTGCGATGTTCATCGCCGTCGATGCGATCAGTGCGGAGACCAACGTGTAATCGTTGGTGATGATCTCCTTCAAGTACCCGAGAAAACCCATCGGAAGTGGTTCACCGTTTGCCGGAATCATCTTTTGTGTGACCTGCCAGTCCTGGATGCTTCCCCGGTCGAAACCGGAAACGAAGTACCCCTGTAGAGTGCTCATCTTGGGAACCAGACTGACAAGCCCACTAAATCCGCCGATGTGTCCCAGCAACGTGCCCGCCGCAATCAGTGCCGCTCCGAACATCAAACACGCCTGCACCACATCGGTCCAAACTACCGCCTTGATTCCACCTTTGACGGTGTAGATGCCAGTCAGGATGGAGAGCAAGACGATCGCAATGATATAGGGCGCCACGTCGTTCACCGGCTTTTGAGATACCACGACGGGCTGTCCCCCGTTTTGAACAACCTGCCAGGCCAACACCATGACGATCGACGGAATGAAGAGCCGGGTCCCCGAAGCCAAGGTCCGCATCAACAGAAACAGACCGGAAACGAAATTCTTCGTCGCGGGACCAACCCGAATCTCCAAATAGTCGTAAACCGTGTAAACCTTATAAACATAAAACGGTTTCAGGAACCACTGAGCCACGATCCAACGACCCAGAATAACCCCAAATGTCAACAGCGCGTAAGCGAGGCTCTGCTTCTTGAAACCTTCGGTCGGGGCGCCGAGAAAAGTGGCCGCGCTTGTCTCGGCGGCGATGATTGAGGCCATTACCGCCCACCAGGGAATACTCCGTCCACCCAAAGCAAAGTCACGAAGAGTCTTTTCTCGCCTCCCCATGACCAGCCCAATGGTGGAGATCACTCCAAAATAGAGAAGGATAATCGCGACATCAATGCCCAGTCCCACAGTCACATTATGGGAGGGTCATTAGGATCGGGCGACGTGAGTAGGCTCTGTGGAGAGGATCGAACCGGAATGCTCGAACGTGATAGGGCATCCGGGCACTCCTTGACGTGACGCACATCTTAAGAATGCCTTGGAATGATGCCTGTCCAGTCCTCGTCACCCGCACATCTTGGAGAGAATCGAGTCCGTGTCGTATACACATCCACCCCAAAGGCCGCCGCTGGCAGTAATGAGAGCGGCCCACAGGCGGGTGTCATCGGGAAGGTTAGGATCTGGAGTCATATCCTCTCGAGGGTTGCGACACGCAAAGTCGAAGCAATCGATCACGTTCAGCGAAGCAGTGAAGTTCTGACGATCGATAACGATCTCAATCGTATCACCGTCTTGAACCTTCCCGATCGGTCCGCCCGCGAGGGCTTCAGGGCCAACGTGACCGATACACGCTCCAGTGCTGATTCCAGAAAACCGAGCGTCGGTGACAAGGGCCACGTGCTTTCCGAATGGGAGAAACTTAAGAGCGCTGGTGAGTTGGTATGTCTCTTCCATACCGGTGCCGATAGGTCCACGACACGTCAGCACGATCACATCGCCTGCCACGATCGTCCCGTCTTTGATTGCGGCAATGGCGTCCTTCTCCGTTACAAAAACCCGCGCGGGACCGCGTTTTCGATAGACGCCATCCTCATCGACAACTGACGGATCGATCGCGGTCGCTTTGATGACGCTACCCTCAGGTGCGATATTCCCGGTCGGGAAACAAATCGTGCTGGTGAGCCCCTTCGACCTAGCACGATCCGGTGGGCAGATGACATCGTCCGGGTCTACTCCGTCCTTTTCAAGCAGAAGCATTCGCACACGGCGGCGGCGCTCCGAAATCTCCCATTCGTCGAGATTCTCTCCAATAGTCTTACCATTTACGGTGAGGCAATCGACGTTCAGCAAGCCCATGCGTCGAAGGTGGAGCATCACCTCGGGAACCCCTCCGGCGAGGAAAAGTCGTACCGTCGGGTGATCCGTTGGACCATTTGGAAGGACGTCCACTAGTCTCGGCACGGCTCGATTAACCCGCATCCAGTCGTGAACCGTCGGTCTTCTAAGGCCAGCCGCATGTGCGATGGCTGGTACATGAATCAAGAGATTCGTTGATCCGCCGCAAGCGGCGTGCACCATCATCGCATTCTCAACGGAATCGTCGGTCAAAATATCGCTTCCTACGATCCCCTCCGCTTCGAGCGAGAGGATTCCAACCGCAGTTCGAGTTGCGATATCGAGCCAGATATTTTGCCCACTGGGAGCCAGCGCAGCATGAGGAACAGTAAGTCCAAGTGCTTCCGCGACTGCCTGGGAGGTCGCAGCCGTTCCGAAAAACTGACAGCCGCCTCCGGGAGTCGCGCACGCTCGACATCCGGCTTCTGCCGCCTCCTTTATCGTCATCAGACCATGCGCATATCGAGCCCCGATACTCTGGATTTTCGCCGCATCTTCTCCTTGTTCTGGCGGAAGAGTCACTCCACCCGGAACGATGGCACATGGGAGATCTCGCATACCCGCTAAAGCCATCATCATCGCAGGCAACCCCTTATCGCAAGTCGCGACTCCAATGACCGCCCTTCGAGTAGGGAGTGACCGAATCAGCCGACGCAAAACAATTGCTGCGTCGTTCCGATACGGCAATGAGTCGAACATACCCGTCGTGCCTTGGGTGCGGCCGTCGCACGGATCCGAAACGAATCCGGCAAAGGGAATGGCTCCTAGGCGAGTCAATTCCTCCGCACATTCCCGCACAAGTAAACCAACTTCCCAGTGGCCGGTATGGTATCCAAGCGCAATCGGCTTGCCGCTTGCATCACGCAATCCCCCTAGAGTGGAGAGGATCAGGACATCTCGCCCATTCACCTTGGCAGGGTCCCATCCCATTCCGGCGTTTTGCGATAGGCCAAAGAGATCACCAGATGGAGAATGCAGGAGCATGTCAGCCGTCAGCGGCAATTCGCCGGCAGGACCAGGAGCGGTGGTGGCGATATCGAAAAGATCGTTACTGTTCAATTTCTACTCCTGAAGAAGTGCACCCTTTGCTCGGAATGCCCGGCTGGCGCAATTGGCGCACCTTCACCAAATCACGGGCCTCGAACTACGTCTTTGACTGAATCGGCACTCGAAGAAAGTCGTTGTCGACCGTGTTGACGAGAGTCAACTCGCCAACTGTGATCGTGACCTCGTCAAGGTGCCTTAACGTGAACTCCTGGCCGGGGACAATGCCGGTACCAGTCATCAAGAAAACCCCTCGGGGAAAAGACGTCTCACGGCCCACGTATTCCGCAAGCTCAATCAACGGTCGTTTCATTTGAGATGTACTTGCGTCTTCCTTGAAGACTTCGACACTGTCTCTCAGGATCGAAATATGGATGGGAAGGTTCGTCATCTCCTCTTCAGACGCTAACACAATGCTCGGCCCGATCGCGCAAGATCCGTCGTACGTTTTGGCCTGAGGCAAATAAAGGGGATTCTCGCCTTCGATGCTCCGGCTGGACACGTCGTTCCCGACCGTGTAGCCCACGATCTCAAGGTGTTTGTTGATAACGAGCGTCAACTCTGGTTCGGGAACATTCCAGTTACTGTCCTGCCGGATTCGAATCAGACCCTCATGACGGACCGTTCTCCAGCCAACCGACTTGAAGAAGATCTCTGGGCGCGCCGCGTTGTAGACCTTTGCATAGACATCGGCGACCGACGATTCCGCTTCTCGCTCAACCCGGCTTCGCAAGTAAGTGACCCCAGCCGCCCATACTTCCTGGTCGTCCTCGACGGGCGAAAGGTATTGTTCGTTGTAGCTCTTTTCCTTGGGAAGCACACGAAGAAGCTGGGCCATCTCCTCGCGGCGCAACCCGAGCAAGAATCCGAGCGACAGGCCGTCGGGCAACTCCTCGCCGTCAAGCTCCCAACGAGTACCGGTTGAATGGGGAAACCTGGTAAGAATCATGATCCGTCCCCCGGTTCTACCTCCAAATCAACTATTCCTCCAAGAATCGATCCATGACCTTTAAGAATTCTTCCACGTTGATCGGCTTGGTGACATAGGCTTTGGCCCCGGCATTCATTAGCCTTTCTATCTGGCCGGATGTGGCATCTGCGCTGACTACGATAACGGGAATATCTCGCGTCTCATCTAGTTCCTGAAGACGATCGAGCACTTCTCGTCCAGACATATCCGGTAGGTGGACATCGAGCAAAATCAGGTCAGGAGCATGCTTCCGAGCCAAGTCGAGCCCGATGCCTCCCTGCATGGCAGTAATCAACCTGATCGAAGGCCTTTGCTGAAGGATGACCTCGAACAGGCGCAAGTTCGATGCATTATCTTCAACACAAAGCACTTTGCGCAGTGGTGATCCCACGTCCCCGTACATGATGGGGCGGGATCGCTCGAGTACCGTTTCCTCGGCATCCACAAGATGAACCCCCTCCTCAAGCTCGATGGAGAACTGACAGCCTTTTCCCAACTCGGAATGAACGTCCAGCGACCCACGCATCGCCGAGACAAGCCTCTGTGAGAGCACCAGTCCTAACCCGGTACCTTCGATATTCGAACTCTCCGCGCCAAGTCGATCAAACGGCGTGAAGATCCGCTTCATCTGAGCTTCCGATAAACCCTTTCCGGAATCGGATACTTGGATTCTTACCCGTCCCCCCGGTATTCGTAAACAGGACAACTCCACATGGCCACCTCTCGAGTTGTATTTGATACCGTTTGAGACCAGATTCAGCAAGACTTGCTTAAGCCGCTGGCCATCCGCTATCACGAAGCAACCCTCAAGCGATTGCGAGTCAACTTTGAGATTGATACGGCGCTCATCCGCAAGCGGAGACATTAGGGCGCAAACTTCGTTAACCGCGACCGAAGCAGAAATCGACTCCAGCGACAACTCGATGCGTCCCGACTCGACTCTTGAAATATCTAGAATCTCGTTGATGAGATCTAAGAGGTGACGCCCTCCCCTGAGGATATAGTCAATGCTCTCCCGGTGGTCTTGGCTCTCCAATTGCATATCCAGTAGTTGGCCAAATCCAATGATCGCGTTGAGAGGGGTTCGAAGTTCATGACTCATGCGAGAGAGAAACTCACTTTTGGCCAAGTTAGCGTTTTCCGCCTCCTGCTTGGCCAGGCTCATTTCTCGTCGGGCAATCTCGATCTGAGTCGTTCTCTCCGCGACCCGGCGCTCCAATTCGTCTTCAAGCGTTCTTCGGTCATGAATGTCGGTACAGGTACCGAACCACTTAATTGTCTTTCCCTGGCTATCCTTTAGGGCAACCCCTCTCACTAGAAACCAGCGGTACTCCCCATCGAATCGCCGAAGCCTGCACTCCAGATCAAAGGGTTCGCCGGTGGCATGGGCGGAATTCCAAGCTGGTGCGCCGGCTCCGAAATCGTCGGGATGAAATGCCGACAACCAACCTTGACCGACCGTCTCCTCGTGGCTTAGTCCGGTATATTCGCGCCATCTCTCATTCGCATATTCGTTGTTTCTTCCAGATGTTCCAACCCACACCAAATGGGGAATCGACTCCATGATCGCCCGGATGGATGCTTCGCTCTCACGGAGCGTCCGCTCAGCGGCTTTCTGTTCTGTGATATCCCTACAGGTCCAGATTCGCCCAAGATAAATACCCTGGGAATCCACAACCGGCGACGTCGAGCGCTCGAGGACAGTCCCGTCGATCAGCTCAATTTCCTCTCTTGCTGAATCGACTGGATCTAATCTGAGATGCTCGCTTCGGGCAGAAAACTTCGTGGGCTCCCGCGTCATTCCAGCGATATGATCTCGCTGGAGCGTGACATCACTGGCATCAATCACTTGAGGAGGTATTTTCCATAATTCTGCAAGTCTTTGGTTTTGTAAAATCCTTTGGCCCTTCGAGTCAGAAATGTAAATTCCGTCGATCGCAGAGTGAACTTGAGCTTCAAGAAATGCCGATTTCCACCGAAGTTCATCTTCAACGACCTTTTGGTCGGTGATGTCTTGGAGGGTCCCCTGGATCTGGGTCACGGTACCGTCTTCATCCAAAGTTGCCGGCACACGGCTTCGCACATGCCTGACCTCACCATTGGGTCGAACAATCCGAAAGTCCCGGTCTCGGGGGTAGAGCGATGCATTCGTCAGCTTTTCATTGGACATTTCGGAGAGACGTTCGCCCTCATGAACACACCTAAGGCAGTTCTCCCAGGTCGGCTCAAACCCGCCCGGTTCGTATCCGACGATCCGGTAGAACTCATCGGAAACCGAAAGGTGCTTGCTCCCGATTCTATGCGTCCAACTTCCGATGTTGGCCGTGCGTTGCGCTCTTGCTAGGCTCTGCTCGCTTACCTTGAGAGCCCGTTGAGCTGCTAAACGATCTGTTATATCGATGGCAGAGACCAACCGAATATGTCTGCCACGGTACTCTCTAGCGTCCGAGTCTCGGGTAGTTATTTCAACGTCGATCAATGACCCGTCTTTCTTACGGTGTCGCCAAATGCCATGGTACAACGGTCGCGCAGCGAAGGCTGGGAGCGATGCAATCAAGTCGGGAATTTCCTCTGGTCGACGCAGATCCTTTATGGTCATCGATAAGAACTCATTTCTGGTGTAGCCATAGTTCTCGATCGCCGCTTCGTTTACGTCCAAGAACGCGAGGGTGCCAGGATCCACTACCCACATGGGGTGGGGATTAAATTCGAACATGTATCGGTAACGCTGTTCGCTTTCGAAAAGTGCTGACTGCCGAAGACGGCGCTCAGTGATATCGGTACAAACGCCTGTCAAATGCCATTTCCCTGGCTCTACAGGAGTGATGTTGACGTCTTCATAAAACCAGATGATCTCGCCGTCAATCGTTCGGACACGATACTCCTGTTGATAACCGGGTTGACCGGCCCAGATAGCTTCGGAACTGATACGATCTAGCTCCGCCGCTTCTTCCTCAAGTTTCGCACGATAGAATGCCGACGCATAGCCCCTTCCGGGCGGGATCTTTAGGGGCAAAAACTCCTGAGCAGCATCTGCATTGCTGACCCCTACCTTCCACCCAAGCTTCCCGTCGTAATCTGTGACGTCCGCCTGCCACAAAAGGCACCTCGCACCCTTTAGAGCTTGCCTCATTACATTCTTAATTTGACGAATTTCATCGAGTCGAGTTCCTTAAAGTCAAAAGGCATATGGTGGTATTTTCAATGCGTACGCGACTCATTTGTTCGCCGGTTAAGTTCAATTCTTGCCGCAATCTGACAATTTATAACCGCAATGTCGAATTATCAGCAAAAAAGCCACGTAATTCAACGGCGAACACGCTGCCCTGCCCCAGAACGCTTTCAACCGTGAGGCTGCCACCCATGGATTCAACCAGTTTTCGTGAAAGCACAAGCCCTAGACCGGTTCCGCTTACATCTGAGTTCTTGGCTGCTAATCGGTCAAAGGGAGTAAAGACCCGCTCAAGGTCCTCGGTAGATATCCCCCACCCTGAATCCGAGATCCGTAGCCGCATACGTTCGTTGGGCACTACGTCGATATTCGATGCGACATGTCCGCCGGGATGATTGAATTTAATGCCGTTGGAAAGAAGATTCATCAAGACCTGCCTCAGTTTTTGGTGGTCTCCCAAAACGACGACCCGCTCAAATTCATGTTCCGAATATTCCAAGGTGACGCCTTGCTGGTTTGCCAACGGCTTCATCAAGCCGCAAACCTCCGACATCAGTTCTCCGAGCACAATGGGCTGGATGTCCATTCGCACTGCATCTGAATCTGAATCAAGGCGGGTTATATCCAATATCTCGTTGACAAGATCCAGCAAGTGACGACCACCCTTCAGAATGTACTCAATGCTCTCCTTTTGCTCCGGGTTCGTCAACTGCATTTCCAGGAGTTGCCCAAATCCTAGAATCGAGTTCAATGGCGTTCTGAGTTCATGGCTCATCCGAGAGAGAAACTCGCTTTTCGCCCGATTGGCCTTTTCCGCGTCGAGTTTTGCCAAGCCCAACTGCTCATTGGATATCTCAAGTTGGGCAGTTCGCTCTTTGACCCGCGATTCGAGCTGTTCGGCCGCCAGCTTTTGTTCGGTTATGTCACGGAATATCCACAGCCGACCAAAATATTCGTCGTTTGGAACGATTACAGGTGTCGAATACTGATCCAAGTATGTCCCATCGATCAACTCGATCTCATCGCGGGCAGTCGACAACGGATCCTCGACGAGAAGCCGGATTTGCGCTTCTGCCATGTGTGGATATTTCCTCATCGCGATGGCGTGGTCTAATTGCGGTTTGCCGTTAGGGTCCGAACTGATATGGGGTGGTATCTTCCACAGTTCGTTCACCCGCTCATTTTGAAGAATGCGCTTCCCGGCTTTATCGACTACCATAATTCCATCGATAGACGAATTTACTTGGGCCTCCAAGAACGCAGTTTTCCAGCGAAGCTCCTCGTCCGCTCGCTTGCGATCCGTAATATCCTGGATGGTTCCTTCAACGTAGGCGAGTGTTCCATCTTCGTTCCTGGTCGTTTGAATTCGGCTCAGAACGTGTCTCACTTCGCCGTTTGGTCTCAACACACGGACCTCGCGTTCGTATGGAGCATATGATGCTCGTTCGATGATGTCGTCTACCACCCAACCAGAGCGATCCTCTGGATGAGCACAGTTCTTAAGGGTTTCCCAACTCGGCTCGAATGAACCTAATTCGTGTCCGACGATATGAAAAAACTCATCTGACAGGGAAAAAGAGTCTTGCCTAGCGTCATAAGACCAACTTCCGATGCCAGCTAGGCGTTGGGCGCTAGCAAGGCTCACTTCGCTCTTCTTTAACGCCCGCTCGTTTGCTAGCCGATCCGTGACATCGTTCACCAATGTCAATCGCACCATTTTTCCGGTCGCCTGATCCTCAGTGACGCATGCCGCAATCTCTACATAGATATTGGCGCCGTCTTTCCTTCGATGCCGTCGGATGCCCACAACTGTCAGGTTTGGTCCGGCTTTTGAAACCTCCTGGAGGAAGTTTGGGAGTTCATCGATGGGCCGTATGTCCGATAGCGTCATGGACAGAATCTCCTGTCGTGTATACCCATAAAGGTCTAACGCTGCCTTATTGACGTCGAGGAATTTGAGGGTCTCAAAATCGGACAGAAAAATGGGTTGAGGGTTGCTCTCAAACAGGGTTCGGTAACGGCTCTCTCTCTCCGCTAAGAGGGAACTTGATCGACGTGCCTCGGTAATGTCCGTGCACACTCCGGTCAATCGCCATTTCGCAGGTTCAACTTGCTCAATACTGACTGCTTCGTAGAAGAGGAGAACGTCATTGGAAGCAGTGCGAACACGATACTCCTGTTGGTATCCTGCTTGCCCCGATCGAATTGCCTGCGAACTTAGTGCGTCCAACCGCTCTTCTTCCTCAGACAGCCTTGAGTAAAGAAATGTCAGGGAATAGGTGTCGCCAGGTGCAATGTTAAGGGGAAGTATCCGTTTGGCTGCCTCAATGTTTCGGACCTCCAGATCCCAAATAAGGACTCCGCTGTCATCTACGACATCGGCGTCCCAAAACAAACATCTTGCTCCCTCAAGAAACGATGACATTGATTTGCCACATCTGATAACTCAAACGCTAAAGCCATTCCTTCTGTTTGTACCGCTCAATTCCAAGCTTCATCAGGGTACGAATTCCGGCAACCATTTCTGGAGTCAACGCTTTGAAGTTGAAACAGGTGTCTCCCTTCTGAATCGGGACTAGACACGACGGGATCTTTTCACGTAAATCCAAGTCGGTAAAAATTGGCATGAAATAGAACCCAACGATGTTCTTTAGTTCGCGTAGGCCAGCAAAATAGATGCCCTCCTGCAGCTTCCCATCATGCTCCAGGAGCTTGGTTGTAGATAGCGAGTACTTTCCACTCGACTCGGCAACCTCAAATAAAGGAGCGTATTCCTCGAGCACATCTCTCATGTGAGCATAAAGAATAGCGCGTACGTTGTCATCCACACTAGCAGGCTACCAGACCGGCGCTTTGGGAGGTGCTAGGCAAATCGTATCGGCTCTTGCTATCATTGCCGGAGCTTTGCCGTGGAAGTCGAACCGCTAAAGCGTTAACGCCTTGTTAAGCCAGCACAAAAACGGTGTGAAGCTAGACGAGGATTCGTTACCCTTCTATCCGCGTGTTCGCGCCTGCGCGTTCAATGCCTGGAATTCTCCATATGCCGAATACCTTAGACAAGAAACCGCAGATTGCCCAACAGGCAGAACCAGATGTTCGGGGATGGCCAACGTGGACCGTGATCATGATGATCATTGGTTATGCCGGCTATTACCTTTGTCGCTCCCATTTCAGCGTCGCAAAACCGCTCATTCTGGACGAATTCAAGAGCGTCGGAGTCAACAAGGCGTCCCTCGGCGTTATCGCGGCTTGGGCCACCCTCTTCTACGCAGGAGGGAAGTTCCTCTTTGGTTCCCTTGCCGACATCTTGGGCGGTCGTCGAATGTTTCTCCTGGGCATGGCAGGCGCAATCATCTTCACGATACTTTTCGGAGCAGGTGGACCGCCTCTGTTCCTGGTCGCTTGGATCGGCAACCGTTTCATCCAAGCATCAGGATGGGTGGGTATGGTCAAAATCACTTCGCGGTGGTTTGGGCACAGTGTCTATGGTCGAGTGATGGGGTTTATCAGCCTCAGTTACCTTTTCGGCGACTTTCTATCCCGGGTTTTCCTGAGCGAATTGATCACCCAAAAGGTGGGTTGGCGATCGATTTTCTACATCTCAGCCGCCGTATTGGCGCTAATTCTCATCCCGACCTATGTCGTTATTCGTGATCGGCCTTCCGACCGAGGACTTCCAGAGCCGGCAGAAAATCCTGATTCCCTCTTTGACCCGGCGGCAAAGACCGATGAGCGACCACGTCTGCTTGACCTCTTAGTACCGCTGCTTTCTAGTCCAACGTTTTGGATCGTATGCGTCCTCTCGTTCGGATTCACTTTTATGCGTGAAACCTTTAACGATTGGACCCCAACCTACCTACATGAGGCGGCTGGAATGCCAACCGACGATGCGGGACGTGCCAGCTCGCTCTTCCCGCTGTTTGGGGGTTTTAGCGTGATTGCGATGGGCTTTCTCAGCGACAAATTGGGACGAGCCGGCCGAGCTCTGCTGATCGCCGGCGGGCTGGCCATTGGCACGATCGGCTTGCTCGCACTGTCGTCGGGTGGCCTAAAAGGTCAGACAGGCTTAGTGGTGGGGCTTGTCGCAACGATCGCTTTCGTATTGATCGGTCCCTATTCGCTGCTTGCCGGAGCTATCTCCTTGGGATTCGGCGGGAAGAAGGGGAGTGCCACCGCAGCGGGGTGGATCGACGGGATCGGCTACATCGGCGGAATCCTATCCGGCAATCTCATTGGTTCGGTCGCGGAACACCAAGGATGGGATCCAGCGTTTCATATCTTGGCCATTACGGCAGGAATTTCGTGCGTAGTATCACTCGTCTATTGGTTCCTTGAAAGGGAGCGCAAGGTAGCAGTCCTCTCGTCCTAGAGTCTAAGTCTGACGGGAGGAACTCCACCCAATATGAATCCGCAAAATCGATACGATGCTGCAGTGGTTGGCGCCGGAATACTCGGATTGGCCCACGCGTATCACCTTGCTCGGGCAGGACTTAAAGTTGTGCTATTCGAGAGAAACCCCCGCGCAGTTGGGGCATCGATTCGCAACTTCGGGATGATCTGGCCAATTGGCCAACCTCCAGGAGAAATGCGAGAAATCGCCCTGCGAAGCCGGGAAATTTGGTTAGATGTATTATCTGCGTCCGGTATTTGGCACGACCTATGCGGATCAATGCATCTGGCCCATCACCAAGATGAGGTCGATGTGCTCATGGAATTCGCGGGAAGGGCCGACTCACTAGGGTACAAATGCCAGTTCATTCCGCCAACCGAGGCGATTCGCCGCTGCCCGGTTATGAGAAAGGAGGGAATTCGGTGAGCGCTTTGGAGCCAGTCCGAGCTCTGCGTCTATCCCAGACAGGTTATCGCCCAATTGCCTCACTATCTAGAGACTCTTGGAGTCGATTTTCATTTTTGTCCAGCGGTCACGTCGATCGACTCGGGGGTTATTCTCGCAGGGGGCGAGGCATTCGGAGCGAACCACGTGTTTGTCTGTACGGGGGATGACTTCGAGACCCTTTTTCCTGAGCGATTCACCCAGATCGGTATGACCCGTTCCAAATTGCAGATGATGCGGCTGAGACCGCATGACCCGAACTATCGTATTGGCGCCCATCTCTGCGCGGGCCTAACTTTAGGACATTACGCTAATTTTCAGATATGCGAAAAACTCCGTGCCCTCCTAGATCGGTTCAAGCGCGACTATCCGGAACACGTTAAATGGGGCATCCACCTATTGGTCAGCCAGCATGAGGACGGCTGCCTTACGGTTGGCGACTCGCATGAATATGGACTATCAGTCGACCCATTCTTAAGTGAAGCTATCGAGAGACTTATGTTGGGTTACTTGGACACGATGCTCGACACGAGCGAGCTTGAAGTTATCGAAAGGTGGCATGGCGTGTACGCCAAGCATTTTGCAAAACCTTACGTGATAGACGATCCTGCACCCGGTGTTCGCGTCGTCACCGGAGTGGGAGGCGCTGGCATGACGCTGTCATTTGGCTTGGCGGAAAGACAGACCAGGCACCTATGCGGTTAGTCGAGTTCACTCGATGTCGGGTTCGAGTCGCTCTAAAATCCTCATCCGGCTGACGAATCCAACCTACTCCTGATAGAGCCAGGACTTTTGCCGCTGACCCGATAAGTCCTTTGGCGGATTTAATTCTAACAATCCCTTCACAAGAATGATAATGGCTGTGTATGCTCACTATCGGCAATTCAAAAGGCACTACAAAAATGCAGCAAGTCGACCTATCAGAGGAAACATCTGATGATATTCTCAAACGCGCCAAGATTCTGGTGGTCGACGATGTACAGGCTAATGTTCGGCTCCTAGAACTCATTTTAAAACGAGCCGGATACCAGAACTTGCATTGCACGACCGATTCTCGCGAGACGATCGAACTCTTCGATACCTTTCAGCCTGACTTGTTGCTTCTCGATCTTAACATGCCCTACATGGATGGCTTTGAGGTCATCAGGCAACTTAAGTCCAAGCTTGCGGAGAGGTCCGTCCCGATCATCGTCCTCACAGCCGATGCAGAGCCCAAGACAAAGCACCGCGCGCTCAAGCAAGGCGCCACGGATTTCCTTACAAAGCCCTTTGATGACATGGAAGTGCTTCTCCGGATGCAGAATATCCTGAAGACGCATTTCTACAGCCTGCTTCTGGAAGCCAAGGTAAAGGAGCGAACAAAAGAGCTCGTAGAGGCCCAACTAGAGACATTCAACAAGCTAGCTATCGCAGCCGACTACCGAGACGACGACACTGGCCTTCATGCAAAGCGCGTTGGTCGCACGAGTGGCCTTATCGCACTGGCCCTCGGATTACCTGAGCCATTTGTCGAACTCATTGTTCAAGCCGGTTCGCTTCACGACATAGGCAAAATTGGGATTTCCGACTTGATCCTCCTTAAGCCAGGAAAGCTGACTCCCGAAGAATTCACGACCATGAAGCAGCACACAATCATCGGGGCGAAAATCCTCTCCGATAGCTCTTCGCCGATGCTCCAGCTTGCAGAAGAGATTGCTCTCTATCATCATGAATTCTGGAATGGTAATGGCTATAGTCGCGTGGAAGGAGATGCGATTCCCATTTCTGGACGTATCGTCGGGATCGCCGATTTCTTCGATGCTCTGACGCACGAACGGCCCTATAAGGAAGCCTGGCCAGTTAAAATGGCGGTCGAAGCGGTCTTGGAACGGAGGGGCACTCAATTCGATCCAAGAGTTGTCGATGCCTTCATGACGTTAGATCATGAAAGCCTGATTCTATAACTGCGGCTTGAGTCTAAGCGGATCAAGATCCCTGGCTGGAAAGAGATTTTGCCGATACCGGTTCGCGCTCTCACAGCCAGGGAGAGGAGCGCAGATCGAGCGGACTTCTTGGCTGCCGGCACGGATGGAGTCCTCGCCAAACCTATCCCGATTTCGGCGCCCAACTCCCTCCGCCGGAACATTGTTGCCTTGAAAGATATGTCTTAGAGATACCGTCGTTTGACGCCATTGGGCGGTGAGGGTGCCTTGTCTTCGGACACTGTCCCCGAATTCTATCCACGGCTCCAAAACCATTCTAAAGCGGAATCAAAAGTCGGCATCCCACGTGCGACAATGGGATGATGAACGCAGTCAGTGTGCTTGCGATGCTTGTAATGAACTTAACAACGACTCCTGATCTTCCGAAGCCATCGGCGGAACAGCTTGTCTGGCAGGATGCCGAAATGGGGATGTTTCTTCATTTTGCGCCTAACACGTGGCAGGACGCGGAATACGATCAACTGACGACGCCGCTGAATCAGATCAACCCAACCAAGCTTGATACCGATCAATGGGCTCGTACCGCAAAGTCGATGGGCGCGAAATACCTCGTATTCGTCGCCAAGCATGTCGGTGGTTTCTGTTGGTGGCAGACTCAAACCACCGATTACAGCGTGAAGTTCATACCCTGGCGTTCCGGCAAGGGGGATGTCATGGCGGACGTCTCCAAGTCGTGCAAGAAATATGGGCTCAAGCTTGGGGTTTATCTATCTCCCGCTGATTCAAAACACGGTATCGAAGTGGGAGGCAGAGCCAAAGATCCCGCAAAGCAGGCTGCCTATAACGAGATCTTTCGCACCCAACTCACGGAGTTGCTGACGCATTATGGGCCGATTTTCGAGGTCTGGTTCGATGGGAGCCTCATCTTCGATGTTTCCGATATTCTTTCGAAGTACGCACCCCACGCCATTGTCTTTCAAGGACCGCAGGCGAACATTCGGTGGGTAGGCAACGAAGAGGGATTCGCCCCGTATCCATGCTGGAACGGCGCGAAATATGATCGCAAGACATGGGGAACCCTCACCGCACGAGATGGAGACCCCGATGGAGACCGGTGGCTTCCTTCCGAGGTCGACTGCCGAATGCGCGACTCGTGGTTCTGGAATTCGAAGAATGAGAATTCCGTGAAGCCGCTCGACAAACTCATGGAAATGTACGAAGGAAGCGTCGGTCATGGAGGGGTGTTGATCCTCAATAACACGCCTGACCCTACCGGCTTAATTCCATCCCTCGACGTAGCCAGAGCAAAGGAGTTCGGTGCGGAGATCCAGCGAAGATACGGAGTTCCAATCGTTTATAGTCAAGGCAAAGGGGAAACTTTGGAAGCCATGCCTTCTGCGCCGGCAACGATCGATGCCGCAATCATCATGGAAGACATCAGCCAAGGCGAGAGGATCCGTGAGTACGTTCTTGAGGGACTCGTGGACGGCGCCTGGGTACCGCTTTCAAAAGGAACTGCCGTGGGTCATAAGAAGATCGATAAATTCGATCCGGTTAAGGTCTCCAAAGTCCGAATTCGAGTCTTGCGTTCGGTGGGTGAGCCGCAAATCCGAAAACTCGCCGTCTTCAATACGGCTCCCTAAGGTCGTGGGGCGAGTGAACCGTTTCCTCTCCCATGAAGGCTTGGGGTTTGTAGCTTCGCCTCTGAAACTCCCCTATTTTGTTCGGAGTGCCGTTCCACTGACTCGTTCATTGCATACGCGGAAGATGTTTACTGTCAGCGCGATGGCATGGTTTTCATTCCTATGACTTCCTGTGAAGGATTTCTCAACGGGCGAAGTCATTTAATCGAAACCCATGGAAATATCCTTGGCATCCTATATTGAAGGCGCTACGGTTCGACGGACATCAGAAGAGATCGACCTCTTGCTTAGAGATGTTCGGCCGTGGCTCTATCGATTGGCGCTTGCCATTACGACTCGCCCGGACGTTGCCGAAGATGTGGCGCAAGAGGCTCTGATTCGAGCAAGTCGATCGCGGCAAAAACTGATGGCGGTCGACGAGCCAAGGGCTTGGCTCCGAACCATCGTCGTAAGATGCGCGTTGACGGCAATATCCAAGACGCCTGTCGAATCGCCGGTCAGTCAGCGGATTTCTGCTGACCCGACTGATCGGCTTGCCGTTCAGCAAGTTCTAAGCCGCCTTGAAACTGCCGAACGCGTCATTCTCGCGCTCGTCCATTTCGAGGGCTTGAGCTATGCGGAAATTGCGGATGCCTTGGAGATTCCTGTGGGGACCGTTGCCTCCCGACTGCATAACGCCAGAGAGGCCTTTCGAGCGGAGTGGCGCAAATGAACCAAGACCCAATGGATGCCCTGGACGAATTCTACGAGGAGTGCCGAATGGCGCCGATCCCACTTGGACTATTGGCGAATCCGGTCCCGTTACCTTGGTGGAAACGACTAGTGATACCGTTTGCTGGTCTCTCATTGGGAAGCATCGTCGGTCTCCTGGTACTTTGCTTCCCGACTCATCCATCTGAAGAACTGGGAGCGCAGGCTGCCCGAGCCCTTTCCCAAACCCAAATGCGAGCAAGACCTGAGTTGGCGGTAACCGAACACGCACAACAGGGCGGGAAAACGGCATGGAGCGCATGAAGCTTTGGCTGCTTCCGGTGTACACCGTAATTGGCTTCCTTGCCATCGTCCTGTTAATGCCTTCGTCGAGATGGGTTGTTCTGAACCAGTTCGATATCTTGGCGGGCCGGTGGCACATCGCGCAACAGACCAACGGATATACGCCCAACTCGGAGTTACAGCCAAGGCTGCGTGGACTCGAAGACTCCCCTCCTGCGAAGGATCAAACGGGCAGGTTTCTGCAACTTATCTCCATGAATTCCTGGGTCGAATACGCACCCGATTCGAATGCCTATGACCAAAAGTTCCGTGAGCTCGATCAGATTTGCCGGGCGAAATCGGATGTCAGATATTGGGCGCAATTCGTTCGCGGCACGGCACAACAGGCCACCGTCGTGCCCACTGACCCTAAGTCGAGGTCGGGCGCCGATTTGGTCCAGGTTGACCATCGCTTAATACAAGAAATGCTCGTTGGGGCATGCAATTCCGCAATCAACCTCCAACCCGACAACGCATTCTTCCGGATCATCCTATCGGGCGCCCTGCTTAGACTTGGAGAAGCGTCGGCGGCACGAAAGGCATTCCTGGTTGCTTCTGCATGTACTCGGTATGACGACTACGCTTGGTTCGAAGCCGAACTGAAATATCAGTACCTAGTCGATTGCTATGGATATCGAGGCGAGCGCCTTCGGACTTATATCTTGCTCACCACGATGTATCCTCACATTCCGGTTATCCTGTCTCTTTGCAAGCACTACAGCGTCGAAAACGACCCACAAGCACGATCCGCGACTGCACAGATCTCGGACCTAATGATGTCTCAAGGCCATACGGTTATCGAAAAGCTGGTTGGACGCAATATTCTGAACTTGGCATTGGCCCCCTCTCGAAAGGGAGCTTATTATCGAGAGCTCTCCACCGATGATTTGAATAAGGACGCAAAGGGCCTCCTCATGGCGGCGCCCACAACGCGAAATATTCCGGACATGGTAGATCGGTACCGTACGATCACGACTCGATTCGATCAATACCGTATTACGAGCGACATCAATGATCTAGCCCTGAACCTTCAACCGGCGGCTTCCGCATGTTCGTTGGTTGCTCTCTTGCTGTTGCCACTAGCACTTGTTTATGGTTGGCTTAAGACGAATTACCCTCGCTTTGCCGCCGCTTCACCTTATCTGATCTGGTTTCTTGCCTATCTGTCCGATCCCATATTCGGCCCATGGGCCGCAATTGGGACCGGGCTTGGCTTCACTTGGCTGTTGTTCTTTCCCGCTTTGGCCAATGGAATTCGACATCGAGTAGACATGGTCGGAATTGCGATCGCTGGACTTTCCCTGGTTATGTCCTTCTGGGTTTATCCCCTAGCCATGCCTGCATTGATGTTCCTGTGTTGCTTGACCCTGGAGAGGAAATTCACCACCATCAGAATCGGATGGACCATTCCATGCGTTATCCTCGCTTGCGTGATGACGTCGATCTGGTGGGTTGAAATGGCAATCCGCCTTCATGGACTCGACGGCGTCCTCTTTGGCACGATCGCATGGATCGGTCTCTTTTCCGCGATTCCGATCAAAGCTCCTGTACGCTGGCAAGTTCTGGCAGGAGCAAGCTGTGGAATCCTAGGGCTTGTTTTTGGCACGATGATCTACAAAGACATCGCCGCAGATAAACAAATTGCAATCATCAACCGTGAGTTGAAAACTGCTGCCGACAAATACTCCTAAAAAACCTTCAGCAGCGTGACTCTTCGTCTCCGAATAGTTGCAATCCACATAATCGGTGCTTGTTCCGACGGTCGCGTGCTGACTTCTCTCGTTTGCCGTGTTGACGCAATCATTCCAGTGCGCCATTTCCGGCCTCCAGATGTACAAGGCGAGATTGACTTGGCCCGCTCGGCGGATATCGCGATCAATTTCGAGTTACCCATATTGCCGCCATGTCTGTTTATTGCAGCCTTCCGGCACTCGATTCCGTAATACATGGAGCGATGACACCAGGAGTGGATTTCAAGCAGTGTCCGGTATGTGGCTTAGCGTGGCACCCCGCCGCGTCGGCATGCAGTTGCGGCTACCACTTTCATTCTATGGAATCCCCCACCCAATATTCCTCGCCGTCTTCCGGACCGTATTATTCGCAGACTCAAGCGGGCTTGGGGTATGCGATGCAACCTACCCAAGATGTGCTTTTCGACTTGGCATGCAGATACAGGGAAAGCAACAAGCTCTTCACATGGACGCTTATCGGCGGGCTATTGTGCGTTTGGCCCCTCCTCATCGTGACATTCCTTGAGTACACCAAGATGAGGGATATCAAGAAACAGATCATTGCTATGGGAATCGATCCCTACTGGTGGGAGTGCAATTACCGTCCAAAGTAGTCCCTAGTGTTCAGTTCTTGACTTGATTATTTGCCTTAGTTCCTTTAAATCCTGCACATCCGAACCGATCGCGATTTTGCCTGCCGAGGCATTCAAGACAATAGGCTTGAGCGATTTTCTGTCCTGCGACAGTGAAACATCCGAGATCTCTACCCAAGACATACTCCTTGCGAGTCTTCCAGAAAAGCCAAAGATAGAGATCCCTTGATCATCAGTCTCGACTGTACAGTTCTTCCATCGAGTCGCCAGGAAGACAAACAGCGCAATCGTGATGCTACCTAAAATTCCACAAGTCAAAAATATAATAATATTGCAAATTTACCGAGTCCCGCCGGGATGCGACAGAGCATCCAGCAGAAGCCTCCAACACCCAGTAGATGCAACCATCATAAGGCAGCCGCCCGGAAAGTCGGATGGATGGAGCCTAAACCTCCGAGGCAGGCGATTCGTTTTTTCTATGGTTTCCACGTCTCTTAATTGCCTTTCAAAATCGTGGGTCCTTTTCGAAGCCACTCGTAGTCCCAGGCGGAATAGTCCAAGTGGTTCGCTCTAGCTTGAATCAGCGTCAGAAGCCCGGCTACGTTCTTGACCGGCCAAGGGATCTTCAACTCATTGTCATTGGTCCCGATCGAGACCAGAATAAACGCGGAATCGGGCTTCAATCGTGAAACGGTCGTAAGTTCAGACCATGAAGCTTGAAACGTCATTTTCCCACTGAAATCATATTCTCGAATGCCCTCGTCATCCGTTTGGATCATGTGGTTCTTCCATGCAAGCAAAAGAAAAAGGCCACTTACGACGCTAAACGCCTCCAAGCCTATCAAGGCGAGTAACGCCAAACCGTCATGGCCCTCATGCGGTCCGTTCATTCCGGGAACGCGGAGCACAAGGCTGTGGAAGACGGGATTGAGTGCGATCATGAAGAAGACGATCGAAAGACCAATGCCTGAGGGGTGAACTCGAAAGTCCCTGTTCGAGCTCCTCTTATCCCACCTGGTCGATCCTCGTCTCCGAAGGTTCATTCCACCATAATCTATCACAGTTTCTGGCTAGAGACCATCGGTAAAGCGACCCTGGTAATGTAACCGATATTCTGGGGAGTCACAACTTATGAGTGCGTTATGGATCCTTGCTGTGCTCGTGTCCTTCACGACGTCAAGCCACGTGCCTGACTCGCCCGGCGTTACTTCGCTCAAAGAGTTCATTGCCGCATTGAACTCAAGGGATGTTTCGACGATGGGGCAGTACATTCAGGCCCACTTCAAACCTGGTAACTCGCCAACTCCAACGATTACCGCGCGTGCCCAGAGGCTTTTGGAACTTACATCTTTGGGCACCCCCTTTACGTTCGGCGACGTTCTTACCGACTCTCCGACCATGGCGATTATCACGGTCAAGAATGCGACAGGTTCGGACTTCGAAATCAAAATGAACTTCGAACAGACCGAACCCCATTGGGCGCTTACCGTCTACATGGGAGGACCAGGCAGCCAGAGCGCTCCCCCCCCAAAGCACTACACTCAATGGAGCGCTATCAGCGAATTGCTTGATCAGATTCGAATCGACACAAAGGTTCCCGCCCTTTGCGCAGCGGTCTACCACAACGGCGTCGAGGAATCGGCAATCGTGGGCACTCGGAGATTGGACAGTCCAGAAAAAGCATCGATAAGCGATCGTTGGCTGCTTGGATCGATCACCAAATCGATGACAGCCATGATGATCGCCAGACTCGTGGATAAAGGAATCCTCACATGGGAGACCACTCTTAAGGAAGCCTTCGCGGGGATGCCGATGCGTCCGGAGTATCGAAACGTCACCCTGATACAGTTGCTTCACCATCGCTCAGGGCTCGTACAAGACCTCTATGTGAATCCTGAGTTCCTTGCCCAAGCGGCCGGACCTGGAGTAGATCATGTTCAAATGCGCGAACACTACACCCAATTCACTTTGGATCGAGAGCGCGCCGCCAAACCGGATGAACAGATGCTCTATTCGAATGCCGGCTATTCCGTTGCGTCGCACATAGCCGAGGTTGCCGCCAAGAAGCCATATGAGCAGCTGATGCGCGAGCTCGTTTTTATTCCATTGGGAATGAGATCAGCCAGATTTGGCGTCCCTGGCTCGTCTGGGAATCCAGGTGGGAAAGGTCAGCTCATGGGCTATTCGGTCGTAAAGAACGGCCTCGAGCCTTATGTCCTTGCGGAGCCTAAGTGGGTTGGAATCCAGGCAGCAGCCGGCGCGGGGCTTTCAATGACGGTAGGGGACCTGATGCGATTCGTCCGATACAACCTCGAAGGACTTAGAGGGCACGTGACTCTCATGAAACCTGAGAACTTTAAAGTGCTGCATCAGCCGGCGATCACCTCTCCTGGCGGTCAAAAGTATGCATGCGGCTGGGTGATCGTCGATGGTTTGACCCGAGAGCCATATCATGGACACAACGGTTCCGACGGCACATTTCGGTCTGAAATGGCGATCTGGCCAGAGAAGAACCTGGCGATCGTCGCCATCGCCAATGCGGGGGTCAGATTCGAACCGGCTCCGCCCCTCCAAGCCGTCACCGCCATCTATGAGCGAATCGATACACGGTCAGACAAGCGCTAGATCAAATAGAAGACTTCGATCAGCAAGTGCCCTATTCATGGCGGACTAGACGATCGTGCTCCTCGGTGTCGATCAATTCCACGACCGGCGTGCCGTCCTTTTCGACCCACGTTCCGCACTTCTCCGCCATCGGGCTGACTTCCAATTCCACCAGACTTCCGTCCATTCGGTAGATAGGGTGATAGAACCCACCGACTCGCTCCGCGTTTCCCGTCAAGTAGTGCCCAATAAGCGCTCGCCGAAACCGATCCGTGCTTATGTTGGGGTAGCTCCCGTGAATCAATGACCCGTTGAAGAACAGCACATCGCCCCGCTTCATCAGGACTGGTTCGGGAGTCATAGCTTCGGGCAGCTGAACTGTAACATCGGTGAAACTCTGAGTGGTGTCAGCCTTTATCGTACAGAGCATCGGTAGGTCTTGCGTTCCCCGCACGACTTGTAAACATCCGTTCTCCTCGTCGCAGTCGTCCAGCGCCATCCAGGCAGCCACACAAGTGCCTGGTTGGGCCTTCAAATAGAAATTGTCTTGATGAAGAGCTTGTCCACGGGCGCCAGCAGGCTTGTAATACAGCATTGTCTGAACAAGATAGGGACTCTGACCTAGCAGCTCGGTCATCACCCGGTCGATCCTCGAATCGATCCCCCAATCCATCGAAACGGTATCCCAACGGTGCATGTGGATCATTCGTGGGAAACGCCTTAGCGGATCCGTGGACGTCAGGTCGACTCCTGTGAAGTCGCCCGGACGCTCTACCTTGCGCAACTCCATGTAGTGTTTCGTCAGGAAGTCGCATTCTTCGGACGTGAAAAGGGACTTTGCGACATAGAACCCAATCGCAGCAAATTCTTGGGCGGGACTGTGGGTGATCATTCTTCTTCCTCGTTCATCTTCCTTGTGCCATTTCGAATCGCTTCCCAACGAGCTTCCTCGATCCGCGTTCTGGTCAAGCTCGGATCCATATACCAGAATGCGACGCTTTTGAAATGACCGCTGCAATTGTTGCCAGTTCCGTGCTCGATAGTGAAACGACCCTTTCGCAAAAATGGCACCGGGTCGGTGATATGTAACCGGTATCCATAAAGCTGCACGTCAGTGCCCCATTCGCCGCTGAGCGCGTCGCCCGAAAGGGGGCCAGCATATCCACGAATTCCCCAGGCGTCATTCAGATAATCCTCCGCCCCTGTACCATACATTGTCAGGCGTGGATCGTCATCGATAAAGAACATCTCATCCCCCTCACATGCAGCTCGATCGGTCGGGCCATCGGTGAGGTCGATGTTAAATCCACAACCTACGAAATGGCCTGCCCCGAAGGCATAAAGGAACTCGACATTGTTGAATCCATCCAAGTTGAGCAAACGGCATGCGACCCCTCCATAGTCTCGATGGTCCGGTCCAAAAGGAGTTTCGGTATGCCACGTTGCCCGGAACCGCAAAAGGTCCCGGTCGATTTGGTTGGCTGGCTCGTGGAGTATGGATGCGGTTAGGTTCAATGGCAGAACGGACTTGTTGACTAATCGAATGCTTGCCTTTTCATGATGCGGCATCGGAAAGAAGCAGTAGTACTCGCCAACTTCGTTGCAACCGCAAAACAACGCCCTAGGTCTAGGATCTTGACCATAATCCAGGAACATTGGACCGATTGGAGCTCTCACGGAGGGGTCTCGGCGCTCATCGTCATCAAAGTGGGCGACCACCCATAGGTTCTCGCGAACATGCGACAATTCATGGGAACTTAAATCGCTTTGAATCGCAATTCTCAACCCGCGCACAATTCCTGCGCCCGTGTGATTCAGGAGGACCACGTCTTCACGAGGAGCTAACTCGAACGCAAAATCGCGAGCGTGAGTCATATCGACAATCGGCAGCCCCACTTTCCATCCCTCAAACAGGCTTTTCGACTCGGTGACGAGCTCCGAATCCAGTGAACTCGCCAAGACAAAACTCTCGATTTGAGTCCCGGGCGGATAGAGATCAGCGTTCACATGGTAATAAAGATAGTCATCCTCGGGATCTATCGTGATCTTACAGTGATGCTGAAATGGTATGGGACAGTACGTGGTATGGCCCATCGGCATCGCTTCCTCCTTAGATCGAGCGTAGTTCTCCGCGCTTTCTCCGCCAATGCCTTGCGATAGAGGCAATAACTCGAACAACTTCGTAAATGGACACTCAATCGCGGGACTTGAGTTACCATCGATGAAGATGCGAATCGTTCCCTTTTGAGGGTCGGCGGTCCAAATTCTTGTCACGCAGCCCGGACCATCCGCCTCCATTAATACGGCGGCACGTCCTTCCCTACGAATGTAATTGCTCCAATCGTGGTTTCCCCCTCGCCGATCGTAGCTAGACGACATCGTGCTTCGGTGGAGCTTTCGCTTCGCTAAGAGTAGCGGATTCAACAGACTCTCGATTCCAAGGTGCATCATTGCGATACTGTGTGTTTAGCACACTAGGCCGGAAAATTACCTGCCAAATTACTTCCCGTTCACCTCAAGCACCAGAACCCAGTCCGTCGAAGCAGGACCCTCGGAGTTAACGCCCGGAGTCGCAAAATTCTTCGAGCCAACGTTTTGGAAAGGCGAACCAGTAACGGTTTGGTAGATGCCGCTTGTCGGGTCATACCAGCGAGAGGTAACCCTGCCGCTAAGCTTGGTCATATCAACGGTCACCGTCCGCTGTGTAGGCACATAGGCAAGCACTAACCGCCCATTCGGAGTTGCCGCTACTGAAGCATAGTCGTTACTGCTGATACTGCTGTGCGCAGCTCCTCCACTGATATAGGCGCCATACCCGGCAGTGACGACCTTATGATTCTGGTCGGGAATCAGGGTGCTCCAAGGACGAGCCTGAAGCAGGGCCTTGCAATATCCCAATTGCGTCACGCCCGGGGTGTCGAGATGGGACTGCCACCCCGACGAGAATGGCCAAACATAGTGATTTCCGTAAATCGCACCGAAGCCACCGCTCAAGTACGTCCAATACTCCTCGTGGCGGAGTCGCTGGTTGTCAGCCCCGTTTTCGAATTCGTAATCTGATTCGACCAAGAAAACGGGAACGGTGGGAGTTAGGTTGTAGTCCCGCAAAACCTCAGCGTAGGTCGGATAATACGTGTATGCCGCATTAAGCTGAACGATACTCGCCCAATTGGGATCGTTCAAAGAACTGCTCAAGAGGTAGTCAAGCTCAATGGTTTGGATGTGCCGCGGGTCGACTGATTTGATTCCTTTGGCGACGGACGTAACGACAGCATCGTTTGTCGGGTTGCTCCATGCCTGAAAGTCGTTCCCGTTCAGCCAGACAATGTTGTTGAAGCTCTTGTACCGGTTCCCAAGATACTGCCCATATGCCGTGCATTTTGCCGTTCCGTTGTTCAGCATCCAACTCAAGAAGCTTCCTGTCTCCGCCGGATCTAAGAAAACAACCAAACCGTACTTTGCAGCCAATCGAATAATCGCATCGCTGTGGGAAAAATAGACCTCGTTGGGAGTTGAGAAGTCTTGGGGCGTCGTGAATGGCACGATTCCAGTAATCGTGCTTCCATCCGGACGACCACCCGTGTAATCGGCACAAAGGAGGTTCACCCAAACTGCGTTAAAACCTTTCTTCGCTCTGTCTGCCAAATAAACCTCGGCATCGGCAATCGATAGATTGACCATCAGGGCTTGGGGCGAATCCCCAACTATGAGGAAAGGACTGTTCTTTTGATCCACAAGGTAGCGACCATTAGAACTCACCTTGAGGGGGTATGCGGGAAGTGAAGCGGATGAATTCGTATTGGGGCCGGTTGTGCCCGATCCGCCACAAGAAGCAAGCATCAATGAAAAGAGACCCATCGCCATACCGACAGAGAACGTTCTCATCATGTCTATCTTACGAGGTCAGGCTCCTTAGTCGTGGATAGACGCGGAAAAACGCCTAGGTCTGGAGAGTCAATGTGAAGCCAGCGAAATTGTTCGAAATCTCGGGTGACTACTTCCCTTGGAGCCACCGAACGAACAATCCTGAAGGCGCGGACGGCGAAGACGTATCGAGATACTCTTGACTTAAGCTCTTCCATAGCGCTTGCCTCTCTGGAACAGTTAGGGTGCTGTTTGGAGGCATCCAGCCCTGTTCGATATATGTTTGCACAAGCCCAACTTTTTGTTCGAAGTTTTGAATGCCGATGTTGGTCTGAACAGCCTGAGGATAGTTCAGCTTCGCAGGACCGGCGTGGCAGGATCCGCAATTCATCGCAGAAAGAACGCGTCTCACCGAATCAGCCGATATGGCCGGGTCCTGTAAGGCAGCTCGTGTCGCATCTTCACTCCTGAATTCCAGCACTGGCCCTAGCGATGGGCCGTTTGCATCAGAACTCATATCCTTGAATTCACACATCGAATAGGCAGCGATTCGAGCATTCAATCTATCCGCTTCCGTGGGTGAGTTTTCAATCGACTCGATGAGCCGGCCCGCTGAGTCGAACCTGAATTGGTCCTTCGGGTGGATGGGAAGCACAGGTGACTTGTGGCAGTCGTAGCAGTTCTTGCTTGGGTTTTCAGAGAGCAGCATGGTGGGAATCACCCTTGAAAGGGCATTTGTGTGCTCATTCACCCTCATGAAGTCGCAGAGGTAACCACTCGATTTGCTGACGCCAAAGCGTTCTCGGTGAACCGCGACCATGGATATGCTCCTAGTCTCTTTGGTCACCACATCATCTGGAGTGACAACCGCAAACTGGATCCACTTATCGACGAAGGCGCCACCTGGCAACTCGACGTTAGGGACAAACACCAGCATTCTGCCGTACGTTGCAGTGTCCGCAGATCGAAGAAATCGACTCCTGTAGAACAACACTGTCCACTTGTAGCTCCTTGACAGATTGGCATTTTGCTTCTGGATTAAGTCGACCGCATTCTTGTATGTTTCCGGCTTGTCCATGTCATGGAGGAATTCGGCGCTTGTCAAGAGGGCGGGCAATTTCAGTTCAGGGGCCCATCGGCTCCAATATTCCTGGTCGGTGTATTCAAAACCCAGTCGGTGGGTGAATACACCTTGAGAGTCGTGGTACGAAACCCGAGACTGGTTTGCCACAAAGGTAGCGAAATGACCAAGTTCTCTCGATCGTTCGGGATCTCCATCCAAAAAGCCCGGCTGCTCAAGCATGGGGCCGAGAATCCTATAGGCTTCGACACAGTGCTGAACAACACTCTCCCGCGTGAGGATCTTGGAGCCTTTCACCGTGAGCGAAGGGGTAAGAATCGCCTTAATCTGCCGATCACGCCAGGCGATCCACTGCGCGTTCGACCAATGAGCGGGATTATCGTCGGCGGCGGCTGAAACCACACCGATCATAAACCCAAGGAACCCCAAGCATGCTCCTAAAACAAGCAGCCTAACTCTTATGGCTCGCTCGGGAAATTCCATACCACGCAGGGACCTCTTCTGCTACATGACGCCCTAGCCGATAGATTTATTCCGTCGCCTCAGGGTCTAAAATCAGTCCACCGGCTCAAAGATGTTGTCCATCGGCGCATAACCAAGCAACTCGCGCGCATTGGTCGTATCTGCCATCGCCGGAGTGTTGTTGGACATCCCATAGAAGACGGCGTACTGCAACTTGAGGTCATCGACACAAAGTCCGATGAGCTGCGTCAGGTCTCGGTGGGAGACGAATGCCCAATGGGAGTTCTGGAATCTCGGACCTAACATGGACTCGTATGTCTCATAGGCGGCTATTCGCAGGACGATTCCCGACACACCCCAGTTGGAGTAGCATCGGCAGATTGCCTCTCCAAAGCACTTGCTCACTCCATACAGGTTGGTAGGGTTTACGGGATCTTCCGGGCGAAATTGAGTACCACGAGGGTAACCGTTTAAGGTTTGAACAGTCGAAGCGTAGATCACCCTCCGACAACCTTGGGCTTTTGCCGCTTCAAATAGATGATAAGTCCCTACGATATTGTTGGGCAGCAACTCCTCCCAACTTGCTGATGCGCGATGATCCGCCGCGAGGTGCACGATGGTATCGATCCCGTTACAGGCAAGATTTAGGCCGTCAAGATTATCCAAGTTGCAGGTGACGACGTCACCATACGCTGAAATTTCCTCGATCTTTGGCTCATCGCCACGAACGAGCAACCTCAGTTCGTATTTATCACGGTTATGCAGGGCAAAATGCGAGCCAATTCTACCGGCAGCGCCCGTGACAAGCACTCGACGCCTGCCCTCACTTTCTGCAAAAGGAGGATTTCTAAAGACAAAGGTTGACGCCACGAATGGGGAGTTTACATAAACGCGGTGAATATTTCAGTAGCGGGTTTGGAGTCTTGTACGCCACGCATCCCATTACGCCACAAACTTATACGGCGATCGATAGACGCCTGCCTCGGTGATGATCGCATCAATCAACTCACCTGGGGTGACATCAAAGGCCGGGTTGTACACTGGCGTTCCGTTTGGCGCTACCTGGACTCCTTCGATATGGGTCAGTTCTCTTGAGTCTCTCTCCTCGATCGGAATAAGATCACCGCTGGCCAATGTGACATCCAAGGTCGATGAAGGAGCCGCGATGTAAAATGGAATCCCATGGTGCTTCGCTTGGATCGCCAACGCGTATGTACCAATCTTATTGGCTGAGTCCCCGTTTGCAGCGATGCGATCCGCACCGGCGATCACGCAGTCGATCTTCCCTGCCCGCATGAGCGATGCGGCGGCGCCGTCCGCGATGCTATGAAATGGAATACCCTCGTCAAGCAGTTCATAGGCAGTCAATCGAAGGCCTTGTTGTCGGGGTCTCGTTTCGCAGGTGTAAACGTGAATACCCTTGCCGTCTGCATGGGCGGTTCGTATGACCCCGAGCGCGGTGCCATGCCCGGCGGTGGCCAAGGCGCCTGTATTGCAAACGGTTAGGATATTCGCCCCTTGCTTGATCAGTCCCGACCCATGACGCCCGATCGACTGGTTCATTGCGATATCCTCGCGATCGATCGCTTCGGCCTCCTGTAACACCCGGTCGAATTCCCACTCAGGCAAGGCGCAAATGCGATCGATCGCCCAAAAGAGGTTCACCGCCGTCGGCCTGGACGACGCCAAATCGGCCGCCGCAGCCTCTCGGTCTTCACCCAGTTTTGCCGCCAACGCCATTCCGTAGGCGGCAGCGACACCAATGGCCGGCGCGCCCCGAACCGCCATCGTCTTGATCGCATCCACGACGTCAGTGTATGTCCTGAGTTCCAGCCAATTCACTTGATTAGGCAGTACGCGCTGATCGAGCATTAGCAATTGCCCATCCACCCACTTCATCGGCCGAATCATCTTCTTAGCGTACCGGTTCCCTCGTAACTACTTCCTGAATACCTGTGTCGGGCAGCAGAGGCTGAATTCGCGTTTGCCAACCTGGTAACGTGCCTCGGCGAACACGGCACTATTCTTGGTGGACGAAATTGGAACAAGAATCGACGGGCTCGAAGTGCCCGGCTTTCCGCCAGACACCGAGAGTGCACCGGCTACGACATATTTGGAGTCTCGGAAGTCAAGATTCTCGGATTCGGCCACCCAAACGGTCAGTTTGGAAAGAGCAGGTCCTTTGGTCGTCAAGGAGACCTTCAACGCTCTAGTTGATCCAGGGATTTCGGAAATCGACCAGGTCTGTTTCGGCATTGGAAAATCACCGGCAATTGATCGTGCGAATGCGCCGATCGACTCGGCCGCTTCCACCTTATTACCGAGACCGTGCCCCGCATTCGGGACCGTAACCACCCACTTCGGCTGCCGGAGATCGTCCCAATACTGGCTGAGGGCATCAACGGTCCAATACGGGTCGTTAGCGCCCTTAACAATCAACGTCGGCACCTTGATGTTTGACCGGTAGGAGTATGGATCCACGATCTCTCCAAGACGGCGTCCAGTTGGAGCCGACAACTTCTCTTGAAGGCCGCGTCGCGTATAGTCCTGAATCTCCTCCGAATAGGCACCCCACGAATCCATTTGATGCTTCATTTGCTTCGGGACATTTAAGTTATCGATAACCATCGGCGCGATTCCCTTCACCCGCTTGTCCTTCGATGCTCCCACAAACCACGTCGTCCAACCTCGCTTGCTTGCACCCGTTACGACGAAGTTCCTAATGGGGTTGGCAGAGGACTTTGTCAGAGCAACCACAGTGTCCATCGCTCGAATAGCGCTCTTGGCCATCGGAAACAGCAACGGCCAGGTCGCATCGCCGGTGGCCAAATACTCCTCAAAGGTGTGGGCAATCAAATCGTCCTCCTTCTTGCCGTAGAGGGGTTGATTGGGAATATCGAAAAGCATTGCAGTCGGCATACCCGTCGCTTCCGTGATCAACGTAAGGTCGAGGTAGTCACCCGGAAATGGTCCGTCACCGGTAATGAACAAGATAGCGGTCCCACGGGTTCTCAATTTCGAAGGTTGACGAAGCAAGATTGTATGCTTCCAAGGATGACCTTGCCACGTTTGGCTGGTCATTTCAACTTCACCTTTGGACTGATTTCGATATTCAAATTTAAAAGAAGAATCTTTTATTGCCAGGTAATCGTAAAACTCATGTGGAGCTACGGACTGAATAAACACGCCTGCAAGCAATAAATTCAACATGACTTGGCTTCTTGTACCTTAAGTAGCCACCTTAAAAGCAGATTGTGGAGCAACCCGAACGTACAAGTTGCTTCGTTCCGTCATGCCTCTTAACGATAAGCACCTTGACAGCAAAGTTCAAAGGTGCAAGAATAGGTATCGGTTCGCCAAGTACGTCGGACCAGCCGGGGGCAATTAGGATATGAATATGACGAGCAAAACTTTACGAAGAATGTGTGTGCTCGCGGGAATTGCGGCATTAGGGGTAACTGCCAACGCAATCTCGCTTGATGCGCGCATCTGGATCAACCGGGCACTTAACAGTCCGACGTTAACGGTTCGATACGATGGTGCGCATGCTGCCCTTGTGGAATTAAAGGTCAACGGCGTAAGCCTTGGTACCCGCTCCGTGACCGCCAGCAAGGATACGGGCGAAACTGATTTCAACATCAACCTATCCGACTTGAAGGACGGCGATAACGAAGTTGTCGTAAACCTCTTCGATAGAACAGGCAAGCTAGTAGGCAGCGATAAGACGAATATTTCGACTGACCAGAGCAATCAGGGTCCCGTGTACTTGACCGCGCCGAAAGTAGGGGCGACTGTCCTGGGACCGGTTGAAATCCAACTCGGATTCGGAAAGGAGCTTAAGAACTCCTATGTGAGCTTCTTCGTTGACAGCAACTTCAAGAAGATTTCGAACTACCCGCCTTACACTTTCATGTGGGACACCACGCGCGAGACGAATGGTTGGCACGTCGTGGAGGCTTGGGCCATCGATGAATCCAGTACCACCTATAAGACAAAGCAGACACGCGTGTTTGTCAACAATCCCCATGGAGACACGACCCGAAATGGCGTTTCCGACGACATCAATCCGACCGCTCCAACGATTAAGTCGATCGCCACTGGTAGCGATGCCGGTACAAGAGATATTGCGCTAAACAGCTCCGCAAGGGCAACGAGTGGCGGAATCGGTGGTAAGGCTCCTTCGGTTGCGGCAAGCACGTCGTCGAATCGACTGAATCCTACGATTACTGCCGCACCAAGCGGAATCAAGCCTGCTCCGACAGAGAAGACTGTCATGACAGGTACGCGATCGCTTGTACCCACTCATAAGCGCGAAGCCACACTTGTCGCAGCCCTCAGCAAGGGTGAGATTTCAATCGTTCCTTCGACCAAGGTGCTCACTCCGACGAGAGACCAAAAGTTGCCTGGAGCTGCAGTGCTGAACAACTTCGCTTCAGCGGCTCGCATGGTGACGATCACTCGCGGACAGAGAGTGCCGAACCTGGGCGCGTTCGCGATTGAGTTGAACAACCAATTCGTAAAGTTCGACGTTCAGCCTAGAGTTGACAATGGCGTTCCCATGACTCCTTTCCGATATTTAATCGAAAAGGATGGCGGCAAAGTGAATTGGGAGAACATGACCAAGACCGTGACGGCGAGCGCCGACGGAAAGTCGATGGTCATCCAGATCGGCGATAAGAACGCAACTGTAAACAAGTTGACCGTCTCGATGGAGGTCACTCCATACATCGATCATGGTCGAACAATCGTTCCACTCAGTTTCATTCATGACGCTCTGAACGTAGACGTTCAGTACGACAAGGAAACTGGCCACGTTCTGATCACGTCTGCCAAGAAGTAATCACCCACCCCCAGGGGTTAACTTCTGAATCCGCACTGGAGATAGTCTCCAGTGCGGATTTTTTTTGCAACACTTCATGGGAAGAATCCAAACCAAAGGCGCGGAGGCCCGGTTGAGCAAAGGGCATGTGGCCGCAATACCCCACCCCCGAATCCCTATCTTCAAAAAGACAAGAAAACCCTCGATAGGGGTTCCTTTTGCGAGATAGAGACGGTACATTCCCTTTGGTTGCCAACAGGTGTCAACTTTCGGCGCTATTTGGCTCCCAGTAAATTCAGAAGCCATGGAATACGACAGTACGAATCAAGATCCAGACCCTCCGTCGTGCCGAGTTTGCACGAACGGACTGGCGATCGATCGCCATCGCATTCGAACTTGATCTCCTTTGAGAGCGTTCGAAAGCGATGTGCTTTCGAACGTCCTTCAACTAGTTATCCGGACTCTGGCCTAAGGGCCACGAGGCCCGACGAGATCGAAAAAGGAGATAGTCAGCTATGAACCGAGCTCTAGCTTTAGGCACGCTTGCCTGTGCAACAGGCGTCGCGTACGCCCAGAATCAAACTCCCCCTTCCATTTTACAGACACCAGAATCCGGTGCACTGCCATCTCAGAGCACGTCCTCGCCGTCGTCCAAACCTACGCCAGAAGACAAGCCGAAGAATTACCTCATCGGTGGGCAGATTACGGTCATCCCTCAGACGCTGCTACCCTTTCACAGCCCTTACTCCGGCCCCAACAGTCTTGTGGCGCCATCGACGCCTGCCACGGTTTGGACCGACACGTACACGCTTTATCTGGGATGGAGGCCTACTCCTGGTTTAGAGCTTTATGTGGACCCCGAAATGGCCCGCGGCGCAGGAATTGGGGGAGCGGTTGGGCTCGGGGGATATCCAAACGGAGACGTACTCCGGGTACCTGGTTTCGGGATCGGAGCGCTTCCCCAAACCCCCTATTTGGCGCGATACTTTGCCCGCTTGTCTGTCTCGACTGGAAAAGGAAAGACGACCGTCGCCGCAGGAGAAAATCAAATGGGAGGAAAGGCGCCTTCAGATCGACTCGTTCTATCGGCTGGAAAGATGTCGGTTACGGACATATTCGACACGAACACCTATTCGAACAGCACACGAACTCAATTCATGAACTGGGCGCTGATCAATAACGCAGCATACGACTACGCGGCCGACACGCGAGGTTACTCCGATGGAGTTGCCCTTGAGTGGATTCATCCCGGCTGGGCAGTGAGGGCAGGCGCCTTTGAGATGCCGGTTATCCCCAACGGTCCTGTCCTTGCGACGCATTGGTCGCAAGATCAAGGAGATCAGATTGAAGGCGATTTTTATCCGCTACTGGTCAAAGGGAAAGATCCATCAACGGTCCGCTTCCTCGCCTATCGCAATATTGCGCACATGGGTAACTACGAGGAAGCCATCCAGATCGGGCACCAAAATGGCACTGCGCCTGACATCACCAATACTGAGAAGGATGGCGCCGTCAAATACGGTTTTGGTCTGAATATGGAGCAACCTCTGGCCGACGGCGGAGACACCGGACTTTTCGCGCGCTTAGGTTGGGACGATGGAGCGACCGAGAGCTTTGCCTACACCGAGTGTGACGATCAGTTTAGCGTAGGCGGCCAGATCTCGGGAAAGCGGTGGAAATCGAGCCAGGATCATCTAGGTATTGCTTTCGTCTCGGATGGCCTTTCTGCACCCCATCGCGAATACCTAGCCGCAGGGGGCGACGGCTTTCTACTTGGCGACGGAAAACTGAACTACGGTCGCGAGATGATCATGGAAACGTATTGGCAGCGACAACTCACAAAGGAAGTCTCGGTCGCCCTAGATTATCAATTCATCGCAAACCCCGGCTACAACCAAGACAGAGGCCCTGTGTCCGTGCTAACGGCCCGGGTGCACTATGAATTCTAGATTCTACATCTGGGCAACCGGGCCTCGTTCGGGTTGCCCAGAATTCTGATGCCGGCGCCGTCTGGGAACCGTCAGAGCAAGTAACGATTACTAGCTTGCTCACTTCCAGAACAGATCCCGGTTTCGTCTTCGGAACGGCCCTTCCCGCCACTTCAATCCCAGGGCTCACCTCGCCTGTGTCAGTGAACGCACGAGCGCCAGCGTGTCCTGAACACGTTCCAGATGGGGAGGCTCCAAGGGGAGGCGGACATCAGGGGACGGGAGGATGCCGAGTTCGAAGAGAATCCGCTTGTTCGAGGCAGGCTGAGGGCATGTACGAATGGACTTCAAAACCGGTTCGATCAGTGCAAATTTCGTTTCTGCCGATTCCCGGTCATCGCCCCATTCCGCAACAATTTGCGCGAGCCACCCGGGCAGTAAATTCGCTGCGCCACTAATAGTCCCACTCCATCCCACATGGAGGGCAGAAACCAAAAGCGTCTCGTCCCCAACAAACAGCGCTTTGCCAGATCCCTGTAGAGCTTGCGAATAGGAGCCAATATTGTCTGGGTTACCGCTGCTGTCTTTCAAACCGGCAACCCGCTCGTGTTTCGACAGGCGGTGCATTGTCTCTGCCGAAAGAGTGATGCCGGTTCTCTGGGGGAAGTTATAAACGAGTACTTCAATGGGAGACTTGTCGAGAACCGCCTCGAACCACTTTGCAATGCCTTCGGAGGTTACATCGCGAAAGTAGCCAGGCGCCATGAGCAAGACCGCTTTTGCGCCGGCCGAGTAGGACTGCTTACAGAGCCAAATCGCTTCATCCAAACTGGGCGTCGAGACTCCAAGAACCACGTCCAAGCCGTCCGCGAGTCCGACGGATGCCTTCACGAGGTCCCGCTTCTCGGTGGCGCTCAAGGAGGGTCCCTCGCCGTTCGTCCCGGCCAGGACGATTCCCTGACAGCCCCCAGCTCTGAACCAGGCGATTAGCCTCGCGACTGCGACGAGATCCACATCACCCTTGGCATCGAACGGCGTGACGCTGGCCGGATAAACGCCTGGCCTCATAATGTTGGCAGCACCTCGCTTGAAAGGGTTCCGAAACCTACCCGATAACCGTTTCCTTGACAGTAGCCTGAGATACTCACAATGTCTCCATCCTCGATAAACCGCCTTTCCTCACCCGTTTCCGTCATGACGATTGGCTTCGACCCTCGCCAAGCCAGTTCCAACATCGATCCAAAGCTCATCTCGTCGGTTCCGCTGATTGTCCCCGATGCATAGAGATCTCCTGGCTCGGTCGGCGTTCCGTTGCATGTCTGATGTGCGAGCTGCTGAGCAAAGCTCCAATACAGCTCGGATGCATTCGTCCGGCTGATCACCTGCGGCGACGTCATCTCGTCAGTCTGGAGGGAGACCTCCAAATGAATGTTGAAGTGACACGGCTTCGAAGAGGTTAGGTAAGGCAAAGGTAGCGGATCTTGCTTTTGTCCTGCGATTCGAAACGGCTCTAAAGCATCCGTCGTCACCATCCACGGACCAACCGAAGTGGCAAAACTCTTCGCAAGGAACGGTCCAAGCGGCTGGTACTCCCAGCGCTGAATATCGCGCGCGGACCAATCATTTACGAGGCTAACGCCCATGATATGGTCCTCCGCTCGATCAATCGGTATACACTCGCCAAATTCATTGCCTTGAGCAAGGAAGAACCCTAGCTCCAACTCAAAATCCAGTTCCTTGGTTGGACCAAAAACGGGGTATTCCGAATCTGCTGCCCTCGTTTGACCCTTAGGTCGAAAGACTGGAACTTCGGAGGGAATGACGCTTGAAGCTCGTCCGTTGTAACCGACCGGCATATGACGGTAGTTCGGGAGTAATGGCGGCATATCGGGCCGGAACATGCGTCCCACGTTGCTTGCATGATTGATGCCCGAATAGAAATCCACGAATGACGAGATCTGCATCGGGAGAATCATCCGAAAGTCCGCGGCTGGCAAAAGAGCTTCCTTTTTAAGCTTTGAATTGTCACGTAGCTTAGGGTTTCCCTCTCTCAGCAAATCAAAGAGGGCTTTGCGCAGGTCCGAGCATCCCTGTTTGCCAAGTTCCATGAAGCCGTCCATCTCGGGCAATTCATCGAACGGCAGCAGGCCTTCGTCGATCAACGTGTATATATCGACCAGAAAGTCCCCGATTCGGGTCACCAACATGACATTGTCGTCATCCACTTCCGCGATCCCAAGGGGAAGGTTCTGGATGGGGAAGTGGCTGTCGTCGGCTACTTTGATCCAGCTCTTCGACTGGGCCGAGACCACGAATTTCATCGATGCCCCTTGCGAACGAACCCAATTGTAGAAAGGTCGGCTAAGGGCTCGTCAATCGAGCAGGTTCCGATGCCGAGGAACAGATCTCTTAGATCTTCGATCTGAGCTAACGTTATAGCGTGACCTTTCCACGCCATGCCTTCATCCGAGAATGTCCAGTGCCGCGAATCGTCATCCCTCAGAACCTCAACCAGTTCTTTTCGTGAGAAGTCGTGCGACCGAGACAGAATGCCCGCCGTAAGGACGTTGAGGAACCCGTGCATTCGACCACCCGTGCTCTCGTCGAATGAAGGAAGGGGGTGGTGTAATCCGGCAGTTAATTTGATTGGAACATCGAGAGCCAAAGCGGCGTGAATAAACCCGGCCAAGGAATCCGGATCCGGAAATTCGGCGGCATTCAAGCCTCCCGCTCGTCCCTTCGCAAAAATCCACTCTGTAATCGCGATCGCAGCGATTGAGTCGTCCATCTCGTCGGCCCAAGGCAATTCAACGAATACTTCGACCTCGGAGAATGCTTTCAAATCAGAGAGACACGAATCAATGTGCGTATGCGACGGCAATCGCACCTCATAAGCTTCAAGATCGGCTCCGTCTCCCATCTTGTTCATAAATGCGGTCATCGCCCCTGCATCTCGCTCTAAAGCGAATTCCCATTCATCATAGTCCGTCGTGATTTGCCCAACCACCGTAATTGGAATGACGGGAGAACTTTGGCGCTGATCCAGAGCCCTGGCCAAGTCCGATAAACCGGACGCAGTGCATACGAATCGACCGACCGCCCAATCTTCATCTCCGTCTATATGGCGGATATAGCGATCCAGCGCCTTGGGCATATCGAGCCGAGCCGGTGGGAACAACCCCGCATAATCGAATACTCCTTCTAACAGACTCCTCAGCGAGGCAACCATGCCCCTAGTATTCCATGGAAAAAGGTTGAGGGTGGCACGTTTGGGGGCCTGGAATGATCGTTGAAGGGGCGATTCACGTCACCCTTAATGGGGGGTGGCAGGAACGAACTTCTCTTGAAACGCCTAATCAGCGCAAGCTACCAATGTCAGCCCTACCTCCGGTGTAGGTAGACTCCGACTGTGACGCCAAGGCGTCGCGAGGTGATCCTGTGACGGTTTTCGTTCGCCGGTTCAGCCCACTTTGTGGTCTGCTATCTTTGTTAAGCGCTGCTGTTGGACAGTCCGCGCAATTGCCGCAGCAAGTCCATCTTCCACCTGGCGGTGAGCCGGTAATCGCTTCCGATGCTCATTTGACGACCTCGGTTGGTGGTTTAGAGCAAACCAATGCTAACGCTAATGTCGTTGAAACGACCGGCCAAGGGTTTTCAAAGGCAATACGGGTCACGATCAGAAAGGACGCGATCGAATCAAACGCCACCCAACTGACGATGCCAATCAGCCGTTCGGTCGCAAAGGGCGACGTGCTGATGGCAAGTTTTTATATCAGGGGCTCTGCAGCGTCCGGCCCAACCCCCGCTCACATCGTCTTCCTCTTTGAGAGAACCGAAAGTCCCTGGACCAAGTCAGTGACCCAAGACGCCACATCAGCAAAAGCCCCCGGCCTTTGGAGACATGTTTTCGTACCGTTTCAAGCAAGTGAAAGCTATGAACCGAAGGAGGCGATGGTCTCACTGCGATTTGCTGTTCAACCTCAAACGGTTGAATTAGGTGGATTATCCGTGTTAGATTACGGCCAAAAGGGAGACCTTGATGCGTTAGTCGAATACGCTACTGGGCAGGACCCCGTTGGTAAAGTCTCGGCGAAAGTCGATTTCGCAGCCGCACGCCAGAGACTGCTTGGGTTTGGAGGCGATTTTTGTCAGCCTCGATACGGATCCGTCGAGCCGATGGACGTTGTCGGACGGTACGCGCTGGATCATCTGCATGTTGTTCATGCCCGAATTGGCCTGCCTCTCAATTATTGGACCCCTCGCCCAGGCGAATATCGGGACGATGCACAAGCACACGCCGCGCTGCTTGCTCTCCAAGATATGACCCGCCGACACATTCCAACTGTGCTGTCCGTTTGGGAAGGCCCACTGTGGATGCTGGGGGGAAACCCTGAGCAGTCGGGCAGGAAGCTCGACCCATCAAAATACGACATCTGTGTCGATGCGATTGTAAGGTTTTTGACTACAGCCCGTGACAAATACGGCGCAAAGGTCGACAACTTCTCCTTCAACGAGCCAGACTACGGGGTGAATTTCAGCTTCACTTCCAAGACAATGGCCGACTTCATTCGGACGGCCGGACCCAAGTTCAAAGCTGCAGGCCTGACCACGAAGTTCATCATTGGGGATACCACCGGTGGCTCGCCCCTCGTCCGGTTCGTGTCGCCACTTCTCAAGGATCCCAGTGTCGCCCCCTATTTGGGTCCTTTGGGATTTCACTGTTGGGACGGCCTTGGGGCCAGTGAAGCAAGCTATGAAGCGATCGCGGCTTTAGGAAAGGCCTATAACAAGCCGGTATGGTGCCTCGAGGCGGGCTTTGACTCCGGCTTGTGGCAGGCTCCAAGTCCTTGGGCAACATGGGACAACGGACTTCGTACAGGCTTGGTTTACGCCCGAACCTTGCAGTTATCGGGAGCATCCTTGATGGACTATTGGACCTATCAAGATAACTATCCGATCGTGAACAAAGAAGGACCTCGGCCTTATCCGGTTTTCTTTGTCATCAAACAGATGGAGCAGGTCTGCCTTCCTGGCGCTCACGTCGTGGACTCACGGGTCTCGAACGAAAATCTTCAGGTTCTTGTCACAGCAGGACCGGATCGTGGCCGATTCTCGGCACTGATCGTCAATCCAAAAGGTTCTGGTTCGGTCACGCTAAGCGGGCTGCCTGCGAATGCAGATGTTCAGGTCATTGCAAGCGACAAGGCTTCCCAAGGACGTAGTTTGGGTTCTCTGAAGGTAAGCGTCTCAGGGAGTCTCACGCTTGAACTTCCGTCCAGATCAGTCATCACATTGTTGGGAACTTCCAGAGGTCAAACGTCGCGATAATCCATTGGTGAGGAGGCTCTCATGGAACCTTAAGCAGCAAAGAAATACGCTCCTTGGTCAGCGTGCTACGCCGCTTGCCAATCTATATGCCCGTTGACCCAGTTTCCAAGATAGGTATTATTACGTTGGAGCCAAAGGGTGAACGATGTGGTGCCCACTCCTAGGAACCACTATGGCCAAAATGAAAGTTTTAATTGCAGACGACGATCCGATCATTCGATTGGACTTGAAACAGATGCTGGAGAATCTCGGATACGAGGTGGTCGCAGAGGCTGGCGACGGACAGCAAGCTGTGGATCTCGCCCGTACGACCCAGCCCGATGTTTGTATCCTCGACGTCAAGATGCCCGTTATGGACGGCATCGAGGCGGTGACCTTCATCACCGACGAAAACATCGCACCCACCATCCTCTTGACCGCATACTCGGACAAGGAGCTGGTTGACCGGGCAAAAAGCGCAGGCGTGTTTGCGTACTTAGTCAAGCCCTTCAAGCCGAGCGATTTACCTCCCTCCATTGAAGTTGCCCGAAGCCGATTTGAGCAGAATATCCAGTTGAATAAGGAAGTCGGAACGCTGACTGAACGGCTGGAAGCTAGAAAACTGGTTGACCGTGCAAAAGGCATCCTGATGGATGAGCATAAGCTCTCCGAAGGGGAAGCCTATCGCCGAATTCAGGTTCAATCGATGAACCTCCGGAAGACAATGCGGGAAGTTGCGGAAGCAATTATCCTCGCGAAATCGATCTAGTCATCCAAGGCCCTCTGGTCGTGCTATAACGACAACATGGCCGAAATCCTATGGGCGCCTTGGAGGATGTCGTATATCGAAAAATCGTCATCGGGCAAACCCGATGGCGATATTTTTCTTCAACTGCCCGCTGAGCAGGACGACACCAAGAACTTGATTCTGTATCGAGGGAACCACGCGTTCGTGATGATGAACGCATACCCTTACACCAACGGTCATCTGCTTGTCGCGCCCTATCGGCAAATCGCCGATATCGAGCTTCTGAACGACGCGGAACTCCTTGAATTGAATCAACTTGTTGCCAAGGCGATTCGCTGGCTGAAGACCTGCTTTCGACCCGACGGGTTCAACGTTGGAATCAATCTAGGGCGTGCGGCAGGCGCAGGGATTCCCGTACACATCCATTGGCACGTCGTTCCTCGATGGGGCGGCGATACGAACTTCATGACTACGGTCGGAAATGTCCGTGTGATGCCACAGTCGCTACAAGACGGATACTTGAAGATCAGAGAGGCAGTCGAAAGTGACGCTTGAAGAACTCAAGACGAAAGCGATTACCTGCCAAGGATGTGGGCTGGCTCAACGACGCACCAACGTGGTTTTTGGAGAAGGCAACCCGCAGTCTCCTCTAGTCCTCATTGGGGAAGGACCTGGCGATACGGAAGACAAACTGGGTCGCCCGTTTGTCGGTCGAGCCGGGCAGTTGTTGGACAAGGCGATCAGCGAAGCAGGACTTCTGCGAACTCAGATTTATATCACCAACACGGTCAAGTGCCGGGCCGCCGATTGGACTACCGGAAAGCCGGTTAACCGCCCTCCCGCCGATGAGGAAGTTCAAGCCTGCCGTCAATGGCTCGAACCCCAGATCGCGATTCTCAAGCCTAAAGTCATCCTCTGTGTGGGAGCGCCCAGCGCAAAGAACCTCATCAAAAAGAACTTTCAGATCACGAAGGAACGGGGCATGTACTTCCCTTGCGAGTTTGCCAAGACCGCGATTGCCACTCTTCATCCTTCCTACATCCTCCGACAGATGAACCAAGGCGGAGACGGCGGTTACTCATTACTCGTATCAGACATCCGCCGATCATGGGAAGCAGCCCAAAAACTGGCTGCAAAAACGTAAATTGGGCGACGATTGGCGGCTCGAACTATGAAGTTCTTGAATCGAGCATAGATTCGCATTCGAGCACGTATTGAAAGCTGTTTGCTCCAAGGATTGGAATATAGGTATATAGTTCGATTTTCTGAGATTTTCTCTCAAAATCAAAGAAAGGCAGATATTATGAGCTGTATTGAAAATCCTATGGATCCTTCTGGCGCTAAGCGCCTGCCTCGCTACCGGGTGTAAATCCAAGTCAAATAACGCCAAACCAGCCGAAGGCATTCCTTTCGCTGCCGACAATAAACCTAATCGATGTCAACCAGGAAAAGCTCGAAAAAGGGGCTTCCTCAGGAAATCTAACTGGAACTTGGGTCGGCTCTACCGATGTCGGAACTCTCAAATTCGGTTCAAACGGTTCAGTCTCTCTGGCCGCAAAAAACGATAACGGCAAGCCGGTTACGTACGTCGGCACATACAGAGCAGGCGGCTCTAGTACGAAGTATCCAGAGGGCACTGAGATCGTCTTCACATTCACCGACTATAAGCCGTCCACTCTAGGCGATCGCGAAAAGTCGGCCGACGTTGAGAGCATGAATACGGTGTGGCACGTCGACGGCTACAAGATCGATACAGACGGAGAGTTGGATATCATGTCGTTTGGAACGCTATTGAGGTTCAAGAAGTCGGCCTAGGACTTCGGACTCCGTGAATGCTCGGGCAGATCCAGACTCGAGAATGGATATAAAAAATCCTTCACTTGAATGCAGCGAGTCAAAACAGGGACGCGGTTGGCGCTTGCGATTTTGGGGAACGATCGCTGTGGATCGTGCGTATCGCCTAAAATAGACCCTATGCAATTTCGCCGTTCCGTCGGGGCGCTGCCCTTTCTTTTGTTCACCTCGATAGCAGTCGCCCAGACTAGGCCACACAACTTTCACCTTGTAGATGTTCGGTGGCACGTCGACCTAAAAACGTACGAGGACACAGAAGTCCTGAACGGGGATGTCGTCAATACCCTGACATTGCTTCACGACCCGTCGAAGGTCGCATTTGATTGCGCTAAGCTACATGTTCAAAGGGTCGAAGTAAACGGAAAGCCAGCGGCATTTACGACTGACGAAAAAATGGTGTCGGTCCAACTGCCGAACGGAACCAAGGTTGGGCAGACCGTTAAGATCCACGTTTATTACGACGGCAAACCTGGTGCCGGTATTTATCTGGTTCCCGCTGCTCGTGCGTTTCCGGCCCATACCAACGTGATCTACACCCAGGGGGAGATGGAAGACAACCGTTACTGGCTGCCGACCTGGGACTACCCAGATGACAAGGCAACCAGCGAGGGCTTCATCGAAGTAGGCAAGGGCGAAACGGCAATTAGCAACGGAAAGCTGATAGAGGTGCAGGACAAACCAGACCGATCCATCTTCCATTGGAAGATGGATCAGCCTCATGCAACCTATCTCATCTCCATCGTGGCCGGAAAGTACGATGAAGGCAAAGGGTTTTGGGGCGCCATGCCGGTCAACTACTATGCACCGGAAGGCCTGCTGGACTGGGGCACTGCAGCCTTCGGTGGCACGGAGAAGATCATCGACTTTTACTCAAAGCTCACCGGATTCAACTATCCTTACGCAAAGTTCTGCCAAAGCGCAGTTCCAGATTATATGTTCGGCGGCATGGAAAACATTACTGCCGTGACGCAAACCATCAACGCGCTTCATCCTCAGTCAGTCAATGAAGTACAAGACTCTACCGGTCTTGTCGCCCATGAGTTGGCCCATCAGTGGTTCGGCGACACAGTCACTTGCAACGGTTGGAGCGACGCGTGGCTCAACGAAGGTTTCGCAACATTTCTTCCGAATTTTTGGGAGCGCGAAAAGCATGGCGACGAGGCCTATAGCTTAGGTCGTTATGGTGACTTTCAAGGGGGGCTTGCTGCGCACCAAGGCGATCATCGACCCGTCGTCTGGAAGGGGTACAAGGATGCCCTCGATATGTTCAACAACTTCATCTATCCAGGTGGTGCGTCCCGCATGTTCATGCTGATGGACCAACTGGGAGAGGCCAAGTTCTGGAAAGCCATCAGCAGCTACCTGAACGAACGAAAATACACGTCGGTCGATACGCCCATGTTCTTTCAGAGCATGTCGAAAGCGGCAGGCGTCGACTTGACAGCGTTTATGCAGCAGTGGTTCTATACCCCTGCCGCTCCCGATCTCACGGTCAACGTACGAGCGTCGAAACTGGTCGTGTCGCAACCACAGCCCTATTTCGACCTGAATCTTGACGTTTGGATCCTCAACGGCGACGCGTGGGTGCCCAAAAAGCTCCACCTGACTGGAGCCGAAGCAACTCTTGACCTCGGCGACCTTACCGGTAAGCCAGTACTGATCGATCCTCGCTGCTTCGTGATGGCCAACATCAAGAACAATATCCCGTACACACCCTTTGAGTTGGAGCAGCTCTTCAATCACGCGCCGAACGCCGGTGAAAAGGCCCGGATCATGGACTCGATGATGAGTTCCCTGAAGCCTGAGGACTGGCTCTCATTCGCCAAGACGGTCAAGTCTCATCGCCTTCTGGAGAGAATGCTGGACCGCGTGTCGACGGACGCAGAATCTTTTCTTATCAACCTGACATCCGATTCTGATCGTGGCCTTGCCAATACAGCTCTCGGCGCCCTGGAACGGCAACCGAGTTCGGGTGCGATCATTCTGCGCCTTCGAGATCTCGCAGCGAACGATCCGGATGACGTCATCAAGCAGCATGCGACGCGCGTCCTGATCAATTTCACCAATGACCAAGCGCTCGTTGACAAGGCATGGATCACCGATGGTTTCCAGGACGGGTATCGGCAGATGGCGCTACAGTGGCTTTTTAGAAACAAGCCAGACATCGCGCGTGAAAAATGCCTCGATCTGTTGGCTCACCCCTCAGCCGAGCCCACGCGAGTCCAGGCAATATCGATGTTGGGCGACCTCAAGGACAAGCCGGGCGATCTCCGTGTCTACAAGGCGCTCCTTGCGGTATTAAAGGAGACCTCGTTCGGGGCCCGATCGAATGCAATTGGATCCCTTGCTAAATATGGCGACGCGGCTGCAATTCCCTATCTTGAGCCGTATCTAACTCACAGCCTGGTGTTCTTCCGCCAGGGAGCCGCTGGCGCAATTGCCTCACTAAGGGCCTCCAAGTAAGCTACTAGCACCTTATCGCGACCAAGCTCGATAGAAATCGCTTCGAGCTTGGATTGCGCGGCCCTTACATTCGGGACCGACCGCATTGAGATGGCCCATCTTCCGACCGGCTTTCGTTACCGTCTTGCCGTACCAATGGAAGAACACGCCCGGGGTGGCAAGCGCATCACGGATAGCTCGAACATGATTTCCGGACGGGAAGTGGCCGAGTAAGTTTGCCATGCAGACGTCAACTCCCGTCGGCTCGACAACTGGCCAATCCATAACAAGCCGTATGTGCTGTTCGAACTGGCTTACGCCCCCCCAGTCGAGCGTGTAATGGCCAGTGTTATGCGGCCGCGGAGCGATTTCGTTGATCTGGAAGCTGCCGTCCGGGAGTTCGAACAACTCGACCCCGTAGAGACCTTGCCCCCTAACCGCCTCTACCGCAGCCAATGCAACGCCTGAGGCGTCAACACCGGATGGAAAGACCAGATCGCAGACATGGTCCGATTGAATGGTCTCCATCGTCGGGAAACAGCCTCTACCGTGTTTTCCGACATAAACCATCACGGCCAACTCCCGCTTAAACGGGACGAACTGCTCGGCCAGCCATCTGCCGCTTTGCCAGATTGACCGGCATCGGTCCAGTTCTTCATAAGTTCGGGCATACCGGGTTCCCTTGCCATCATAACCTCCGAAGCGCACTTTCAGAACCATGGGGAAGCCGATCTCTTCAATCGCATTCTCGCCTTCCCCGAACAGCTCAACGGCGTGGGGAGACGGCACTCGGTGACGGGCGAGGGCCTTTCGTTGCCTTAGCTTGTCTTGAATCGTGTGAAGCGAATGAAGTCCTGGAACGACAATCGACTCGTCGACCTTCGCAATTTCACAAGCCTCCTCAATATGGTCTGAAAGAATGAACTCATTTTCCAGAGTCACCCGATCGCACCTCCGCAAGATCTCGGCAATCTTCTCGGTGTCGCTAAGCTGACCTTGGATCGCGGCCGCGATCTGAGAAGCTGGCGTATCGTCTCCCGGATCCAGAGACAGACATCTCAGCCCCATCCTTTGAGCGGCTTGAATCGACATGCGGGCCAACTGTCCTCCACCTAGAAAACCGATATCAAACCGCTGAGACATTCTATGAGCGTACCGCGCTTCTAATCTACTCGCCGCATTGACTCACTAGGAATCGCACCCTAGGTTATTCGTTGCCTCACATAAGAATCGCACCGAAACTGGAGGCAAATGATGAGTATCGGTGCGCGCCATGAACTGGCTCGGAGCGTTTCTGTTC
>Ga0302319_10000088_pt1 | contig 172388 bp, 171 predicted proteins | sample Bog_T0_2_FD_203319 | JGI IMG/M metagenome (GOLD analysis project Ga0302319, IMG submission 203319) | Peat permafrost microbial communities from Stordalen Mire near Abisko, Sweden - Bog_T0_2 | ecosystem: Environmental > Terrestrial > Soil > Wetlands > Peat | place: Sweden: Abisko, Stordalen...
AAAAGCTTCGATCACCGCGGGCAGCGGCACATCGGAAAGGCCGTCGGTATAATTGGCCAGGAACAATTCCTCGTTTTGCAGGTGTTTTTCGACCGCTTTCAAACGCTGGCCGATGTTCGACATGAACCCGGTGTCCACAAACGTAATGTTCCAGTCGTGGATGTCGCTGCTCAGCAGCTCGACATTCTTCCCGCCCTTGGAAAAGACGAAATCATTCGTGAGGCATTCATTGTATTCCAGGAAGTAATTCTTGATGACGTCCGCCTTGTAACCCAGGCACAGGATGAAATCCTTGTGGCCGTAGTGGGCATAGTACTTCATCACGTGCCACAGGATGGGCCGGTAACCGATGGGGACCATGGGCTTGGGAATGGTCTCGGAATATTCCCGCATTCGCATGCCCATGCCGCCGCAGAATAGCACCACTTTCATGTCAATTTCAGTTCGGGTTTGAAACGATTTACCACCAGATTAAGGAATGATCTCCACCGTCGGAATCGGCACAACGAACTTCCCGCCCCACTGACGAATCAACGCCATTTGCTTGATGATTTCCTCCTTAAAATTCCAGGGCAGGATAAGCACGTAATCCGGTTTGTACTCGGCGATTTTATCCGGGGTCAGGATCGGGATATGGGTTCCGGGCAGAAATTTGCCCTGCTTGTAGGGATTGCGATCCACGGTGAAATCGAGGAAATCGGTTTTGATGCCGCAGTAGTTCAAAAGCGTGTTGCCTTTGCCGGGGGCGCCGTAGCCGGCAACCCGTTTCCCCGCTCGTTTGGCCTTGATTAAAAAGTCCAGCAAGCTGCGCTTCGATTCCCGCACCTTTTCGCCAAACGTTGAATACGTTTCCATGCGATCAAACCCGGCAGACAGTTCGCGGGTGCGCATTTCCACCACCCGTCCGTCAACCGGCTTGGCCGTGTCTGCCTTGTGACGCGCATAGATCCGGATCGATCCCCCATGCGTCGGCAGTTCCTCCACATCGAACAAAACCAGGTCATGCGCGGCAAATATTTTTTCCGCGGTGATGAACGAGAAATAGGAAAAGTGCTCGTGATAAATCGTGTCGTACTGGTTGTCCGCCATCATTCTCATGAGGTGCGGAAATTCCAGGGTGGCCACCCCCTGCGGTTTCAGCACCAGGCGAATGCCGGCGACGAAATCATTCAAATCCGGCACCTGTGCCAGCACATTGTTGCCGATGATCAGATCCGCCTGCTGCCCTGCCGCCACCATGGCCTGGGCCGTTTCCCGACCAAAAAATTTCACGAGGGTCGGCACCCCCTTTTCAACCGCCACCTTCGCCACATTGGCCGCCGGTTCCACTCCCAGTGCGGGAATCCCCTTCTGGACAAAGTTTTTCAGCAGGTAACCGTCGTTGCTGGCCAGCTCCACCGCGAGACTCGTCTTGCCCAGATTAAACCGGCCGACGATCATATCCACGTAGTCGGCCGCATGTTTCAGCCAGGTATCCGAGAACGAGGAAAAGTAGGCGTACTCGGTAAAAATATGATCCGAGCTGACATAATCCCCCACCTGCACCAGATAGCACCGGTCGCAGACCCGGACATGAAGCGGATAAAATGGCTCCATGTCATTGAGCCGGTCCGCCGAGACGTAGCTCTCGCAAAGGGGCGACATTCCCAGATCCACAAATGTGTTTTGCAGCGCCGAACCGCAAAACCGACATGCTTGTTTCGACATATTTAACCTATTTTTTCTATTTCCGGCTGATTAGCCACTCTATTTTTTATTTTGCGTTTTTTGAACAATGCCACTGGCATCATTCAGTTTTTCCAGCAATCCCTGCTTCAGCAATTCGTCTGCCACCTTGCGGACGGTGGCAAAACTTAATTGTGAACGTTCGGAAATATCCAGGAGTGAATGATCCCCATCCGAAAGGTTCAGCACCCAAAGCATCGCTTCCTCAAAATTCGAACTGCTCGTGCCCCCCATCAGCCGGTAGAGGCCGCGCCGCCCCAATTGGGGTTCGCATTTCGGGTTCAAATTGAGGTATCGGTGATTGCCCTCCAAAACGGAGATCACCCTCAGCAGCTGGAAGGCCGACTCGGCCAGCGCCGGGGCGGTGACCAGGGTCAAATCGTCGGCCGACGTATGGTATTGCGGAAATTTTCCATTCGGCGTGCGCATGAAGCAGCCGACGGGCAGATTAATCCCCGGCGAACAATACTGGCGTTCATCATAACCGTTGGGACTGAAATCCGTGAGTTCAAATTCACGCCCCGAAGACCGCAGCACATTGGCCACCGCCCGGTCAATTTCTGCGTTCCCCCGGCGGCTGCGTTTGTACGTGAATTTTCCCGGGTCCCCCACACACGAAAGCACCAGGCCGTGCCGGATGAACGGAAGGACCGGTTCATTCCGGGCCAGCCAGGTTATCGCGCCGATGGTGCCGGGAATAGCGCAGGGATGCACGGGCGAGACACTCTGCCAGCCGCGTGGCCACAGTCATGCCCGAAAGGTTGTCATTGCAAAGCGACGGGTGGCACGAATGACAGGAAATCAAAACTTCCTCGTCTGTGGCCCCCTGGATTCTTAATTCGCCATAGGTCAGATGGCCCGGCTCAAGGGTCGAATCAATGCAGACCTCATATTCGTCGTCCGGCAATCCGTCCCATTGCCGTTGGCTTAAACAAAACCCCCAGGTTTCCTTGTAGTACGAGGTGCGATAGGGAATCCAGTCGGGGTGTTCCGGCAGGGTATAAATGTGCGGTTTCAGTTCAGCCCGGCGCATCCGTTTCCGCAGCGGAACGCTGTAATTGACGACGTGGAGGTTGCAGCGTTGAAAATCAACCACCCGCTCGCCCTGGGAGTTCTTAATGTAAGCATCACGGATGTTCCATTCCTTGGGCACGGTCCAGTCGAACACCTGGGTTCCCGTCGGGACTTCCCGCAAAGACAGGGGAACCGTTTGTTGCAGCAACCGGAGGCTCTGACGCAGTCCATCGCCGGTAATACTGCGGCAGAGGGGCTGGAGTTTGGCGACCAAATCATGCAATTCCCGCCCTTGCCGGGCGGAATCCCAATCCTGCAGAACCTCATCCAGTTGCTGGGTGGCCATTACGATAATAATTGGACCGGTTGGTTTGAACGGCAATATTTAATCCAGCAAAGGCCAGCCCGCATCCCGGTCAGAAATGATGGTGGCCGGCAGCGGCCAGGTAATTCCAAGTTTCGGTTCATTATACCGGATTCCAATCGCCTTGTCAGGCTTGTGGAAGGCGTTAATCAGGTATAACACCTCGGTTTCATCCGCAAGCGTCTGCAGCCCGTGCGCAAACATTTCCGGCACATACAACGCGCGCCGGTTTCGGGCCGTCAACTCCACACCCAGATGTTGCCGGTAGGTCGGGGAGCCCGGCCGGAGATCGACAATCACATCGTAAATCGCCCCCGCGGTGCAACGCACCAGTTTGATCTCGGCCGCCGGCGGCAGTTGATAATGCAGTCCGCGCAGGGTGCCGCGCTGGCGGTTGTACGAAATGCTCGCTTGAACAAAAACGGAGGCCAGTCCTTGCGCGGCAAATTCCTGCGCGCAAAAACTTCGGGCGAAAAACCCCCGGGAATCCTCGTGCGGCTCCATTTCCACAATAAATGCGCCGGAAAGTTTGGTTGGTTGAAATCGCATGACCTGGTCCACATCAATTCATCGCCCGGATGCTTCCCTCCTGATCGGTAACATGGCTCACGGAGCCATCAAACGATAAAACTGCTGACCTGACAACACCGGACTGATGACTTGATAGACATTGGTGACCAGCGCAACCGGATTGGTGGCATTGACCCAGTTCGTTGTCGTCAGGTCCGAATTTTGCTGGGGCGAGTAGCCCGGCCAGTTTGACGGCCAGGTTAAAATCACCGTATTTGTGTTGGTGACAGAAATATTCAACGGCGGCGGGGCAGTGCTCGTCTCCAGGACCAGCACCCAGCCTCCATCGCCATCCGCATTGTTCCCCGACGGCGTAAAGGTTCGCGTGCCCGAGTTCGCAAAGGGCGAGCCGGCGATCGAAGAGTAATTCCCGCTGCTCGGATCATACCACCGCGCCGTCACCGCCGCGCTGAACGTTGCCAGATTGACGGTGATGGTTCGCACGGTCGGCATATAAGCGATGGCCAATGTCCCGTCAGGCGTGCGGGCCGCCGTCAGATAATTATTGGCCGCCACCGTGCCACTGCTCGAATACGTCCCGTACCCCGCCGTCACCACCACGTGATTGGTGTCCGGCAACAGGTTATACCACGCCCGCGGCACGAACAGCGCCGTCACATAACGCATTTCAATGGCTCCCGGCGTGTCCAGGTTGGTCTGCCACCCGCTCGAAAATGGCCAGATGTAATGGTTCCCATACAACTGCCCCGCCCCACCGCTCAACAACGTCCAGTACTCCTGCTGCCGCAGGTTCAGCGCCGTCGTTACCGGTTCCTGAAGGCTCTCAAATTCGTAGTTGGCCTCCTCCATGAACACCGGCACGTTGGTAGATTGACGGTAGGCGTGCAGCACCTCGTCGTAGGTCGGGCTGTACGTGTATGCTCCGTTCAACCCAATGATGGGCGCCCAGTTCGTGTCATCCAGCGAACTGCTCAAAGTATAACTAAGTTCCACTGTCTGCAGGTGATTCGTATCCACACTTTTGATGCCCAACGCCACTGCCGTGACCACCGCGTCGTCATTCGGATTGCTCCAGTCCTGAAAATCATTTCCGCTGATCCAGATGATGTTGGGAAAGTTCTTGTAGCGATTGCCCAGATATTGGCCGTAGGTCCGGCAATTGGCCGTGCCGTTGGCCAGCATCGTCGCCAGCCAGCCGCCCGTCTCAATCGGATCGAGCATCACCACGATCCCATTGGTCGCCGCCATCTGCACAATCTGATCCACGTGGGCAAAGTAAGCCGGATTCGGCGTGGTCAAATCGTAGTTGGTGGTGCTCGGAATATTGGCGGTGAACGGCAGGGTCCCGTCCAAGAGACTGCCATTCGCGCGCCCGTCCACATAGGTGTTGCACAACGCCTCCACCCAGAGCGTGTTGAAGGTGTTCGTCGCGCGGTCGGCCAGATAAAACGCGGCGTCCGAATAGGAAAGATTTGCCACCAAGGTATGCGGTGAATCGCCCACCATAAAAAAGGGAACATTGTTTTGATCCACCAGGTACCGGCCGCTGGCGCTGATCTTGACCGGGTAAACCGGACTGGCAGCCGCCGGAAGCAGCACCAGCAAAAGAAACGCCCAACCCGCCAACAGCCCAATCACTCCACCACACCGATTTCGGCCAGACGAAAACCATCCGGGACAGGCAATCTTCTCGTTTTGCGGGTACGGCGGGTACAGCTTCATGCGTCTTTCAAAATGGTGTCAAGCCGGGTTGAGTCGAATCGGTTCAGTTAATATCAGGCGGTGGGTTGAAAATATAAGGCCGGTTGGGGTACAACTCACGCAGCGCGTCCGAAAGTTGCCCCACCTCCTGCCGGGTAATATTACGAGTTTTTCTATAAATAAATACTTTAACAGCGTTTTGAAGATTATCTACTTTCACGCTGCCGTCAAGTTCATAAGTGACTCCGGCGTCGAACGTGAATTCATACGGCAGTTTTTGAAACGCGGCGGCAATGCCCGACCTCTCCAAAAACTCGCGTTCAGGCACCACCACGATCTGCTGCTCGGCCGGATTGAGCACGGTCTGGACCGGGCTGGCCACAATCACATAACGGGCGTGCAACAGTTCATCCGGAAAGCCGTCACGTTTGTCCACCTCCGCGGAGTAATCAACATAATCAGGCGTTGTGAAATTTTGATTCAATGACCGGTTGATCGACAGTAACGCCGAGGAATTGAAGGTGGTACTGGATCCGAGCACGTAGACCTGCCCGTACCCGCGCGAAAGCAGAACCGCATCCATGGTTTTTCCGAGTCGCAGCCATTCACCAAGGTCGCCGCGGGTCAGCGGCGCGCCGTCCACCACCCCCAGCACCGGTCGTAACGCGGCCGGCATGGCCTCGGACAAGGGGGTGAAGGACAATATCGTTGTCAAAATACCCAAGGGAACGAGGCACGTGGCGAAGCGCCACCGAAATTTCTCAAGTCCGATGGCCACCAAAAGCGTGGTCCACGGCAGCATCAAGGCCAGCAGCAGGTAACGATGATGCGGACCAAAATCCTGCGTGTGCCCGAAATCGGCGACGGCCCCGACGAATTGAACTATCTGAAAAACCACCAGCTTGCGAAGGTGCGGAATGGAAAAGCCGTAAACCAGGCCGCCCAGAAAAAGCAGGATGAAAACAATGCCCGGGGACGAGAAGGTGTCGGCGAGAAACTGCCAGACGGTTCTCGATTCCCGGAAGGCCGTATATCGGTCAGCGAAGTTGTAGGACACAAGTTCCCGGGTGAAGTGGGGTGAGATTGCGAACATAAAGGCAGCAAAACCGAGGGCGCCCGCACCCAGAACGGCCGCACGGCGGAATACTGCCAGGGAACGCGGTCCACCACGCCATTGCTCAACCATGTCCCAGAAACAAAGCACCCCGGCGGCAATCCAGAACCACAAAATCCAATATAAATACCAGCGCCGAAAATACACCAGGCCGACCAGCAGGATCACGATGGCCAGCCACGTCAGCGCGTCGTCCACCCCGGAGCGTTGTTTCTGACGCCAGCGCGCGAACAGCGCCAGGATTAAAAAACAGAGCATCAGGCCGCCAGCATCAGGATAGCCGCGAAGCAAAGGCAGCCACAACGCCGGTGTCAGCAGGGCCATCAAGACGCCGGCGAACCATACCGCCGGCCGGATCGCATTAAAATCCAGGCTGAATTCATTTTTTTGCATGACGGACACAAGCCAGATCAGGATCAACAGCGATGGCACGAGGAAAAAATTGCCCGTGGCCATGATATAAGCGGCTCGCGAGAACGTGAACAGGTGCAGCTTCTCGCCCAGGGCGATTGCCAGGACCGCGGGCAACACCGGTTCGACCGTATATTCACTGCCGCGGATGGAACCCAGCACATGATGAACGAACTTCAACGGCGGCGTCGTCACACACATGTGTTCGAAACGGCCGCAAATGGCCCAGTATCCGTCATAATCCCAGGAATAAAGCGTATGTTCGTGGCGAACATAGCCAAACCAGGCCACGTTCAGCAGCAGAACGCAGGCAAGAATCCATCCAATCTTTTGGGCGGCAGCACGACTCATGGCTACTTCCTTATGCGCTGGTGTCCTGATCCGGCCAATCTTTGCGTTGCCGGATGATGAAGCGGGGGCGTCCCTGCACCTGGCGGTAGATGCGCGCGGTATAGGAACCGATAAATCCGATGCAGAGCAAAATGAAGGACTGTCCAATCAGCGTGCTATCCAGCAACGAGGTCCAGCCGCTGACCGCCCTCCCCGTAAACCTGGCCCACAACGCCCAAAGCCCGATAACCACGCTCAATACCATGCCCACAAGCCCCGCATGGGTGGCAATCCGCAGCGGCGAGGAACTAAAACTGAGGATGGCATTGTTCGCGAATTTCAACATTTTGCCGAAGGGATATTTGGTCGTTCCATGCCGGCGCGGCTCTCTCACATACGGAAACGCCTTTTGCTGAAACCCAACCCAGGCAACCAGTCCGCGAAGGAAAGGCTCCTGATCGTGACACAACAACAGCGCATCGCGCACCTCGCGGGTAATCACCCGGAAATCCCCCGTGTCGCGCGGAATCTCCACGCCGGTCAACAGATTGAGAATCCGGTAAAACAGCCAGGCCGTCAGACGTTTAAAGCGCGTCTCCCCCAAACGCGCCGAGCGCTGGCCGTAAACCACATCCCACCCGCGGTCAACGAGCGCCACCATCTCCGGAATCAGCTCCGGAGGATCCTGAAGGTCGGCATCAATGATGGTGATCAGCTCGCCGGTGCTCTCGGCCAGACCGGCGGTCACGGCTGCGGAATGCCCGAAATTCCGCGCGAAATGAACGACCTTGATGTCCAGCGCGCCGGCGGCGGTTGCCTGGAAGCGGTTGAGCATGGCCGGCGTTCCGTCCCGGCTGCCGTCATTTACATAAATGATTTCCAGCCGGGCCGACAGATTGGGCGCCGTGGCGAGCTTGACCAGACGTTCATGGGTGTAACCCAGCGTCTTCTCCTCGTTATACACCGGCACAACAATGCTTAATGTTTTCATAGGCCTAAGCTCCCGCCGACCGGGCAGGATGATGGTTTGGTGCTGGTTAACTTTAATCCCGTGTAAAGCATGCGTTCAAACACCTTCCCGCCAGAAAAAGGCCGGATCAATCTGCTGGGTGCGGATAAGATACTCGAGCTGTTTCAACCGGGTAAACGTCCGGTGTTGAAAGACCCCCTGCGTCATGTCAATCCGCTGGAACAGGTCGTGAAGCTGCTTCGCCCCGCTCCGTGCATCCCACGCGCAGGCAAACCCGGGAAGATGCTTCCGGATTTTATCGAAGGAGACCCGGTAGCTGCGATTGTCCGCGCTGGGAGAACCGAACGAGAGCTGGCAGCCGGGAAACGATCCGGCCACTATTTCTGCAATTTCGCGCACCCGATAATTGTGCGCGGTATCGCCGACATTGAACACCTCGTTATGCACGGCTTCGCGCGGCGCCTCCAAAACTGACGTAATGGCGCGACTGATGTCCAGACCGTGAACCAGCGGGCGCCACGGGGTACCATCGCTCGTCATCCGGATTTCCTTCGTGGTCCAGGCCAATCCCGAGAGGTTGTTCAACACGATGTCAAACCGCATGTGCGGTGACGCTCCGTAGGCGGTGGCGTTTCTGAGAAACGTGGGCGAGAACCGGTCATTCGCCAGCGGCCTTACGTCGCGCTCGACCCAGGTCTTGCAAATCGCATAGGCGGTCTGCGGATTGACCGGCGAGGTCTCATCCACGTAGTCGCTCTCGGCAACCCCGTACACACTGCAGGACGACATGTAAACGAACCGTTTCACGCCGGCCTGCCGGGCGATTTCCGCCAGGCGAACCGACGCCTTATGATTGATGTCATACGTGATGTTCGGGGCCAGTTGCCCCAGGGGATCGTTGGAAAGTTCGGCCATGTGCACCACGGCATCCATGCCCGCAAGATCGGCCAATTCCAGCTGGCGCAAATCCTTGGCGATGGTCAATGGCGTGGTTGAACCACTGCGGTAAAGCGTCCCTTCCTTGTAGAAGCCGGTATCCAGACCAATGACTTCGTGGCCGCGCCGCAGCAATTCTGGCGCAAGCAAAGATCCCAGATATCCCTCACTGCCGGTCAGACATATACGCATATTTATTTTTAGTTGGTTGTTGGTTGTTTCCTTTACAGACACCCGCACCCGCCGGCGCTGTAACTTTGGAGCAAAAAATTCACCGGGCAAGCTTTGAACCGTTGTCCGCTTCAAAACCGGCCTCGCCGTCTTTCCGGGAAACCCGTTCGAGCCAGATCTCGCGCCAATACGGATAGATGGCTCTCGGGCAAAACATCCGGCAATGGCTGTACCGGGACTGGCAGAAGACCCCTTCCAAAATGATGGATTCGTTTTTCATCCTCGCCATTTTTCCGGTCTTCTCATCAATTATTTTATTGACCCGTTTCAGCACCCGGTAAGTGCCGCCACAAAACGGAACCATCTCGGCATCGAAATACAGCCCGCGATTTTTATTATCCGTGTTCAGCGTTTTGAGGATTTCCAGATGGGATTTTACCCGCACGAGTTCACCCGGTTGTAAATTGAGCGGGCTCGCCGGAGCCGGGGTCGGCTCATCAACCCGGATGATTCCCGTGTGCCGGGGAAAGAGGGTTCCCCGCCAAAGCGGGTGGAACCGGTCATAAAACCAGCGCATGGCCGGTCCCAGCCCGATGCGCGAGATGCTTAACCGGTAGTAGCCCGCATAAATCCCGCCCTTGATGATCTGCCAGATGCCAACGTTGCCGGACGTATAATCCTCGAGGTACTGTCGGATGTCCCACCAGCGAAGTTCAGTGGTGGCATAGGGCAATTGGGTCGCCTGGCAAATGTAAACCGCCTCCGGTTCATTTTGGCGGCCAGACGCAAGCGTGCCCGCCCAGACATCCTGTTCCGTGCAACCGGTGTTTTCTCCCGCAGCAGCTTGAATTGGCGCATCCTTTTGCGGTGGTGCGGATCCATCGTTCTCTGCTTTGACCTTTTTTAACCAGGCTTCCTTCCAGAAAATCAAGCAGCCCGCCTGGCAGTCACCGTAACCCAGACCATTGCACCGGGTCTCCAGATGAACCGCATCGGCCACCCTTCGACCGCGCACCGGGAAAACCGTGTCGCAGGTCTTATGAGCCCGCTTGTAAACCTTGAACCGCCGGCCGCAATGCAGAAACATTGGCGGCATGAAAGGGAGCCCGTCCAATTGTCCCTGGCGGTCCAGGGTTTTCAGGATTTCCTCCTTGCTGCGAACCTCCACCCAGTCTCCGACTCTTAATTTCAAACTCATGCTTTTGATTTTTGATTCCCTGACCAGACTTTTTAATTCCAAAGGCTGCGGCTAAGCCAGGCTGAATTTTAGGGCGGACAGGACTCCTCCGACCCGGCTGCGCAGGGACAGCTTGTTCCGATAAAATCTCAGGTAATCACTGCGCAACGCCATTCTCAATCTCCATCTCCAAACAAAGAGGCGCCTTGAGCCGGGCCAATGGCGACCCGGCTGGGGGATGTGTTCCAGGTCAATCAGTTCAGCCCGTTCCAAATTCGCCTTCCATTCATCATAAAATGCGTCGTTTCGGTCCCAGCATCTTAACACCGCCTTGTCTTGGCAACGCGGGAAATGCAATACCACACCATCAACCTGATCCTTGGGCAGTCGCCGCATCGTATGCAAGTAGGAGGCAAAGAAATTATATTCCATCGGCAGCCGTTCCCAGGTTTTGTAAAAATAAAGGTTCAGCCACAATTGTTCAGGGAATACGCTCACTTGGTCGTACTTGAGACTGATTTCCTCCAGTCTCGCCTGGGTATGCCCGTCGATTATGTCGCTGTTGAACGCGAATACACCCGTGTTGAACGCCGTGCTCGTCAGGTCATAGCCACGAAACAAGGTTTCGTATTCCGAATCATCCATCGATTCCGGTTTATAGGCCTGACCGCCAATCGTCGCCGCTGGAAACCAGTCGTGCACCGCTGCGAAATGCCTCGTTTCAGTCAGCGCGTCCAGCGGGTATCGGACGATGCAATCAGCATCCACAAAAACAACCGTTTTCCACCGCTTGAACTCCGGGGAGAATAAACGCAGTTTGCTGGTCACGGACGACGAATACGACCCCTGCCAGCTTCCCAGCCCCTTTGCCGAAAGCGACTCGGCCTGCCATATCAATATTCCTTTCTTCCGGAACCACTCAAGGTCCGCTTCAGGCACTTCATGCGCCAGCAGCATGTAATCGCCCCGCCAACCCGCATTCCAGTAGACGCTGGAAAAAAGCTGTTTCGCCTGTTCCAGATAATTCTTATCCGACAGCGTAACCAAAAGGTTTTGTTTAATCGACATCTGCCTGCCTGGAGTTGGGCTGAGCGCGTTTTAACTTTGAAGCGTCCGGTCACATTTTGCCTGGACTCGCAAGTTCATTCAAACGATGGGTTGCCGATGTTCCTGCGCGCTTTGCCCATGGAATTCACAGCGATTCTTTCGGCATGACGTTGAAAAGCTTTTTCAGCCTGGTTTTGAAAGCGATCCCGTTTCTGCAGATTCTCGCCAGCCGGCGGCATTCCCTCGGAAACCACACCCTGAAAACGGTCAACCGGCAGAGACAACGCTCGCCCAGCGACAGGTGCGCCCGTCTTATTGCGCGGTCAAATTCCAATCCCAAACGCACCGTGGGAGGAACCAGGCTTTTGACTCCTTTTTTGGAAGGGTCGAACCAGGCCTGAAGTTCGCGCCAATTTTTATTAACCGTTGTGGACATTCCCGGATGCACCCTCCTTTGAAACAGTATCTCGGGCAATTCCCAGATTTCACCCAACAAGGCAGTTTCCACCAGCAGAACGTGATCCGCGGCAAAGAACGGTTGGATCAGGCGTGTCTTTTTCAACGCTTCGGTGCGAAACACCCCGAATTGAGCCGTTGCCCAAAAGACCCGGTGCAACACGTCCCCCACCCGCTGATGCGGGTGCGGACGCCGGGTATCGAGGCTTTCAACAAAGATATCCATCTTTCTCCCGTGTTCATCAACCATTTCCGCCTTGGGCGCGACCAACACCACGGTCGCCGGGGCCTGCTCAATCACTTCAACGCACCGCCTTAAAAACCCGGGCAGATGCACGTCATCATGAGCCGCCCACTTGAAATATTCACCGCGTGCCAGGGAGACCAGGGAATTAAAGTTGCGGCTGGCGCCAATGTTGGCGTCATTGCGATAATACCGGATTCGGGAATCTTTCGCGGCATATTCCCGGCAGATTGCCGGCGATGTGTCCGTGGAGGCGTTGTCGGAAATGATCAGCTCAAAATCGCCATAGTCCTGCTGCAAAATGGAATCCAGCGCGAAACGGAGATAGTTCTCCCCGTTATAAACGGGCAACCCGATGCTGACTTTGGGAACAGGTGCGGTCATCTTACATCAATCGGTTCTTTTCTCTTTGCCAGGCTGGTGCCGCTGAAGCATATGTCTGGCCAAATCCACAAAAAAGTCCTTCTGCCTCATCACGATCAACAGCATCCAGGCATATAATCCCATGACCAGACCAAGTCCCAGTATCAATCGGACAATGGGCATCCACCGGTCATCAAGTGCGGACTTGAAGGCCAGTCCGGCCGCCGCCGCGCACAACCCCGACAGCACCGGCGGTTTCACGGCTTTCCAGATGTCCGCCAGGGTGATCCCGGTTCCATTTATCGCCCAGAGGATGACGGGAACAATCAAAAGCGTCATGACCGCCGAATAACCCAGGGCGACTCCCTTTGGCCCATGCGGCAGCCCGATCAAAATTCCGAGTATCACCGATGGCGCGATCAACAGCGAAATTCGGAAACTTCGTCCGACCCGGCCGGTGGATATGAGAAACCAGCCAAACGGATTGATCATGCCCAGCGCCAGCACCGTCGGCCCCAACAACCTGAAGATGGGAACCGCCCCGCTCCACTTCGGCCCGAGGGTGATTCGGATCATTTCCTCCGCAAACAGGATGCAACCAACGGTGACGGGGATGCTCAATGAGACGACGGTTGTGTATACCTTCAGAAAGGAACTCCGCAACCGCTGGGCGTCACCCTGGAGGCGCGAGAAGGCCGGAAACGCAACGGTGTAAATCGACGAGTGCAGTTGCGTGGTCGGCAAATTGACGAGATTGTACGCCCGGCCATAGAGGCCCAGGGCCGCTGCCCCCCAAAACCGGCCCAATAGAATCTTCTCCACGTTGTAACCCAGATAGACCACCAGGTTGTTCAACGTAAGGGTGCCGCCAAAATGAAGTGCCGACCGAAGCCCGTACCCGCGTCGGGGCATGCCGGGAACCCATGACAGTGCCAGCCACATGCCGCCAACCGTAATAATGGGCGCGGCCACCATGCTGCCAATCAACGCCCAGTAGCCGAAACCAAACGCGGCCATGGCAATTCCCACCGCCGAACTGACGGCCAGGGATGAAACCTGAATCTTGGCCAGGGCGACAAATCGCATTTCCCTCACCAGCAGCGCCGAGTGCTGCACCCCGAGTCCGCCAATTAAAAATGTCGCCGCCGACCCCATGGCCATCCAGAAGAGGCGGGGCTCATGATAAAAGGCCACCAGCACCGGAGCCAGCGCGGCCACCAAAACCGCAAGCACGGCGCCCAACGCCACGTTGACCCAAAAGAGAGTTGAAGTCTGCTCATGGGTGATGACATCACGCTGTATGGTCGCCATGCTGAGGCCGATGTCTCCAAACAGGCCGACAACGCCCGTCAAGGCCAGAACCATCCCCTGCAGACCAAAGTCTTCGGGGGTCAGCAACCGCGCCAGAATCATCGTCGAGCCGGTCGTGAGCACAAATTTCAATCCTTGCGAAATCAAAGTGACCGCTCCGCCCCGGACGGATTTCCCCTTGAGTTGATCCGCATTTATCTTTTCAAAGATACCCCGGCCCTGGCCCGGCTCCACGACGGCTGCCGCTCCGCCCTCCGGCGGTTTTGCAGGGGTAAGATTTTCAGATGGTTCCGGCATTTGGATCGGTGCAACTTCCTTTTACGATTGCCTCCCGGTGCGGGCCGCGCCCAACAGCAAACGCGCCAGCGGCCTGACACCCTGCGGGATGGCGGACCAGTCTTGCAGGCTGATCTTCAACGCTTGAATCAGAAACCGGCGGCCCAGTCCCGGCTTATGCAGATGCAACAGGCAAACCGCCATATGATACCAAATCTGGGACCTTACCTCGGGGGAAATGTCCGGATTCCCTTTCAAGGCGCGGTGAAAGACCTTGAACCGGTTGATGTGGTATCCCTGGCGCTGGGTCAGGTTCGTGCTCCGGCTGTGCACCCGATATTCCGCCAGCGGTTGTTCCGAGTAAACGAACAAATGCTTTTTTGAAAGCTGAATCCAATACCACCAATCTTCAACCCATTTAATGTTGCCATCAAAGTTTGCCCCGGGTTGCAGACATTTCCGGCGCAGCATCACCGTTTGCATATTGATGAAGTTTCGCAGGCAAAGCTGGCTGAATAACTGGCCGGTCGGATTTTTCGGCGGCGGAAACATGCCGCTGAAACGCCGGCCGGTGGCCGCGCCATGCTCATCAATAATCCTCGCATCACAGTAGGCAACATCATATTGCCGGTTCCGCTCCAGCGTCTCCAGTTGGACCGACAATTTTTCAGGCATCCACAAATCGTCGGCATCGCAAAAGCAGATAAAGTCTCCCCGGGCGACGGCCAGCCCGTCGTTGCGCGATTTCGACGCTCCCTGATTTTTTTCATGCAGCACCAGCTTGATCCTTTGGTCCTGGCCGGCCAGGGTAGTCAATACCTGACGCGAGTCGTCCGCAGAAAAATCATCCACTATAATCAGTTCCAATTCCTTGTGGGTCTGACCCAGGATGCTCCTTGCGGATTCAGCCACGAATCGCCCGTGGTTGTAACACGGCATGATAACGCTTACGGTTGACACGGAATTTTTGTCGTTGCCGGACATGTCTTGCCCATCATCGGATATACCATCAAACTTTCCCGTTCATCCCATCATCCGACGCCGAGGACGCTGACAACGAAGGCGATGGGCTGTCTTTTTTTCCGATGGGCGCGCCTGGCTCGCGCGCGACCATGGGTGCTTCCGGAGCCAGCGGTTTATAGCCGACATCCGGTTCCTCTCCCTTTTCAATAAAACGCACCGGATCAATCCGCGAATGCCACGTGATCAGGACCCGGTACATTGCCAGCCGGTTCTGCATGGCTTCATCCCGTTTAAAGCAGCTGGCGACACCATAACCCATCCGTCGAATCCACAGGCTGATCAGGGAAACCCGGCGAATTTGCTTCACCCCCCGCCGCCCGTAATGTTTCCAGAAGAAGCGGTATCGGCTGCGATGGGTTTCCAGCACCACCCGCAACGGATAACGGCCCCGATTCCGGCCGCCGACATGGACGATTTCAGCGTCCGGAAAATAGCGGATCGAACTCCCGGCTTTCCACAGCCGAAGGCATAAGTCCATATCTTCGAATTGATGAAAAAAATGTTCATCAAATCCGCCGAGTGACTTGAGCCAATGGTTGCGAATCAAGAGACAGCATCCGGTCTGGAAGCCGATTTCGCGCTCCGCCGTCCCTTTCCAGCCCACATACGTGTCCGAGACGAAAAAGTCCGACCACCGCCCCAGCCACCGCAAATAGAGCGCGGCCATCAGAAACGAGCGCACGGTGGGAATCGGATACGCCGCTTGCTGGAACGAACCGTCCGGGTTCAACACCCGGCATCCGAACGCGCCGGCTTCGGGATGGGATTCCGCGTAGGCCAGCAGTTTCTCAATCGCGCGCCCACGAATAATCGTGTCCGGGTTCAAAATCAGAACATATTCCCCCAAGGCAGCCCGAAAGCCCGCATTGTTCCCCGCGCCGTAACCGCGATTGCTCTGGTTCTCCACGAGGCGAACCTGGGGAAAGTGCGACCGGACATAAGGAACCGACCCATCGGTGGAAGCGTTGTCCGTGACAATCACTTCAAATTCAATTGCGCTCGTCTCCCGGTAAACCGACTCAAGACACTTCCCAATGTCACTGAGGTCGTTCCAGCAGATGATGACGATCGAAAGCTTCATGGTCCGTTAGTTGCCTTTCGCGCTGGCAGACCGGGTTTGGGAGAGTTCATCTTCGTGCTCCAGTTCAACCGGGTTCTCGATGTTAAAAAAGCGCTCGGTAATTTCATCGATCACGACATCCGGTCTTTCCCGTTCAATGAGCGGCCGGTTCCAATCATATTGCCAGAGGTATAGGACTTCGCCGAAATTCTGGCCCAGGAACGGATACCAATTGATGGCAAAGGAATCCCGAAAAACGATGGCTTTCCCCGCGGCCTGCGCATTCAGGGTATAACAGGGACTGTGCTCCAAAGTGTCGGCCGGCGGCACGCCTTCAGGATGGTAAAGCACCTTCACCTCAGGCAGGGCGGCCAGCGGAACGGCCTGCACCGCATTGGACTCGGTATACGAATCAGTCCGGCCCAGCAACATGGCCAGGTCTCCTGCCGGCCGGGTTTCCAACTTCCAATTGTACGCGCCCTGCGGCAGCGGCTTCAGTCCCGGCATTTGCCGATCCAAAGCCTGAAGCAGGGTCTCATAACCCACGAAACTGCCGAACAGGTTCCAATGCGTGTCGGTCTCCAGGTAATCTGCCCGCACATTCCGGGCCTGGATGAGTGCCGGGCTTAAATCCAAAATCTCCACGTTGGAATGCAGCCTCAGGTACTGCGTCAGTTGTTGAATCTTTGAAGGCTCCGGGCTGGTTTTCATCCAATCCGGCAAATGTTCGGGATAGACGGTATGCTTGTCGGGCGGCACCACAAAAATGTATTTGATTCCGCGCGCGCGCAGCCAATCCCGACGCGTCTCCAGCAGGTGCCGCCAGTTTTCCAAATCCTGCTCACTGAACCGCGACTCCCGGGTCCAGTTTTCCAGCATGGCGTCGCCGGAATAATACAGCCACCCGTCCTTCCCGATTAAAACCGGCCGGCCGGCCGAAGCATCATGAAACCAATAACCCTTCAGGTGATTGTTGACGCGAACCAACGATTTACGGAAGCCGAAGTGGTCATCGAAATAGCGGTCGATGCCCGTCACAAATTCCCGGCTTTGACGGATGCCCCCGAACTGCGGCCAGGGGGCCGGCCGGCGGTTTTCCACCGGCATCGGCGAGGGGTCGATTTTAAAAAAATAATCCACCGTCGGCAGCCACAAGAGGGCCACGAACATCACGATCGTCAGCGTGTCCCAGACCGTTCGCGGCCAATGATTGGTTGATTCGCTTTTCACGCCAGGTCAAAACCTGAAATAGATGAACGGATTGTACGTCCCCCCCGCCAGCCAGGCGGCCGATATCAACAGCAACACCACTGCCAGACCCCATTCCATTCCCAGGCCGGCCGATTCCGCCACCTGCCCCATCGTCCCGGGCAACCGCTGTCGTACGGCCCGCCCCCATCCCAGGATCCATTGCCACACGGGCATGGCGAACAACACGCCACACCCAATGGCCCACGCCAGTTCCGTGTTCCAATAACGCGCCAGCTTCTGGTTGGGATCCACTCCCTGCGTGAATCCGACCAGATTTTCGAGCACGGTGGCCGCCTGTCCGAAACTGCCGGCTCGAAACAGCACCCAGCCCACCATCACCACCAGCAGCGTATAGCCATGACGCAGGGGCCGCGGCAGAGCATCAATCCAGGTCCCGAAACGAGTCCGCTCCACCACGAGAAAGATTCCGTGATACAGGCCCCAAATCACAAACGTCCAACTCGCCCCGTGCCACAAACCACACAGGAAAAACACAATGACCAGGTTAAGGTGATTGCGCCATACCGGACACCGGTTGCCGCCCATCGGAATATAGAGATAATCGCGGAACCAGGTCGAAAGGGAGATGTGCCATCTTCGCCAGAAATCCCGGATCGACTGCGCCGTGTAGGGGAAATTGAAGTTTTCGATGAACCGAAACCCGAACATTTTGCCCAGCCCAACCGCCATGTCCGAGTAGCCTGAAAAGTCGAAATAGATCTGCAACGTGTAACAGGACACCGCCAGCCACGCCAGGGCCGGCGTCAGTTCCTGGCCCGACAACGCGAACAGCTTGTCGGTTGGCACCGCCACCGCGTTGGCCACGATCATCTTTTTGGCCAGTCCGCCCACAAACCGGCGTACGCCCTCGGCAAAACCTTCCCGGGTGACCACGCGCTGAACCAGTTGCGGCGCGATGGCGCCCCACCGCAGAATTGGCCCGGCGATCAGTTGCGGGAAAAAGAAGATATACAACGCCACGTCGCAGGGATTTTTTGCCGCCGTCCACTTACGCCGATAAATGTCGATGACGTAGCTCAACGCGTGAAAAGTGAAAAACGAGATTCCGATTGGCAGCCGGACCAGATCCATCTGCACCACACCCAGATGCAACCCGCCCAGCACAAGGTTCAAGTTGCCCACCACAAAGTTGGCGTACTTGAAAAACGCGAGGGTCCCGATGTTCAGCGCCACCGCCACGCCCACCGCCCATTTGCGCCGGGTTTCGTCCGTCTCCCAATCCACCCATCGCCCCAGAAAATAGTTCAGCAGGGTTGAACCCAGCATTAAAAAAACGAAGACTGCCTCGCCCCAGGCGTAGAAAATCACACTAAAGACGAGCAACAGGAGGTTGCGCAGTTTCAACCCCGGCAGGGCGCACAGCGCCAGCACGACCGGCAGAAACAGAAACAAAAAGATTGGAGAACTGAAGAGCATCAGCTGGTGGCCTGACTTGGTTTATAACTCGCGATTCCGATGACGAATGGACCAGAACCAGTCAATTGGAGTTGAGACAAACGGCCCCGGACAAAACAGTTTAAATTCCGAAGCACCTGCGAACTGCGTCTGAAATCATTACGAGGATAATCCGCCGACATTCCTTGCCGGTCATCAGCGGGCTGACCCGCAACCTGCCATGACCTCACTTTGAACTTGGAATGGTGCCAGGACTGGCATAGCGCAGGCCGTCCGGAGTCGCCGGCGGCGGAACCGGCATTGACAGTATTGATTGTGAGGCCGCCGGGCTTGCCGGCAACACCTGCAAGAGGGTAAAGCCTGCCAGGGCTGTCCCCGGTTCTCTTCCGACAAAAATGATCGAGTGCGGGCCGGCGCCAAGACTGAACACTTGCGGAACAATCTGGTCGTTGTTTTCGCTGCCATTACCGCGCCAACTGACGATGCGCTGCTCAAATCCCGAGGTGACCGGCATAATATCCCAAATCATGCTTGAACCTTGTGGCTGGCCATCAATATTGACATAAAATGAATTGGCATCCGTGCTGGGCGCATCCACCAGCGCCTGCACCTCGTAGTTGCCGGCATTGGTAATGGTGAAATTGTAAACAGCCGCTCCGCTGCTGATGTCTCCGGCCGGCAACAATGGCAGATAAATATAGCTGTTGGAAACGCCGTTGATGATTGCGGTGGCCGTAAACATGCTGGTTAAATTTCCAGAAGTCGCCGCAAAACTTATTCCTGTATTGGTCGTTATTGTCCCGCCGGGACCCGGCTGCGCCTCCACGTACAGGTTTGTCTGAGACTCGGCCCAACCCTGCCCGTTACTCACCACCAACGTCCAGACATAGCTGTTGCTGATGGTGTTCGTGTCAAAGTAGCAGCTGATATTTGTTATCGGGCTCGTGCCGTTTGTATAAACCACCGGGCTTCCTCCATTGACGGTATAACGCCATTGCCACGTTTGCACATTCGTCGCTGTCGCAGAAAACTGCACCGTCGTCCCCGCGTATATCTGGAGCCCCGACAGACTCAAATCCACATCGGTCGCGTCCACACTGATCGGCGATACGGCCGGCAAAACCGGAGGCACATTGGTCGCGCTTCCGGTCACCGTCGTAATCGTTCCCGCACCCCCCGTAAAGATCACGCTCTGCGTGTAATTACTCGCCGCGCCCGGATTGAACGCCACCTTCACCATCTGGCTCGCGTTGGCGCCCAAACTGTAGCTCCCGCCCGATATAATGCTGAAGGGCGAACCCACACTCGCCGTCCCGGTCAATGTTCCGGTCCCTACATTCTGCACCGTAAAGCTGTTGGTTGCGCTCGTCCCGGTCAAAATCGTCCCGTACGCAATGCTCCCCGGAGTCACCTGGATAACCGGGGTCAGCACCACCGGTGCGTTCGTCGCACTCCCGGTTACCGTCGTGTTTGTTCCAGCACCACCCGTAAAAGTCACATTCTGCGTGTAATTACCCGCCGCGCCCGGATTGAACGCCACCTTCACTGGCTGACTCGCGTTGGCGCCCAAGTTGTAGCTTCCCCCCGACACAATGCTGAAAGGCGAACCCACGCTCGCCGTCCCGGTCAATGTTCCGGTCCCTACATTCTGCACCACAAAAGTGTTCGTCGTGCTCGTCCCGGTCAAAATCGTCCCGTATGCGATGCTCCCTGGAGTCACCTGGATAACCGGGGTCAGCACCACCGGTGCGTTCGTCGCACTCCCGGTTACCGTCGTGTTTGTTCCAGCACCACCCGTAAAGATCACACTCTGCGTGTAATTACTTGCCGCGCCCGGAATGAACGCCACCATCACTGTCTGGCTCCCGTTGGCCCCCAAACTGTAGCTCCCGCCCGACACAATGCTGAACGGAGAACCCACGCTCGCGGTCCCGGTTAACGTTCCGGCTCCTGTATTCTGTACCGTAAAGCTGTTCGTCGTGCTCGTCCCGGTCAAAATCGTCCCGTACGCAATGCTCCCCGGGGTCACCTGGATGATGGGCGTCGGTGTCGGCGCATTGGTTGCGCTCCCCGCCACCGTCGCACTCGTTCCCCCGCCGCCCGTAAAGGTCACACTCTGCGTGTAATTGCTCGCCGCGCCGGGATTGAATGCCACGGTCACCGTCTGGCTCCCGTTGGCGCCCAAATTATAATTCCCGCCCGATACAATGCTGAAGGGCAAACCCACACTCGCGGTTCCGGTCAAAGTCCCGGTCCCCACATTCTGAACCGTGAAACTTAGATTGCTGGTCGCTCCCACGAGCAGCGGGCCGTAATTAAGGCTGCCGGGCGAAACTGAAATGACGGCATTGGTGTTGCCGCTGGCATAGACAAATGCCCCCACGTCCCACGCTCCACTCCGGGTGACCAGGGTTGGATTTGGCCAGGTCGATCCCGGCGCGATGCCCTGGTTGTAGGTGGCGCCGACGGAATTGTCGCCCGCGCCAATGGCCGGGCTGGAGGATTGGAGACTGTAATCTCCGCCCGCAAAGTTGTTGAACCGGGGATCCGAATTTTCCAGTCCATGCGTCCCGGCATAGGTCGAGCCCGGCGAAGCGTAGTTGTAATAGATGTTGTAGTCCGATTTCTGAATCGTCCAGCTCCACTGCACCAACCCCGACTCCGCGCTGGCCGCCTCGAACAGATTGTTCTCGGCGTAAAGATTGCCGGAGTTTTGGAACCGCGTCGGGCCGCCCGGCAGGCCGCCGCCAGCGGAAGCGTAATTGATCACGGTGTTGTTGTAGAATCGAACCACGGCCCCGCTGTCGCAGCTGTCGAAAGTAACTCCGTTGCCGCTAAATATTGTGCCGGCGCCGAATACGAACACGTTCCCATAAATATCACTGGCATCCGTGGCGCCGTTTTGCGCCAGGTTCTCCATCATCGTAAATGAGGTTGAGCCGTCGCCCGACTGTTCCCCCTGGACAATCCAGTTGTACCGGATGACAAAGCCTGAGGGGACGCCATTGTTGGACTCACCACCCTGAAACGTCTGGATACAGTCGTTGTGCCGCCCGGCACTCTGGTTGCCGGGAGCGCGGTTCTCGATGAAGTTGCCCTGGATGACAATGTTGTGCATGTCGCCCAGACTGTAGCAGTCCGTCTGGTCCACGATATTCGTCGAACCCATGTGATAATTGTTTACGATGGCCCAATCGTGGCAGCCCGCGGTGGCCGAATAAACGAAACACTCGTTGCCCCAGCACCAGCAGTTGCTCACCGTCAGATTGTAGGCATACCGCCCGTCAATGAACGTGGTCGTGCTGCCATCGGTGTTGGTGCAACCCCAGTTGGCGATCAAAATGTCATGCACCGCGCTGGCGTTGAAGTTGAACATGCCGAACATGTTTCCCGGCCCCATCTGGCCGCCCAATACATTCAGGTAATTTTGGGTGATCTGAATCCGCGGACTGGCGTTGTTCAGGGTCGCCGCGGAAAAATTCAAGGTAATCGGGTTGCCGCTGGAACCGCCCTTGTTGGGCGAGACGGTCGAAGTGATGGTGCCGGTGAAAATCACGGTGTCACCGGCAGCCGGGGTGCTGCTGGCATTAAAGGTTGAAACCGACCAGGCATTACCGAGGCTTGTGCCGTTGCCCGAACCGGCCCCGGACTGCGTCACATAGTAGGTTGCACCGAAAGCGACACTGGCTGCCAACATTACAACAACAAAAAACGTCAAATACTTCATAGTGCCCGGGCGGTGTTAAACGGCACCCGCGGTTCGCGCGCCATTTCTCTTAATTTCCCGCCTTTGAGCAATGGTTATGCCAAGTCGACGTTCGCAATAAACGGGGTGCCCAGCCTTGAATAACCTCTTTCCAGAGACCGTTGTGTATTCATGCACCCTGCTCAAAAACGTTACACTTCTCAAACAGTCAAAATCAAAGAACAAAGCGAAATCAACTTGCGTCAAGCAGGCCCTGGTCGGCCCGGTAAAATCATTCCATAAACTGGCCCGGTCGGAAACGGCGGCGCCATGAACGTGATCGTCAAGCCGCCGCACCGGCAGCACCCGGCAAATCCTCCACCTTTGCTTCGCGCGCGGCTGCGAGGCATGATTCCGTCAGATTGTTGATCACGGCCAGACCAAAAAACCAAACAACGTAGCTCTGATCAAAATAAGTTATTTCCAGCCAGTTGGTGCAGTGAACGGTCAGCATCACTCCCAAACCCCACAAGATGGGTTCGGTCAGAGCTTGATCCCCGCCGTGGGAACGGACGCTTGTCAGGGCCTGCCCGATTTTCTTGTAAGCCTGGATCAACATCGCGCAGAACAATAATAGCGCCAAAAGCCCGGCACTGATGCCGAAGGCCAGAAATTGGTTGGTGATGTCGGCCCCGCCGGTGATCGACAGCACATACGGAAACCAATCCGCAGTATCCTTGATCGGCATGCCCCAGAGCCACCAGAGATCAAGATGCTGGAAAGCCATGTCGAGCAGACGTGCCCGGTGCCAGCCCGCGCCACCGGTGACCGAACTGACCTTGGCGATGATATACCAGACCGGCGCATTCATGAATACCGCCAAAACCACCAATCCAGCCACCATGCCGCGCCGGACCAGTTTCATTTTCGTTCGTAGTTTCCAAAATGCCCAACCCACCATGACCACCGCGACCGCGCTGGCCGGTCCGCCTGAATTCGAGGCCCAGACAATCAGCAGGCAAAGCACGATGCCCAGGATGGCCGTCTTGCGTTCAATTTTTGAAAACCAAAGTCCGATATAAAGAGGCAGAAAACTTGCAAAAACACAGCCGAGCAGGCTCGCAATGCGAAAGCTGCCCTGGCAGCGAGGCCGGCCACCGCGCAGCCATTCCTCGGAAACCAGCACGCCCAGATATTGAAAGAGGTTTTGCTGAAAAATGCTTTCGTACAAGATCAGCGCCGCGTAGGGAACCAGAAGCAGGAGCAAGTTTCGGAGGAACCAGCGGAAACTCTCAACCCCGCCCACCAGGCCCCGGAAGGAAAAGTAGCATAAATAGGCATCGATGGTGGCACCAATCTGGTTCACCTGCCCCACCGTGGAGCGAAGCAAAAAAATGACCGTCGTGTAGGCATACAAAAGCAGCAGCAGCTTGTCGATCCGGGTCAAATTCGAAAAAGCAAACTCCCGGCGAAGCATGACCCGGATAAAGGCCCCCAATTCCACGAACCGGATGGCGTAAACGCTGACCCCAAAAAAATCAACCTGTTGTCCCTGCGTGAGGTAAAGGACCCCTCCCATGAAGCCGATCACCGCCCAACGTCGCGACGCAAAACAGACGACGGCCAGGACAACCGCAAGAATCGATGCGCCAATGAAGTTCATTAAACAACCATGCCCAATCCGCAGCCAACCGGGTCACGGATAAAAAATCGGAAGGCGGGAACCGGCATTTCATGCCGGAACCGGTGCCGCACCCGTCATTGAAGGACCCGGGTCCACAAATTTCTGGTGCCACAGCTCCAGCGCCAGCAGGGAAAAGACTTCCGTCGTTACCGGCCGGCCCGCGAAACATTCGTTCAAGAGCCGCACGACCGCTTCTTTCTGAAAGTAACCGCGATTCAGGGCTGCGGCGCTCAGCAGATTGTCCTGCACGTACGCCTTTAAATCCGTTCGGAGCCACTGGGCGATGGGAACCGGGAAACCGACCTTCTTCCGGCTCATGATCGCGTCCGGGATGCGACCGGAATACGCCCGCTTCAGGATGCGCTTGGTCGCGAGGCCCTTGACTTTGAAGTCCGGGGGAAGGCTGGCCGCAAATTCGAGGACCAGGTGATCCAGCAGCGGCACCCGAAGCTCGAGGGAATTCGCCATCGTCATCTTGTCAGCCTTGACCAGAAGATCGTCGGGCAACCAGGTTTTGGTGTCCACATACAGCATCTGGTTCAGTTGGTGCGCTCCGCTCACCTGCGCGAAAAGCCGGCGACAGATTTCAGCCGGCTGCAAAGAGTCGGTGTCCGCGAGCAATTGTTTGGAATAAAAACGGGCCCGAGCCCGGCAAAAATAGCTGAAGGGAGTCGAGCGGCGACTGTAGTAATACGATGCCAAAGGAACGCGGAGCAAATCGGCATATTTCCCGAGCCGGTCGGATCCGTTGAGCCGGCCCGCCGTTTGAACCAGCTGGGACAGGACCGAACTGCCGGCCGGACCAAGGATTGATTTGATCTTTTCCAGCAGCAGCAGGTTCCGGTAATTGTGGTAACCACCGAACGCCTCGTCGCCACCTTCACCCGAGAGTACCACTTTTACATATTGTCGCGCGAGTTTGGAGACGTAATGCAAGGCAACCGCCGGAGCCTCGTATACCGGTTCCTCCATGTGGTAGATGTAATCCCCCATGAAACTGGAAAATTCATGGGGCGAAATCGTAAGGTCATGATGCTCGGCTCCGAACCGTTCCGCCGCCAACCGGGCATAGGGACGCTCATCGGCAAAATCAGCGCCAGCGAAGCCCACGGTGAAAGTCTGAATTCTTTTCGGGGTCTCCTCCACGGCACAACTGAGCACCACGGTGGAATCAACCCCTCCACTCAAAAGAATGCCCACCGGCACATCGCTGATCATGTGCTGTTTGACGGTCTTTTTCAACAGTGCCCGCAGCGCCTCGCACGCTTCATCGATATTTTTCCAGTTCGGGTCAGGTGCAAACCGGAGGTCCCAATATTGCTTGAAAGTGGTTTTCCCGTCCTTGATCAGCACATAATGGCCCGGCTCAAGTTTCCGGACGCCTTGGAACAGGGTGCGTTCCCCCGGGATATACGTGTAAGCGAGAAAATTGTCTATCGCCTGAAGATCGATATCGCGGCGAATGTCCGGGTCCACCAACAAGGCCTTGATCTCGGAACCAAAGATGAAGGCCTTGCCCGTGTCCGCGTAGTAAAGGGGCTTTATCCCGACGCGATCCCGGGCGCAGAAAAAGGTCTTTTGCCGCTCATCCCAGATCGCGAAGGCAAACATGCCCTGGAGCCGGGACACGCAATCCACCCCATGCTGCTCGTAGAGATGAACAATCACCTCCGTGTCCGAGGAGGAGCGGAACACATGCCCCTGTTTGATCAGCTGCTCGCGCAATTCCGGAAAATTGTAAATCTCGCCGTTGAAAACAATCCAGACGCTCTTGTCCTCGTTGGATATGGGCTGCGCACCACCGCCCAGATCAATGATCGAAAGCCGAGTATGCCCCAGCCCAACCTGACCGGCCAGGTATTTACCCCGGCCATCCGGCCCACGATGGTTCAACTTGACCATCATCCGTTCAATCAAATCGGGCTCGACGTGATTTTCCGAATTATAAAACAACTTGCCACAAATTCCGCACATATCAGGATCTGGTTGCCACCCTCAGAGGAAAGTTTGAACTCAGCTTCCGGTTTCAGCCTTCCAGAGGCTCTTGCGTCCCATCAGAAAATTCAGTTGTTGGCGGCGCAGAAAGCGGATGACCTCCCGATCATCGACCTGCGGAATCCGCCGCAGATACCCGCGCCAAAATCCGACCATCAAGGCGAGGGCGCCCAGGCCATATGGCCGCTTGAAGAGTCGCCGCGCGCATTTCAACATCATGAACAAGGGATGATATCCTACCACATAATTGGCGAAACCATTCTTCGTCCAGTTGGACCACGAACTGTAAGCCCCCCCCGTCGGACGATGATGAATCAGTTTGATTTCCGGGAACGTCCGGGTTGACCACCCAAGCATATTCGCCTTGATCAGGTCAACCGTGTCCCAGCCCGGCGCCTTGATCAGCCCGCCAATGGCCTCGAAGCAGGCCCGCCGATAAATTTTCGACGGCCCCCGGACATGAAACGCCGGTTCGCCCGTGAATTCAGGCACCGTTTTACCGTCCGCTGATTTGCAGCACGTTCCACCGCCAATCCCCAACCGCGGCTCCACCTGGAAGACTTCAAAACATTTTTCAAAATAGTCCGGGCCAAACGACAAATCCCCGTCCAGCTTTACAATGAACTGCCAGGACTCCCCCTCCACGAGCCGGTAACCGTCGTAAAATGCCTCCATCACACCGCTCCCGGCGCGACGGCTGCCCCGGTCGGCCCGGCGAACCGCCTTGATCCATTCGTGGCCGCGGGCCGCCGCCTCAATGATCCGTCCGGTCTCGTCCGAGGATCCGTCATCCACCAGGACCCATAATCGAGGTCGGACCGTTTGCGCGACGACCGAAGCGATAGCCGCCCCGAGAAACTGTGCCTCGTTTCTGACGGGACTGATAATAACATAATCCGCTTTGACCATCGGCTGAGCCCGCTGAAAAGCGGTTGGTAAACAGGAATCCAATACCGGCACATCAACCAACAGCTTATACGCCGCCAGTCTTGAAAAAGTTCTTAACCTGCTCCGCCACCCAATTAATCATTTCATCTGTCATCTCAGGATAAACGGGCAGCGATAGAATGCGGGACTGGTTCGCATGGGCCACGGGAAAATCTGCGGGTTGGTGGCCCAGGTAGGCGTAAGCCGGATAAAACGGCAGCGCCTTGGGATAGTTCAGAACGGTGGCAATACCCGCGTCGGCCAGATAATTTTTTAGGGCGTCCCGCTTCCCGGTCCGGATGACGTAAAGGTGATAAACATGATCGCGGTCACGGCCGGTCTTGGGCGTCACAACGTCACCCACTCCGCGCAACAGTTCGTCATAACGGGAGGCCACTTTCCGCCGGGCCGCGGTCCAATTGGCCAGGTGCGGCAGTTTCACGTTCAGAATCGCCGCCTGCAAACCGTCCATCCGGCTGTTAATGCCCTCCATGATATGATCGCCCTTGCCGCCGTGACGCGCATAAGTCGCCGTCCAATCCGCCAACGAATCATCGTTGGTCACCAGGCACCCGGCGTCGCCATATGCCCCGAGGTTTTTGCCCGGATAAAATGAAAATGTGGCCGCGTGGCCAAACGTGCCGACGAGCCTGCCCTTGAATCGTGCCAGATGTGCCTGGGCACAATCTTCGATGACCCAGAGTTTGTGCTTCGCTGCAATCGCCATGATGGCTTCCATGTCCGCCGATTGACCATAAAGGTGGACCGGGATGATGCCCACGGTGCGGGGGGTGATTTTGGCCTCAATCAACGCGGGATTGATCGTGAAGCAGTCGTCATCGGTGTCACAAAACACAACCCGCCCCCCGGCTTGGGTGATGGTTTCCGAGGTGGCAATCCAGGAATGAGCCGTGGTGATGACCTCGTCCCCGGGCTGTAATTGGAGGCCACGCATGGTGATGTAGATTGCATCCGTCCCATTGGCGCAGGAAACACAATGCCGCACGCCCATGGCTTTGGCCCAGCCTTGTTCGAAGTTCTCAACGTGCGGTCCGCGAATGTAGGCGGACCGGGTTATCACATCAGCAATCGCGGCATCAATTTGCGGCTTGATGCTCTGATATTGAGCGTAAAGGTCAACAAAGGGAACTTTCATCGCGCGTGCCGCGCCCGGTTTCAGGGTTTGAGTGGATGTCATATAAATTAAATTATCAGTCGGGCCGGCCGGGACGGAATGTTTCAATCAATACTTTTCCGCGCCTGCCGGCCAAAATTATTTCGGACGATTCGTCAGACGCCGCAAAAGCCGTGCCGGATTGCCCGCGTATATGCCGGCCTCGGAAATATCCCGGGTCACCACTGACCCGGCCCCAATGACGACTCCATCGCAGATGGTAACGGGCAGGATGGTGGCATTCGTGCCAATGCTGACATGACAGCCAATTGTGGTGGTGCGCCAGACCTCACGGTTGCGCATTCCCGGACCCCCAATGGCGAAGGGGTCATTGATAAACATCGCCCCGTGTGAGACAAAGCAGTCGTCACCAATGGTCACCAGATCACAAATGAATGCGTGCGATTGAATCCGGCAGCGTTTCCCAATCACGGCCCCGCGTTGAATTTCAACAAACGGACCGATGGCACTGTCGTCGCCAATGACGCAGCCGTACAAATTGACCGGTTCGACGATGGTGACATTTTCCCCAAAGGTAACGTCCACCACCCCGACACTTCGAATTTTTGGTTCCCCCATAAATTGCTGGATTTGTCGGTTCAGCCGCGGAACGGCTTGGACCGTTCAAGAATTGAGACCACCTTGCGAGCGTGATCGATCCCGGTCAACGGAACGCGCTGGTGGCGGATGCAATCGACAAAATGTTCGGCTTCCGCCCGGAGTGGCTCGCTGAACTTGATTTGCGGCAGAAGGATGTCGCCGCTGCGATAATCAAATTGCAGGCGGGGCGGATTGTCAAAGTCCATGTTCTGACCCAGAATCGCCTTGCGATCAATGCCCTTGTCATAAATGGCGATTTTGTCGTCGGCCACGTCATCGTACACCACCATCTTCCGCGAACCGACCACGATCATTTTGCGGACTTTCTGCGGATCGAGCCAGCTGACATGAATGTTGGCCATGATTTTGCCGGGATAAACCAGGCTGAGGAAAACGACGTCATCCACCTGCTCCTGCATGTAATCCATGCCCAGCCGCGAAACCGCCAGCGGCTCGGGATTTCCCAGCCAATATTGAATGATGCTGATGTCATGCGGGGCGAAATTCCATAATGCGTCAATGTCCGACCGGATGCGGCCCAGGTTCAGCCGCTGGCTGTAAATGTAGCGGATTTCACCCAGCTCCCCGTTTTCAATCAGCTTTTTTACGTAGCGAACCGCAGCGTTAAAAATAAAGGTATGCCCGGCCATGACGACGAGTTTTCCCGCGCTGGCGTAGCCGGCCAGCTCATCCACTTCCGCCACCTTTGTGGCCAGCGGCTTTTCCACGAATACATGCTTGCCCGCCAGCAGCGCCTGCTTCGCGAGCGTGAAATGGGTCCCGGCTGGAGTGGCGATGATCACTCCCTTCACTTCCGGATCAGCCAGGACCACTTCGCTGGACTCAACAGCCTGGGTGCGGGGGAAATTGGTCTCGACGTAGGCCCGGCGTTCGGGACTCGCGTCCACCACGTATTTCATCCGGCAATGGGGAAGGGTGGAGAAGTTCCGAACCAGATTGGGTCCCCAATAACCGCAACCAAGCTGTGCCAAAACCATCGTATCGTTGTTCATGTGTTTAAAAGTCAATGCCCCCATCAAATTCCACGGGCGCACAAGGTCAGAGCTGTATCTCAGTATCAATTGTTTCTGTAAGATCCATGTCCACAAAGCTTGGTGACGAGCGGTCAGGTGCTTCCCCCCCGCCATTCCACGTCTGGGGTTTATGCACCCGAACTTTGAGCCCCGGCGACCCGCTGTCCGGCTTGACGGAAGCCTGGATCCGAATCTTTCCATCTTCCGCCGGCGCGAATCCAACCACTGCTGAACGGCGCTTCCGGAACCAGGAAACGGTTTGAGCTGCGGTGGCAAACCAGGCTCCCCGGCTTTTTAGTTCCTGCAGCAACTTCAGATAGAAACCACCCCACAATCGCTCCGGGGCGATGCTGCGGTCATGCCAGTTGATCGTCAGGGCGCCTCCAAATTCCGTCGCGCCATCAATCAGCTTCCAAACCATCCTTTCGGCTTCCGGCTCGGAAAGGTTCAGATAACCTGGATAAAACAGCGCCGTGTCCATGATTTGCAGTGGCAACTCCAACAAATGCACTGAACCAGGCGGTCGGTAGACCTGCCCGGTGCCGGCACGATAACCCACCGTCTCGTTGTAACCAATCGTTGAATCGTAGGAAAAACCGGCCTGATCGAGAACGGCCGGCGAATTGCCGTCAAAAAACAACCAGTGCATCCGCACACCGGTTACGGTCGCATCCAATGTCTGTGACACCCGATTACATTCCTCACGCCCTTGAGTGCTGTCCACCCAGGCATCCATCCCATGCAACCCAACCTCGCCACCGGACGATATGACCTTCTGTAATTCCAGCCTGACGTCGGCGACGTCGTAACGGACCGCACGCTGGGAAGCGACCTTGCCCGCGAACGGACGCCCGGGATAATCCTTGCTGGGAACCACAAAGTAGGTGGAACCCAGTCCGGCTTCCATTTCCAGATAGCGATCAAACCCGCGCCAGAAATCTCTTGCCACCCCCAGATAGACAAAAGGCAGTTTCAGCGCCGCCACCCAATTGGCGCACAGGTCCCTTAACGATTTTCTTCCGCAACAAAAGTTGATGATGGTTCCGATTGTGGCCCGATAGAGGAAACCAACCATCGTACGATCACAACAATGATTCCGGAGGACCGGATGATCAATGTCGTGTGTCAGGCAGATGATGAATTTATGCTTTTCGGGAACCGGGGGAATCTCGACAACCGGAAGTCCCGATTTCGTGATCAGATCCCGCAGCAGGGCTATGTGCAATTCCAGCGTGGCACTTCCGGCATTGGCCGCCGGTTGCCCGGTGTTGAGTATCTGATTCGTCTCCTTGAATAAATCATAGCCGATCCTCAGCATGCTTCGGCCGCCCGAAGTCCCGGTGAAGGTGACCGGCTCCCCCGTGTCTTCCTCAACCACCGGGGCAAACTGACTGCCGGGAAAAGTTGCGGCCCCGCCGTAAATCGGAATGCGCCGGCCTTTGTAAATCAGCCTCCTGCCGCCGCTGCGTGCTTTCAGCGAAAGCCCGGCCGCCGCATCCGAACCGATAGCTTCCGCGCTGTAATGCAAAATGATCTTCGCTGCATTCTGCGGAACCTGTTTGCGAGTGCAAATCAGGACGTCGTATTCGGCATCGTTCCGGTGGAACTCCCACGGCGTCTTGAACAATTCAAAAAATTCCCCAACCACATCCTGCTCAGTGGGGTGAACGGCGACTCCTATCATTCGAATATCGGCGAAATTTTGATTGGCGGAAAAGGCACGGACCCGACCCTGACCAAAAACACAAACCCCGGCGCGCATTCAAAAAATACGCGTAAATCCATCCGCTAGCCGTGGACCGCCAGCAATTCGTCCACGAGATTTGTAAACTTTATCTGCTCCTCACTCCACCGGTGATTTCGATAAACGGCCTGCCCCAATTCAACCGTCTTTGCGACTGCTTCAGGGTTTAGACGTACAAATTCAAGCCGGCGCGCCAGGTCATTGGCATCTCCCAGCTGGAAAAAAACCAGTTGTCCGTCGGAAAAGTAGTCCTGAATTCCCGGTACAGCTGGAGCAATGACCGGCTTGCCCCGGGACAGGTATTCAAAAATACGCGTTGGCGTGTTGATTTCCGTAAATATGCTCCGGCGGTTGGGAATAATCCCCACATCGCATTCATCAATGGCCCCGGCGATTTGCTCGAGCGTCCGGGGACCCAGGTACCGGACGGATTTTTCCAGGCTGGAACCTTGCACCGAATTCAAGACCCGGTCAAGAAACGGGGTCCTTTGTCCGTAAATCCTGAGTTCGGCCAGCGGAATGGCTTCCTGGATAAGGCCCAAGGCCCGGACCCCGATATCCAGACCGTGACGTTCGACGAGTGAACCGTGGTACATGATGACGAAGGGTTCCGTCCGGGTGCGTTCGCTCAAGCTGCGCTGCGCGTCCCGGTATTTGAAAATCCCCTCGTCAGGTGAGTTCATCACCACGTGAATTTTTTCCGGCGGACAGCCACGGGATGCAAATAGTTTTTGGCAGGCCTGATTGACGGTCAACACCACATCCGCAAAGTGTATGCTCCAGCGTTCAAACTTTTTCAAAAGGCGGACCGCAAGACTTTCCGGTTTCAGGTTGTAGATTGTCATCATCAACTCCGGCATGGGATCGTGGAGGTCCAGGATGACTTTGGCGCCGAAAATCCTTGGAATCAGGGCCGCAAAGACCAGCACGTCCGGCATGTTATGGACATGGACGAGATCATAGCGACGCCTCAACGAACGAAACGCCAGAATGACAAATGAAATAAAAATGAAGGAGGAGTACTGGAATACATATGAAAACTTGCCGCCACGGCGGCGCTTCAAAGAAATCCGGCGGATGTTGACTCCATTATAAACTTCGTGCCGGGATTCACCCTTATCCTGCACCAGGCACAAAACCTCGACCTTCATGCCAAGCTGTACCAGGACCTCGGCGGCACGGCGCGGACGGGGGTCGCTGGGATAATGCGAGAAAACCACAACGGCCACACGCTTGCCGTGAAGCCGCGACCGACTCGAACCTCCGGAAGTGCGCGGACTTGAAGAGTTCTGGTTTGTTTCCGGAGAAATCATCCCTTATGCCACGCACCCGATATCAGCACGCTGCGGCCCGGGTTGCGCACAATCCCTGTCGGATTGCATTCCACCTGCCCCTCAGACGTTGTCCAAATATTCCTGATGCAAGCGCGGCGGAACGTAGTTCCGGGTCTTGTTCAGCACGGTGCCGACGGTGGCCTTGGATTCCGCCAGCAACTGATTTACCCGCTTGACCACGTCTTGATTCGTCTTCTCCGACTCAATCACCAGCAACACCATGTCCATCAGCCCGCTGAGCCGCGCCGTTACGCTGGTCTGACTGACCGGCGGCAGGTCGAAAATAATGTAGTCATAATCGCTGGCCTTGAATTTGGGCATCAACGTCGAGATTTTTTTGGGCAGGTTGGCAGGCAACATGTCGCCTCCAGCCTGTTCCGTGGTGGCATATAGGTTTGCCTTGACCAACGTGCTCTGGTTTTTGCCGGTCTCCAGGGCTTCGTCCAGACTGCAACTGGGCTTGCCTTTGTAATATTGCTGCGCCGCACCTTGCTCACCACTGATGTTCACCAATAGTACGTTGCCATCGCCGGTCTCGGAAAGTGAAGCGGCCAGGCCCGTGGCGATGCTGCTGACGCCGGCACCGCGGCCACAACTGGTTACTGCCACCAGCTTCGGCTTGTGGGTTAGGTTCCTGGTTTCAAAGTACACGATCAGCCGGTCGCGCAGACCTTCATAAAAACGCTGAAGCGTATCATTGCGATTCCGCACCGCCACGCCCGACGCCGGCTTTCCAGCGGTTTCCTGACCCTCGCCCCCGACGGCTGGCAACCGGTTATCAGTTCGTTCCAGATAATGATGGCCATTCTTGGCCGTGGCCGGAATTGAAATGAACAAAGGTAACCGCAATTTCGTCTCGATGTCGGCCGGGCGTTTTATTGATCGATCCAGGAAAAGCTCGATCAGAAACGCCAACGCCAGCCCGACCACGATACCCCCGACCGCCACCATCGCCACTTTCTTCTTGAACGGTTTTGACCACCCTTTGGTGGGCGGTGACGGAGCCTGAATGATGCTGATATTCGCAGCCTTGTCTTCCCCCAATACCGCGTCTATCCGGGCCTCCTCCAAATAGCTCATGAAATATTTGAGATTGGTTTCTTCCACATCCCGCTTCTGCTCCAGGTCCGAAATGGTCGCCTTGACATTGTCGAAATTCGTCGCCTCGGCCCAAACCTGATTCAATTGCGTACTTAGCACCTGGATCTTCGCTTTGAGTGCCATTACCCGTTGAGCTTCGGCCCTCAAATTAATGGACGCGTCGCCCGGCGGGGTAATGGCGGGATTCAGCGCGGGAAGGCTCAGCGTCAGAAGTCCGGGATAGGTTTCTTCGAGACTGCGTTTGTGTGCCTCGTTTTGATCAATTTGTTCAGCCAGTTGCTTGACCAGGACGTTTTCCATGGTGAATCCCTGCTGCGTCAGATAATTCTGCTCTTTATCCTGCAACGAGCCAAGCAACGCGCAAATTCTCTGATATTGCTCAATCTGCCCGGAAGGAATCGTCGCTGCCGGTCCGGCATTGGTGGCTTCCGGTTTCGTCTCCGGCGGTTTTCCCAGTTCCCCCAGCAGGGCTTGATGTTCGGCCAGCTCATCCTTGGCGGTAAAAATATCCTGGCGAATTTTTGAAATCTGGTCGGCATACCCCTTTTGCGTGTCCACCACAGAAATCACTCCGGCAGCACTTTTAATCCTCCGGAGATCACTGTCGGTCTGGGCAAGTTCGGCTCGCAGGCGTACCGTTTCATTGGTCAGAAACTCATCCGACACCCCCATGCCCTGATGCAATTGGACATGCTTCATAAGGTAGGCATCTATGATTTCACTCAAGACCGGCTGAGTCAGCGCCCGGTCCGGGTTCTCAAAGGTGATTCGAATGACGCTGCTGGCGGGAATCTGTTCCACCGTCAAACCGCTTTTCACCAAGGCGGCGGCTTGATCAGCATTGGTGCCCCCTCCAACCCCGGCCAGAATCCTTTCCGGCGTCATCACCTGAACCACTTGCTCATCCAGATCGAGGCTGTTAATAAGTGTCAATTCCGTGTTAATGATGCTGTCGCTCCCCTCATTCAACGACCGGGTGGTCTGTTGATCGCCAGGCGGATTCAATGATTTTCCCTCCACGACATAACGAATGGAGATCATGGCCTGCGATTGGTATTGCGGCCGCTTGACCACAAAAAGCAACACCGCCGCCCCGATCACTCCGGCAAGAGCGAAGAACAAAATCACCCATTTCTGCCGGAACAAGACAAAATAAATGTCCCCCAGGGACATTCCTCCACCTTGCATGTCTGGCTGCCGATCGTTCATTAAAAATCAGACTATCCGGAGAACCGGATCATTTATCCAGCGAAATCGACCGCATGACCCTGGCCGGGTTGCCCGCAACCACCGCACCGGCGGGAACATCCTTGGTTACCACGCTGCCCGCTCCGATCATCGCATTTTCCCCAATGGTAATACCGCAAAGTACGGTGGCACCGGAGCCAATGGCAGCACCTTTTTTAACCAGCGTACGAATGCATTTCCAATCAGCCTCGGTTTGCAGCCGGCCGTCGCCACTCGTGGCGCGAGGATAAAGATCGTTGGTGAAGGTAACGCTATGACCAATGAAGACCTGATCTTCCAGGGTCACACCCTCACAAATAAAAGTGTGACTGGAGATCTTGCACCGACTTCCAATTTTGACCCCCTTCTGAATCTCCACAAAGGTCCCAATCTTCACGTCGTCCCCAATTTCACAACCATAAAGATTGACGAAGTCGTAAATCCGGACGTTCCGGCCCAATTTCACGTCCGGGGCGATCCGCTGAAACAAATGCTGTGAAGAACTCACCAGGAACTCATCGCCCTTGCGCCCGAAATTTTACCTGCGGCTTACGACCCGGACCGCGAGTGGACTTTTTCACATCCTTCTCGTAGGTCAATAATGACAGGCGAAGCGCTGACGCCCCGGAAACCGGCGCGGCACCGTTGTCCGCATTTTGCTGCGTGGCAAGAGAAATGGGAGCACCGCCCCTTTTTAAGGACTCCGTGGATGCCTCCAAAATGCGGACCAGTTCCAAACCGTCTTTGCCGTCAGTCAACGGCTGCGTGCCATGCCTGATGCAGTCCAGGAAATGTTGACATTCATTTTTCAACGGCTCTTCCTGCTTGATATAGGGGACATAGACATCGCCATAGTGGTAGGCGTAATGGAATTCGGCAAAGGTATCGTAGTGCGGCGGCCGTTCAACGCGCGCATCGAAAATCCGGATTTTTTCCAGCGGCGAAACATCATCATAAACGATCATCCGCTTGCTGCCGACGATGGTCATTTCCCTGATTTTTCGAGGATCAAGCCAGCTGCTGTGTACAATGGCCGATCGCTCCCTGGGAAAACCGAGCCACATGGTGGTTACGTCCTCCACCCCAGGTGTAATATGGGCGCTGCCCTGGCAATTCACGGTGATGGGACGCTCTCCCATGATGTGCAAAATGATGGAAACGTCATGCGGAGCCAGATCCCACGCCACATTAATATCCTTTTGAAAAAGCCCCAGGTTCAATCGGCGGGCGCAGATGTAACGAATCTCTCCAATATCACCACTCTTGACGATCTCCTTGATCTTTCTCACTGCCGGGGAATAGAGAAAGGTGTGCCCCGTCATCAATACCAGCCCCTTTTTTTGCGCGATTTCGATCAATTCCTGGCATTCCTCGGATGAACCCGCCATCGGCTTTTCAATAAAGGTGTGCTTGCCCGACAACAGGCTGGCCTTGGCCATCGAATAATGTGATTTCACCGCCGTGGCAATTACCACGGCATCCAGGCCGACGCCATTCAGCATATGGTTGTAATCCACCTCCCCCTCCACCTCCGGATACAATGATTTCAGATGCGCGAGACGCTGTTCACTGATGTCGCACATAATCTTCAGATTGCAATCGGGGAGCGATCTGAGATTGCGCACCAGATTGGGACCCCAATACCCGCATCCCACAACTCCAACTTTTATTTGCTTTTTCATATTACAACTTAGGCTTGTTTCGTTCGAGATTCAGATGTCCCTGCCGTTCCGCGCGCACAACTTCCGCAAACGCAGGTTTGCGCACGGTATAGGATGGGGCCGGATGATATTTGGCAGGTGCCGCTTCAGAATGAACCGGGCTGACCAACAGCTTTTCCCGGCGCCGCGTTTCGCGCAGTTGAGAGATCAACGCCGGAATGGTCCGCGCCAATATTTTTAAATCGAACCACAGGCTTTTTTCCCGCGCATATTTTATGTCCAATTGAATCATTTCAACGAACGTGGTCCGGTTCTTGCCACTGACCTGCCAAAGCCCGGTCAGACCGGGCGTCGAAGCAAAACGCCCTTTCTGCCAGGGAAGATATTTTTCATACTCATAAGGCAGGCAGGGACGCGGCCCCACCAGACTCATGTCACCCCGCAGCACGTTGATGAGTTGCGGCAGTTCATCCAGCCCGGAGGAACGAAGCAGCAAGCCGAGGGGGATGATCCGCGGATCCCCTTCCGAATCCATTTTCGTCATCGGCGTATTCGAATCCATCAGGCGATGCAAGTGTCCCTGATGCGCCGCCGCGTCTGCGCCCACAAACATGGTCCGGAACTTGAAGCACATGAACCGGCGGCCCAGATAGCCAACGCGTTCCTGCTTGAACAGAACCGGCCCGGCGGAAACCATCCGAATCAGCAGCGCAATCATTGCCATCAAGGGCAACAGCAGCGGGACGACCAGCAAAATGACACCAACGTCCAGAATTCGTTTCCAGCGCGGGGTTGAACCGATCAAGGAAGCCTCCTCGGACAGGTGATTCTCGTTGGGAAAATTCATGACGGGAAAGGAAGGCGCCGGTTACTAAATTGAAAAAAACGGCGAACGCAGGGTTCCAAAGTTGAACAGCCTGAATCCACTCTCAAAAACCCTGAATAAGTAGTAGTTAACATTTCTAATTTTTTGACTGCGTAAAAACAAAGCTCCGCACTTGTTGGCGGCAAGCAATTTTCGCCAAACCTGTTTTCCCTGCTCCGAACGACTTGACCGGAGTGCCCCTTAGTATTTGCTCCAACTTCAACCTGAAATCGCGAAATCGCCAAAACGGGGTGCCGCCAAAGTTGGCACCAACTCCGCCACGGCATTCCGCTCCAAAACAACCGAACCCTCATCTATCTCAGCCGGCGTCGGCCGGCCCAAAACGTCAAGCAACACCTGGACCCGCTTTCTGGCCGGCATGACCCGCAGGACAAAAGCACGCATTCCAGCAAAGGCGCCATCCGCCAGCAGCACTTCATCTCCCGGCGAAACCCGATCTTCGACCGTCATCGTTTCCTCGCCGGCAAAACATTCCTTCAATTCCTCAATGACCGAATCCGGTATCGTCGGAATCCGATGGGCAAAATGCACAACTGAGCCGATGCCATTGGTGCGTTGTATTTCACTCAGGCTTTGCTCCATGGCACAGCGGATAAAAATATAACAGGAAAACAGGGGCTCACTAACCCGGACCACCCCCCGGCGGGTCGCCCGCTCAATGTTCAATCGGGGATGGAACACTTCCAACCGGAGATGCTTGCGCAAATTTGCGGCCGCAATGTGCTCGTGCTTGGGCTTGGTCCGGGCACAGTACCAAGCCAGGGGTTCAACTTGAATTGTGGAATTGAGCAGCATTAAATTAAATTCGTCTCCGGATGTTCGTTTCACCCGGCTTTGACGGAAAAGCTCAACCCGACCATGCCGAACCCTTTTGTAAAACCTTCCAACCGCGCCCCGCTGTCGGTTAAATCAAATTGCAGTCCTGTCTTCGCGTTCCAGCCAATGCTGCCGCTCCGAACCCGACCAAAGTTGTACAACCCCTCCATCTGTTTGCGTATTTGTTAAAATACTACGTCGTGGAACAGTAAACCACATCCCCCCGAATTTATCTACAGCGCCCAACACTATTATCCTGTAGTAATAATAGTAATTATATTGTAATGATTTTTACTACGCAACGATTTTCTAGCGCTTTTTGTCATTTCCCGCAATAAGGATTATGAACCGGAACTGATTGTGCTACAGGCTGTTATCCTTCGGGAGCATCTGGAAACGGATGGCGTATTGAAGCAGTTCCGAGGTGCTTTTCAGATTCAACTTGTCCTTGATCCTTGCCCGATAGGTCTCCACGGTGCTCGCGTCAATATGCAGCATTGCCGCTATCTGCCGGGTGTTCTGACCGGCCCCCATCAATTCAAAAACCTGCAATTCCCGATCCGTCAGCAGATCCACGGAAAAATTTGATGAAGCACGCGGGCGTGAGGCGATTTGCGAGGCAACCCAATTGGCAGCCTTTTCACTCCAGTAAATCTCTCCATTTAAGACCCTGCGAATGGCCTGCAAAATCCTTGCGGGGGTTTCTTCCTTGTTAATGTATCCGCAGGCACCCGCCCGGATTACGCGCTCCGCGTGCAATGTTTCCTCGTGCATCGAAAACACCAGGCACAGGACGCCGGGGTGGCTGTCATTCAGGTTCTTGATCAGTTCCAGGCCATGGGAATCTTTTAACGTCAGGTCAAGGATCACCAGGTGGGGTTTGGTCTCGGCCACCAGCTCCAGGGCCCGGCTGCCGTTGTCCGCCTCGCCGCATACATTCAAACCGGGCTCCTGCTGAATGATGCGCTTGAGCGACTCCCGCACGAGGGGATGATCGTCAACCAGCAGGATGCGAATGTTTTTTCTCTGCCGCGGCAGGCCGGAATCTTTCATGTTCCACTATTGATAAAATCCTTCAAAAATATGACGCGCATGACTTCCGTTTGACCGCCCGGATCTCCCATCGGGCCGGTTGATTTCAGCCACGAACTTCACCGGCTCATGCGTATAAAATCCGCCTCAAAGGCACAAGGTATAATTTACTTCCGCCCCAAAACAAAGGGCCGGGCTCAGGAGCGGCAACTTCGGCGGCAGCAGTGTCTCAAATCGGAGATTAACTGTCTTAAACGGAAAACCAGAGTTCTCTTTTGGGGCATTCTCGCGAGTTTTACCCCCATCCGATAGGGATTTGGCAGCACAAAAAGCGTTGGCAGTGATTTTGCTAAAAGGGCGGCAGACGTTTTTTTGAGAGAAAGTCGTAAGATGGAATTTGGGAAAGAAAGTCGTAAAAGTTGTACTTCTACAGGACGAGGTGGAGGGTGGAAAGGAATTTTACTCGCTTTAACCCTTTGCTTCAACCATGTGCATGGCGCTCAAAACCTGGATCTCACCTGGAACCCATCAAAGAGTCTGGCGGTGGCCGGATATTTTCTATACTGCGGCCCGGAACCGGGGGTTTACACCAACAAGATCGACATTGGAAACAATACGACGGCGGCGGTCTCTGGCCTGCAGGAAGGACAAACTTATCACTTCGCCGTCTCGGCCTACAATTCAGTGGGTGTTGAGAGCGCCCTTTCCAGTGATGTTTCCTATATTACTCCGGGCTTGCTCAAATTGCTTGGAAAACTGGATATCAATACCGTGGGCATGCAGTTTCCAGTCGCTCCGGGCCATTGGTATGAAGTTCAGGCCGCCAAGGACATGCAGTCGTGGACGACCATTGGCCAGACCGACTTGGCGACTTCAAACGCCTGGACCCAATTTAAGGATCCCCAGGCAGGACAATTCTCAGCCCGATTTTACCGGTTGGTCCTTCACTGAGAACCGTGTCAGTTTCCCGCCGAATTCCAGCAATCGTCGCACGTCGGCGCCTGACTTCGCCTCGGCATAAATTCGCAGAATGGGTTCCGTGCCCGAACCCCGCAGCATGAGCCACGAGGAATCTTCTGCCACAAACTTGACGCCATCAAATGTCTTCATGCCGGCCAGGGGCGAGCGCAACAGCTTTTCCGGTGGATTGGCCTTAAGCGATTCCATCAGTGGCGTTCGCTGCTCGAATGGATAATGCGTGTCAATCCTTCCGTAATGATGCGGGCCGAACTGCCTTTCCAACGTTGCCAGCAGTTTATCAACGGACACCCGCTCGGTCGCGAGCAGTTCCAGCAGGAATAATCCGGCGGCCACGCCATCGCGCTCCGGAATGTGCCCCGGGAAGCCAATCCCGCCGCTCTCTTCCGCCCCAAGCAATACGTCACCCTGGAGCATCTCCGCGCAAATATATTTGAAGCCGACGCCGGTCTCGACCAGTGGCAACCCATGGGCCGCGCACATCTTGTCCACCATCGAAGTGGTCGTAAGCGCTTTCACCACCCGCCCCCTGCCCTTTCGGTTTACCACGAAATGATGCAGCAGCAGACAAATTATTTGATGCGTCGTGAGCGCCCTGCCCCGGCCGTTCATGCCGCCAACGCGGTCAGCATCACCGTCGGTCACGAGGCAAATATCATGCGGGTGCCGGGAAAGATATTTTTGGCTGCGCGCATAATTCCTGTCAATCGGTTCGGGATTAATGCCGCCGAACAACACGTCGTGATCCGCGTTGAGGGTGGTCACCCGGCAGGTCGTGCCCGCGAGCAACTGTTCAAAGCAGCCGGCGCCGACGCCAAACAACGCGTCGTGAGCGAAACGCAGTTTTGATTTCGCGATCAATTTGAAGTCCACCAGCTCTTTCAATGCAGCGAAGTGCGCCGGGCGGACGTCGCGGATCGAAATTTGTCCGGCGCGGACCGCCGCGTCGAAGTTCACGGAGCGAACCGGGTTGCGATCCAGAAAGCCTTCAATGGCCCGGCACGTTTCCGGATTGCTGGAACCACCGTAGGACGATTTGAGCTTGAAGCCGTTGAAGATGGGCGGGTTGTGGCTGGCCGTAATCATCACACCGCCGACGGCGCGCTGCGCCTTGACGGCGAAGGAAACCGACGGCGTCGGCGTCGGCTCCGGCGTCAGCACGACTTGAAAATCATTGCCGGCAAAAATCTCAGCCGCGGTCCGGGCAAAGCGGTCGGAGAAAAACCGGCGGTCGAAGCCAACGATGATTTTTGGTTCCGTACCGGGGACGGCATGGGCCCGCCAATAATCCGCCGTCGCCTGCGCAACTCGCGCAACCTTCGCAAAGGTGAAATCTTCCGCGATGACCGCGCGCCAGCCGTCCGTGCCGAATTTAATGTCCATACCCGCCGGTTATAATTTTAAATCCGCCAGCGCCGGATCATGGGCATTGACGACCTGACGCATCCGTTTGACTGCGGCACGCAGGTTGCGCGCGCGAAACAACGTTGTCCCGCTGACAAACGTGTCCGCGCCGGCGCGCGCGCATTCGGCGGCCGTTTGAAAGTTGATGCCGCCGTCCACACTGATGCGGTAGGACAATTTTCGCTCGTGCCGCCAGGCGTCAGCCTGCTGGATTTTGGGCAGCGTTTCGTGAATGAATTCCTGTCCGCCAAAACCCGGATTGACGGTCATCACCAGCAGCAAATCAATCTGGTCGAGATACGGCTGCACTTCGGCGATGGCGGTGGGGGGATTGATGGCGAGGCCGACCTTTTTATTGAGGGATTTGATTTTCCAGATGAGCGGCGCGACCTGTTCACCGAGTTCGACATGAATGATGATTTCATCCGCGCCGGCGCCGGCAAAAGGTTCCAGCAATATTTCCGGACGCGTACACATCAGGTGAACGTCAAAAAAAAGTTTTGTCAGCGGCCGGATCGCGCGGACGACCCCGGGTCCGAAGGAAATGTTCGGCACAAAATGGCCGTCCATGATGTCGAGATGCAGCCAGTCGGCGCCGGAGCGGCCGGCACGTTCGGCCTCCCGGCCAAGATGGGCCGGGTCGGCCGCCAACAGCGAGGGCGCAATGATCATGCGCGAAGTTTAAGCAGACCGCGCCCTGGAAGCAAAGTTGGAAGATGCCCGGGATTCATTTGTGTTTGGCGTCGAGGCAGCGACGCACGGTCGCGGCCAGGGCTTGCAACTGGTAGGGCTTTTGCAAAAAGTTCACTTCCCGTTCCAGTTTAAAATCCTTGCCGACAATGTCGGCACTGTAACCGCTGGTGAAAATGACCTTGAGCCCCGGTTGTTCGGCCCATAATTTTTCGGCCAGTTCACGGCCGTTCATGTGGTGGGGCATGACCAGATCGGTGAGCAGGAGGGCTATTTCAGCCTTGTGTTCCCGCCAGACCTCCAAAGCCTCGATGGCGTTACCCGCCGGTAAAACCTGGTAGCCATATCTGCTCAGCACGCGCGAGACCAGTTCGCAAACGGGCGCTTCATCCTCAACGAGCAAAATGGTTTCGTTCCCGCCGCGCACGGTGATCCGGGTGGTGGGCTTTTCCACCTCCGCCGGCCCGGTTCCGGTATAAGGAAGAAAAATCCGAAAGGTCGCGCCTTTCCCAACCTGGCTTTCGACCTCAATCCAGCCGTGGTGCTGGTTCACAATGCCGTAGGCTGTCGCCAATCCCAAACCCGTGCCTTTGCCGATTTCCTTGGTGGTAAAAAATGGCTCAAAAATCCGGCGCAGATTTTCCGGACTGATGCCCGTACCGGTGTCGGCGACGCTCACACAAACAAAACGACCCGTGCGGGCTTCCGACGGCACCCGGTGGTTGTCGTCCCGCAGGTCTGCCAGGGCAATGCGGATGGCGAGCTGGCCCCCCTTGGGCATGGCGTCACGCGCATTGACGGCCAGGTTCAATAACACCTGCTCCAACATGCCGGCGTCGGCTTCCACCATGGGCGGCGACTGGCAATAATTCAATTGCAACGCCACGTCTTCGCCCAATAGCCGGCCGAGCATGTTGGTCATGTTGCCCACGACCTTGTTCACATCCAGCTGTTTTGGCTGAATGAGCTGGCGGCGGCTGAAGGTAAGCAACTGGCGCGTCAAGCCGGCCGCGCGCTCAGCCGCCTGGACAATTTGCTCCGCCGATCTGCCCGCCGATTCACCCAGGTGGCCACCCATGAGCAACGAAGCATGTCCCTGAATAACAGTAAGAATGTTGTTGAAATCGTGCGCAACGCCGCCGGCAAGCTGGCCGATGGCCTCCATCTTTTGTGATTGCCGCAATTGTTCCTCCAGTTGCCGCTGGGCGGTGACATCCCGGAACAGACTCAACATGAGCAGCGGCCGCTCGTGCAGCTGGATGAAAGAATCAATAATCTCCAGCGTCAAAGCCTTTCCATTGTGCAGGACGTACTGGCGTTCAGCCTTGCGCTGGACGCTGCGAGCCAGAAAAGACTCCCGGTGCTGTTCAAGCAGTTTGTCCCGATCCCCGGACTCGGCGTAAATCACCGTAAAAGGGCGGCCTTCCAGGGCCTGCGCTTCCATTCCGACCAGACGGCAAAACGCATCATTGACAGCGATGATGATGCCTTCCTCGTTGACCAATCGCAAACCGGTCACTGAATTTTGCCAGACGGAACGGAAGAGGGTTTCCGAACTTTGCAAGGCCGCCTCGGCTTCGCGACGCTCGGTGATGTCGCGCACGTGCAGCAGCAGGGCCGGTTGCCCCCCGTATTCCACGCGGCTGGCGCGAACTTCCACCGGCGTCACCTGGCCTTCAGCCGTCAGGCTTTCACTCTCGACCCGCGACCACTCGCCGGTCGCCATTTTTTCAAAATCCCGGCGGGACTGCTCCCGGCGGGTTTCTGGAACGAGATCGGTAAAAATATTCCTGCCCACCAATTCTTCGCGCACCCAGCCGTGCAGCAGGGAGCTGGCGAGATTTACATCCAGCACGATACCCGTCAGGTCCGCAACAAAAATGGCGTCGGGTGAATTTTCAAAGAGATCGCGAAAACGTTGCTGGCTTTCGTGCAACGCCTCCTCCGCGTGAACCCGTTCCAGCGCGCCGCTGCATTGATCCGCCAAGGTCTGGAGCGTTTCCAAATCCTGCCGGTTGTAGGCCCCGGACAGATGACTTTGGATGAACAGCACACCAACGATCCGGCTCCCTTTGCGCACGGGCACGAGCATGGTGTCGGCGGCATGGCCTTTGGGACCGGGCGTGTGCATCAGTTCCGCGCCCTTGCTGATGACGCGCCGGATGATGGTATTGGCGCTCTTGGATTTGGCTGATTCGGGAATCTTCACCCGCCGCTCATCCACCGTGGTGATGTTGAGCAATGAGAATACCTCGTCCTTCTCCGCCGAATATAAATCCAGCGCAAAGTCATCCCACGCAAACAACGCATCGGACGCTTCGCAAATGATCGTCGCGGCCTCGGAAGCCGTGGTGGCGGAACTGAGCCGATGGCTGAGCTTGGAAAACACCTGGTTGCGATGCTCGTTGCGGCGGCGCTCGGTCACGTCCGTGACCATGGCCAACGCCGCGAAACGGCTGCGAAAGACCATCGGACCCCAGACCACCTCCACGTCAATCAGGGCGCCGTCCTTCCGCCGGTGCTTCCAGATGCGGCCGCTTTCTGCATCGCTCAAGGCCACACCCCCGGGCGGCCCGTCTTTTTCAGCCAGGCGCAGGTCGGACATTTTCATCGCCAGAAATTCTTCCCGCGAATAGCCGTAGTGCTGGATGGTGCTCTCGTTGACCTCCAGAAAGTCCAAGGTTTCCAGATCGAAAACCCACATGGGATTGGGATTGTCCTGAAACAGCAGACGGTATTGTTTTTCGCTCCGGCGCAATTCCTCCTCCGCGCGCCACCGGTCGGTCACATCCCGCCAATTCGTGACCAGGCCACCGATGTCCGGGTCATCCAGCCGGTTCTGGCCGACCAGTTCCAGACGTTTCCACGTCCCATCCTTTTGCTGATATCGAAATTGAATTTTTATCGTGCGGCCCGGATGCCCGATGGACTCCTGCAGCGCCTCACGCACCGCCGGCAAATCCTCCGGATGCACCCGCGCCAGCGAACTGGTGCCCTGCCAATCCTCGGGCGCCAAGCCCAGCACCCGCTCCATCGAAGGACTGGCGTAAAGGAACTGTCCTTCCCGGCCGAGAATGCAAAGGATATCGAGGGTGTTTTCCGTGAGGGTGCGAAAATACTTTTCGCGGCGGACCAGTTCCGTCTCCGCCTGCCGCCGTTTGGCGCGCTCGCCGGCCTCCTGGACCGCGCGGCGGACCGCCGAGGCCAGCCGTTCCGGGTTCTGCTTGAGCACGTAATCGGTCGCGCCCGCCTTGAGACTCTCAATCGCGGCATGTTCGCCAATGGTGCCGGATATGAGAATGAACGGCAGATCGGGAAATTTTTTGCGAACCAAAGCCAGCGCCTCCAGGCCGGTGAAATCGGGCAGCCGGAAATCCGACAAAATAATATCGAACGGTTCATGGTCCAATGCCGCCGTAAATGGCCCGCGTTCAGCCACGCGTTTCAGTTCCGCATTCAAATCATCCTGGTCGAGAAGCGTCCGGACCAGTTCGGCAAAATCCGGATCATCTTCCAGATGAAGAATGTGCAATGGACTGTTCATTTTTACTTTACCGGGCGGTTGCAATCTGAAAATTGAGCTAACATTGTGGTCTTTCCTAACAATAAACGTGCCAAAGTAAAGCCCGGAGGAAATGGTTTTCCGTTGACACCACGACGCGATTGATTAGAGTTTCCCGCTTTCAAGCGAAACAAAACTCATTTTTATGCCGAATACGAAGTCAGCCGAGCGACGCATGCGCGCGAACGAACGCAAACATCAGCACAACCGCAGTGTCAAATCGCACCTGCGGCGGCTGGAGAGGGATTATCGGGCGCTGCTGACCGCCGGCAAAAAAGAGGATGCCGCCAAGGTTCTGCCCGGTCTCCACTCGGCGTTCGACAAGGCCGCCAAGGTCGGCGCGGTGCCCCGCCCCACTGTCAACCGGAAGAAATCCCGCCTGGCCGCGGCGCTGAACTGAACAGCCGGGATCGCAGCCATCCCATTTTGGCCAGCCGGAATTTGCCTCCCACGACCAGACACTGGAAACCGTATTTGAGGCTGCGGCGAAAGTTGATCGAAGACGCCTCGGCAAAATACTTGGTCGGACAGCTCACCTCGGCAATCGTGAACCCGTGCCAGAGAATCTGCGCCAGCATCTGGTTGTCAAAAGCGAAATCATCGGAATTTTTTGCCAGGTCGAGCGTCTCCAAAATCTCGCGCGAAAACGCGCGGTAACCCGTGTGATATTCCGAGAGTTTCGCCCCCAGCAAAATATTTTCCGCGAAGGTCAGAAAACGGTTTGAGACGTATTTCCACCACGGCATCCCACCTTTGAGCGCATAACCGCCCAAAATGCGGCTGCCCAGCACGCAGGGGTGCAATCCGTTCGCAATGATCGAGGTCATGGCCGGAAGCAGCTTGGGCGTATACTGGTAATCCGGATGGAGCATCACCACAATGTCCGCCCCCGCCTCCAGGGCGAGACGGTAACACGTCTTTTGATTGCCGCCGTAGCCCAGGTTGACTTTGTGTTCGTGCACCCGCACCCCCTCAAGCAATCGCGCCACCGCCACCGTTTCGTCGCGGCTATGGTCGTCCACGAGAATGATTTCATCCACAATGCCCTGCTCGCGCACTTCCTGGTAGGTTTGAGGCAACGTCCGCGCCGCGTTGTAGGCCGGCATCACCACGATGATTTTCTTTCCGCGATACATTGAGAAAAATTGTCAGTTCATGCTGCATGAACTTGTAGCTGCCCAAAAGTGAAAAATTAACGGGATTGAACGGTTGGACAGCCTTCCGATCGTTCGCCACGCGCTTTTTTATGGACAAAAGCGGGGTTATCCATCCAACTTTGCGACGCTGGGTCACCCGCCCGCCAAATTATTTTGAAATTCTTATACAAATTGGGCCGGGTTGGTGTCTATGGGGTAAAACCGTGAGCGGTAAACTGGAATTCAACTGGTGCCGGCAACTTTATGAAAGGAAAGCTGCGGAATTGCTTATTTACGGCCGGGCGCTGGGCTTGAGCCACAGCGAGGCGGAGGACGTGTTGCAGGAAACCTTCCTCGCCCTCATGCAAACGCCACAGATTCCGCTCCGACCGGAACATTACTGCGTGCGCAGCTTCCGGAATCGCGCCTTGAATTATCGGCGCTCGTTGTGGCGTCGCCTGACCCGCGAGCTGGAATCGCAACGCTGGTTCGAAAAATCGCCCGGGGAAGGGCCGGCGGAACGCGCCGCGATGGACTGTCTGGCCAGGCTGCCGCTGGAACAACGTGAAGTGATCGTCCTGAAAATCTGGCACCGATGCACATACGAAGGAATCGGCGAATTGCTGGAGATCTCACCCAATACCGCGTCGGGCCGGTATCGTTACGGTTTGCAAAAAATCAAACTCCAACTGGAAGGAGCCGCTTATGAAAGAGATGAACACGCTGGAGACACAGTTGCGTTCCTGGCAGCCGCGCCGCCCGTCGGCGGCGCTTGAACGGCATCTTTTTGCCGCGCCGGCCAGCCTGATGCCAAAAATGGCGTGGCTGGTGGGCTGGCTGGTGCCGGCGACCGCTTGTGCCCTGCTCACGTTTTCGATTTTCAATTCGGGAAACGCCATTTCCGGCCAGTCGTTCCGCCGGGGACCGATGGTTACCACCATGTCCGGCCACCAGGGTTGCCTGGAATTGGCTCCGGACAGCCTTCAAAAGGGTCAAAATGATTTGTTCACCATCACTTTTGATTGGACAAACCGCAGCGGTTTCACTTCTAGTATTCCCTCTTTTCCGCGTAGCCGGTTTAATTGATTGCGATTTATTAATAAATGAGCGCTGACAAACGTAAGAATCAAAACCCGAAACCACCGCCGCCCAAGGCTTCGCCCCGTCCCATTGCCGCGCCGCCGCCACCGGTACCGCCGCTGTTTCGTCCGGTGGACTGGCTGACATTGGGAATCACCGCCGCGGTGGTTTTCACGGTATTTTTCCTGACCCTGGCCCCGAACGTGACGCTGGAGGATTCCGGCGAGATGGCCACCGCATCATTATACGCCGGTATTCCGCATGCGCCCGGTTATCCCTTTTGGACCCTCTACACCTGGCTATGGACCCTCCTTCCCTTTGGCAGCGTGGCCTGGCGGGTTGAACTGGGGAACGCCTTTGCCGGCGCCATCGCGGCCGGGCTGATGGCCTTGGTGGTGTCGCGCAGCAGCAGCATGATCATCGAAAGCATCGACGCGCTCAAAGGCATCAGCCGCCGCCGCGAAAATCTGATTTGCCTCGTCTCCGGCCTGGTCGCCGGCGGATTGAGCGACTTCAACGGCTACATGTGGAGCCAGGCGGTGATCGTGGACAAACACACGCTGAGCATCGCCTCACTCCTGGGGGTGGTGGTTTTCCTGTTGCGCTGGGTCTACGCGCCCCGTCAACACCGGTATCTCTATGCCGCCTTCTGCGTCTATGGCATATGTTTTACCAACCATCAATCACTCCTCCCCATCATCATGGGCATGCAGGTGCTGATGTGGCTGGTGGAACCGAAGCTGGGACGTGAATTCTTTTTCGGCAACACGATGATTTTCCTGGTCGTCGAATTTTTCATCAAACCCGGCGTGCTCGTCCACAATTCAACCGTCCTGGTGGTTTATAACGTGATTGGCATCACCTCGGCCGTGCTCTGGATCTGGCTGGTCATCAAAACCAAAAAGACCGCGATTGAATTTGCCCGGGACGCTGCGATGCTGGTTCTGTTGGGCTGCCTGGGGGCGTTGTTCCTCGGCATCACGAATTATCTGCCCGCCATCAACAACGGCTCGAAGCTCTTTTTAGTCCTGATGGCCACCATCGCGGCCGCCGGGACCTTTACCCACCTGGTCCGGAAAACCATGCACCTGTCCAAGGAATGGTTCATGGTCCTGGTATGCGGCCTGGCCTGGTTGCTGGGCGCGGCCTTTTATTTCTACGAGCCCATCGCCTGCATGACCGACCCGCCGATGGAGTGGGCCTATCCCCGGACGGTCGAAGGTTTCATCCACGCCATCACCCGCGGCCAATACTCGCCCATTAATCCCACCGCCGGCACCGGAGACACTTTCTTTGAGAAGGTCGGCAGCTTTTTTGCCACCTACGGCTTGCAGCTATGGCGTTATCTCGAAGGCATAGCCGATCAATTCAACCTCTTCTTCCTGCTGATGGCTTTCGTAGTTTTCCTGGTCTATCGAAAGCTGAAACGGCGTGAACGGACGTGGTTGATTGGAATGTCTGGCCTCTACCTCTGCATCGGTCCGTTTCTGGTGCTGCTCCTCAATTTTGCCCCCGACCGCCAATCCATTTCCATCGCGGCGCCGCTTTTCGCGGTCAGCCACGTTTTTATATCCATGTTCGTCGCCTATGGCCTGACGATCATCGCCGCCTACATGGCGGCCCAATATGAAGCCACCCGCAAATGGTTGCTGGTGGGCGGCCTTTGCGACCTGGACTTTGCGTTGTTCACGGTGGCTTACAATTGTCAAACCCTGATCGGAAATCTGGGCGTTGAAATTGCCGTTCGCTATGGGTTTCTGAAAATGGTGTGCTGGATTCTTGCGTTTTTTACAATTTTGGTCCTCCGAAAAAACGAATTGCAGAACGACCGGTTGCTATCCTTCGGCCTGCCGGGTTTGTTTGTGCTGTGTTCGTTCGGGTTGACCCTTGCCACCATTCTGCAGGATCAGCTCGGGTTGAGCGGCCTTTCCAACTTCTTCCATAACCTTGTCCAGGCTTTCAATCCGGACCAGTACAGTCTTCCGATTTATGCGGCATTGGTTTTACTGGCCATGGCCCTGCTTTTCCTGGCTTCGGTCTGGGTGCTGCGTCAAAAAGCCCCGCTGGCCGTCGCCCTCATCGCCTTCGCCACGATTCCCGGTTATTCGGCATTAATGCACTGGTCCCACAGTGAACAACGCGACCACTGGTTCGGCTACTGGTTTGGACATGACATGTTCACCCCGCCATTCAACGTCTACCCGGAGATGGCCCGGGATGCGATTTTATTCGGCGGCACCGATCCCGGACGCTTTGTACCGACTTACATGATCTTCTGCGAGAGCTTCACGCCGCCAGATTGCAAGCCCATGGACCCCCATTTTGACCGCCGCGACGTTTACATCATCACTCAAAATGCGCTCGCCGACGGAACCTACCTGCAATACATCCGCTCCCAATACTTTCGGAGCGCGGAAGTCGACCCGCCGTTTTTTCAGGAATTGCTGCGCGGCCCCGCGGAAAGCCGGGAGGATTACACCACCAATTTCCTGGCCGTGATGGCCGACCAGCTCCTGGACAAACCGCTGACCGCCCGCGGTGCCAGAATCGAAGCGCGCTGGCGCAAGGAAGGTGTCTATCCACCCAAGGAAATCTATACGCCGTCGCCGGATGACTTGCAGGATTGCTTTTCGGAATATACCCAGGACGTGAGCCGACGGGCCCAACTCGGCGAACTCCAGCCCGGCGAAGTCGTAAACCCGGTTACCAATGCGGACGGTCGGGTGAGCATCCAGGTGGCCGGCGAGGTGGCCGTGATGAAAATCAACGGTCTGTTGTGCAAAGTCATCTTTGATCACAATCCCAGCAATGAGTTTTACGTGGAGGAAAGTTTTCCGCTGGATTGGATGTACCCTCACGAAACGCCGTCCGGCGTCATCATGAAAATCAACCGGCAGGCGTTGTCGTCGTTGCCCGCCGACGTCTTCAAACAGGATCACGAGTTTTGGAGCAAATACTCCGGACGGCTCATCGGAAACTGGATTACCTATGATACCAGCATCAAGCAAATCGCCGATTTCGCCGAAAAGGTCTACCTGCACCGCGATACCAGCGGTTTCAAAGGCAGCCAGCAATTCGTCCGCGATGACCACGCGCAACAGGCATTCTCCAAACTGCGCAGTTCCATTGCCGGCGTGTATGCGTGGCGCCTGGGCGCGATGCCCCAGTCGCCCACGCCGCCCGAGTATCTGCCCAAAACCGACACGGAGCGGCAGGAATTGATCCGCGAAACGGATTTTGCCTTCAAACAAGCGTTCGCCTTTTGTCCTTACAGCCCCGAAGCGGTTTTCCGCTACGTCAACTTTTTGGCCATGTTCAGCCGCCTCGACGATGCCATCCTGGTGGCCCAAACCTGCTCCGATTTCGACCCCTACAACAGCCAGGTGGTCGGTCTCGTCAAGCAATTGAAAGAAATGAAAAAGAAGTCCACCGGCATGGCTCAATTCGAAACGGATTTGCAGCGCATGGAAACCGAAGCCCGCACGAATCCGACCAACTTCCAGAATATCTTTAACCTCGCCAGCGCCTATTTTCAAATGCGTCAAACCGATCGCGTCATCGGACTGTTCGACCAGGCATTGGCCAGTCCGTATATCTCCCCGACTGAAGTTGGCGTCATCGCCCAGTTTTTCGCGCAAACCGGCAATCTCCCCAAACTCGAAACCACCCTGGAAAAGCTGGTTGCCATCGTCCCCAACGAGCCGGAGCCATGGTATGATCTCGCTGCCACCAAAATTGCACTTGGCAAAACCAGTGAATCTCTCCAGGACCTGCACACTTCGCTCGACCTCAGCGCCAAACGCCTCACACAAAATCCCAAAGCCAGCAATCTGCTGGTCGAGGTGCGTAAGGACCGCCGTTTTGATGCCCTCCGCAGCCTGCCAGAATTCCAAAAAATCGTCCCTCCCAGTTGACCCGCGTTCGAACCTCACCGGCCGTGCGTGGATCCCGGCCAGCGCCTGACCGGCAACCCTGCCGGCACATCCCAGTTGCCGGTTGCCGGTCAATGGGGTAGCTTGATGGCTTCGAAAGCATTTTTGCATCAACAACGACAGCATGAAGAAGGCAGATTCACACGCCCACAAGGCGGAACCCATTCCCGCCGCCAGTGAAAAGGATGCGGCTCCGGTCGCGGCCGGACTCACGCCGGAACAATTGGGCGAACTAAAGGCGCGGGCGGCCAAGGCCGACGAGCATTGGGACCGCCTGTTGCGCACCGCCGCCGATTTTGAAAATTTCAAGAAGCGCGCCGCACGGGAGCGCCACGAAGCCGCACAATCGGCCACCGCCGGGTTGATTCTCAAGTTGTTGCCCGTGCTGGACCATTTTGAAATGGCGCAAGCCGCCGCCCAGGCGCCGCAAGGCGGAATGGCGGCATTGCAGGACGGCATTGCCATGATCCAGCAACAATTGAAAGGCATCCTCACCGAAACCGGACTCGAAGAGGTGGACGCCGATGGCCGCACTTTTGACCCGACACTGCACGAGGCGGTTTCACAATTGGAAACCGCCGACGCCCCCGAAGGCCAGGTGATTCAACAAATCCGCAAGGGCTATAAAATGCATGACCGGTTGTTGCGTGCGGCCACCGTGGTGGTCGCCAAAAAACCCGCCACCCCCCCCGCCGCCTGAGCCATGGCCAAGCGCGATTATTACGAAATCCTGGGCGTTGACCGCAACGCGGGCGAAGAGGAAATCAAGAAGGCCTATCGCAAACTGGCCGTCAAACTTCACCCGGATAAAAATCCGGGCGACAAATCCGCCGAGGAAAAATTCAAGGAAATCGGCGAGGCCTATGAAGCCCTCAGCGACCCGCAAAAGCGCGCCGCCTACGATCAATATGGCCACGCGGCATTTGATCCCCGCGCCCGCGCGGGCCGGGGTGGTGGTTTCGCTGGCGGTGGCTTTCATGATCCGTTCGACATTTTTCGCGAAGTCTTCAGCGGCAACAGCATCTTCGAGGAGTTTTTCGGCGGCCGGCACGACCCCTCGCAGCCGCAACGCGGCGATGACCTGCGTTACGACCTGGAAATCACGCTCGAAGAGGCGGCGCTCGGTTGTGAAAAGATCATCTCCATCACGAAATCCGTTTCCTGCGAAACGTGCGATGGATCGGGCATGGAACCCGGTTCCAAGGCACACGGCTGTTCCACCTGTGACGGACACGGTGTGGTCCTGACCACCCGCGGTTTCATCAGTTTGAGGCAGACCTGCCCGCTCTGCAAAGGCTCCGGGCGGATTTTGGACAAACCCTGCAAAACCTGCCACGGTGACGGACGGCGCGAACACAATTCGGAAATCAAACTGCGCATCCCGCCGGGCGTGGACACCGGATCGCGCCTGCGCTCCACCGGCAATGGGGAAGCCGGCTTTCGCAGCGGACCGGCGGGAGATTTGTATGTCATCCTGCACGTCAAACCGCATGAATTTTTCCAGCGTGACGGCGATGATTTGCTCTGCGAAGCGCCGGTGACATTCGTTCAGGCCGCGCTGGGAGCGGAAATTGAAGTTCCCGCGCTGGATGGCAGGGTCATGATTAAAATTCCCGCCGGCACGCAACCCGGCGCGGCGTTTCGGGTCAAAGGCAAGGGCGTAAAGAATTTGCAGGGCTATGGCCATGGTGATTTGCACGTGCGCATCCAGGTGGAAGTGCCGACCCAGTTGAACGCGGAACAAAAGGCGAAGCTGCGGGAATTCGCCGGGTTGAGCGGCGAAAACGGCAACCCGCCCGGCAAAGGCCTTTTGGGAAAAGCCAAAGACCTGTTCCGCTGACGGGCCGTGGACGGCGCGGGATGAGTTTTTCCTGTCCCCCGTCACTCGTCGCCTGTCACACTATTTATGCACCGTTTTTATCTGCCACCCGAACGCTGCACGGCTGATGCGCTCCAGCTGGATGAACGCGAGGCGCATCATGCCTTGCATGTGCTCCGCGTAAAGCGCGGCGAACCGGTGACGGTCCTGGACGGAGCCGGTCATGAGTTTCAATGTGAAATCTCCGTTTGTTCGCACCATGCGGTGGCGCTGGCGGTTAAACACACGACTTATGTTCCGCCGCTGCCCTGTCAGATCACGCTTTTGCAGGCCGTGCCCCGGGGAAAAATCATTGAGTCCATCATCCAAAAAGCCGTCGAACTCGGCGCGCACCGCATCGTGCCGCTGCTGACCGAACGCGTGGTAACCCGGTTGGGCGAGGCGGAAGCGGCAACCAAACAGGAGAAATGGCAACTTATCACCATTGAAGCCATCAAACAATGCGGCGCGGCCTGGCTGCCAAAAATTGAAATGCCGGCAACCATCGCGGAAGTTATAAGCCGGAAGCCGAAAATCGAAAGCGAATCCGCCCCCGGCTCTTCGCCTTCAGCCTTTGACTTGTCCCTCGTCGGCTCGTTGCAAACCCACCGCCGTCATCCGCGCGAATGTTTTCGGGAATTCCAGGCCGCGCACGGACGATTGCCACAAAGTATTGCTGTTTGGATTGGCCCGGAAGGTGATTTCACGCCCGACGAATTAAAAGCCATTCAGGCCGGCGGCGCGCTGCCGATTTCGCTGGGCCCGCTCGTTTTGCGGGTGGAGACGGCGGCCATCTATTGCCTCGTGATTCTTAACTACGAGTTGCAAGCGGCTCCCGCGATTGAATCAAAACCCGAAAGGCGCGGCCCAGATGTTCCGGGTGCGTAAGAGTTTGAAACTGACGAGCCCGTAAAGTATTCCACCCGCCAAACGATTTATCCTTGGCCGCCGCATCCAAAATCCGCGTCAGGAATTGTGCCTGGGTCGAAAAACTTTCCGTCGCCAATCCCGCCGATTCGCCCGCCGCCTGGACGGCTGCAAAATTGACGTGGGCCGTCAGGTCTTGTTCGCCGGCGTTCGCCAAAAGGTCGTCGGCCACGTGCTGCCGGAAATAGGCGCGCAGTGTGCCGCGCAGACGGCTGGGCGAAAACAACTCGTCGGCGCCCAGCCCGTAATCCAGCGTCAGCAATCTTCCACGTTCCAAAACACCGGCCGCTTCGCGCCACCAATTTTCGGCCGCCGGAGAAATTTCTACCGTGTAGCCATCCGGCAAAACAGCCAACAATTCAGATGGCAGATGACGGGAGATGGAGGTCAGATTCAGTTCTGACTTCCGACTTTTTGCCCAGACGAATTTTTCGCCTTCGAGGGCGACGCCCCATTCAAACCATTTTTGCGCGGCGGCGTCCCAGCCGAGACGATGCACGGGCATGGCGTCCAGAAGTTCATTGCTGAAAATCACTCTGTGCCGTGACGGATGACGCATGACACGTGACCAGCTGGTAAAATCGGTGAACCAACGGACCTGCGGCGCGAATTTTTCCAGCTTTTCCTTCTGCCACTCCTGTCGGCGCACCGACGGCTCAATGATGCCGTATTCGATTTGCTCAAATAGCTTCGGGCGGGCCAGTTGCAACCAGGTTAAAATGTCCTTGGCCAGGGTTCCGTCATGCGCGCCGGCCTCGATAATTCCGACTTCTGACCTCTGACCTTCGGCTCCCGGTTCCAGCCATTCGGCTAATTGGAAGGCAAGCAATTGTCCGAACAGTTCACCCACGCTGACGCTCGTATAGAAATCGCCGCGCCGGCCGGGATTGTCTCTATTTATTTCGTAATATCCATAATTGGGACAATACAAAGCCAGCTCCATAAACCGCGCAAAAGACAAAACGCCGCTGCCGACAATTTCGCGTCGGATAAGTTCAATAAGGGGTCGCATTTTGCTTACTTGGCGCGGCTCTAGCTAGATTGCGCGCAAGAGAATAGAACTTATGGCCAAAATCGATGCGTTTTTCAATTTAATGTTTGAGCAGAAGGCGTCCGACCTGCATATGGCCTCCGGCAACCCGCCCATGCTGCGCATCAACGGCGAACTTCAGCGGGTGGATTATCCCCCGCTCGAAAACGACACGCTCAAGACCCTGCTTTACGAAATCGCTCCGGATTACAAAATCAAACAGTTCGAAGAAACCGGTGACGTGGACTTCGGTTACGAAATCCCGAACGTCTCGCGCTTCCGCGTAAATTTTTTCAATCAGAAAATCGGCATCGGTGCCGTGTTCCGGCAGATTCCGAGCCGGGTCCTGTCCTTTGAAGATTTTGAAAAGCTCGATGCGCCGCTGCCCCCGGTGCTCAAGAAGTTTTGCATGTTGAACCGCGGCCTCGTCCTCGTCACCGGCCCGACCGGTTCCGGCAAGTCCACGACGCTGGCGGCGATGGTGGATTACTGCAATACCAATCGCAAAGATCACATCATCACCCTGGAAGACCCGATTGAATTCGTCCACGAAAGCAAAAGCTGCCTGGTTAACCACCGCGAAATCGGCCTGCACACCAAATCATTTTCATCCGGACTGCGCGGGGCGCTGCGCGAAGACCCGGACATCATTCTGGTCGGTGAAATGCGCGACCTGGAAACGATTGAGCTGGCCATCACGGCCGCCGCGACGGGCCACTTGGTGTTCGGCACCCTGCACACGCAGAGCGCTGCCAAAACCGTGGACCGTGTCATTGACGTGTTCCCGGCCGAACAACAGAACAAAATCCGCCAGACCCTGTCCGAGGCCTTGAAAGGGGTCGTGGCGCAAACCTTGTTCAAACGCACGGATAAAAAGGGCCGGATTGCGGCATTCGAGATTTTGGTGCTCAACACCGCCGTGGCCAACCTGGTGCGCGAAGGCAAGACGCATCAAATCAACGGCATGATTCAGGTGGGCAAGAAGATCGGCAACCAGCCGTTGGATGACCACATCATGGAGCACATCCGGATGAAGCGCGTAGCGCCGGAAGAAGCCTACGAAAAGGCCCTGGATAAAAAGAAATTTCGTCCGCTGCTGGCCCATCCGCCGGATGATGAAGATTCCATTTGAGTATGCGACGCGCCGAACTGGACCAAATGCTGACCACCATGCTGGCTTCCCAGCCGGAAGTGTCAGACCTGCTGTTCACCGTGGACCGCCCGCCCCAGGTTGAGGCCTACGGCGAACTCAAGCCGGTGGTGCTCGATCCGCCCATTGCGAAACTCACGCCTTACCAGGTGGAAACGATTGTCCTGAACTTCATCGGGGACAATCTCTGGCACATTGAAGATTTGCTGCGACATGGTTCCTGTGACGCTTCCTATGCCCTTTCGGACCAGGCGCGCTTCCGGATCAACATTTTCTCCCAACGTGGAAATTTTTCGATTGTTTGCCGCCAGTTGAACGCGGTGATTCCGACGCTGGAAAAATTGAAATTCACCGAGCTCTTCAAGGACATCCCGCAGGAAAAAACCGGCCTGGTGCTGGTCACCGGCGCAACCGGTTCCGGCAAATCCACGACCCTGGCCGCCATTCTTAACGAGATTAACTGTGCCAAACCGGTTCATATCGTCACCTTGGAAGATCCGGTCGAATATGTTCATAAACACGAGATGGCCACTTTCAACCAACGTGAGTTGGGCATTGATTTCGACAGTTACGCCAACGGCCTGCGGGCCGCGTTGCGCCAGGCGCCCAAGGTCATTCTGGTCGGTGAAATGCGCGACCAGGAGACCGTTAAAATCGCCCTGAGCGCGGCGGAAACCGGCCATCTGGTCCTCAGCACGCTGCACACCATCAACGCCGGTGAAACCATCAACCGCATCCTCGGCATGTTCGATCCGGAGGAGCAGGAACAAATTCGCATCCGCCTGGCCGATTCATTGCGCTGGGTGGTCAGCCAGCGGCTGGTGCCCAAAACCGGCGGCGGGCGGTATCCCCTCATCGAAATGATGGGCTCCAATCTCCGCACCCAGGAGGCCATCCGCCTCGGCGAAAGCGAAGGCAAGACTTTCTACGAAATCATCGAGGCCAGCGCGCCCTTCGGCTGGCGTACTTTTGACCAGGCCTGCATGGAGGCATTCGAGCGGGGCTTCATCACCGAGGAAACCGCGATGCTCTATTGCACCAAACGCAGTGTGGTGACGCGCGGCATTGATAACATCAAGAAGGTCCGCGGCGAGATGAGCAACTCGGCAGGCACCCTGCGCATGAAAACATCATCCGAACATTCCTCGGCACCTCCGGTGCTCAAACTAAAATGACCTATGCCTGGCTCTTTTGATTTTATCAGTTCCGAGGACAAACCGGCGTTGATTGCCTTTTCCACGCCGGAATGGCTGGAATCCGCCAAGACCGCCCTGAGCGAGATTGGCTACAAGGTCCATACCGCCGCGACTCACAGCGATTTTCTGGTGCGTTTTACCCAGGTGCGCTATCACGTGGTCGTCATCGAGGAATTGTTCGGCGCCAATACCATTGAGGAAAACCTGACCTTGCAGGCGCTGCAAAACATGCCGGTCAACCAGCGCCGCCACGCCACCACCATTCTGCTCGGCACATCGTTCCAGACCTTCATGCCCATGGAAGCCTTCAAGCAAAGCGTGCATGCGGTCATCAACAGTTCCGAAATGTTCCTGCTCAAACAGCTCGTCGAAAAGGCCGTGGCGGACAACGCGCTCTTCCTCCACAGCTTCCGGGAGGTCCAAAACCGCCTGTACACCACCGGCAATCGCTTGTGATGCCCTTCGGGGTCTGATAATTTTCCGCCGCATCGTTCATGACCCGCCTCGACCAAGCCCTGGTTGATCGCGGCCTTTGCGAAAGCCGCGAACGCGCCAAACGCGCCATCCTTGCCGGACAGGTCCGCGTCAACGCCCAACGTGCGCACAAACCCAGCGACTCCGTGCAACCCAATGACACCCTTGCGCTGGAAGCCGGCGAAAAATACGTCAGCCGCGGCGGCCACAAGCTCGAACACGCCCTGCGCCATTTCCAACTGGACGTGGCCGGACTGGTGGCCCTCGACCTCGGCGCGTCCACCGGCGGCTTTACCGACTGCCTGCTCCAGCACGGCGCCGCGAAGGTCTTTGCCGTGGATGTCGGCCAGGGCCAGTTCGCGTGGAAGCTCCGGCAGGACCGCCGCGTCGTGGTGATGGAAAAAACCAACGCGCGCCATCTGACCGCCGCGCAATTTCCCCAACCGTTCACCGCCGCCAATCTGGCGGTGATTGATTGCTCCTTCATTTCCCTGCAAAAAATCTTGCCCGCCGCCATTGCTTTATTGAAGCCAAACGGCAAAATTGTCGCGCTCGTCAAACCGCAGTTTGAGGCGGGCAGGACCGAGGCCGACCGGGGCCGCGGGGTCATCACCGACCCGTCGATCCATGAGCGCGTGCTGAACGAACTGCGCGAATTCGCCGCCGCGCAGCCGGGTTGGGAATGGCGTGGCGTCGCCGAGTCACCATTGCTCGGCCCCGCCGGCAACAAGGAATTTTTGGTGTTGATTGAAAAAACGGTCTGACAAAATAACCCGCATCGGCCTCATCGGTAATTCCGACAAGGCCGGCTGCGCCGGCATTCTCCGCAAGGCCGCGCGCTTGATCGCCCGCGCCGGACGCCAGGCCATCCTCAACCCGGACACCGCCGCCCTGGCGCACGAGGTGGATTTGCTGCTGGTGTTCGGCGGCGACGGCACCATGTTGCGCGCCGCGCGCGACCTCGCCGGTTCCGCCACTCCCCTGCTCGGCATCAACATCGGCGGCCTCGGCTTTCTCACCGCCGTCCCGTCGGCCGGACTGGCCCGCGCCTTGAATCACATTTGGAACGGCGAATTCAAATATGAATCCCGCGCCCTGATCGAGGTGAGCGGACGTTGCCTCGGCCAGCCCGTTCGTGAAATGGCGTTGAACGACATCGTCGTCGGGCGCGGCGCGGTTTCGCGCCTGATCGGATTGGACGTCAGCGTGGACGGCGAGCTCGTGACCCATTATCGCTGCGACGGCCTCATCATCAGCTCGCCGACCGGGTCCACGGCCTATTCGTTGTCGGCGGGTGGCGCCGTGATTTTCCCGACGGCGGACGTGTTTGCGCTCACGCCGATTTGTCCGCACGCGCTCTCCAACCGGCCCATCATTTTACCGCTCAGCTCGGTCATCCGCGTCAAGGCCATCAACCCGGCGCCCGCCACGATTTTGAGCGTGGACGGCCAGGTGGTCGCCGAACTGGACGCAGGCGACACCGTGACGATTCGTCGCAGCCGCCGCGCCGTCCGGTTGATGCACCTGGCGAACAGTTCGTTTCTGGACACCCTGCGCCGCAAACTGCAATGGCGCGGCGCCTATGTTTGAGCCCACGGACAAATTAACCATGAAGCCTGAAGAAACATTCAGAACCCTTTACGGAATCGGGTTTAATTCCGCCTTCTGATTATGGTTCGACTCAAGGACATTGCCCAATTCGCCGGCGTTTCCGTGATGACCGTCTCGAAGGCGTTGCGCAACGAGCCGGACGTTTCCGCGGCCACCAAGGCGCGCATCAAGCAACTCGCGCAGCAAATGGGTTACGTGCCGGATTCCTCGGCGCAGGGCTTGCGCACCCGCACCACCAAATTGTTCGGCCTGGTCATCCCCTCCATCACGAACCCCATTTACGCGCGCATCGTTTTCGCCATCGAAGAGCGCGCCCATGAACTGGGCTATGACATCCTGCTCGCGCATACGCACAACCTGCCGGCGCGTGAAGAAACCTGCATCCGGCGCCTGATGTCACGGCGCGTGGACGGATTTTTCATTTCGCCCGTTTATCGTTTTGAAGCCGAGGCGCGGATTTACGTGGAGCTGGCTGCGCGCAAAATCCCGACGGTGCTGCTTGGGCCGCCCGCGCCGTTTTGCAAATCGTTTCCCAGCGTGGAAATCGAGGAACTCAACGCGAGTGCCAGCGCCACCCAGCATCTGCTCCAGCTCGGCCACAAACGCATCGCCTATCTCACCGGCCCGCAATCGGCGCCGTGGGCGCATGACCGGTTCGAGGGCTACCGCCGCGCGCTGCGCGAAGCCGGATTGGACGTGGACGACCGGCTGGTGTTTCAAGCCGGCAGCACGATTGAAGACGGCACCAAGGCCGCCTTGCAAATGCTCAACGAATCCTGCAAGGCCACCGCCGTGCAGGCGGTCAACGATCTCGTGGCCATCGGCTGTGCCGAAACGCTGCTCTCCCAGGGCCTGCGGATTCCCGAGGACATTTCCATCGTCGGCTTTGGCAACGTGCTGACGTCGGAGTATTTCCGCGTGCCCCTGACCACCATCCGCCAGCCCAAATTCCGGCTCGCCATGGCGGCGATGGACTTGATGACCACCCTGCTTCGCGGTCAACCGGTTGAAACCAAACGTTTGTCCGCTGAACTCATCGAACGCAAAAGCACCGCGCCGCCGAAAGCCGTTACCCCTGACGCCACGCCGGGAGCGGGCAATTAGCATCTTACGATTGGCTCACCGCTCGAACTTGACGGGGACGGAAAGATCAAAGCCCGCCTGCTCCAACTGTCTGGCATTCCGGACCACGGCGCCGTTGACGGTGACGTGTTTAAACTGAATCGGAGCGACGTTGCTCCCCATCATCAGGCTGGGCTTGAACGACTTGTAAAAGGTGCAGTTCTCGAAAACAAAATTGGTTAACGGGTTATCTCCTCCGTCGATGTAGATCTGTCCGCCGTCGTTCTCAAACGTGCAGTTGACGAATTTGAAATCGTCCAAGGCCGCGTTCCGGCTGAACCGGGCGCCCGAGGAATAGCCGCGTCCGGTGAAGTATGCCGGCGTCAGTTGAATCCAGATGGCGAACTTGTTGTGGTTGGCGACGAAGTTCACGTCCTCAAGGCGCACGTGCCTGACCGGCGGAGCGCCGCCATAGCCGAGCACCAGCGAGGAAGTGTAGGAATAGTTTACAAATCCTTTTACGACAAAATCCTCGATCCCGCTGGGCGCGTTTGTCCCAGTACCCCTGCCGCCGTAAAAGGCCCAGGTGTCGTCCATGGTCATGGCAAACCCGTCTTCAATCCGGATATGCCGGTCGGAACTGAAGTCATAGGCATCGTCGTGGTACTGTTGCTTGCGATTGACGATTTTCAAGTTGCGGGTGGTGAAATTCTCGGTGCCCATGACGTGAATGGTCCAATAAGCGGACCGGAGCAGGCACAAATCCTGAAAAGTAATGTTGCGGCAATCATTGACCACGTAACCGCGGATTCCGGGACCATGCGGGTCGTTTACCTTTCCACTCGCGTCCCGGGCGGTTCCGTCCGAGGTGTCCGGTTGAAAATCATGCCACAACCACGGGTAACCCTGCATATCAATGGTGCCGCGCCCCATCAGACCCGCGTTCTCGACATGGTCAAAAACGAAAAAGGCCCGGAGTGACCTTCCACCGACCGGCGCTGGCGCTCCGGTATAATCCGCACTCCGGCGCGAGCCAAGAATGACGGCGCCCGCGTCCACGTAAAGCTGCACGTTACTCTTCACGAACACCGTGCCCGTGAGGTAAACGCCGGGTGGAAAATAAAGCACGCCGCCGCCAGGCCGGGCGGAGACATCGCTGATGGCCTGATTGATGTTCGTGGTTTCCAGGGTCTTGCCCGTGTTGTCAACGTGGTAGTCCATGATGTTGACCACGTTGGTGTCGCCAAGCCCGGGAGGATTCTGCTCCGGCGGATCGGCAAACAGCATCAGCCCGGTGCTGTAGAACAGCGGCTCGTCATTGAAAAACAGGATCAGCTTCCGCGGCTGGTCCAGATCGAAGCTGACCGTATTGCCGTCAATCTTCGGATGGATGCCATAGGCGAGCGGTCTGACGTCACAGGTAATCACCTTCCGCTCGCTGATCAGGTGGGTGATTTCAACGTGGACCTTTCCGGTCATGGCAAACCGGGCATAATCCATCCAATTGAACTGGTCATAGGTGAGGAAACGATTCACAAACACCGGCTGGCCGTTCACGGTCACCTTGTACGATTCACTCGGCACCGCGCCCGGGTACGGCGGGTAAGCGGTGACATCGGCGAAAGTTGCCACCGGTGAGAACAACAAAAGCCATCCCATCAAACGGGCCAACGATTTGGAAATCATGGCCAGACGATAAATCCAGCCAGGGCGCAAAGGAAAGGCCAAAGGTTGAAAGCTAAAATTTTAAACACCGAACATCCAACATCGAACTCTGAACTCAGAATTGTGAATCTTACCGGGACTTGACTTCCAGCCATGGTTGCTCAGCTTTGGAAACATGACTGTCAGAACGGCAACCTTGCAAGACGTTGTGGCCATTGCCCGGCTCTCCGACGAGCTGGGCTATCCAAATGACCCGGCATCCGTGGAAGCCCGCGTACGAAAGGTCACCGCCCAAAAACATCATTTTCTCCTCGTCGCTCAGAATGATCAAGGCGAAGTCTGCGGCTGGCTGCACGCCTTCGGCGCTGATTATATTGAGTCGGGTTTCCGGGTGGAGATCGCCGGATTGGTCGTGTCGAAGACGATGCAGCGATCCGGGATGGGCGGCCGTTTAGTCAGAGCGGCTGAGCAATGGGCACGAGACATCGGTGCGGAATTCGTCAGCGTGCGCAGCAATATCAATCGCGAGGAAAGCCACCCGTTCTACCGAAAGCTTGGATATGAACTGAAAAAGACGCAGCAGGTGTATCGCAAGCGCCTTTGAATGTGGTCGTATCTACCGTTATCAGCAGTTAATAAAACACGGTTAAACCAGTGGCAGCGGCTCAAATTGCCGGCCGAGAATCGGCGCGCTTTTGGTCTTCAACCAGCTTTCCAGCACGCCGGCATAGACGCTGCGGAAATCCACGTTGTATTTGATGTCGCCCTCAAACAAATCCTGCGGCGCCAGACTCGGATAACGCCCGAGCAACCCCGCCTTCACCTTGTCGCCGATCACGAACAACGGGGCCGCCGCGCCGTGGTCCGTCCCGCCGCTGGCGTTTTCGGCAACTCGCCGGCCGAATTCGCTGAAGGTCATCACCAGCACCCGCTGCAAATTGCCCTGCGCCTTCAGGTCGCCGACAAAGGCGTTGACGGCATCGCCCATTTCCTTGAGCAACCGGTCCTGCGTGCCGACCTGGTTGATGTGAGTGTCGTAACCGCCCTGTGAGACGTAATAAACCCGTGTGGGCAGGCCGCCGGCGATGAGCTGGGCAACCAGCTTAAGGTTATCGCCCAGCTTGGTCGTGGGATAAGACGCCTGATTCTTTACGCGCGCAACAATGGCGCGTATTCTATCAGAGCTGACCTGTGCATCGAGCGCGGTCCGCTCGATGAAATGCAGCGAGGAACCGCCCGATTGCGGCATGCCGGCAGCCAGCGCGCCAATGCTGCCGCCGGAATTGACGTCGGACGCGGCGTCCGGGATTTCGTTTAACTTTTCATAGGATTCCTCCAGCAAATCCGTCTGCCCGGGTCGGAAACGCCCGGGCGAAATGAACCGGTAACTTTGCGGGTCGGCGAGGCTGATGCCGGTGGGCGTTTGGGCAAAAAACGATTGCGGTGTCTGGCCGCCGATGTCCACGCCCACGGTCGGATCGCAGCCCGCGCAGGCGTTGTCGAAATAGCGCCCCAGCCAGCCGTATTTTTCCACCTTGTCCGCATCGCTGGCGGTCTGCCAGATTTCCGTCGAACGAAAATGCGAGCGGTTCGGGTTGGGATAACCAACCCCCTGCACCACCGCCAGCTGCCCGGAATCGTAAAGGTTTTTGAAACCGGTCAACGCGTTGTGAAATCCAATTTCGCCGTTCAGGTTCAAAACCTGTTGCGCCGTCAGGCCGAGTTTCGGGCGCGCGTTATGGTAATCGTCGCTGGTATAGGGTACGACGGTGTTGATGCCGTCGTTGCCTCCGGCCATCTGCAGCACCACCAGAATCGTCGCGTCCTTGCCGGTGACGATTTGGGTGGCGGAATCGGCGGCCTCGCCATGCAGTGCGGTGAAGGTGTCGGCGAGAAACGCCGGGACCGTCCAGGTCAGCGCGCTGCCCAGCACGGTGGTGCGCAAAAAATGGCGGCGCGTTTGGAGGGTGATTTCGTTTTTCATGTTTTTATTGCGGTAGGGACGCGCTGCCGCGCGTCCTGGCCGACCAGCAGGTCGGCCCTACCATGTTTTCATGTCACTTGATATTCCGGCGTGCACATCACGAGGCGGATGGCCGCCCGGATGTCGGCGTCGTTCAATTTGGCCCGGGCATTAAGAAAGTCGCGCAACGCTTTTTCCTGATCGTCCTTGAGCGCTGATTGCAGCAGACGGTGTTGCAACGCCGCCACGACCCGATCCTTGTCCGCGCGTTCATCCGGTGAAAGGATTTTATCCACGTTAACGCCGCCGACGTGGACCCGTTCCCCCTGCGCTTCCGGCGGGTTGCCGTCCATTGGGGCCATTGCCTGCATCGCATCGAGCCGCGCCCGCGGCACTTCCGCACCCTGCACCAGAATGGCCGCGGTGTTGTAGCGGTCCAGCAAGGTGGTGGTGGTGATCCAGGAGATGCCGCCGTCCCAGCCTTTGACGTTCGGTGGCGCGAACAAATCCTGCCCCAGCCGGCGCGTGATGCCCTCGCAAACCAGTGTTGGGGGCAAATCGGATTCCAGCATGCGCGCGGTGCCGACCAGCCATTGCACGGGACTTTTGACCTGGTTGCGGACGATGGCGGGGTCGTAAAATTCCTCGCTGCGGAACATGACGCGCAGGAACGGTTTGAAATTGTTCCCGTTCTCCCGCAAAACACCTGCCAGCGCGTCGTTCAATTCCTCGGACGCCGCCTGGCCTGCGAAATAATTCCACAGCTTGGCGGTGATGAACCGTGCGGACGCCGGTTGGGCCACAATTTGCGCGATCACGTCGTCGCCATCGAGATTGCCGGTGCGGCCCAGAAATTTTTTTGCGCCGTTATCGTGAAAAACCGGGCGGTAAATAAATTCCTGATTCAGCCGGTCCAGCGACCAGCCGGTCAACGCCCGCGCGCCCTCGGTCACGTCCATCTCGGTGTAATTGCCGATGCCGAGCGAGAACAACTCCATGACTTCGCGGGCGAAATTTTCATTCGCATGCGGCCGCCGGCTTTCCGCCTGATCCAGCCAGATGAGCATCGCCGGGTCCTTGCCGGCAAATGTGAGCAGCTCCTGCCAGTTGCCGGTTGCCAGGCGGCGAAACAACTCGTTCTGCCGCCACATGTAGTAGGCATTGCGCACCTTGTCGAAGCTGGTGGCGAAATGGCCGTGCCAGAACAACACCATTTTTTCCTGAAACGGCTGCGGCCCCTTCACCATGCGATTCAGCCACCAGCCGCGCAGTTCCATCAGCCGCTGATATTGAACGCGCATTTCCTGCTGGAACAACTTGCGCCGCTCGTCCGAGGTCGCGTTTCTGGCTGTGTCACGCATTTGCCTCACCCCGTTCGGGTCGGGCTTGGCCCAGACTGGAGCGGGCGTCGGGTCGGCGTAACGTTCGTAATCGAGCAGGGTGGAAAGCGCCGCGTCGGGATCAAGGTCAGCCAGGCTTTGAATGACGGACGGCGGGCCGCCGAACCCGGCCCGGTTCAACAAATGCGCCGCCGTGTCGTAATCCCAGCGACCCGCTGATAGCGCCTTAAGCATACGTTCTGATAGACGTAAGTCAGACTAAGAATGTTTCAAACAGTTCAATTTTCCGTGTCCAACGAAAACGCTGCAAGTGTGGCATAGCGCGCCCCGGACGATGACAATTCGCTCCGAATGATTTCGACTTTCTGCGCCGTCCATTCGCCAAACGTCCTGTCTTTCATGGCTGCCACCCGGGCCGCTAAATCCACAATTCCCGGTCCTTTGAACGGCTTGAAACGCCCCAAGGTCACGTGTCCGGTGAAATGTTCACCGCCCGGCCCGGTTGAAAACGGACGAACCGCCTGTTCAATTTGGCTCTGCAAACCGGTCAAAGGGACGCTGTCATTGATTCCAACCCAAATGACCCGCGGCGAATGGGCACTGGGAAACAAACCGATGCCTTGCGCACGCAAGGAAAACCTCGGCGCTCCGGAACAAACCGCGCCGACGGCCTCCCGCAAGGCCGCCACGCGATCGGACGAAACGTCACCAAGAAACCGGAGGGTGAGATGAAACTGCTCCGGCCTCGTCCAGCGGGCCACGCCCGGGGGCGCCAGTGGTTGTAATTCGCTTTGAACGCCAGTCATTTCTTTCCGGATCAGGTCCGGAACGGGAACTGCCACAAAGAGGCGGAATCGTTCGATGTCATTTTCGTCTGTCATTGTTCGTATTCAACACTTGAAACTTGAAACTTGAAACTCGAAACTCAGCGCATGTCGTTGCCCGCCGATTACCACATGCACACGCCGCTCTGCCGTCATGCGCGCGGCGAGCCGGAGGAATACGTCAAACACGCCCTCGAACTGGGGTTCCAGGAAATCGGCTTCTCCGATCACGCGCCGATGCCACAGGATGATTTCGACAGTTGGCGGATGAACGCCGACAAACTCGATGAATACGTCGCCAAAATCCGCAAGGTGCAAAAGGATTTTCCACAACTCACCATCCGGCTTGCGCTGGAAGTGGATTATCTGCCCGGTTACGAAGACTGGATTCGCGACCTCGCCGCGCGGCATCCGTGGGATTATTTCATCGGGTCGGTGCATTATGTCTCCGATTCGTGGGCCATTGACGACCCGCAAAAACTGTCCGAGTGGAAACACCGCGACGCCCGTGAAGTCTGGGCGATTTATGTCGAGCGGCTGACGAAGGCCGCTGAAACCGGTTTCTTTGAAATCATCGGCCACGCCGATTTGCCGAAAAAATTCGGACACCGACCGCCGCCGGATTACGCACCGCATTACCAGGTGTTTTTGGACGCGGCTAAAAAACACCGCTGCGCCATTGAACTCAACACCGCGGGTTTGCGGAAGGATTGCCGGGAAATCTATCCCAGCCGCGAAATCCTCGAACTCGCGTTTCAAACCGGCGTGCCGATCACCTTCGGCTCCGACGCCCACGCGCCGGAGGAGGTGGGAATGAACTTCACCGAAGCCATCCAATTGGCGCGCAGCGTCGGTTACCGGGAATGTTGCCGGTTCAGCCAACGCCAGAAACACGTGGTAAAGATTTGATTCCCATGCCGGCAACCGACTTGAACCATCCCCCCCGAAGTCGTTTGATTTGCCTTATCCTGATCCTGATCAGCCTGGCTTTATATTGGCCGGTGACGAATCACGCCTTTATCAATTTCGATGATGACCAATACGTCACGGACAATTTCCATGTCAAACCGGGGCTGACCTGGCCGGGCATCGTTTGGGCATTTCAGAGCGGCTACGCGGACAATTGGCATCCTTTGACCTGGATTTCCCACATGTTGGATTGCCAGTGGTATGGTTTGAACCCCGCTGGACACCATCTGACCAATCTGCTGCTCCACATCGTCAACACCGTGTTACTCTTCATTTTTTTGCATCGCACCACGAGGACATTGTGGCGCAGCGGATTGGTGGCGGCATTGTTCGCCCTGCATCCATTGCATGTCGAATCGGTCGCGTGGGTGGCGGAGCGCAAGGATGTGTTAAGCACATTCTTCTGCCTGCTGACCCTGCTGGCTTACGCGCACTTTGTTGAAAAGTCCAAAGCTCAAAGTCCAAGGTCCAAAGCCTTCTACTGTTTGGCGCTGGTCCTGTTCGCCTGCGGTCTGATGTGCAAGCCGATGCTCGTCACGCTGCCATTTGTATTGCTGCTGCTCGATTTCTGGCCGCTCAACCGGTTTTCGGCGGATGCTCCGCTCTCGGTCAGACCCCTCGGCGGTTTAATCTTCGAAAAAGTGCCATTCCTGGCGCTGTCACTCGCTTCAAGCGTGATAACCTTTCTGGTGCAACGGGCGGGCGGCGCGGTTTTCTCATTGGACACCGTGCCGTTCTCTTTGCGCATCACAAACCCGGTGGTGTCATATTTCCGGTATGTTTCCAAAACCTTCTGGCCAACGGATCTTGCGGTCTTTTATCCGCTTCCGGCGCATTGGCCGCCGGCACTCGTGCTTGCTTCAGGGCTGTTCGTGTTGGCGTGTTCCGTTTTGTCGGTCTGGTTTGCCCGGCGGCAACCTTATCTGTTGGTCGGCTGGTTCTGGTATCTGGGCACCTTGATACCTGTGATTGGCCTGGTGCAGGTCGGTCGGCAGGCCATGGCGGACCGGTACATGTACATCCCCGGCATCGGTCTGTTCATCGTAGCGGTGTGGGGGCTCAATGCGCTGCTTGGCAGCTGGCCGCAAAAAAAATGGATTGGAGCCGGGATCGGAATCGCCGTGCTGGCGGGTTGTCTGACGGATTCCTGGATGCAATTGAAATATTGGCAAAACAATCTGACGCTGTTTTCCCATGCCAAAGCCGTTACGACTGACAATTACGTCGCGGACGCACATCTGGGCATGGCATTTGATGAACTGTGGCAATTTGACAAGGCCGTTTCGTTGCTGAAAGAGTCAGCGCGAATAAATCCCCGTTATGCCCGGGGAAACTCCGCCCTGGGCGTGGCCCTGGCGGATCAAGGGAAATTGAAGGAAGCGCTCGAATATTTTAACACCGCGGTCCAGCTCCAGCCGGGGGATGCCGAATTGCAATACAACCTGGGCACAGCCCTGTTGAACCACGGCGACCTGGATGCCGCCGGATCCCGGTTCTCAAAAGCCCTGGAGATTTATCCGGGCTTCGCCGCGGCGCACCGCAGCCTGGCGATTGTCCTGCTCAAACAAGGCAAAAACACGGAAGCCCTTGGCCAGCTCTCCGACGCGGTCATGCTGAATCCCGATGATATAGAGGCGCATTTTGATTACGGCCTCGCCCTGTTAAACAACAACCAGCCGGCCGGGGCGGCGGCCCAATTTTCACAGGAGCTGGCCTCGGCGCCTTATCAGGTGGAAGGCCACTATCGCCTGGCGGAAGCTTTGTTCCGCCAATATCAGTCCGCGGCGGCAATCGGAGAGTTTTGGAACACATTACGTCTGGCTCCGCATTTTCCGGATGCGCTCAATGAACTTGCCTGGATTCTGGCCACCGACCCGGAGGCAAGACTTCGTTCCGGCACGGTGGCCGTACATCTGGCGGAACACGCCTGCGACCTCACCCATTACCAAGCGCCGGCGCTGTTGACCACCCTGGGGGCCGCCTACGCCGAAGCTGGCCGGTTCCCGGAGGCGATGGCGACGACCCAAAAGGCACGGGATCTGGCCCTGGCCGCCGGCCGGAAGGATCTGGCGGACAAAACCGAACAGTTCCTGAAACTGTATCAATCCCAGCAGCCCTGCCGGCCGGAACCGTAAACTTTTTATTCGAATCTCTCGACAGGCCGGGCACAATTTGAAAAATTCCAGTTTATCCGTGAAACAATCAATCGTCACCTTGGACATGGAAGGCGTATTAACGCCGGAAATCTGGATTGCCGTCGCCGAGAAGACCAAAATCCCGGAATTGCGCCGTACCACGCGCGACGAACCGGATTACGACAAACTCATGCGCGGCCGCCTCGCCTTGCTGGACCAGCACGGCTTGAAACTGTCCGACATCCAGAATGTCATCAGCACCCTGCTTCCGTTGGACGGCGCAAAGGCGTTTCTCGACGAACTGCGTTCGCTGGCGCCCGTCATCATCCTGTCTGACACGTTCGAACAATTCGCCGCCCCCCTGCTCCGCCAGCTCGGCTGGCCGACGTTGCTGTGCCACCGGCTGATGGTGGAGAATGACCGCATTGTGAATTACCAGTTGCGCCTGCCCGACCAGAAGAAAAAGGCCGTCGCCGCCTTCAAGTCGCTGAATTACCACGTCATCTCCGCCGGCGATTCATTCAACGACACCGCCATGTTGTCGGAGGCGAACGCCGGTTTTCTCATTCACGCGCCGGAAAATGTGAAGCGGCAATTCCCGCAATTCCAGGCCGTCGAATCACATGCCGACTTGTTGAAGCTGATCAAACAAGCATTGGCTTGAGCCACAACTGAACACAGCTGAACACAGCTGAAACACAGATTTGTCTCCACCAGTCGCGCAAATCTTCGATTGGTTTAATTCAAGAAGGTATAAACTGTGTGCTTCGCGGAATTTTCGGGCTCTCGGACTCTTATCTGTGTTTCATCTGTGCCCATCTGTGGCTGATTCAATCCTCGGCTTTAAACGCACGTGAAATCAAATCGCGCACCGCCTTCTTCGGATCCTTGCCTTCGTAGAGTAACGCATAAACCTCGTCAATGATCGGTGTGGGCACCTTTTTGTCGCGCGCCAAACGGTGTGCCGAGCGCGCCGTGGGATAGCCCTCAGCCAGTTTCGGATGCGATGCCTGGATGGCCGCCATGGTTTCCCCGCGCCCCAGGCGCTCGCCCAAATCACGATTGCGGCTTTGCTTTGAGAAGCACGTCAGCATGAGGTCGCCCAGACCGCTCAAACCGGAAAAGGTTTCCGCCTGCGCCCCGCACGCCACGCCGAGCCGGCGCATTTCGGACAGCGCCCGGGTGACGAGGCCGGCCTTGGTGTTATCGCCGTAACCGAGGCCGTCGCTCACGCCCGCCGCAATGGCAATGATGTTTTTCAGCGCGCCACCGTATTCCACACCCAGAACATCCGTGCTGCGGTAAATACGAAATTCCGGGCGGTGAAAGAGCCCCTGGACCGTGCGCGCCGTGCCGTCGCTCTCACAGGCACAAACCACCGTGGTCGGGATGCCGAGGGCCACTTCCCGGGCAAAACTGGGACCGGAAAGCGCGGCCACGCGGTTGGCCGGCGCGTATTCGCGCAAAATCCGGCTCATGGTCTCGCCAGTTTCAAATTCAATGCCCTTGGTCACGCTCAGCATGATGGCCGGGTGTCCTTTCAAGTTTGCCGCCGCCTGCCGAAAAGCCTGCGAGGGAATGGCCAGCACCAGACACTCGGCGCCGCCGACCGCTTTTTCAAATTCCGTTTCAACCTTCCAGTCGGTCGGCAGTTTCACGCCGGGCAGATAACGTTCGCTGTGCCCGAGCCGGAGTTCCGCCAGCGTTTCGGCGTTGATGTCCCAAAGCGCCACGGCGTTGCCGTTCTCGTGCAGCACCTTGGCCAGCGCGGTTCCCCAGGCGCCGGCACCGAGGACGGTGATTCTCATGTCGTTTCCCTTTTTTTGAATTGCAACCGGTTTTCGGTTCCAGCGGCGAGACGCCGAAGGTTGCCCTTGTGTTTGTATATGGCCATCACGCCCAGCACCGTCGTCACGATGCCGAGCAATAAATTATGCGGCGGCAAAACCCAGACCGCGGCGGTCAAGGCCGTGGCCGCGGTCACGGACCCAACCGAAACGTATCGGGTCGCCAGCAACGCCAGGATGAAAACCACCAGCGCGATCAGCAGCGGCCACGGCGCGAGCGCCAGGTAAACCCCGGCGCTGGTGGCGATGCCTTTGCCGCCTTTGAACCGCAGCCAGCACGGAAAATTGTGGCCGAGCACGGCGAATATTCCAGCCACCACATAATATCGGGTCTGAAGTTCAACGGGCTCGTTTGAAAAAGAAACAAACAATCCTGAAAAATGGGGCGCCAGCCAGTTGAAAATCAGCGGGGGAAGCAAGGCAACGGCGGCGTAGCCTTTCAACGCATCCATCAGCAGGACAAAAATCCCCGCCGGTTTGCCCAGCACGCGCATCGCGTTCGTCGCGCCGATATTGCCGCTGCCAACCGTGCGGATGTCAATGCCCTTGGCCCGCGCCACCAGAAAGCCGGTCGGAATCGAGCCGAGCAAATACGCCGCCATCGCGATTATGACGTAACCCAGAATTGGCACGCCGCAAGTTTAAGAGTCCAAAGCCCAAAGTTCAAAGTCCAAAGTTGGGGAGGTCGCGCGAAGACCGCGAAGGCGGCGAAGGAGATTTGAAGGTTTTCGCCTTCGTTTCCTTCGCGTCCTTCGCGCGAGATTTCTCATTTCAGTTTTCAGTTTTCACTGGCAAACTCGGCGCGTGGCAACTTCAAACCCTAAAATCCGGGTGGCTGTTCTCGGCGTCGGCTCGCTGGGACAAAATCATGCGCGCCTTTACGCCGAACTGGCAAAAACCGGCCAGGTCGGGTTCGCCGGCGTTTTTGACGTGAACCCCGACGCCGCGCGCAAAATCGCCGCCAAATATAACACCCGCGTTTTCAATTCCGTTGCTGAAGCCGCTGCCGCCAGCGACGCCGTCAATGTCGTCACGCCCACCAGCACACATTTCGAACTGGCAAAACAATTGCTCGCCCAGGGCAAACACGTCCTGGTCGAAAAACCAATGACCGACAACACGGAGCAGGCCGCCGAACTGGTGCAGCTTGCGCAGCAGAAGAATTGCGTCCTGCAGGTCGGCCACGTCGAACGATTTAATCCCGTCTTTAAGTATCTCGAAAGCGCCGCGCCGGAGCCGCGCTTCATCGAGTGCCACCGGCTGTCGCCCTACCCTGCCCGCTCGACCGACATCGGCGTCGTGCTCGACCTGATGATTCACGACCTCGACGTCGTGCTCGCTTTCGTCAAATCGCCTCTGACGAGCGTCGACGCGGTGGGCATTCCGGTGTTGAGCAAGAGCGAGGACATTGCGAACGCGCGGCTGCGTTTTGCCAACGGCTGCGTGGCCAACCTCACCGCCAGCCGCGTCAGCCCGGAGCGGATGCGGAAAATCCGGGTGTTCAGCGGAGGCACAACCACCCCGAGCTATATCTCACTTGATTATCGCGCGCAGGAAGGATTCATCTACCGCATCGCCCGCGAAGACGAAGCGGAAAGCTCGATTCTAAAAAAAGTTCTGGCGGCAAAACTAGGTGTCGGCAAGGACTCCATGATAGTCAGCCAGTTTGCCGGCAAAAAAATTGTGCGCGAACCGGTGCCGATTGCGAAGGACGAACCGCTGAAGCTGGAACTGCAACATTTTGTGAACTGCGTGAGCGAGAAACAGACGCCCGCCGTCAGCGGCGAATCCGCCAAACGCGCGCTGGATCTGGCCTTTGAAATCACGCGGCAGATTCAGCAGAGCAGATAAAGCAACTCTATGGAATACATTAATTTTCCAACGAGAGTGTGGATTTACTATGGCTTTATAGTTTTCGGCTGCTGTTCTGCCTATGGCATAAAATTAATCTACCTGGGAATTACGAACCAAATCATTGACGAAAGTGGAATGGATAAAGCGCCACGATGGATGTTTCTTGCCGGTGGATTTTTAATACAGATTCCTTTAGTAGCTTATATTGTATATTTATTCCACCAGGGCTATTTTCAAAAATGAATTTCTCTGCGCCTCTGCGTCTCTGCGGTAAAATTAACCCGTGAAACCGAAATCGTTCATGCTCATCGCCGGTGAGGCGAGCGGGGATTTGCTCGCGGCGGAACTGGTTTCCGCGTTGCGCGGCACATTGCCGGACGCAACATTTTCTGGCGCAGGCGGACCGAAAATGGCCGGCGCCGGCGTCGATCTGGCGTTCGACCTGACCCGGCATTCGGTCATCGGCATATCGGACGTGCTGAAAAATTATTTAAAGTTCCGGCGGCTGTTCAATCAATTGCTGGCTCTGGCCATCGAACACCAGCCGGATGCCATCATCGGCGTGGATTATGGCGGGTTCAACTTGCGCTTCGGTCACGCGATCAAGGAATACATCCGCAACAATCCCTTCGCGAACTGGAACCCAAAAATCATTCAGTTTGTCTCGCCGCAGGTCTGGGCGTCGCGGCCGGGCCGCGCGAAACTGCTGGAGGCGGATTATGATTTGCTCCTGAGTATTTTCCCATTTGAGAAGGAATGGTATGCGCGGCGCACACCGAAGCTGCGGGTGGAATTTGTCGGGCACCCCATGATGGGGAGATTTACGAATGACGATTTACGATTTACGCGCCGTGAACCGAAAATCATGTCGATCACCAATCAGCAACCGCAAATCCTCCTGCTGCCCGGCAGCCGGACGAGCGAATTGAAACGGCATCTGCCACCGATGCTGGATGCGCTGAAGTTGATTCAGAACAAATTGCCGGGCGCAAAAGCAAAGATGGTTTTGCCGAACCCGGCGTTGAGGGATCTCGCAGACACGCTGTCTGCACCCCAGCCAAACGTCGAAATTCAGATTGGCAACCTGCCGGAGGCGCTGGGACAGGCTGATGTCGCCATTGCCTCGACGGGCACGGTGACGATGGAATGCGCGTTCTTTGGTGTGCCGACGGTGACGCTCTACAAAACGTCGTGGAGCACCTACCAGATTGGTCGGTTCATCGTGAACGTGAAATGGCTGACGATGCCAAACATCCTGGCCGATGAGATGATTTTTCCCGAATTCATCCAAAACGACGCCACGCCGGAAAACCTTGCGGCAGCCGCGCTGGAACTGTTGCAGAACGAGCCGGCACGCGCCCAAATCAAGTCGCAACTGGCGAAAATTGTTTCGTCACTGGGCGAATCCGGCGCCAGCCGGCGCGCCGCCGCCGCGATCTCAAGTTTGTTCGAATGACAAATGGATTAAAATGTGCCAGGCCGGTAGGTCGGAAAGATTCCTCATTTCCTGCTTTCCTTATTTGCCGCGGGTTTTAACGTTTCCCCATGGAATCACTGCACGCACCGTGGCGGATTGAATACATTCTTGCGCCCAAGCCGCAGTTGGACGCGAGCCTGTTCACGCGCATCGCGCAATCCAGTGATGACGAAGCCAATCGCGTGATTGCGCGCGACCGCACCTGCTTTGCGCTGCTCAACACCTATCCGTACAACGGCGGCCATCTGCTGGTCGTGCCTTACAAACAGGTCGCCGACCTGAACGGCCTGACCGATGACGAACTCACCGATTTATGGAAGCTCACGCGGCGCTGCGTCAATGCGCTGACGCAACTGATGAAACCGGATGGTTTTAACATCGGCATCAATCTCGGCAAGGCCGCGGGCGCGGGCGTGGCCGAACACCTGCACATTCACGTGGTGCCGCGCTGGAGCGGCGACACGAATTTTATGCCGGTACTGGCCAACACCACCGTCCTGCCCCAGGCCTTGAACGAGCTGGCCGCAAAGCTGCGGGCGGAGCTCGCGAAATAATTTTTGCTTGTGACATCGGAACAGGTTAATTTCTTGTTATGACAACGACTGTTGATGCCATTTATGAACGCGGCAAGCTGCTTTTGCCGAAGCCGCTGTCGTTGCCGGAAAAATCGCGTGTCCGGGTAACCATCGAATCTGACACGGAACGCGAGACATGGTTGAAGCTTTCCGAGGAAGCCTTGACAAAAACCTGGGACAACGACGCCGACGACGTCTTCAATGAACTGCTCAAGAAATGACGTGGTTCTCCTGCCGATTCCGTTTACGGATCTGACCAGCCGCAAGGTTCGCCCGGCTATCGTTGTTGGCAAAAAGGAAATGGATTTGTTTCTTGTCCCCATTTCGTCGGTGCTGGCCAACACAGATTTCCCTATTAAAGAATGGCGCGCAACAGGGTTGAATGTTCCTTCCGGCGTCAAAGCCCAACTGGCAACCGTGGCAGAACGGCTGGTGGTGAAAATTGTTGGCCAACTCTCGGCGAAGGACTCTGGAATCCTGGATGGCCGGTTGCGAAACTGGTTGCAATTGTAATGGCCACCGAAACCCTTCATTTTGAAAACGCGCGTGTCGCGCAACAACTGTTCAACCATGAGCCGCGCAACCTGCAATCCCTCGAAGCCGAACTGGGCGTCAAGGTCACCGCGCGCGAGGGCTGGATCAAGCTCGAAGGGCCGGCCGATGCCCTCGAACGCGCCAGGCATCTTTTCGTTTCACTGGAAACCTTGTTGAAGGCCGGCACGCCCGTCCGCAACCGCGAGTTCACCCATGCCCTGAACGTGGTGAAGCATGAAGGCGGCGAGACCCTCAAGGATTTGGTGAACGACCGCGTGATGACGCACGAACGGAAACCGGGCGTCACCGCCAAAACCGTCGGGCAAAAGAAATACCTCGAGGCCATTCGCAAACACGACGTGACCTTCGGCGTCGGACCGGCGGGCACGGGCAAAACCTATCTGGCCGTGGCGATGGCGCTTGCCGCGTTGCGCGACGGGAAAGTTTCACGAATCATCCTCGCCCGACCGGCCGTGGAAGCCGGCGAGGCGCTCGGTTTTCTGCCGGGCGACCTTTACGAAAAGATCACGCCCTACCTGCGCCCGCTGCAGGACGCGCTGCACGACATGCTGCCCGCGGAGGAAATCCAGAAGCACACCGAGCGCGGGACGATTGAAATCGCGCCGCTGGCCTACATGCGCGGCCGCACACTGAACCATGCCTTCATCATCCTGGACGAGGCGCAGAATTCGACAACGGAACAGATGCTGATGTTTCTGACCCGGCTGGGCCACGGATCAAAGGCCGTCATCACCGGCGACGAAACGCAGATTGATCTGCCGCCCAACAAGTATTCCGGCCTGCTCGAGGCCCACCGGGTATTGAACAACGTGGAAGGCATTGCCGTTGTGGAGTTCAGCAAGCGCGACGTGGTCCGGCATCCGCTCGTGCAACGCATCATCACCGCCTACGAGGAACATCGGGGCAAACCCAAGGCGGACTAAGACCGCCCGTCCATCACGATGACACCCTTGGTGACGATTTCCAATCGCCAGCGCGGACAGCGGGTTGACCTCCGCTTGCTGCGGCGGATCGCCCAAACGCTCCTGGCGGAACTGCTTCAAATTGAAAGCGCCGACCTGGGAATCTGTCTCGTTGCGGCATCGGAAATGACGCAATTGAACGAAACATTTCTCCGGCACCAGGGCCCGACGGACGTCGTCACGTTTGACTACACCGACCATGCGGGACGGAGATCCCGCCCGGCTGTTTCAAAAAGGAAGAAAAATGGAAACCGGCAGGATGCCTGGGCCATGGTACACGGTGAAATCTTCATCTGTCTGGACGAGGCGTTTTTGCAGGCACGCCGGTTTCGCACGAGCTGGCAGTCGGAAATCGTGCGTTACCTGACGCATGGGGTTTTACATTTGGTGGGCCATGATGATTCGGGCAATCGCGAGCGGCGGAAAATGAAGCGCGAGGAAAGCCGCCTGCTGCGCGAACTTTCCCGGCGATTTTCGCTCGCGCAACTGGCGCGCGCGGATAAACTTTCCAGGTGCAAAAATCACTGATGGCGCGCTGGCGCGCCAGTTTCCTGACCGGCCTCGCCATTGTGTTGCCCGGCGTCATCACCCTGGCAGTGGTCAAATGGTTTTTCGGCACCATTTCCAGCTTCACGGACACCCTGCTTTTTTTTCTCCGCTGGTGGCTTGACCCCAGGGCAATTTACGTGGACGGCGTGGCCGGCCCGTTGTTCTGGTACTGGAGCGGACTGGCCATCCTGCTGGCCATCACGCTGGTATCGGTGGTCGGGGTGCTGGCGCGGTATTACTTCGGCAAACGTCTGATTGCGTGGGCGGACAACATGATGTTACGCGTGCCGGTGCTGAACAAGATTTACGGCACCATCAAGCAGGTGGATGAAGCGTTCACATCCGGGAAAAAGAGCTCGTTCAAGAAGGTGGTGCTCGTCGAATATCCGCGCGAGGGAATTTATTCGGTCGGCTTCATCACGAGCGCACAGGCAGACGAGGTGGAGAACAAAACCGGCAAAAAATGCGTGTGCATCTTCATCCCCACGACGCCGCTTCCCACCGGCGGATTTTTGATCATCGTGCCGGAGGATAAGATCATCAAACTCAACATGTCGGTGGCGGATGGCTTCAAGTACATCATCAGCATCGGCGCGCTGGCGAATGAGTCCGCGCCGCCGCCGGAGATAAAATGATTCAATCCGCCACCGGCTTGATTTTGCGCACGCGGCCGCTCACGGAAACCAGCCTCATCATTCACTGGCTCACACCGGATTTCGGCCGCATGGCCACCGTGGCCAAAGGCGCGCGCCGCCTCAAATCACCGTTTCTCGGCAAGCTGGATTTGTTTTATCTCGCGGATTTTTCCTTCAGTCGCAGCCCGCGCTCCGAATTGCACACCCTCCGCGAAATCAGTCTGCGCGAACTGCACGCCGCCCTGCGCCAGGATCTCGCGCAACTGCGCCAGGCGATGTACGCCACGGCGTTCATCGAACAGGCAACGGAAACCGGGACGCCCCTGCCCGCGGTTTATGAGCTGATGCTGGGATTTCTGGACCATCTCTGCCAACGGCCCGCGCAACCACAAACCGTGTTTGCGTTCGAATTAAAATTGCTTCAGGAACTCGGTTTGAAGCCGGATTGGAATCGGACCAGGCTCTCGTCCGGTGCCGGGAAGATCAGCCAGATTCTGACACAGGGCGACTGGTCCGCGTGCGCGCGGCTGCGATTGACCGGCGGCCAGATCGCCGAGCTGGGGGAGTTTTTGCACGGCTTTTTGATTTATCATCTGGGCCGCCTGCCGAAAGGCCGGACCGCGGCGCTGGCACGTCAAGATTGAGCATGACGCAAATATTGGTCTGCCATATGCTACCCCTACAAGCTCGGAACCCGGCAAAATGATCAGGACCGTTTTAAAGAAATTCTCCACGGTACGAATGCAGCTGGTGGCCAGCGTGTTCGTGGCCATCGCCCCGGCTTTGGTGCTGACCTACCTCGTCAACCAGAAGTGGTTCTGGGAATTCGCGCCGGCCTGGTTGAAACAATATGCCTTGGACGTGCCGTGGGCCAGTTTTGCCGTCGGCTTGCTGGCATTGTTCGCGGCGTGGTTCGGCGGTGAACATTTCATCTTGCGCCAGGTGCGTGCGCTGTCCGAGGCGGCGAAACGTTTTGCGAAAGGCGACCTCACCGCCCGCACCGGGCTGGAACCCACCGAGGACGAATTCGGACAGCTGGCGATAGTTTTTGACAGCATGGCTGAAGCGCTCCAACAGCGCATCAATGAACGTGAAAGGTCGGAAAAAATCCTTCTCAATCGCGCCCTCCAACAAACCGCCATTGCCGCCCTCGGGCAATTTGCGTTGACCGAAAACGATCTGGCACCGCTGTTGAATCAAGCCGGCCTGCTCATCGCCCACACGCTGGAGCTGGAATACAGTGCTGTCTGGGAGCGGCTGCCTGACGGCCAATTGCTCCTGCAGGCGGGCGCGGGCTGGGGCCGTGGCTGTGTCGGCGAAACCAAAATCCCCGGTGACAATCATTCACAAACCGGCCTGACCCTGAACTCCGGCGAAATGATCGTCGTGGCCGATTCCAAAACGGAAACGCAATTCGTCCCGTTTCCCCTGTTCACCGAGCATGGCATCGTCAGCGGCGCGACCGTGGCGATTCCAACCCGGGGACGGCCTTTCGGGGTCATCGGCGCCCACAGCACGCAGCGTCGCATCTTCACGCCGGATGAAATGCAATTTCTGATGGCCGTGGCCACCGTTGTGGGCATGGCGGTGGAACGCCGGCGCGCGGAGGCCGAAATCGAAAAAGTTGCCTCGTTCGCAAAATTGAACCCGGCGGCAACCATGGAATTTACCGAGGATGGAACCATCAGTTATTTCAACGAGGCCGCGCAACAACTCGCCACGGCCGCCCAGAAAACCCATCCGCGCGACGTGCTCCCCCCGGAAATCAACGGTATCATTCGCGATTGTCTGGCCACCGGCCAAAGCAAGGTGCGTTTGGAGACAGAAATGAACGGCCGCACGTTTTCCTGGTTGTTTCATCCCGTGTTGCCGAGCCGCGTGGTGCATTGTTACGTCGACGACATCACCGACCGGTTGAATCTTGAAGGACAACTTCGCCAGTCGCAAAAAATGGAGTCGGTGGGCCAGCTGGCCGCCGGGGTCGCGCACGATTTCAACAACATGCTCACGATCATTCAGGGGCATTCCAGCGCGTTGCTGGCCCGGACGGCGTTGCCGCCGGACGTGCTCGACCCGCTACAGGCCATTTATTTTGCCGCCGAACGCGCGGCGGGTTTGACGCGGCAATTGTTGATGTTCAGCCGCAAGAACGTGATCCAACCCGACCTGCTCGACCTGCGCGAAGTGGTTGGCAACATGTCCCGGATGCTGGAACGTCTGCTCGGTGAAACCATCAAGCTTGAATTCCGGCCGCCGTCGGAATTGCCGACCATGGAAGGCGACATCGGCATGATCGAGCAGGTCATCATGAACCTTTCCGTCAATGCCCGGGACGCCATGCCCAATGGCGGCCGGCTCACCATCAGCATTGACACCATGAACTTTGACAATGCTTACGTGAAATCACATGCCGATGCCCGCGTCGGCCGGTTTATTCGCTTGCGCCTGGCCGACACGGGCACCGGCATGGATGCCGCCACATTGCACCGCATTTTTGAACCGTTTTTTACCACCAAGGAGGTCGGCAAGGGCACCGGCCTCGGGCTGGCCACCGTTTATGGTATCGTCAAACAACATGAAGGCTGGCTGGAAGTGAACAGCGAGCTCAACCGTGGCGCGACTTTTGACGTGCTGTTTCCCGCCAGTGACAGGCCCCTTCCACCCAAAAAAGAGAAAATCGTCCCCTCGGAATTCACCTCCGGCGGAACCGAAACCATTCTCATCGTCGAGGACGAGCCCGTCCTGCGCGAAATGGCGTGCGACATCCTCTCGGGATACGGTTACCGCATCTTCGAGGCGTCTTCCGGCAAGGAAGCACTCGATACCTGGCAGCGGAAAACAAACGAAATTGATCTGCTTTTAACCGACATGGTGATGCCGGAAGGCGTTTCCGGCGCGGACCTGGCCCGGCAATTAATTGTCAAGCACCCGCGCCTCAAGGTCATTTTCACCAGCGGCTACACCGCCAATGAAGTCAACACCCAGCTGCTGGTAAAAATGAAGGCGCGCTACCTGCAAAAACCCTATACGCACGCCGACCTCGCCCGAACCGTCCGCGAGAGCCTTGACCGGGCCGACGACACCGCCATCGTCGTCGCACCACTCTGACGCCAGATGCAGACAAACGCGCCAGGCGATGTCACGGTCGCCATTGTCAGCGATATTCACTACGCCGGCGCCGCCGAACGCGCCCGCGGCGAGGACTACGAACTGCGCACCATTCCCAATCCCCTGTTCCGCGCGTTTGCCCGCGCTTATCGACATTTGATCTGGATGCGTCATCCGCTCGATCAAGGACGCCAACTCGACCGTTTTCTGGCCGAAGCCGGGCTTGTGGATTATCTGGTGGGCAATGGCGATTATTCCTGTGACTCAGGGTTTGTGGGCGTGAGCGATCCGGCGGCAGGTCAAAGCGCGGAGGAATGCCTGGGCAAACTGCGCGCGAAATTCGGCGACCGGGCGCGATTTATCATGGGCGACCATGAACTTGGCAAACAGGGCTTGTTCGGCGGGGGCGAAATGCGCCTGGCCAGTTGGCGGGCCGCGACGGAAACCCTCGGCCTGCCGCCCTCCTGGCAACTCACCTTCGGACGCTACACCCTGATGGGCGTGACTTCGTCCTTGATTGCTCTCCCCACGCATCAACCGGATACGTTGCCGGAGGAATGGCCGGAATGGCTGCGGCTCCGGGAATCGTATCTGGTTGAAATCCGCGCTGCGTTCGACGCGTTGCCGGCAGATCAACGTCTGATTCTGTTCTGTCACGATCCGACGGCCCTGCCGTTTCTCTGGCGCGAGGAATCGGTGCGCCGCCGTTTGCCACAAATCGAACACACCATCATCGGACACCTGCACTCACGGCTGGTTCTGTGGAAAAGCCGGGTGCTGTCGGGCATACCGCCCATTCGATGCCTGGGACACGCCGTCAGCCGTATGACCTCGGCGCTGCACGAAGCCCATTTATGGCGGCCTTTCCACGTGCGGCTCTGCCCGGCCCTTTCCGGAACCGAACTGTTGAACGACGGCGGCTATTACACGATGCAAATTGATCCGGCGGCAAACCGGCCCGCACGGTTCACATTTCACCCGTTGCCACGGCAACCTTCAAGCGCCCCGCTAAGTGGCGCTGCCGCTCTCCAGTAATTTCATCACACCTGCCACGGCCTCATCGGCTTTCAAAAATTGTAATGTCCCGCCGCGCGGCTTGATTTCCACCTCGCCTTTGGCCAGCGATTTTTCGCCGATGGCGAGCCGGATGGGAAAACCCACCAAATCCGCGTCCTTAAATTTCACGCCGGGCCGCTCGTCGCGGTCGTCCAAAATCACGTCCACGCCGCGGGCGGTCAGTTCCGCGTGGATTTTTTCCGCCAGTTTCATGGCTTCGCTGTCGGGCGCAACATTGAGCGGCGTGATGCAAACCCGGTAAGGCGCGACGCTCAACGGCCAAAGGATGCCGTCCTTGTCATTGCCTTGCTCAATCACCGCCTGCAACGTGCGCGTGATGCCGATGCCGTAACAGCCCATCACTGAAAGTTTTCGCGCGCCGGATTCATCCAGATATTCCGCGCCAAATTTTTCGCTGTATTTTGTGCCGAGCTTGAAGACGTGACCGACTTCGATGGCACGCCGGATTTTCAGCGGCTTGGCGCACTTCACGCACGGTTCACCCGCCGAAACAGTCCGCAAATCGAACCATTCCGAAACTTTGATGTCGCGTTCAATCGAAACGTTTCCGAAATGATAACCGTCTTCATTCGCACCGGTGGTCATCCCATTCGCACCCCGAAGGCGTTCGTCGGCGAGGATCAGGCGACCGGCACTTTTTAATGTTTCAATATGCCGTTGCCGATAGTCGGGATCCCTCTCCTCGGGAAACGAGCCGTTAACCGCCCCGAGTGACCCGGGCTTGGCACCCAGCAACAGAACAATTTCCTCCGGCGTCGCCGGTCGCGCCGCAACCGCGCCGGTCTTCGCCATTAATTTGGTTTCATTCAACTGGTCGTCGCCGCGGATTAAAACGATGACCGGTTTCGAGTCGGCAAGGTAAACCAGCGTCTTGATCTGGCGATTGGCCGGAACCTTGTAAGGCTCCCGGGTGAGCGCCTCGATGGTGACAACGCCGGGCGTGGAAAATTTCCCAGCGGCCGCGCCAACTTCGCGCGCGGCGGTTTGGGGGATGCCGCTGGTGGCTTTCTCAATGTTCGCCGCGTAACCGCAGCCTTCGCAGAACACGACCTCGTTTTCGCCGGTCTCGGCGGGCACCATGAACTCGTGTGAGAATTTGCCGCCGATGACCCCGGTGTCGGCCTCGACCGGAAACGCTTTTAATCCGCACCGCGCAAATATCCTCGCGTAGGCGTCATACATTTTCTGGTAGGTGACCTGTGACGCTTCGTCGCTGACGTCAAAGCTGTAGGCGTCCTTCATGATGAACTCGCGGGCGCGCATCAGCCCGAAACGCGGCCGGATTTCGTCCCGGAATTTCAGGCTGATCTGGTAGAAATTCTTTGGCAACTGCCGGTAGGAATTGATTTCACCCGCGGCCAGCGTGGTGATGACCTCCTCGGCGGTCGCGCTGAGGACCCATTCGCGGTTGGCGCTGTCCCTGACCTTGAACAGCACATCGCGCGCGGTTTCGTACCGGCCGCTTTGCTGCCAGATTTCCGGCGGCTGCAGCGCGGGCATCAGCACTTCGATGGCGCCGGCGCGGTCCATTTCCTCGCGGACGATCTGCTCGACCTTGCGCAATGCGCGCAGGCCCAGCGGCAGAAAGGTGTAAACGCCCCCGGCCAGCTTGCGGATCAGTCCGGCGCGCAACAGCAGTTTGTGCGACACGATTTCCGCCTCAGCAGGAGGTTCACGGAGGGTCGGAATCAAAGTTTTGGTCCAGTACATGTGCCGGAAAGGTTAACCATAAAGGAACCAGGGAACGAAGATTTTTATTTTGCCCTGCGTTTTGCGTCTCTGCGTTGAAATTATTTCACCGTGTTGACCAATGGCGCCAGCCCCTGAATCCGCACTTCCAGTTTGTCGCCGCTTTGAATCGGGCCGATGCCGCTGGGGGTGCCGGTCAAAATCACATCGCCGGGCAGCAACGTCAGGTTCGTCGAGATGAAGCTCACCAGTTCGGCCGGCTTGAAGATGAGCTGGTTCGTGTTTGAGTTCTGGCGCAAATGGCCGTTTTGAAAAAGTTGAATCGTCAAACTGTCCGGATCCAGCTTCGTTTCCACAAAGGGCCCCAGCGGCGTGAAAGTGTCGAACGATTTGCAGCGCGTCCACTGGCTCTCGGCATTTTGAATCGTGCGGTCACTGATGTCCTGTGCCGTCGTGTACCCGAAAATGTAGCGCACGGCCGACGCCGGTGCGACGTTGCGGATTTTGCGGCCAATGACGATGGCCAGTTCCGCCTCATAATCCGTGCGATGATGCGGAAAGGGAATTTCAACCTTACCACCGTCGGGCAGCAGCGACGTGGTCGCCTTGATCCAGAACAAGGGCTGGCGCGGCAGCGGCTTGCCCGTTTCGCGCGCGTGTTCGAGGTAGTTCAAACCGACCGCGATGACCTTGGAGGGCACGACCGGGACCAGTGTCTTGACGCCCTTCCGGGCAGTTGGTTTGCGATCAAAGGACGGCGAGCCAAACACGTCACCGCGCAGACGGAATAATTCGCCGTCCACGATTTTGGCGTGAAAGATTTCGCCATCCTTTTGAAATCGACCAATGGCTGCCATGGGAATCTATGATTTGCGCGCCGGGCGACGTTGTTTAAATCGTAAATCGTAAATCACAAATCGTAAATGGTATTGTTGCCGTTCACCCGATTTCCGCTATATTATGGCTGTGAATCGCCTGACGAAACAGGAACAGTTGGTTCTTTGTATCGTTTTGGGATTATTACTGACCGGCTGGGCCGTCAAAACGTATCGCACCGCTCATCCGGCAACGGCGGTGGTTCAGCAGGCCGGACCTTAAAATGCAAGAAATCAACTTTGACGAGGCGGTGGAATTGATTCTCACCCGGGATCCGCGCTTTTCGCGCGACGCCTACACCTTTGTGCGCGAGGCACTCGATTACACCCAGAAAATCATCGGCAAGGAAACCCACGGCCAGATCCGCCACGTCAGCGGGCAGGAATTGCTCGACGGCATCCGGCAGTTTGCGCTTCAGCAATTCGGTCCGATGGTCGTGACTGTGTTCGAGGAATGGGGCGTGCGCCACTGCCGCGACTTCGGTGACATCGTTTTCAACATGGTGGAAATCGGTCTGCTCGCCAAAACCGACAAGGACACGCGCGACGATTTTCAAAACGGCTACGATTTCACCGAGGCCTTTCGCAAACCGTTCCTGCCGCAGGTCAAATCAAATCCAGATACCAAGCCGGTGGCAAACTGAACCGGGTCCGGCAAACCGTGCCGAACCCTCCCGCCCCGCTTCGCGACAAGAACGTTCTGAAAACCGATGCCGTCATCATCGCCGCACCAAATTGGTTTGCCCCAAACCCATTTCTGAATATCTTTCCCCTCCATTTCTCAATATATGAGTGACACGGCTTTTTCGGCTAGAATTCTGGCGATGCAAACCCCGTCGCCGCCAGCCGGCGTCACGCTGACCACGCTCGACAACGGCCTGACCCTCATCGTGCGCGAAGACCACAGCGCCCCGGTCGTGTCGGCGCAGGCGTGGTGCATGGCCGGCAGCATTCACGAAGACCGCTGGCTCGGCGCCGGCCTGTCACACGTGCTCGAACACATGCTCTTCAAGGGCACCACCACGCGCCCCGGCAGCCGCATTGATCAGGAAGTTCAGGAAGCCGGCGGTTATATGAACGCCTACACGAGCTTCGACCGCACGGTGTATCACATTGATGTGCCCAACACCGGCGCACGGGTCGCCATCGACATCCTGTGCGACATCATGCAAAACGCGACGTTGCCGCCCGACGAACTCGCGAAGGAACAGGATGTCATCCGCCGTGAAATGGACATGAACGTGGACGATCCCGCGCGTCGCGCCGGCCGCCGCCTGTTCGAGACCGCCTACACGCGCAGCCCGTATCGCTTCACCGTCATCGGTTATCCCGATATTTTCAACGAGCTGAAACCGGACGACATCCGCGGTTACTACCGTGAAAAATACGCGCCCAACAACGTTTTCTACGTTGTGGTCGGTGACGTAAAAGGCGATGACGTGGTCGCCCAAATCCGCGCCGCCTACGAAAAGTCAAGGGCGCGTCCGCTGCCACCCATGGTCCTGCCCGAGGAACCCAAACAGACCTCGCCGCGTGAAATCATCGAAGAAGCGCCGATTGAACTCGCGCATTTTCATTTTGCGTGGCACATCCCCGAAATCCGCCATCCCGACCTGCCGGCGCTGGAGGTGCTGGCCGTCCTGCTCGGTCACGGACACAGTTCACGGCTTTATCAGGAGGTGCGCGAACGCCAGGGCGTGGTGCATCATGTGGACGCATGGACCTACAGCCCCGGCAACCCCGGTTTGTTCGGCATGAGCGCCATTGCCGACGCGGGCAAATTTACCGACGCCCGCAGCGCGATGCTGGCCGAAGTCGAAAAAATGAAGGGCGGGCTGGTTTCCCCCGGTGAGCTGGAAAAAGCGGTAAAACAATTCATTTCCGCCACGCTGGCCACGCGCAAAACGATGGATGGCCAGGCCGGCGACCTGGGCGGAAACTGGATTGTCGCCAGCGACCTGGCCTTTTCCGAGCGTCAGCTTGCCGCCGTCAAGCTGGTCACACCCGGGGACATCCAGCGCGTTGCCCGCGAATATCTGACTCCGGAAAACCGCACGCTGTTTGCGCTGTTGCCCAGCGGCAGCGCGCCAAAGTCCCGGGTGGAATCGGAAACACTTGCCGATCATCCCATCCAAAAGATCGAACTGCCAAATGGCCTGCGCCTGCTGGTGAAGGAGGATCATCGCCTGCCGTTCGTGGAATTTCGGGCCGCGCTCAAGGGCGGCGTGCTGGCCGAGACCGTTGAGAACAGCGGCATCACCCTGCTGCTCGCCCGAACGCTGCTGAAAGGCACCCGCCGCCGGACCGCCGCACAGATCGCCACGGAAATCGAATCCGTCGGCGGCGGCATTGACAGCTACGGCGGCAACAACAGCCTCGGCGTCAACGCGGAAGTGATGAGCAGCGATTTCAGAACCGGCCTCGACCTTGTGGCCGACGTCCTGCTGAACCCGATTTTCCCCGCCGGCGATCTGGAACGCGAGCGCGACGTGCAAATCGCCGGCATTTTCGCGCAAAAAGACGACCTGCTCAAAAGCGCGGGTCTGGCCATGCGCGGCGCGCTGTTTGGCAGCGCCGGTTATGGTCTCGATTCGCTGGGCACGGAAGCGTCGGTCCGAAAACTTCAGGCCGGCGACCTGAAATTGTTTCACGAACGGCTCATCACGCCGGACAATTGTGTGCTCGCCATTTACGGCGACGTGAAAACGGATGAAGTCAAAACCGCCGTCGAAGCCGCGTTTGCAAACTGGAAACCGGGCCGGATAACGGAAGCCGGAGGCCGGAGGCCGGAGGCCGGTCAAGCCAGGCGGGTTGAAGAATTCCGCGATAAAAAACAGGCCGTGCTGGTCGTCGGCTTTCCCGGGACAACCATGTTCGATGAGGACCGGTATGCGCTGGAGTTGATTCAGGAATCGTGCAGCGACCTCGGTTCACGGCTGTTCCTGCGCATCCGTGAGGAGCTTGGCCTGGCCTATTACGTCGGCGCGCAGAATCTGGCCGGATTGGTTCCCGGTTACTTCGCGTTTTATACCGGCACCGAACCGTCCAAGGTGGAACAGGTCGAAACGGAATTGCTCCGGGAAGCCGAACTGTTGCGCAACGAAGGCCTGACCGCCGCGGAACTCCAGCGCGCCAAAGCCAAGATCATCGGACAGAAGAAGATTGCGAGGCAGGAACTCGGCCATCTCGCCGCCATGACCGCACTCGACGAGCTTTATGGCCTCGGCTACCAGCGCGCGGAACTGGACGACGCAAAATACGAAGCCGTCACGCTTGATCAAATCAAGGCGGTCGCGCAAAAATATCTGAAGGCGGGGGCATCCGTCGTGGCGGTGGTGAAACCGGGAAAATCCGGGGAAGAACCGGGCCGGACATAAAAAGCGCCCCGCTGGAAGGCGGGGCGAAATTGGTTGCGGGGGCAGGATTTGAACCTGCGGCCTTCAGGTTATGAGCCTGACGAGCTACCGGGCTGCTCCACCCCGCGATCAAGTCTTGCAGTTTCGCCCTGGAGCAATCCAAGCGCAAGTATATTCCGCGTAAATCAGAAAGGCGGGATCCCGTAGCATGTCCAATAACCGAACAGTTTGGGATATTCCAGGTAAATGCGGTGCGCCAGTTTGTTCCGCACCTGGTCGGCGCGGGAACGGGCAAAATACGACGGGCGTGAGAAAAATTGAATCTCCGGCCCATAATGCTCAAAACACGCCAGCGCCCGGCGCGAATGATACCATGAAGTGACAATGATGACGCGGTGCGCGTGTTGTTGGCGAAGCAGTTTGACGGTGAAGATGGCATTTTCCCTGGTCGTGCGCGATTGATCCTCCAGTTGAACCGCGGGTGCCGGCACGCCGGATTCAATCAAAAGTCGCCGGTTGATTTTGCAATCACCCTGGCCGCTGACCAGGATGCGTGGCGCGGCGTGCTCCTGGAACAGTTCCGCCGCGCGTTCAGGCCGGTCACGCGAACCGCCGCCCAAAACGACCAGGACATCGGCGTTTACCGGCCCACTGTCCACACAAAGAAGATTTTGAGGAAAAACAAAAGCGGCGACGCCCAGCAGCAGGACGAGCGTGAAAAGCAGGAGGCTAATCCGCAAAAGCCATTTTCGCATGCCAACCATCTTGACTGAAGTTTGCAGGTTTCCGGCTGAATCGCAATGTCAGTCAACGCGCGATGACAGCGCTGGGCAGTACCTGACCCCGTTGGGTATCGCCCGACAAGCGCCCAAGCCCCTCATTACGCCCGGCAAAAACCCTGAAATCCCGTACTGGTCAAACCCCGTGCCGGTTTGATATTTTCCTGCCGACGATGATATTTTCCGCCAACAAACGTGTGGTCGAATCCCTTGCCGGGTTGGGACGATTCACCTTGCTGGTCAGAGAGGCCGCCGCATCGTTGTTTACGTTCAAGGTCGCCTGGAATGATTTGCTTTATCAGATTTTTTTCGTGGGTGTCAAATCACAGACGGTCGTCCTCATTACCGGCGCCTTCACCGGCATGGTGCTCGGCGCCCAGACGTATTTTCAGTTTCACAAGGTCAAGATGGACACGGCCGCACTGGCAGTCGTCAGCGTCTCCATGTGCAGTGAACTTGGCCCCGTGCTGACGGCGCTGATGGTCGCCGGCCGGGTCGGCGCGTCCATCGCCGCCGAACTCGGCACCATGCGCGTGACCGAACAAATTGACGCCTTGCGCACGCTGGCCACGCACCCGGTGGACTATCTCGTTGTCCCGCGGGTCTTGGCCGGATTGATTGCGTTACCGTTGTTGACGGTGGAATCCATTGCCATCGGAATTGCGGCGGGTTACTTCGTCGGCATCTGGTTGCTGGGCATTGACCCGACCTACTCCTGGGCGCACATGCTCAAATACACGGGCGACACGGACGTGTTGATCGGTCTGATCAAGGCCTTCACCTATGGCGGCATTTTGACCCTGGTTGGCTGTTACAAAGGCATGACGTGCGGACTGGGTGCGGAGGGAGTTGGCAAGGCCACCACCGAGGCGGTCGTTTCCGCCTCCATCTCCATCCTGATTGCCAATTTCTTTTTGACGTTGTCCTTGGAACGCTTGTTTAACGCATTATGATTGAGGTGCGTCATCTGCAAAAAAGTTTTGACGGACAGCTGGTATTGGGTGACATAAGCTTTCGGATTGAAAACGGCGAATCGGTCGCCATCATTGGGCGCAGCGGCTGCGGCAAAAGCGTTTTGCTCAAGCATTTGATCGGCCTGTTGAAGCCGGACGCCGGCACGGTGTTGATTGACGGCGAGGATATTGTGCCGATGAACGAACGACAGTTGCTGCGGGTGCGCCGGAAATTTGGCATGGTGTTTCAGGGTTCGGCCCTGTTTGATTCAATGACGGTCGCCGAAAACGTGGCCTTCGGGTTGCGCCGGCATGAAAAGCTGACCGAGGCGGAAATCGCCCGGCGGGTGGCCGGTGTTTTGGATGTGGTGGATCTGCCGGGCACGGAAAATAAAAATCCGGCTGAATTGTCCGGGGGCATGAGAAAGCGCGTCGGTCTGGCGCGGGCGATTGTTTATGAACCGCAAATTGTGTTATATGACGAGCCGACAACCGGTTTGGACCCCATCGTGTCCGACAGCATTGACAAATTGATGATGCACGTGCGGGATCACCTGAATGTCACGACCGTCGTGGTCACCCACGACATGCGCACCGCCCGGCGGGTCGGCAACCGGGTGCTCATGATGCACAACAAGACCATTTACGCGAGCGGCGCGCCGGATGATTTTTTTATGTCGCAGGACCCGGTCGTACGCCAGTTTGTGGACGGGGTGGCGGACACCAAGAAAAAATAGACCATGGAAAAGTCGCACCAGGAAGTCAAAGTCGGCCTGTTCGTAATCACCGGCCTCGTGCTGCTGGCCGTGCTGCTGCTTCAATTCAGCAAAGGCACCAGCATTTTTCGCGGCACCTACGAATTGCACCTGCACGCGACCAACGTCGGCGGCCTCAAGCAGCGCGCCTCGGTGTTGCTGGCCGGGGTGCAGGTCGGCAGCGTTTCCGACATCCAACTCGCCCCGGACGGCAAAAGCGTGACCATTTTTCTGCGGATTTACAAAGATTACAAAATCTATCACGACGCGCGGTTTGTCATCCAACAATCCGGTTTCCTCGGGGATCAGTACGTCGCCGTCATCCCGACGGCGAATCAGCCGCCGGTATGGACCAACGGCGCGGACGTCGACTGCGAGGCGCCCTTCAATTTGCAGGAGGTCGCGCGGTCCGCGTCCGGGTTTATTCAACGCATTGATGAAACGGCGAAGAAACTCGACGCGGCGGTCACCGATGTGCGCCGGCTCGTGCTCAATGAGGAAACGCTGACCAATTTTTCCGCCGCCATCGGCAACCTGCGCACTTTTTCCGAACAGGCGACCGGCACGGTCGCCAGCATCAACATGCTGGTCGCCACCAACGGCGCACAGATTGATCTTGCGGTCAGCAACGTGGTCTACTTTTCGCAGGACCTCATCCACCTGTCCGACGATGCCCATGGAATCATCTCATCCAATGGCACGGAGATTTCCGCCGCGATAAGGAACGTTGAAACTTCGACCGAAGTTTTGACGAACGTGATGCATGATTTGCAGTCCGGAAAGGGCCTGGCGGGAACCGTATTGCAAAACGAGGAACTCTCAACCAATGTCCAAATAATCGCGGATAACCTGGTCATCACCACAAGCAACCTGAACCGGCTCGGTTTGTGGCATTTCCTCTGGCACCAGGAACTCCCGCCCACCAACACGCCGCCCACCAACATGCCGCCCCCAAAGGCAGGCCGACAACCATGACTTCGCTCTGGACCATTCGCCTTTTGTTTTTGAGCCTGTGCATTGCGGCTGGCTTCGCCATCAGCCAGCGGACGGAATTTCTCGCCGTCAACCATAGTGAGGTGTTCGGCATGATGATTGGCTTTGGTTTCGGCGGTCTGATGATTGCCATGGACGAAATGCTCAAAGGTTTTTCGCTCCGCGCGTTCTCGGCCACGACCTTTGGTTTGCTGCTCGGCATGTTGGTCGCCCTGCTCATTGGCCATTCCCCTTTGTTGGAAAATGCTGATGAGCGGGTCCAATGGTTTATTCGTCTCAGCCTGTTTTTGAGTTTCAGTTACATCGGCATCATTCTCGCCACGCGCAGCAACAAGGAGGATTTCTCCCTCATTATTCCTTACGTCCGGTTTCGGCCCCAGGGCCAGTCGGACAATCTGCTGCTGCTCGACACCAGTGTCATCATTGATGGCCGGATCGCCGATTTGATTGAAGCCCATTTTTTGGAAGGCCTGATTGTCGTCCCGCGGTTTGTGCTCAAGGAAATCCAACAAATCGCCGACTCCACCGACCCCATCAAACGCGCCCGCGGCCGACGCGGGCTGGAGATGCTCAACCGGATTCAACGCAATACCGGCATCGAAGTCCGTATTCATGACGGTGATTTTCCGGAAGAAAAGGAGGTCGACTCCAAACTGGTCCGCCTCGCACGCAACCTTAACGCCCGGCTTTTCACCAACGATTACAACCTCGCCAAGGTTGCTGAACTGCAGAAAATCAGCTACGTGAATCTCCATGAAGTCGCCAAATGCCTCAAGGTGATCCTGTTGCCCGGTGAAATCTTGCGCCTAAAAATCGTGCGCGAGGGCAAGGACAAGAACCAGGGCATCGGTTACATGCCCGACGGAACCATGGTCGTGGTCAACAACGGCCAGTCACACATTGGCCAGCAGGTCGAAGTGGAGGTGCAGAGCCTCCTTCAAACCGGCGCCGGCATCATCGTCTTCGCCGAAATTAAAATGCCACTGGCCGCTTGAGCCGCGGGCGGAATGCGCGCCAAGCAAAATGGACAATATGGACCTCGTCACCCTCTTTACCGGCTTCAGCCCGGCTGAGGCCCAAGTGGTCCGTTCCAGGCTCGATGCGGCAGGTTTTCATCCGTTTGTGGCCGGTGAACTTTCCGCCTTGAGCATTGAGGGTTGCTCGCTCGCTGCTGGTGGCATCCGTGTCCAGGTTCCCGAAAACGAAGCGACCAACGCGAGGGAGTTTCTCAACGCGCCCGCCGAATGATTGCCAGGAAATTAACACTGTTGCGCCGGCTCAAAGCAGTTTTGCCGGCAGGTGAAATGATTTTTACACCGCGGACGCTTCAAAAATATTCGTCGGACAAATGGTTTGCTGCCCAACAACCCGATGCTGTCGCCCTGCCCCGCTCCGTCAAATCTGTTTCCGCAATCCTCCGCTTTGCCAATCAACACAAAATCCCCGTCACGGCGCGCGGCGCGGGCCACGGCTACGTCGGTGGTTGCGTACCGGTTTATGGCGGCATCGTGCTCTCATTGGAACGCATGAACCGGATCCGGGAAATCAACGCCGGTGATTTTATTGCCGTCGTCGAACCGGGCGTCGTTACGCAAACGCTTCAGGAAGCCGTTGAGCGACTCGGCTTGTTTTATCCACCCGACCCCGCCAGCCGCGGAAACAACTTCATCGGCGGCAACATTGCCACCAACGCGGGCGGTCCGCGCTGTTTGAAATACGGCGTTACGCGTGATTACGTCCTCGGCCTCGAAGTGGTGCTGGCCGATGGCACCATCGTGCGCGTCGGCGGACGCACGCATAAAAACAAAACCGGTTTCGAGCTCACGCGCCTGTTTGTCGGCTCGGAAGGTCTGCTCGGCATTGTCACCGAAGCCACGTTGAAATTGATACCCCTGCCGCCATTTCGCACCTGTCTGGCCATCGGCTTTGATTCAATGAAACCGGCCGTCCGCGCGCTACAGGCCATTTTATCTGCGGGTTATTTGCCCAGCGCCCTCGAATTGGCGGACGAATTCACGCTGGCCGCCGCCTATCAACGCACGAAAGACAGCCGCCTGCGACGTTGCCGCGGCTTTCTAATAATAGAACTCGATGGGCAGGAAAAGTCCGTTCGCTCCGAGCTGAAGGATCTGGAACCGATTGTCCGCCGGTTTAAGCCGTTGTTTGTCGAACGCGCCCTCGGCGCAGCCCAATGTGAGGTAATCTGGAAGATTCGCCGGGAATTTTCCTATGCCCTGCGCGACACCGGACTCACCAAGCTCAACGAAGACATTGTCGTGCCGCGCAGCCGGCTGGAAGACTTTTTCAAATTTGCCGCCAGACTCCAGAAAAGGCACAGCCTGCCGGTTGCCTGCTTCGGCCATGCTGGCGACGGCAATATTCACACCAACCTCATGGTGGATTTCAACCAGCCGCACGCCGATCGGCGCGCCGAAGCGGCGCTGGACGAACTCTTCGCGCAAGTCATCGCCTGGGGCGGGGCCATCAGCGGCGAACACGGCATCGGTCTCGCCAAAAAGCGCTGGTGGCCACGGGCCGTTTCAAAAGAGGTCCGTGAATTGCATCGCACGATCAAGAAGGCGCTCGACCCGAAGGGCATTCTAAATCCGGGAAAATTTGTCTAGGCCATGTGTGGGTTCAAGCCACCCGGAATTGTCTGCTGCGGTCCGGCCTGTTTACAATGCCAGGCAATTAAATTAATTGCTTTCGCTTTCGCATCCACGAACCTATCCTAAGTGCGCATGAATGAAATACTTAGTCTCTCGGTAGCCAAGTTGAAGCGCATGGCGGCCTTGAAATCAAAAATCGAACGTCTCCAATCACAACTCGAAGCCTTGGTGTCAAAGGTATCCAGGACACCCGGCAAAAAAACGGGCCCCAAGCGGCGGAAGATGAGCGCGGCCGCCCGCCGGAAGATTTCCCTGGCCGCCAAGGCGCGCTGGGCGAAAGTCCGGGCCGCCAAACGAAAGTAAATCAATCAGGCCGGCTTCGTTGAAGCCACCATTGGGATATTCCCCGGCGCGCCATTCGGACGCGGCCTGACTGTCTATTTTTTCGGGCCAACCAGAACCACAAACTCGCCTTTCAACGGACGCTTTTGAACAACGGTCAGCAATTCCGCCGGGTGGCCGCGCAGAAATTCCTCAAATTTTTTAGTTAACTCGCGTGCCAGGACGACTTCGCGTTCAGGAAAAACCTCAACCAACTCGCCCAGTAATTTTTCAACCCGAAATGGCGATTCATAGAATGCCAGGGTGCCGGAAATTGTTACGAGCGATTCCAGCCTGTTCCGGCGCTGTCCAGACTTGTGCGGCAGGAAACCGGCGAAATGGAATTCATCTGTTGGCAGGCCGCTCGCCGTAAGGGCCGCAACCAACGCACATGCCCCGGGCACGGACTCGACCCGGAAACCGGCGGCAATGGCGGCCTTGACCACACGCCCGCCCGGATCGCTGATGCCGGGACTGCCGGCGTCCGTGACCAGTGCGATTTTTTCGCCACGCGCAAGGCGTGCGATGATTTCCTCGCTGCGTCTGGCTTCGTTGAACTGAAAATAGCTGAGCAGCGGTTTGGAAATTCCAAAATACTTCAGCAATTGCCCTGTGCGGCGCGTGTCCTCGGCGGCAACCACGTCGCACTCGCGCAATACGCGCAACCCGCGCAACGTGATGTCCTCAAGGTTGCCAATGGGGGTGGCGACCAGATACAATGTACCCGCGGTGAGCGATGGCAGTTCCATGACCCGACTTAAACAGAAAATTACGGCGAAATAAACTGATTTGACGCGTTTGGCATCAGGCGCTTCATGGCACGACAGACAGCCTGAACCTTGAGTTAATTCTTGCGTCGGACGCCAGCGTGTTACAGATTGGATTGTCAGGTTGTCGCATGTCAAAAGCAAAAGACAAACAGGAACCTTCGTCCTCGCCGGGTGACGCAAGAGCTCATCCTCCGTTTGCAGAGACTTGCCGGGCGCGATCCCTGTGGAGCATTAACGAGGCTGCCGAATGCCTCGTACCCCCACCCCACAGTTGTGAGTATGTACTGGGTCATGGCAGCCACTTCTATTGTCATCACCCACGACGACAGGAAATCGTCATACACACGCTCAAATTGAGCCGGGCCTGACAACCGTGAGCCGTGGCGTCGCTCCCCAGCCCAAGACAAACAGCTGAAGGAAAGAATTGCAAGCCACCCGATAAAAAAGTTTACGATAATCAACCATGAAACCTGCCACACAATTTGCCGTGGTTCTGGTCACCGCACCTGATTTGAAGACCGGTCGAACGCTGGCAAAGGCTGCGCTGCAGGCGCATTTGATCGCCTGTGCAAATCTCGTTCCCAAGGTTGAATCGCATTACTGGTGGCGGGGAAAGATTAAATGCGATGCGGAGGTTCTGCTGGTTTTTAAAACGCGTAAGGCAAAGCTGGCCGCGCTGGAACAATTGATTCTCGCCCGACATCCCTACGATACACCCGAATTCCTCGTCTTTCCGTTGAGTGCCGGAAACCAGAGGTATCTCAACTGGCTGGCAAAAATATAGACCGGATGCTGCGGCATGGCGTTCGCGCTTTCCCCCGCGCAATTAAACCTGCCACAAATAGTTTGAACACCAGCCGCTTGGGCGTAAATTTAGTCCGTGAATCCGTTGGACACGGTTCCGTTGATGCTGCTCGCATTGCACATGCTGGCACTAGGTGTGGGGACAATCATGTTTCTTGGCATCATCCTCCTCCATCGCCGGGCGCGCGCAGTACAGCCAATGGCGCATCCCGATGGGAGCCCGGTTTACCCGGGTTTGGATTTTACCCACCGCCCGGCCCGCTGGCTGGCGATTCGTTCACTCCATCCCAAGGCCGTTCAAGCTGCTCTGGGCGCAGGTCATCCCGTACGCTGCCCAGGGTCGGAAGGCCTCACCGGCGACCACCTATTTTTTATCAGGCCACCGGTGAAAGACTGGATAATTGTCACCGGCTCCGGTCTGCCGCATCCCGGTCACGACGTGGACCGCTGTTTTCATTTTCTGATTCGATTAAGCCGGATGCTGGGTCAGGTTCAGTTTTTTCTGGCGGACCCGCTTTTAAATCACCACGCTTGGGTGCGCGTGGAAAACGGCGTTGTCAGGCGCGCCTATGTCTGGGCGAACGAAACCGCATGGAATCAGGGCGCCAAATCCATTTCTGAAATCGAATTGGACATGAAATGCTTCGGTTACGGCGAAGCCGCGGGTATGGGTGACAGCGCAACGGAAGCAAGCGCGGCCGCCAACGTAAAAAAGGTTTTGTCACTGGCGGCGCGCTGGAGTTTCGATCCAACGGCCATTGAGAGATGTTTGCCTGGTCCGGACCGCGGCATCGCCGGTAAATCGTCCTGATTTGGCCAGGATAAATTGTCAACGCGGGCCTTGGCCGGCCGCGCAAAAAATAGAAAGGGAACTCATGTCATACAGCATTGAACTCGAACTCCAAAGATTTCCCAAGAGCGTCACACTCAAGGACGGCACGAAGGCGACGCTGCGCCCGCTTCGTCGTGACGACGAAAAGGATTTTCACAAACTTTTTCTCGGTATTCCCGAACCGGAACGCATGTTCATCAAACATCGCGTCACCGAGATCGAGGTGATTCGTGATTGGTGCAAGAACATTGATTACGGTCGCAATCTGCCGCTGGTCGCATTGATCGGCGGCAGGATTATTGGCGACGCAACCTTGCACCAACAATTCGGCGGCTGGAGACGGCACATTGGCCGGGTGAGCGTGTTGGTGCACCCGGAATTCCGCGGGCGCGGCCTGGCCCGGGCGCTGGTTGGCGAAATTATTGCCATCGCGCGGAGTGCCGGTTTGGAAAGGGTGGAGGCGGAATTTATTGGCGAGCAGGAAGCCGCCATCAAAATGTTCGCCATGCTGGGTTTCAGCCAGCTTTTGCGGCTGGAGGACTACGTCAAGGACATGCAGGCCGTTTCCCACGATTATATATTGATGGGACTTCAGCTAAAAACCGACGAGGAATACGCCGGTGTGGGAGGATGATGCCACCGGAAGTCTGCCCCAACTGTGGCGCGGAGGTTCCGCCCGGCGCCAAAGCCTGTCCCCATTGTGGTTCGGATGAACAAACCGGTTGGTCTGAAGCAGCACGCTATGCCGATCTTGATCTGCCTGGTGAACATTTTGATTACGACGATTTTCTGAAACGCGAATTCGACGGAGAGCGCACTCTGCCCCGCGGCGTTTCCTGGTTCTGGTGGCTGGTGGCTGTCCTCGTCGTTGGCGGGCTGCTTTATTTGTGGCGGCTTTGAACGAAGAAGGGCAAACAAAAAGGCCCGCCCTTGACGGACGGGCCGTGAAAATATTCAACCGACCTACTTCTTCTCGGGATCGGTCTCCACCGGCTTGGCCTCACCGGCGGGAGCGGTTTCTGCCGGCGCCGGAGCGGCGGGCGTATAATCCACCCACTCCAAAATCGCGCGCTGGGCAGAATCCCCCTGGCGCTGATTCATCTTCACAATGCGGGTGTAACCGCCATTGCGCTCCTTGAAGACCGGCGCAATTTCTTCAAAGAGAATCCTCACCACATCGTCGTTTTGACGCCATTTGCGCCGCTCGGCCTTGGCCAATTGGACGGTCGGCCCGTGCGTATGCAAACGCGCCATGACCAGACGGCGCGCCTGAACCGTGGCGCGTTTGCCGAGGGTGATCATTTTCTCAGCGACCGGACGCGCGGCCTTGGCCTTCGCCAGCGTCGTGGTCACGCGTTTATGCTTGATCAGGCTGCAAACCAGGTTTGCCAGCATCGCATTTCGATGCCGGGACGTGCGGCCCAGTTTGGCCGTTCGCTTTAAGTGTCGCATAAGATGGCTTAGTTGTTCTCCGGAATTTCCTTGGGTAACGCATCCAGCAAGCCCGATTCAAAGTTCATGCCGAGCGACAGCCCCAACGCCTGAAGTTTGTCTTTAATTTCGTTCAGCGACTTTTTGCCAAAATTGCGGTACTTGAGCATTTCCTGCTCGGATTTCATCGCCAACTGGCCGACGGTGGTGATGTTCGCGTTGTTCAGGCAATTCGCCGCGCGCACGCTCAATTCGATTTCATTGACGCTCATGTTGAGCAATTTCTTGAGCTTGGCCTTCTCGTCATCCTGCTTCGACTCGGCCTCTTCAAACTCCACGGCGTTTTTGTCGTAGCCCACAAATACGTCAAGGTGATGAGCCAGAATTGCCGACGCCTGGGTCAGGGCATCATCCGGCGAAATACGCCCGTCCGTCCAGATTTCCAGAATCAATCGGTCGTAATCCGTGCGGTTGCCGACCCGGGCGGCTTCCACGGCATAACGCACGCGCGTCACCGGCGAAAACAACGAATCAATCGCAATCACCCCAATGGGCTGGCCGGGTTTCTTGTTTTCGTCGCTCGGGCAAAAACCGCGTCCGATTTTGAGCTCCAGCTCCATCTCGAATTTTTTCTTTTTATCCAGCGTACAGATGTGCTGGTCCGGATTGACCAATTCAACATTTTGGTTGAGCTGAATGTCGGCGGCGGTCACCACGCCCTCCTTGTTCGCGGACAACAACAACGTCTGCGCATCACGGGTGTGGGCCTTGAATTTAATCCGCTTCAAGTTCAACACAATGTCGGTCACGTCCTCGACCACCCCGTCAATCGTGGCGAATTCGTGCATGGCGCCGTCCACCTTCATCGAGGTGATGGCCGCGCCTTCGAGCGAGGAAAGCAACACCCGGCGCAATGAGTTGCCCACGGTGTGGCCGTAACCGGTTTCAAACGGATCCGCCACAAATTTGGCGTAGATTTCGGTGGCGGTTGCCTCGTCCTTCTGCAACCGCTTCGGCATTTCAAAACGTCCTAGACGTACTGGCATATTTTCCTTTCAACAATTTTGATCTGGTTTTGCCGGCGGTTTATTCCCGCAGCCGGCGAAGCCCGTATAATTGTTTTTTGTCCCGCCCTTTCAATGAAAGGGGGAACGGGTTTATGTTTAGCGGGAATAAAATTCGACAACCGCCTGCTCGTTGGCAATCGGCTGAATCTCGTCGCGCGTCGGAATCCGCATGACGGTGCCTTTGAACTCTTCCTTGCTCATCGATAGCCAATCCGGCACCGAGCGGCTCGTGGCCAGTTCCAAGTTCTTGGTCGCCAACTGGCGCGACACATTTGAATTTTTCACCTCAACCACATCATTCACCTTGAGGCTGTAGGATGGCACATTCACCTTGCGGCCATTTACCGTAACGTGGCCATGCGAAACCATCTGACGCGCGGCGGCGCGGGTGTTTGCGAATCCGAGGTGAAACACCACGTTGTCCAGGCGCGTCTCCAAAATCTGCAACATCTGCTCGCCGGTGACGCCACGGCGGCGCAACGCCTTTTCATAAACCCCGCGGAACTGGCGCTCCATCAGACCGTAGTAATAACGGAATTTTTGCTTCTCAATCAGCCCCAGACCGTAATCGGTGTGCTTGCGCCGCGATTTGGGACCGTGAACGCCGGGACCGTAATTGCGGCGTTCCAGGTATTTTGACGGGCCGAAAATCGGTATGCCGAAGCGGCGGCTGATGCGAACGCGAGGACCTGTGTAACGAGCCATGGTTTGTAAAAGGTTGAGAGTTGAGGGTTACACGCGGCGCTTTTTGCGTGGACGGCAGCCGTTGTGCGGGACGGGTGTCACGTCCTTGATCGCGCTGATTTCCAGGCCAATGGCCTGCAACGCGCGGATGGCCGATTCACGGCCCGAACCGGGACCTTTGACGCGAATTTCGACTTCTTTCATGCCGTGTGCCATCGCCTGACGCGCGGCGTCCTGCGCCACCTGTTGCGCGGCGTAAGCGGTGCTTTTGCGCGAGCCTTTGAATCCGACGCGCCCGGCGCTCGACCAGCCAATGAGATTACCGTGCAGGTCGGTGATGGTAACCTGCGTGTTGTTAAACGTGGCCAGAATATTTGCGACGCCGGAGACAATGTTTTTCGCGTGCTTCGCCTTGATGATCTTCTTGGCAGCAGCGTCTTCGCCCAACAGTTCGGCCGCGCTGGGCGCGGAACCGGCCACCGGCGCTTCCGCCGGTTTGGCTGCTTCCGTGGAGGGAGTCTCAGCGGACGGGGCAGCTTTTGAAGGCACCTGATCTTCCGCCGTTTTGGCGGCCTTCGCGGCCGGAGCCGCCTGGTCAGCCTCGGACTTCGCTTCCTTCTTTTTGGGCGCCGGTTTCTTTTTATCTTCAGCCATACAAAATTTTAGTGGATGCCGGTTTTGGCGTTCGGGTTGCGCTGCACGCCGACGGTCTTGCGCGGGCCTTTGCGCGTGCGGGCATTGGTTTGCGTGCGCTGACCGCGCACGGGCAATCCACGCATGTGCCGGATGCCGCGATAACATTTGATACCCTGCATGCGTTTGAGATTCATGCCAATTTCGCGGCGTAAATCGCCTTCAATGACATATTTGCCCTCCTGAATCGCGTGGACGATTTGGGAAAGCTGTTGTTCCGTCAAATCCTTGGCGCGGATGCCCGGGTCAATGTTCGCGCGCTCCAGAATCTCCTTCGAGTTGGTCGGGCCGAGGCCATAGATATAGCGCAGCGCAATGTCTATGCGCTTGTTCGGCGGAACTTCCACACCAATGATGCGTGCCATAAATTGTTAAATGTTCAAAAGGTTGATCCTGGCATCGGCCATCAGCCCTGCCGTTGTTTGTGCCGCTTGTTCGAGCAAATCACGCGAATAACGCCGCGGCGTCGCACGATCTTGCAGTGCTCGCACAATTTTTTAACCGAGGCTCGAACTTTCATGTTCCAATCTTTCTGGTTTCTGTCAATACCCGCCCGACGGACAAATCGTAGGGCGTCAATTGCAATGTTACTTGGTCGCCGGATTTTAATCCGGCAAAATTCCGCTTCGCCCGGCCCGGCACAAATGCCGTCAACCGATGCCCGTTGGCCAGCTCCACGCGATACGTTCCGTTCGCCAGAGCCTCGCTCACCCGACCTTCAACCTGGAAGGCTTCGTTTCCGGACATGTCAAAATCTCCGGCTCGCGTTCCGTAATCAAAACTGTGTGCTCAAAATGAGCGGACAGTAAACCATCTTGGGTGACCACTGTCCAGCCGTCTTTCAAAATTTTTACACCCGGCTGGCCGGCATTGACCATCGGTTCAATCGCCAGCGTCATGCCCGGCCGGAGCTTCTGGTTGCTCTTCGGATCCACAAAGTTTGGCACCTGCGGCTCCTCGTGCATCGAGCGCCCGACCCCGTGCCCCACAAATTCACGCACCACACTGAATCCGTTGCCTTCAACGAAATTTTGAACCGCGCGCGAGATGTCCGTCACACGATTTCCCGGAACCGCCGCCGCAATGCCTTCGTCCAGCGCGCGCGTCGTCACATCCATGAGCCGCTGCGCCGCCACGCCACACCCCCCCACGGCAACCGTGCGTGCGGTGTCGCCCACAAACCCTTTATAGAACACCCCCACATCCACGCTGAGGATGTCGCCAAAGTGCAATTCACGTTCACCGGCCAGTCCATGCACCACTTCGTCGTTCACCGAAAGACACGTATGACACGGGTAATTACGGTAACCCAAAAATGCGCTTTTCGCGCCATGCTGCCGGAGACACTTCTCGGCAAATTCATCCACCTGCCGGGTCGTCAGACCGGGTTTGACGAATGCGGCAATTTCTTCCAGCACCGTCCCCGCCACCCGGCATGCCGGCCGCATGGCTTCCAAATCCCGCTCAGTCTTTAAAATAATCATACGCGTTGCCGGTCGCGTGTTTGATCCAAGCCTGACGCAACACGCGCTGCCCAATAACTCAAAACCGGCCCCGCAAGCGGCCCTTTTTCAGAAAACCGTCGTAATGACGCATCATCAAATGCGATTCGACCTGCCGCATGGTATCCAGCAAAACGCCGACCGTGATCAGGATGCTCGTGCCGCCGAAAAACTGGGACACATCGTAGGGAATGTTCATGGCATTGCGCATGATAATGGGGATGACTGCGATGACCGTCAGAAAAATTGCGCCCGCCAGCGTGATGCGGCTCATGGCCTTGTGCAGATATTCGCTGGTTCCCTGCCCCGGACGCACGCCGGGAATGTAGCCGCCGTTTTTCTTCAAATCGTCGGCAATCTGCAATTCATTGAACTGGGTGGCCACCCAAAAGTAAGAGAAGAACAGAATCATCAACCCATAGACCGCCAGGTACACCACGGTTCCGTAGCCAAACTGCACGGCCATTCCCCGGAAGAAATCCTGCAGGAACGGCACCGGAATCCAGTTCGCCAGGTTCGTGAAAACAGTCTGCGGAAACATCAGAATCGACTGGGCGAAAATAATCGGCATGACGCCGGAATAATTCACGCGCAGCGGCATGAACGAGGTGCCGCCGGAATACAATTTGCGCCCGACGGCGCGCTGCGCATATTGCACGGGAACCTTCCGCTGCGCCTGGGTGATGGCAATCACCCCGCCAATCACCAGGGCCAGCAGCAAAACCAACATCACGCCCGTGCCCATCAAATGATAGTTGGATTCAACGCCACCGGCCGGAAAGAACATGTCCTGCAAGGCCGTGACGGCCCGCGGCAATCGCGCGACAATGCCGATGGTGATGACCAGCGACACGCCGTTGCCAATGCCGCGATCGGTGATCTGTTCCCCGAGCCACATCAGCAGCATCGTGCCGGTCGTCATGATCAGCACGGTTTGAATCATGTACCAGATGGGACTGTTAATCAGCACAAGCTGCCCTTGGAACCCGTGAAATACCGTCTGGGGATGCTCCCAGCCGCTGGCAAAATACGCCCCCTGACCGAGGCAGATCAATACCGTCAAATAGCGCCCGTACTTGATGATTTGAGCGCGACCACCCTCTTCACGGGCCAGTTTGCTGAGTTTCGGCCAGACGGCAGTCAACAGTTGAATGACGATCGTGGCACTGATGTAAGGCATGATGCCCAATGCGCCGATGGCACAGTTCCCATACGCACCGCCGGCAAATATGTTGTACATGCCGAGCAACCCGCCGTTGCTCTGTTCATTTTCCTTGAAAAAATTGGCCAGGGCCGTTCCGTCCAGGCCCGGAATCACAATGTAGGCCATCAACCGGCACACCCCCAACAACATCAACGTAAACAAAATCCGGGACTTCAGCTCCGGTATTTTGAAGCAGTTGGCAAACGTGTTGGCAATTGAGCGGAACATGCGTTAAACGCGGGCGCTCAAGCCTTCGCCGGTTCGGCGGGCTTGCGGCCGACCACTTCGCATGCGCCACCCTTGGCTTCGATTTTGGAACGGGCCGAGGCGCTGAACGCGTGCGCGCTCACCGTGAGTTTTTTGGACAACTCGCCGTCACCGAGAACCTTGACTCCATCCGCCGGGCCATTGGCCAGGCCAACCGCGCGCAACGCCGTTTCGTCCACGCGCGCGCCGTCTTCAAATTGATTCAGCTCGCCAACGTTTACCGCAACGAACCGTCGTGCAAAGCGCGCGTTGTTGAACCCGCGCTTGGGAATGCGCCGGATGAGCGGCATTTGACCGCCTTCAAAACCGATGCGGATGGAGCTGCCGGAACGCGCCGTCTGGCCTTTGCCGCCGCGTCCGCTGGTTTTGCCGTGACCGCTGGATTCGCCCTGACCCAGCCGCTTGCGCCGATGTTTCGCTCCCGGACGGGGTTTTAAATCATGTAATCGCATAAAATATCAGGCCGTCGCCGGCAGGGTCTCCGGCAGCTTCGGCGTTTCCACCTTTCGAATTTGCAAACCGCGCCCCTTGTAAATGTCCTCGCGCAGCCGCAGGCTCAACAAGGCTTTCAAGGTCGCCTTCACCACGTTCGCCGCGTTGTTGGAACCGAGCGATTTGCTCAAAATATCCCTGATGCCGGCGGATTCCAAAACCGCGCGGACCGTCTTGCCGGCGATGATGCCGGTTCCGGGCGACGCCGGGCGCAGCAAAATTCTCGCGCCGTCAAACTCGGAAAGAACCTCGTGCGGAATGGTTGCGTCCTTGAGGGAAACCGAAACCATTTGATTGCGGGCCAGTTCGCCACCGCGGCGGATGGCATCCGCCACTTCTCCGGCCTTGCCCAAGGCAACGCCGACATGCCCGTGTTTGTCACCCACAACCACCAGGGCGCTGAAATTGAAACGGCGGCCGCCCTTGACGACCTTGGCGGAACGGTTGATATAAACGACCTTTTCAACCAGCTCCTCCGCTGCGCCGCCTTCGCCCCCGAACTCAGACGCCTCAGCAGCCGGTTTCGCGCGGCGACCCCGCCCGCGGGGTCCGCGTTGTTCTTCACCACCGGTTTTATTGATTTCAGCCACAGTAATTTTGGGTTACAGGTTAAAATTTGAGTCCCGCTGCGCGCGCCGCCTGGGCCAATGTCGCCAGCTTGCCGATCACGGGCACAGGTTTGCCGTCCTTGCCCTTGTTTTCACTCTGGTGAAAACGCGCCGCGCCGCGATCGAAAACGACGGCCTTGATTCCCTTCGCCAAGGCGGCTTCCGCCGCCAGCTTGCCGATGATTTTGGCGCTCGCCACATTGGCCGCCAGCTTGTCGCGGTCGGGCGCGGCCTTGCTCGTGGTCGACGCCGCCGCCAGCGTCACGCCGGCATTATCATCAATGAACTGGACGTGAATGTTCTCGTTGGTAAAACATACACTCATGCGCGGACGTTCCTTGGTGCCGCTCACTTTTCTGCGCACCCGCCAGCGGCGGAGTTGCGCCAATCGTTGTTTTTTTTCCGTTCTCATTTCAATGCATCACGGATTTTGCCGTGAACCAAAATTTTATTGGACCGTCTTGCCTTCCTTGCGCTGGACGTGTTCGCCCACATAACGCACGCCCTTGCCCTTGTAAGGCTCGGGCGGATAGAAACCGCGGATTTCAGCGGCCACCTGGCCCACCACCCGTTTGTCCGGACCTTCGATGGTCAGCTTTGTGTTTTCCTCGACCGTAACCTTGATCTGGTCGGGAATCTCGTAGTTGATGGGATGCGAATAACCGAGGCTCAGGTTGACGTTTTTCCCCTGCACGGCCGCCTTGAAACCGACGCCCTGGATTTCGAGTTTTTTGACGAAACCCTCCGCCACGCCCTTCACCATGTTGTTCAGGAGCGCCCGGCTGAGGCCGTGCAACGCCTTGGCCTGCGCGTCCTCGCCGGCACGGCTCACAACGATCTTGCCATCCTCGACCTTCAAACTCGTGCGATGCGGCAATTCCCAGTCCAGCCTGCCCTTCGGGCCTTCGACCAGGACTTTCTGCCCTTTGACCTCCACCTTGACCTTGGGAGGAATGACAATCGGTTGTTTTCCAATTCGCGACATAAAATCCTTACCAAATGTAACAAAGCAACTCGCCGCCCAGGTTTTTCTTGCGGGCCTGCACGTCCGTCATGACGCCTTCCGGCGTTGAAATCACCGCCACCCCGAGGCCGCCACGCACGCGCGGGATTTTCGTGGCGCCGACGTAATGGCGCAATCCCGGCCGGCTGACGCGGCGCAATCCTTCGATCACCGTCTTTTTGCCCTGATACTTCAGTTTGATGTTGATGGTTTTGGGTGTGTTTCCCTCGACGGCCACCTCGGCGACGTAGCCTTCTTTTTTTAAAATGGCCGCGATGTTCTCCTTCAAGCGCGAGTGCGGCACGGCCACCGTCGGCAGCAGTGCGCGCCCGGCGTTGCGGATGCGGGTCAACATGTCGGAAATGGGATCGGTCATATCAAAGTCTTAATCTTAATCTTGCTCTTAATCGCCTACCAGCTGGCTTTCACCACACCGGGAATCAAACCGTTCAGCGCGGCTTCCCGAAACGTGAGCCGCGAGACGCCAAACTTGCGGAGATAACCGTGGCGGCGGCCGCTCATGGCGCAGCGATTCACCAGCCGTGTGGGGCTGGCATTGCGCGGCAATTTGGCGAGGCCGGCGTAATCGCGCTTCGCCTTCAATTCCGCCCGGATCGCGGCATACTTTTTCACCGTTTCAGCCTTGCGCTTGTTGCGCTCTTTCCATGCTTTCTTGGCCATAATCGTTTATTTTTCTGCCAGGGGAAAACCCATCAATTTTAAAAAATCCAGCGCCGCTCCGTCGTTGCCGGCGGTGGTCACAATGGTGATGTCCATGCCCTGCTGGCGTTTGATTTTGTCCAGTTCAATTTCCGGGAAAATCGTCTGGTCGGCCACCCCGAACGTGTAATTGCCCCGGCCGTCAAATTTGCGCGGCGATAAGCCACGAAAGTCGCGAATGCGCGGCAGCGCCGTCGCCACCAGCCGGTCAAAAAATTCATACATCGCGTCCCGGCGCAACGTCACCCGGCAGCCAATGGGCTGTCCCTCGCGCAATTTGAAATTGGCGATGCTGTGGCGCGACTTGCTGACGGCCGCCTTGCGGCCGGTGATCAGCGCCAGGTCCTTGGCCGCGTCCTCCACCGCCGTCTTTTCCAGCGATGCGCTCACGCCCATGTTCACCACAATTTTCACCATCCGGGGAATCTGGTGGACGTTGGTGTATTTGTGCTTTTCCTTCAGCACCGGCACCACTTCGTTCACGTATTTGTTGTAAAGTCTGGCTTTCATTTTTTGGCGTCACGGATTTTGCCGTGACTTCATCTTTGCATCCCCATCGGAACCTCAGGCCGGGGCCGGTTCCGCCTTTCCATGTTTGGCCGCCCGTGCGTCGAACCGGTCGACCTTCATCAAATTTGAGAGGTGGATCGTGCCCTCCCGCTCCACAATCGCGCCCTGGGGATGGTCCTGGCTTTTGCGGGTGTGACGCTTGATCATTTTCAGGCCTTCGACAATCGCCCGGTTTTTTTTCGGGCTGACGGCAATGATCTTGCCGCGCTTGCCCTTTTCAGCGCCGCCCAGCACAACCACCTCATCACCTTTTTTAACATGAAACTTTGGCATAATCTCAAATCACCTCCGGCGCGAGCGAAACGATTTTCATGAATTTCTTGTCGCGCAATTCGCGCGCCACCGGCCCGAAAATGCGGGTGCCTTTCGGGTTCAATTCCGGATCAATGATGACCACCGCATTGCTGTCAAAACGCAGATAGGAGCCGTCGTTGCGGCGGATGGGCTGCCGCGTGCGGACAATCACCGCGTTGTGGACCTCGCCTTTCTTGACCTGCCCGTCCGGCGCGGCGTCCTTGATATGCACCTTGATCACGTCGCCCACGCGGGCATAACGCTGGTTGCGGCCCAACACCCCGATGGCCCAGGCAACCTTGGCGCCCGTGTTGTCCGCCACATCCAAATGGGAACGAATTTGCAACATATAATCCGGTCAGGCTGTCGCGGGGGTTTCCACCGCGTTGCGCTCGACAACTTCAATGAGCCGCCAGCGTTTGGTTTTTGACAGGGGCCGCGTTTCCTCAATGCGCACGCGGTCGCCCGGTTTGGCCTCGCCCTTTTCGTCGTGGGCGTAAAGCTTCTTGTACGCGGTCACAACCTTGTGAAACCGCGGATGGGGAAACCGGCGTTCGACGCGCACAATGATGGTCTTGGCCATCTTGTTGGAGATGACTTCACCTTCGCGCTGTTTGCGATGTCCCCGCGCCGTTTCCGTTTGAATTGCTGTCTCAGCCATACAATTAAGCCGCTTGGTTTCGTAATTGCGATATGCGCGTTTCCAAACGCGCAATGTCCTTGCGCAACACGTGCAGGCGCGCGGGTTTTTCGAGTTGCGCGCTCGCCTGCTGCAAACGCAGGTTGAATATTTCATGGCGCAAATCGCGGCTCTTGGCCGCCAACTCCACCAGCGTCATGTCTTTGATTTCTGAAAATTTCATATCCACTTAACTGGCGCGGCGATGCCGCGCGATAAACTTCGTCTTGATGGGCAGCTTCGTCGCCGCCAGGCGCAACGACTCGCGCGCCTCCACCTCGGTGATGCCATCCACTTCAAACAAAACGTTGGCCGGACGGATCACGGCCACCCAGCCTTCCAAAGGCGCCTTGCCCTTGCCCATCCGGGTTTCGAGCGGCTTCTTCGTAAATGATTTCTGCGGGAAAACGCGAATCCACATCTTTCCCCGCCGCTTCATATTGCGGGCAATCGCCACGCGCGCGGCTTCAAGCTGCTTGGAGTCCATCCAGCAGCGTTCGAGCGCCATCAATCCGTATTCACCGAACGCAACCGTGTGGCCGCGGGTCGCCAGGCCCGCGCGGCTGCCGCGGTGCATCTTGCGAAACTTCACTCTTTCGGGCTGTAATGACATATCAAAAGTCCTCTTCCAAATCAGTTGGGAACGGCTTCAGCCGCCGGCACGGCAGGCGCTGCGGCCTTCTGCGGCTTGTTTTCGCCCCGGCAAATCCAGCATTTCACGCCGAGCTTGCCATAAACCGTCAACGCCTCGGCAAATCCGTAGTCAATGTTTGCGCGTAACGTATGCAAGGGCACGCGGCCCCAATGATATTGCTCGACGCGCGCAAGCTCCGCACCGCCCAGCCGGCCGGCACAACGAATCTTGATGCCTTCCGCGCCAAAATCCTTGGCCGTCTGCAATGCCTTTTTCATGGCCCGCCGGAACGACACGCGGCGCTCCAGCTGCAACGCGACGTTCTCCGCCACAAGTTGCGCATCGAGCTCCGGCGTCTTCACCTCGACGATGTCCACGTAGACTTCCTTGCCCGTCATGCGGCTCAATTCTTCCTTGAGCTTGTCAATCTCCGAACCTTTGCGTCCAATCACCACACCCGGTCGGGCGGTCAGAATCGTCACGCGACAGCGGTTGGTCGCGCGCTCGATCAAAATCTTGGGCACCGACGCCGTTTCAAGTCTCTTTTTCAGCAACTCGCGGATCTGCCGGTCCTCGTTGAGCAGCGGGCCGAATTCCTTCTTGCCGGCGAACCACTTCGAACGCCAGTCATGATTGACAGCGACGCGCAGCCCGATTGGATTGGTTTTTTGGCCCATATTATTCGTCTGACAGGGTGATTTTGATGTGACAACGGCGTTTGAGGATGGGTCCGGCGGAGCCACGCGCCTTGGGGGTGAAACGCTTGATGATCATGGCCGAGCCGGCAACGGCTTCCTTGATGCGCAAACTTTCCGGCTTGAGTTTGTTGTTGTTTTCCGCGTTGGCGATGGCCGATCGGAGGGTCTTGGCCACAAGCCGCGCACCCTTGCGGGAAACGACCTGGAGCACCGCCTGCGCCTGCAGGGCCGGGAGGCCCTGGATCTGCCGCACGACTTCGCGCATCTTTTGCGCGGACATCGGCACGTTTTTCATGATCGCGTAAACTTCCATGCTATTTCGCCTCCGCCTTGGCCGTGTGCGCGCCGTGTTTCTTGAATACGCGGGTCGGGGAGAATTCTCCAAGCCGGTGACCAACCATGTTTTCCGTCACAAACACCGGGTTGAAAACCTTGCCGTTGTGCACAGTGAACGTCAGCCCGACGAAATCCGGCGAAATCATCGAACGCCGCGACCACGTCTTGATCGGCGTTTTTTGATTTGTGTCCTTGGCCTTCTGGATTTTTTCCAGCAGGTGAAAATCCACAAACGGACCTTTTTTAATCGAACGTCCCATAAAATTATTTGATCTTCATCGGCCGACCGTTGCGGCGCACAATGATGAAACGATTTGAATGTTTGTATTTGAGGCGCGTCTTGCCGCCCTTCGCCACAAAGCCCCACGGCGAAGTCAATTGTTGCCAGCCGCCGCCGCCCTTTGATTTGCCGGCGCCGCCGCCATTCGGATGGTCAACCGGATTCCGCGCCACGCCCCGGGTGATGCCGCGAATGCCGCGATGCCGCGAACGGCCCGCCTTGCCCAAAATCACATTCTCATGCTCCGCGTTGCCCACCTGGCCGATCGTTGCATAGCATTCCTCGTTGATCCGGCGAATTTCGCCCGAGGGCAGCCGGATCTGCGCATAACCTTCGTCGCGCGACATCAACGTCGCCGCGCCGCCCGCCGAACGCACCACCTGCCCGCCGTGACCCGGCGTCAGTTCGATGTTGTGAATCGCCAGACCGACTGGAATCGCCTTGAGCGGCAGCGCATTGCCAACCTCCGGCGGAGCCGCCGGCCCGCTCGAAATGGTTCCGCCGACCTTGATGCCCGCCGGCGCGATGATGTAACGCTTTTCGCCGTCCTTGTATTGCAACAACGCCAGCCTCGCCGAACGCATCGGATCATATTCGATCGCCGCCACCGTCGCCTCCACACCGTGCTTGTTGCGCTTGAAATCCACGAGGCGGATTTTCTGCTTGTGCCCGCCGCCAATGCCGCGCGCGGTCACGCGACCGTACGAATTGCGGCCACCGGTCTTCTTCCGCGTGACGATCAGCGACTTCTCCGGCGTCGTCTTCGTAATATCGCTGAAGTCCGCGATGGTAATATATCGCGTGGACGGCGTTAGCGGTCTAAATGTCTTAACTGGCATAAAAAAACAAAAGTTTTAGCAGCAACTTTGAAGTCGGCAGGCCATCATTCCTGTCCCGGCAGGGAATCAGTTATCGGTCTGCAAACATGCTGTCCTTTCGCACTGAACAACCCAACCGCGCTGTGGCGCAACAAGGGTCTGCCTTCAAGCGAAACGGAGCGAAGAAAATATCAAATGCGCGCCCCAACGCAACAACTTTTTTGAAGAATTTTGAAGGTCTAAATCAACCCGGAACGGCACGAATTGGCCGGGTTTTCCTCATGGTTTGCGGCGTGTTTCCAACAGGGTGCCGACGCTCGACAGGGTGGAAACCACATAGGGCACCATCACCGTCAGCAGCATCTTGAACAAGCGAACCCGGGTTATCTGCCCCGAAAGGATTGCGTCACCGTGATTGATGGCGATGAGGATGAAACCCACGATTAGCGCGTATTTCAGCGCGCGTTTGACCACCGAGGGCCGGAATGCCAGTTGAAACCATTCTTTCATGCGGGCCGACGGTAAACCATCGGCCGGATGGACTCAAGGTTGGCGGGAAATCCGCTCAAGATGCAACCGGCCTCGTTCTCGTTTATTGATTTTTAGCCGCGAGCCACGCGAAATACCCGAAAAGCTGAATGACAAAACCCATTTGTTTTATTTGGCGTATTTCGTGTGTCTCGCGGTTAATCAATTCCGTTCCGGCGGCGGTGCTGGCCGCTCATTCAATGCCGGAACCGGGCTTGTTTACTGACCTTGGCCAGGCGCTTTTCCCAATCACCCTTGTGCGCCAGCGGGTCGGTGTCCGTGCCCCAAAGTTTTTTTACCATCTCCCGCTGCGGCACAAACGGACATTTCGCCTTCGGCTGCTTGAAGGCGTCCTCCAGTTCGCGCAGGGCCAGTTGCGCGCCGGTCATGATGGCCGTCGCACCGAACCGCCCGTTGAGCGCATGCGCTGCGTCATCGAGCGCGCCCCAGCGTTCCGCCGCCGTGCGCCCCCACAACGTCGGCTGCGTGTCCAGCCGCGCCAGATTCCAAAACGCAATGCGGATCTGCCGGACGGGTTTGAATTGTTTGCCTGTCAATTCACGGAAAATATTTTCCAAAATCACATTGATGATTGAATTTTGAAATTGCGGCTCGCGAAAGCGATGGCCGCCGCTGACTTCGCTGAAATCGTTGAACCGGACCGTCAGGCCAGCCTCGCGCGCCTGCAACTGTTCGCGGCGCAACTGACCGACCAGCCGCGTCGCCTCGCTCAGCGTAAAAGTCAGCGCCGCCTCATAATCCGGCTCGTCGTAGGGCAGCGTGGTGTTGCTCGAAATCGTCGTGCGGTCCTTTACTTCAAGCAGCAGCGGCTCGTTCCACAGGCCGTTGGCGAACAGCCAGAGTTGCTGGCCCCAAATCCCGAATTTTTGCCGGAGCAACAGCGATGGCAGTCCGGCCACGTGTCCGAAAGTTTCCGCCCCAAGCGCGGCCAGCGCGCGCTGCCGGTTTTTGCCAATGCCGGAAAGTTCGCGCACGGAACGGTCCTTTAAAAATTCCTTTTCCTGCCCGTTTGGAATCTCAACGAACCCGGGCTTGGCCGCGTCGGTGGCGAGCTTGGCCAGCCGCGATGAATTCGCCAGCCCGGCGGATACGGGCAATTTCACCTCGCGCCAGATCCGGTCGCAGATTTCCTTCACATAATTTTTCGGCGACGTATTTCGCCAGACATGCCGGTCCATCGTCGTGAAATCGAGAAAGCCTTCATCAATCGAAATCGGCACGAGCGTCGGCGAATACTCCTCCAGAATGTGAAACATCTCCTGCGACAAGCGGCGGTATTCGTCGTACTGCGGCCGGCACAAAACCCCCTTCGGACAAAGCCGCTTCGCCTCGAAGCACGCCATGCCGGTCTTGATGCCAAATTTCTTCGCCGCGCGATTGGCCGCGATGACGATGCCGTCGCCACGCCGCCCGCCGCCGACCCAGACCGGGCGTTCCTGCAATTCGGGATTCAGGGCGATCTCGCAACTGGCGAAGAAGCTGTCGCCGTCCACGTGCAGGATGCGAATGGGTGCTTTGACATTCACGGGCAAACCTTAATTGAACCAAATTTCCGGCCGTGTCAAATCCTCGCACGCCGGCTGGGACAAATGCGGTCCAAGCCCGAAGGGCTGGTTTGTAAGCAAAAACGGCGCGGAGTGAATTTTCACCCCGCGCCATGTGGCGGCGGTCTGTGACCGCCGGAAATTTCAGCGACGCTCACCGAGCGCCGCGGCAAATTACGTCAAAACAATCTTGTCGCCGTCCTTCAGCGTTACGATGGCTTTCTTCCAATCGGGCGCCCGGCCGGCCTGGGTCGTTCGCTGGCGGCGCAACTTGCCATGCACATTCAGCGTGTTGATCTTGATGACCTTGACCTTGAACAATTCCTGCACGGCCTGGCGGATTTCCGTCTTGTTGGCGCGGCGGTCGGCCACAACGGTGTACTGATTGTACTTCTCGGCCTGGCGCGTGCCCTTCTCCGTCAAACGGACGGTCTTGATGACTTCAAAAGCGTTCATGTTATTCCTGGGTCAGACGGGCTTCGACTTTTTCAAACGCGCCCTTCGTGAAGAGCAGTTTGTCGGGCCGCAAAATATCGTAGGTGTTCAACAAATCACTCGTCGTCAGCGCGACGCCGGGAAGGTTGCGCGACGCCAGCGTGAGGTTTTTGTCCGTCTCCAGCGAGACAATCAACGTCGTGCCCTTCAAATCCAGCGCGGACATCAAGCCCGCGAAATCCCGGGTTTTGGGCGAAGCCAGCTTCAAATCATCCACCACCACCACATCGCCGGCCTTGAGGCGTTCGCTCAACGCCTTGCGCAACGCCAGCGCGCGGGTTTTCTTGGAAATTTTCTTGCTGAAATCGCGCGGGCGGGGACCGAAAACCACGCCACCGCCAACCCACAATGGTGATTGGAACGAACCGGCGCGGGCGCGACCGGTGCCCTTTTGCCGCCACGGCTTTTTGTTCGTACCGGAAACTTCGCCGACATTTTTGGTGTTGGCGGTGCCGCTGCGTTGTGCCGCCCGGTACGCCACCACCGCGTCATGGACGGCCTGCGTGCCTTTTCCGTTTTCAACCAGCGGGAACTTCACTTCCAGTTCACCCTGGTTTTTTCCTTCGACATTTTTAATGGCAATTTTCATGGCTATTCGTCGGCATGGCTGCGCTGCTGCGCAGCCTCGGACGACCAGCAGGTCGTCCCTGCCAAATTATTTTTTTGCCTCCGCAGCCGGCTTGGCTTCGGCTTTCTTGGTCTCGGCGCCCTTCCGTTTCATGGGCGCGAGGCTCACCGGCGGTTTCCAGCCCTTGGGCCGTTTCTTGGATTCGCGGATGACGACGTAATCGCCTTCCGCCCCGGGAATTGCGCCTTTGACGAGCAAAAGATTTTCCGCTTCGCGCACCTGGATGACCTCCAGGTTCTGCGTCGTGCGCGTGACCTGTCCCATGTGACCGGGCATCCTCATGCCGCGCATGACCGTGCCCGGGAACAGGCGCTGGCCGATGGCGCCACTGCGGCGATGCCAGCCCTTGGCGCCGTGGGTCGAATCACCACCGGCAAACCGATGGCGTTTGACGACGCCTTCAAAACCGCGGCCCTTGGTAACGCCAATCGCATCCACAAAGTCGCCGGGCGCGAACAAGGTCGGGCCGACGATGTCGCCGGGCTTCACTTCCTTGGAAAAATTACGGAATTCGCGAATGCGCTTCACCGCCGCGCCGTTTTGTTTTTTGATGTGGCCGAGCAGGGCCTTGGTAAGCCGCTGCTCCTTTTGATCATCGAACCCGAGCTGGACGGCATTGTAGCCGTCCTTGCCGGCCTGGGTTTTGACCTGAAGCACGCGGTTGGGGCCGGCGAGCACGACCGTCACGGGAATCAGCACTCCGCTGGCGTTGTAAACGCGGGTGTGGCCGAGTTTTTTTCCTAAAAGTCCGAGGGGCATGGTCGTTTCTCCTTAAATCTTGATGGTGATGTCCACACCGGCCGGAAGATTGAGCTTCTTCAATTCATCCACGGTCTTGGCCGTCGGATCAAGGATGTCAATCAGCCGCTTGTGGGTGCGTTGCTCGAAGGTCTCTTGCGATTTTTTGTCCGAGTGCGGCGAGCGCAGCACGGTAAAGCGCTCGATGCGGGTCGGCAGCGGGATGGGTCCGGCGACGCGCGCGCCGGTGCGTTTGACGGTGTCGGCAATTTCGCGCGCCGACTGGTCTATGACGCGATGGTCATAGGCCTTAAGTCGAATTCGAATGCGTTGGGCAGCCATACAAAGAACAATTGTCTGTTAATGGTTTCAATTAATTTACCGCTTCAATCATTTGAAGCGGACGCGGAGTATACCAACCAAACAGGTCCGCGCAACATGTTTTTGGCGGCTGGCCCGACTACGTCCGGGCCGCCGGTTTCTTCGCCGCCTGATCCAAAATCGTGTTCAAGACGCTGTTGGGCACCTGCTCAAAGGTAAATGGCTCCATCGAATAGGAAGCACGGCCTTTCGAGAGCGAGCGGATGGCCGTGGCGTAACCGAACATTTCGGCCAGCGGCACCTGCGCATTCACAATCGTCTGGCCCTGCTTGGCCTCGATGTTGACGATGTGCCCGCGACGACGCGTGATGTCGCCGATGAGATCACCCTGATATTCCTCGGGCGTCGTACATTCCACCTTCATGATGGGCTCGAGCAAAATCGGGCCGGCCTTTTTGAAGGCGTCCTTGAGCGCAAAAATACCGGCCATCTTGAACGCCAGTTCGTTTGAGTCCACTTCGTGGAACGTGCCGTCCGTCACCTGGGCCTTGATGTCAATGACCTGATAACCGGCATAAACGCCGCCCTTGATGGCTTCCTCGATGCCGTCAATGACCGCCGGGATGTATTCCTTGGGAATCGCACCGCCGACGATTTTATTTTCAATCTCAACGCCCTTGCCCTTTTCGTTGGGCTGAATCTGGACACAAGCGTGGCCGTATTGACCGCGTCCGCCGGACTGGCGGATGAACTTGCCTTCGCCGTCCGCCGCCTTGGTGATGGTTTCGCGATAGGCGATCTGGGGCGCGCCCGTGTTGGCGTCCACCTTGAATTCGCGCTTCAACCGGTCGCAAATGATTTCCAGATGCAGTTCGCCCATGCCCGCGATGATGAGCTGGCCCGTCTCCTCGTTGGTGAAACAACGGAACGTCGGGTCTTCCTCGGCCAGCCGCTGCAAACCTTCGGACATCTTGTCCCGGTCCTGTTTCGTCTTCGGCTCGACGGCCATGCTGATCACGGGCTCGGGGAACGTCGGCGGTTCGAGCGTCACGTCGTAATCCTCATCACACAGCGTGTCGCCCGTGGTGATGTTGCGCAGACCGACGAGCGCGGCGATGTCGCCGGCATGGACCTCGGTGATGTCCTTGCGTTCGCTGCCCTGAATGATCATGAGGCGGCTGACGCGCTCGCGCTTGCGCGTGCGGGGATTGTAAATGGTGTCGCCCTTTTTAAGCTGGCCGGAATAAACGCGGAAAAACACCAGCTTGCCGGCATAGGTATCGGTCCACAGCTTGAACGCCAGCGAACAAAATTTGTTGTTGTCGTTGGTCTCCACCATGACCTTGTTTTCGGTGCCGGGTTCGATGCCCTCGGCGCCGGGCACGTCCAGCGGGCCGGGCAGATAATCAACGACGGCATCAATCAGCGGTTGCACGCCCTTCTTTTTGAAGGCCGAACCGCACAGCACGGGAACCAGCTCAATCTTGCAGGTCAGGCGCCGGATCGCAGCCTTGAGTTCCGGCGGCGTGACCGGCTTCTCATTCAATACCAGATCGGCAATCACGTCGTCCTTGTTGGACACGGCGTCAATCAACTCCGCCAGCGCCGCCTCCGCGCGTTCCTTGTGCTCGGCGGGAATGTCCTTCACCTCGTAATTCAAACCTTCATTGGCAACGTCGCCCGGGCCCCAAACGACAGCCTTCTGGTTCACCACGTCAATGACGCCGTCAAAATGGTCCTCGGCGCCGATGGGCAGGAAAATCGGATACGCATACGCCTTGAGCTTGTTGCGCATGTCCGCCAGCGCATTCTCAAAATTCGCGCCGGTGCGGTCCATCTTGTTGACGAACGCAATGCGCGGCACCTTGTACTTGGTCGCCTGGCGCCAGACGGTTTCGGACTGCGGCTGCACGCCCGCCACGCCGCAAAACACCGCCACCGCGCCGTCGAGCACGCGCATGGAACGCTCGACCTCCGCCGTGAAATCCACGTGACCGGGCGTATCAATGATGTTGATCCGATGCGGCTTGTCCTGGAACGACTTGAACAGGGTGGCTTCGCCGGGCTTGTTCTGTTTCTGCGTCCAATAACAGGTGACGGCCGCGGACGTGATGGTGATGCCGCGTTCGCGTTCCTGCTCCATCCAGTCGGTGACCGTGTTGCCGTCGTCCACGTCGCCAATCTTGTGGATGAGGCCGGTGTAAAACAGGATGCGCTCGGTCGTGGTCGTCTTGCCCGCGTCAATATGCGCCGCAATCCCGATGTTGCGGGTGCGTTCCATGGTGTATTCGCGGGTGGGCGAATTGACCGATTTCGATTTTTCAGCTACAGCTTCCATTTTGGCTCAAATAATAAAAATGCCCCGACCGTACAGCCTTCGGGGCGGATCAAAATATATCCTACCAGCGGAAATGTGCAAACGCCTTGTTGGCCTGCGCCATCTTGTGCACCTCATCGCGCTTGCGGATGGCGTTCCCCTGCCCTTGGTAGGCCTCCAAAATTTCCGCCGCCAGCGCCTCGCGCATGGGCATGCCCTTGCGGGCGTCCGCAAAACTGACAATCCAGCGCAACGCGAGCGACGCCTGCCGGTCGGATGTTACTTCCAGCGGCACCTGATAGGTTGCGCCACCGACGCGCCGGGCCTTGGTTTCGATGCGCGGCTTCGCGTTGTCCACCGCGCGCTGTAAAATTTCCACCGGATTGCTGGCCGGATTTTTTTCCGAGATGCTTTCGAAGGCTTTGTAAACAATCCGCTGCGCGGTGCTCTTCTTGCCGCTGAACATTACGGTGTTGACCAGCCGTGAAACCAGGGTGCTCTGAAATTTTCCGTCTTTGGGCACCGGCCGCTTGCTTGCTTGTCGTCTGCGGGACATTTTAAAAAATCGTTAAAGGGTTGAACAGTTTGACTAGGCTGCCGCGGGTTTCGCGCCGGCTTTCGGACGTTTTACGCCGTACTTGGAGCGGCTGACCCGGCGTTTTTCCACGCCGGCGGCGTCGAGCGTGCCGCGCACAATATGATACCGCACACCGGGCAAATCCTTCACGCGCCCACCGCGCACGAGCACAATCGAGTGCTCCTGCAAATTGTGACCTTCATCCGGGATGTAGGCAATGATCTCGTAGCCGTTGGTCAAGCGGACCTTCGCCACCTTGCGCATCGCCGAGTTCGGCTTCTTGGGGGTGCGCGTCATGACCTGGATGCACACACCACGGCGAAACGGCGAATTTTCCAAGGCAGGCGACTTGGATTTATACTTTACCTTACGGCGGCCCTTGCGGACCAACTGATTGATTGTCGGCATTTTGCGTTAAATCGCTGTAAATATCTCCGGCTTTCGATGCTGGAGAAACGGAGCGCGGAATATAGCAAACCCAATCGCCGTTGCAACAAGTATTTTGAGCTTTTTAGGGAACAACCTTGTAACGACCGCAGATGGCGCGGATTACACGGATTAACACCAATGGAAGCCTCACACGAGGCGACCAATAATAGCCCACGGCTTCAGCCGTGGGAAAATGGCCCAAAAAAAACTTTTTCCATCGGATGTGAGAAGGTGGCCGGAGGCCGGATGAAGGGCTGAATCATGAAATCCCCTTGGGATGCTGCAACGCGGTTTGGCCGTTGGCATTTCGGTTTACGATTGACAACTCATCTCCATTAGGTCTCAATATGACCATCATGAGTGGCAGCCAGCTGTTCATCCGGTGTTCCGCGCTTCTGTTCGTTGTCCCCGCCGTGCATGCCGGCCCTGGCGATCTTTCGATGTCCTCCCAAATCCTTTTTCCCACGGTCATCCAAGGTTATCAGGACCCGGTCACCGCGCAGATTTATAACGAGGCCGTGCCCGGTTCCGATCCCGTGAATTTCAGCGTGTCCGCGACCTTTCCCTATGGCAGCTCCGGCACCTATTCCGGAGCCAGGGCAGCCGACGGCGGCACCGGCTACCTCACCCTGCCGTTCTCGTTCAACTCGGGCCTCGTGAGCCCAGGTTCGCAAACCATCAGCGTCACCGCCACCGATACGGGCACGAGTGCATCGCTCACGCAGTCCGGCAGTGTCCTCGTTCTGGCGCACGCCGACCCGGCTTTTAACATTGGCGGGAATGTCGTCCAGTTGTCGTCCCAGCCGTTGACCCCGGTCGCGCAGGAACCGTCGGTGGATCCGCTGGCCTTTGGCGCCACCGGCGGCGGTGAGAGTTTTGCCGCGCGGGCGCCGAATGCGATCAACGACCCGCTCGCGCCGACCGCCGGGTTGGACCTGGACAGCATCACCGCCATCGGCGATCCCGAGATTACGCTGAGCCTGGCGCCGTTCACGGACCTGGCGGCCAACGACGATCCCGCCTTTGGCGATCCGTTTGAAATCCAGGTGGACGGTTCGGTTCCCGGGGTTTATTTCACGGATTTCGAGTTGAACTATTCAGATGAGCAGGATCTTCCCGGAGCGGACGCGATCGGGTCGGAACACGATTATTTCGGCGTGCAGGTGACCGTGACACCCGGCGGCGTCACCGGGGTGTTGGTCGTCCCGGAGCCGGGCTCCGGGCCTCTGTTGGCTCTGGGCCTTTTGTCCGTGTTCCTTGTCGCGCGACCGCGCCGGCGGCTCGCCGCTTGCTGGTGAGTCCACGCCTCCCGTTCCTTTCTTCACCCTGCCGATTATTCAAAATGCAGGACTGACCCGTCGCGCAAACCATTCAAGAAAACAGATGAGGCCGGCCTGAGGCACACGATTTTGCGGGTGGTGAGCGGCTCCTGCAACCAGACAATCCCCATCACCGCCCCGCCCACCATGAACATCCCATAAATCGGGACCACGATACTCGCTGGCATTGGCAGGCGGGCGGATTTTTAAAGCGAGCTTGCCCGGTTGATTGCGCTCATCGAGGCATTGGTCACCTCCAGGGCTTTGACAATGGAGAGGCCTTCAATGTGTCTTGCTCCAAGCTCGTTGAGCCGGTGCAAAATATTCAGTCTTTCCTGCAAAACACCCCGAAGGGCAATCGCGTTGCCCGGTTCGTTAAGCAGTACCTGCCATCGGGCCAAAAGCTCCCTGGTTTCCATTTGATAAAATTAACGCCGTTCAAAGGTTTATTGGGATAAACGCCGGCCGCAAGCCGTGACGACCGGCCGAGCCGGCCGGCTTTTCGTGCGGAATCAATGGTGGTCGTTCCGATCCTTTCCATGCCGATCGTCACGCCTCGACTGAACATGTCCGTTGCGGTCAGTTCGATAACGGTCGTTGCGAATCGCGTGATCCCGCCAATCAGCATGGCCTCTTTCCCATCCATGGAAACGCTCCAGCCGGAATGGTTCGCAGAACAGCCAGACATTGCCGGGTCCGAGATAATAATACTGGTCACCAACAAAACCGACGTATTCGTAACCGTCCCAGGCGTAGCTGTCCGGAACCATTACGGGATCCACTTCCACCGGTGGCGGAGCCGCATATACCACGGGTTGCGGAGCCACAACAACGAATGGTTGAAACGCCACCCGCCCGCTTGGCTCAATGACACAGCCGGACACCAGCAACAATCCCCCGGCCGCTATTGACAGGATAACTACACGCAAAGATTCATTATTCATGGTTCGGTCATTCGGAGGGTTGACTTTCCAATGACGATAAGCGGGAGGCGGTAATCAAACAATGGGGTGAACACCCCATGGCCAGGAGCCGTCCGACGCCTTCAGCGCCGGGCGAGATTGGTGATTTTCAGGCCGCCTGCCGGCGATCAAAATCGCGAGACCGATGATTCACGATTTTTTGGTCAGGAGGAATATGCTGATGACGGCCAGACCAATGCCCACAACGTTGCGCCCGGTGAGCGGTTCGTGCAAAAAAACAATCCCCAGAACCGCTCCGCCCACGATGAACATCCCGTAAATCGGGACCACGATGCTGGCCGGCCCCAGCGACAGCGCGCGGAACAGGGACATCACCGCCACCGTGAGCGCAATCCCGGTGGCATAGGCATACCAGGCGCTCGGACTCGCAAAATCTTTCACGCTGACGTGTTGCAGGTCGCCGCGAAGCAGAGTGACGCTCACCGCCGTTGTGAAAGTGATGACGCAAGCGATGGCCAGAACGAGAAAGCTGGAAAACTGTCCGCTGCGCGTCGCAAACTTCACCAACAGGGTGGTGAACGAATAACCGACCATGCCAATCAATGCCCAGGTGATGTAATTCATGATGGTGTTGGGTTCAAAAAAAACGTGTCGCCAGCGCCCGGGGCGATTTGCCGGGCCTGCAGTGCTTATACTGCAGGCGAGTTTGCGGCGGAAATTTATCAGCGTCAATCCGCGTAATCTGTGGTCAAATAAATCCGACACCTCACATTGTTTTGTGGGACGTGTTCCAAGGCTGGTCGGGTTGCTCCAACCCTGGGCTGATTGATTAAATCCCCTTGGGATTTTCATGGCATCTGAATTCGTGTCAAAGTTGTGTCGGTTCAAGCCGGTGGCCGGCGCGGGCCACCAAGGATGGCAGGTGGCAATGATTGATGAACTTTTTTATCCGCATCGGACAATAAACATCAGCCCGAAAAAAGTGAACATTCGAAAACGCCAGCAATTCGGGCAGGGAATCGTGAAAATCGTTTTGGCACGTCAGTTGCATTACTAATTTCATGGAGATTTTGAACAGCGCACATCAGATTTACTTCGCAACGTTTGGCGAAGCGCACGCGGCGTTGACCTCGCCGGTGGTTTTAATCTCCAGTTAGACACTGCCAGCAACCTACACTCGGCTTCAACTTCCAGTCCCGGCCGGCGGATCAACCTCCCGGACGGGGCTTGTTTTTGTAGAGGTCAGATTTGGGTTTACCCGACACATCCAGGAATTCAAAGCAAACGGGCGTCCAACTTTCGTCGGACGCCCGGTGTAAAGAATCGGTTCGGCGCTTACGCCAGCAATGGATTTTCGGCGGCGACCGGTTCCGCCGGTTCGACCGGCTCGGGTTCATCGCTGACCTCCACCAACGCCTTGATTTGCGCCCGGCGATGGTAATCAAAGCCGGTGCCCGCCGGAATGATATGGCCCATGATGACGTTTTCCTTGAAGCCGCGAAGGCTGTCGATCTTGGAACGCGTGGCGGCTTCGGTCAAAACGCGGGTCGTGTCCTGGAAGGACGCGGCGCTGAGGAAGCTGTCGGTTTCCAGTGACGCCTTCGTGATGCCGAGCAGCACCGGCGTGGCTTCGCCCGGTTTGCCGCCCATCTTCTCGACGCGCTCATTCTCTTCCTCGAATTCCAGCTTCTCAATCTGTTCGCCCCACAGGAACGTGGTGTCGCCCGGCTCGGTGATGCGCACCTTGCGGAGCATCTGGCGGACGATGATTTCAATGTGCTTGTCGTTGATGGTCACGCCCTGCAGGCGGTAAACCTCCTGCACGCCACTGACAAGATGCTCCTGCAACTCCTGCGGCCCGCAAACTTCGAGAATTTCGTGCGGATCCATCGGGCCTTCGGTCAATTGCTGGCCCTTCTTCACCAGGTCGCCCTTGAAGACGATGACGTGCTTGCCGATCGGGATCAGGTGTTCCTCTTCCGCGGCGGTCTGCTGGTCCTTGATGATGACGCAACGCTTGCCACGGACGCTCGCGCCGAAGTCCACCAGACCGTCAATCTTGGAAATTTCCGACGCATCCTTCGACCGCCGGGCCTCAAACAATTCCGCCACCCGCGGCAGACCGCCGGTGATGTCCTTGGTCTTGGACATCTTGCGGGGGGTCTTGGCCAGCAGGGTGCCGGGGAAGATATCGTTGCGTTCCTTCACGACGATGTGCGCGCCGGAGGGAATCGGATAATTCGCCGTCACCTCGCCATCCGCGGCGGTGATGATGATTTGCGGGTGCAAATCCTCCTTGTGCTCGATGACGACCATGGCTTCCTGGCCGGTGGTTTCGTCCATTTCCTGTTTCATCGTCACACCCTCGATGATGTCGTGGAACTTCACCCGGCCCGCCTTCTCGCAAAGAATCGGGACGTTGTACGGGTCCCACTGCACGAAGGTTTCACCCTTCTTCACCTGGGCGCCGTCGGGCACGGAGATGACCGAGCCGACGACAATGTTGTGGTTTTCCAGTTCGCGACCGTCCGTGGCGAGAATGGAAACAGAACCGTTTTTGTTCAGGACGATGTTGTTGCCGTCCTCAAGTTGCACGAGGCGCAGTTCGTTGTACCGGACCGTGCCTTCGTATTTCGCCTTGATCTGTGGAATCTTGAACACGCCGGCCGCGGTACCACCGATATGGAACGTCCGCATGGTGAGCTGGGTGCCGGGCTCGCCAATGGACTGTGCGGCGATGATGCCGATGGCCTCGCCGAGTTTCACCAGGCTGCCGGTCGCAAGATTGCGGCCGTAGCAATTGATGCAAACGCCCTTCTTGCTTTCGCACGTGAGCACCGAGCGGATGCGCAGGCGTTCAATGCCCGCGGCCTCAATGCGTTTGGCCTTTTCCTCGTCAATCTCCTCGTTGGCGCGAATGAGAAATTCCTTCGGGTTGGTCGGGTTCACCGTGTCGTCGCACGCAAACCGGCCCACCAGGCGGTCGGCCAGTTTGACCACTTCATCCTCACCTTCGTACACGGCCGAGACCCAGATGCCGTTTGACGTGCCGCAATCGGTTTCCTGGGTGATCACGTCCTGCGCGACGTCCACGAGCTTGCGGGTCATGTAACCGGAATCGGCGGTCTTGAGCGCCGTGTCGGCGAGACCCTTGCGGGCGCCGTGCGTGGAGATGAAATATTCCAGCACCGAGAGTCCCTCGCGGAAATTCGCAAGAATCGGCTTTTCGATGATGTCGCCGCTGGGTTTGGCCATGAGGCCGCGCAAACCGGCGAGCTGACGCACCTGCTGTTTGTTGCCGCGCGCGCCGGAGTCCACCATGAGATAAACGGGGTTGAATTCCTTCTTGCCCTGGTTGGCTTCGAGCGTGCGGAACATGACGCCTGAAATCTGGTCCGTGCAATGCGTCCAGATGTCCACGATCTTGTTGTAGCGTTCGCCCGGTGTGATGACACCCTTGCGATACTGTTTCTCGACTTCCTTGATCTGTTTTTGCGCGGTGTCAATTTCCTGATCGCGTTCCTTCGGCACAATCATGTCATCAATACCGATGGACACACCGGATTTGGTCGCTTCGCGGAAGCCCAGTTCCTTGAGCTTGTCGAGCATCGCAACCGTCTTTTCGTGGCCGGCGACCTTGTAACATCTCCAGATCAAATCGCCGAGCTGGCTTTTGCCGGCGGCCTTGTTGTAAAAACCGAGCCCGGCCGGCCAGATTTCGCTGAAGATGACGCGTCCGGCGGTGGTCTCGATGAGCTTTTTGTTCGCGTCGCCATAAATGGTCGGACGGCCGAAGTCGGGGTTCGCCAGGCGGATCCGGTCGTGGGTTTTCAACCCGCCATCGTCGTGGGCAAAAATGACTTCTTCCTTCGAACCGAACAGCGGCAGCTTCCGGGTGTCGGCAGGCATCGGCGTGCGCGGTTCGGCGGTGAGATAATAACAGCCAAGCGTGATGTCCTGCGTCGGCGTAATAATGGGCCGGCCGGATGACGGGCTGAAAATGTTGTTGGGCGCCATCATCAACAGACGCGCCTCCATTTGGGCCTCAACCGACAGCGGCACGTGCACGGCCATCTGGTCGCCGTCAAAGTCCGCGTTGTAGGCGGTGCAAACCAGCGGGTGAATGCGAATCGCCTCGCCTTCGATCAACTGCGGTTCGAACGCCTGCACGGACAACCGGTGCAGCGTCGGCGCGCGGTTGAGCAACACCGGATGACCCTTGGTCACTTCTTCCAAAACGTCCCAGACTTCCTTCGTCTGGCGCTCGATCATCTTTTTGGCGCTGCGAACGGTGTGGACGTAGCCCAGTTCCTTCAGCCGGCGGATGATGAATGGTTCAAACAAAACCAACGCCATTTTCTTGGGCAAACCGCACTGGTGCAGCTTGAGTTCGGGTCCAATGACGATGACCGACCGGCCGGAATAATCCACGCGTTTGCCGAGCAAATTCTGGCGGAACCGTCCACCCTTGCCCTTGAGCATGTCGCTGAGGGATTTCAACGAACGATTGCCCGCGCCGGTGACCGGGCGGCCGTGACGGCCGTTGTCGAACAGTGCGTCCACCGCCTCCTGCAGCATGCGCTTTTCGTTGCGGATGATGACTTCAGGCGTCTTGAGCTGGAGCAACGTCTTGAGCCGGTTGTTACGGTTGATGACACGGCGATAAAGGTCGTTCAAATCCGACGTGGCGAAGCGGCCGCCTTCGAGCGGCACGAGCGGACGCAAATCCGGCGGAATCACCGGCAGCACCGTCAAAATCATCCACTCCGGCCGGCTTTTGGAAATCTGCAAGCCCTGGAGCAGCTTGATCCGCTTCGCCAGTTTTTTGCGGATTTGCTTGCTCTTCGTTTCCGTCATGGCCTCCTGCAAGCGGTCCGCCGATTTGGCCAGATCCACCCTGGCGAGCGCCTCCCGCACGGCTTCCGCGCCCATCTTGGCGAGGAACGCGTCCGCGCCGTAGGTTTCGCGCGCTTCGCGATATTCGTGCTCGTTGAGCAGTTGGTTTTGCTTCAACGCCGTGTTGCCCGGATCAATGACGAGGTAATCCTCGTAATAAATCACGCGCTCCAGATTGCGCGCCGTCATGTCGAGCACGAGGCCGATGCGCGACGGCATGCACTTGAAGAACCAGATGTGGCAGACGGGCACGGCCAGTTCGATGTGGCCCATGCGTTCGCGCCGGACGCGCGCCAGCGTCACTTCCACGCCGCAACGGTCGCAGACAATGCCGCGATGTTTGATGCGCTTGTATTTGCCGCAGGAACATTCCCAGTCCTTGACGGGGCCGAAAATGCGTTCGCAGAACAAGCCGCCTTTTTCCGGCTTGAAGGTGCGGTAATTGATGGTTTCGGGGTTTTTGACCTCCCCTTTGGACCAGGAACGGATGGCTTCCGGCGACGCGAGGGCAATCGCGACGTAATCCACCTGGTTCACCTTGTCCAGCCCGAGCAATTCACGGGCGCTTTCTTTGGTGCTGATCATACGCGTTTGGGTTAAAACTTATACCGTTGCCAGTGTGGCAGCCGCCGATTCACCTTCGCCGTGTTCAATCGGATTCGAATAGCCGACCTTCACATCGAGGCCGAGCGACTGCATTTCCTTGACGAGCACGTTGAACGATTCGGGAATGCCCGCCTCCAACGCGTTGTCGCCTTTCACAATGCTCTCGTAAATGCGCGTGCGGCCCTGCACATCGTCGGATTTGACGGTGAGCAGTTCCTGCAGCGTGTAAGCCGCGCCGTACGCTTCCATGGCCCACACTTCCATTTCGCCGAAGCGCTGGCCGCCATATTGCGCCTTGCCGCCGAGCGGCTGCTGCGTGACGAGGGAATACGGCCCGACCGCGCGGGCGTGAATCTTGTCCGCGACCAAATGGCCGAGCTTCATCATGTAGATGTAGCCAACCACGATTTCCTGGTCGAATTGTTCGCCGGTGCGCCCGTCAATGAGATGTGTCTTGGCGTGCTCCGGCAATTTCGCCTCCTTCAGATAACCGCGAATGTCCTTTTCCTTGATGCCGTCGAAGACCGGCGTGGCGAATTTCATGCCCAGCAATTTCGCGGCCCAGCCCAGGTGCGTTTCCAGCACCTGACCGACGTTCATGCGCGACGGCACACCCAGCGGATTCAAAACAATCTCCACCGGCGTTCCGTCGGCGAGGAACGGCATGTCCTCCTCCTTGACGATGCGCGCGACCACGCCCTTGTTGCCGTGCCGGCCGGCCATCTTGTCACCGACCGAAAGCTTGCGTTTGGACGCGATGTAAACCTTCACCGACTTGACGATGCCGGCTTCGACGCCTTCGCCCGCCTCGGCGCGTTCCATTTCCTCGTCGTATTGCATCTGCAAATCGTCGAACTTCTTTTTGAAGCTGCCGATGATCTCGTTGATTTTGTTGCGGATGGGCGACGGATCAATTTCAATGCGGTCATATACCGTTGCCAGCTTGCGCAGCAAGGTCTTGGTGATCTTGCGATTGGCCGGAATGATGATCTCCCCGGTCTCGCTGTTGACCACGTCGAGCGGAATTTTTTCACCGAGCAGGATGTTGCTCAGCGCCTCGGTCAACTGGTCGCGCAGTTCGTCGGTTTTCTTCTTGTGATCTTCCTCGATCTGCTTGGAGTGGCGCCGTTCGTCCGTGGAACTCGATTTGACGCGATCGCTGTCCTTCTTGGACGAAACCTTCACGTCCATGACAATCCCGTAGGTGCCGGACGGAACCTTGAGCGACGTGTCCTTCACATCCGCGGCCTTTTCCCCGAAAATCGCGCGCAGCAGGCGCTCTTCCGGGGCGAGTTCGGTCTCGGATTTCGGGGTGATTTTGCCAACCAGAATGTCGCCGGGTTTCACCTCCGCGCCGACGCGGATGACGCCATCGGTGCCGAGATTCTTCAGCGCCTCGTCGCCAAGATTGGGGATGTCCCGCGTGATTTCCTCGGGCCCGAGCTTGGTATCGCGCGCGCTGACCTCGAATTCATCAATATGAATGCTCGTGAAGATGTCCTCCTTCACGATTTTTTCGCTGATCAGAATGGCGTCCTCGAAGTTGTAACCGTTCCACGGCATGAACGCGACGAGCACGTTGCGCCCGAGCGCCAGCTCGCCATCGCGCGTGCAGGGACCGTCGGCAATCACCTGGCCCTTTTTCACGTGTTCGCCCTTGTGCACCAGAATCTTCTGGTTGATGCAGGTGGCGGCGTTCGACCGCATGAATTTCCGGATGGGATAAACCCAGACCCCGTGTTCCGGATCATGTTTAATCTTCTTTTTGGTTTCGGGCAGCTTGCCGTCTTCGGTGATGATGATCTGGCTGCCGGTGACGGAAGCAACCTTGCCGGCCTCCTCGGCCACGGCCACGGCGCGCGAATCACGGGCGACCCGGTCTTCGAGACCGGTGGCCACCAGCGGCGCCTCGGTGACGAGGAGCGGCACGGCCTGGCGTTGCATGTTCGAGCCCATCAATGCGCGGTTGGCGTCGTCATGCTCCAGAAACGGAATCAACGATGCGGCGATCGAGACCAGCTGCTTGGGCGATACGTCCATGTAATTCACCCGCGCCGGCTCAACATCAACGAATTCGCCGCGCGCGCGGCACACGACGCGGTCGCTCAGGAAGTGGCCCTTGTCGTCAATCAGCGTGTTCGCCTGCGCGACGATGTATTGTTCCTCGCGATCGGCGGTGAGAAATTCGGTTTCGGTCATGACGCGCCCGTCCTTGACCTTGCGATAGGGCGTTTCCAGAAAGCCGAACTCGTTGATGCGCGCAAAGGTGGCCAGGGACGCAATCAAACCGATGTTCGGGCCTTCCGGCGTCTCAATCGGGCAAATGCGTCCGTAATGCGATGGATGCACGTCACGGACCTCGAAGCCCGCGCGATCGCGGCTCAAGCCGCCCGGCCCGAGTGCGCTGAGACGGCGCTTGTGCGTCAGTTCCGCCAGCGGATTGATTTGATCCATGAACTGGCTCAACTGGGAGCGGCCAAAGAAATCGCGAATGACCGCCGAGAGCGCCTTGGGATTGATGAGCTTCTGCGGGGTCATGGCCTCGACGCTTTGATCAAACAGCGTCATGCGCTCCTTGACGAGGCGCTCGGTGCGGGCCAGGCCGACGCGGCATTGATTGGCCAGCAATTCGCCAACTGTGCGGATGCGGCGGCTGCCGAGGTGATCAATGTCATCCAGCGAACCTTCGCCCTTTTTGAGGCGGAGCAGATATTTCGTCGCCGCCACCAGATCATCCTTGGTCAAAATGCGCGACGCTTCCTTGTCCTTGAGTCCGAGCTTCTGGTTGATTTTATAACGGCCGACGCGGCCCAAATCATAGCGCTTCGAGTCAAAGAACAACCGTTTGAGCAGGGCGCGGGCATTCGCCGCCGTCGGCGGATCCCCGGGACGCAAACGCCGGTAAATGTCCTTGAGCGCTTCCTCCTCGTTTTTGGCCGGATCCTTCTTGAGACATTTGATCAGGACGCCCTCGTCCACGGAGGTGTCCACGACCTTGACCTTGCTGACGCCCAGCTCGGCAATTTGTTTGATGATGGCCTTCGACAGTGGCTCGAAGGCGCGCGCGACCACCAGACCCTTTTCTTCATCGACGGCGTCCTGAATCAGAACGTGGTTCGACAAATCCTCGAGTTTCTCGGCCTCTTTGACCGTTAGCTCCTCGATTTCGTAAAACAATTTGATGATTTCCTCATCCGTGCCCCGCGTTTTTTCGCCGTTATCCTTGCCCTTGCCAATGCCGCCTTCCACATCCAGAAAGCTTAGCGCGCGGAAGAAGGTCGTCGTCAAAAATTTCCGGCGGCGTTTCTTGCGGTCGAGGTAGACATACAGCAGGTCGCCCGTGTCAAATTGCGCCTCGTACCAGGAGCCGCGGTCGGGGATGACGCGGAAGCTGTGCAGGATTTTGCCGTTCGGATGCTGGGTGGCTTCAAAGGCGATGCCCGGCGAACGATGCAACTGGCTCACAACCACGCGCTCCGCGCCATTGATGACAAACGTGCCCTGCGGCGTCATCAGCGGCAATTCGCCCATGAACACCTTTTCCTCCTTGGCGCTCTTGCCCTCTTCCTTGAGCAGGAACGTGACGTACAGCGGCGCGCCATAGGTCAAACCTTCGCGCAAACATTCCAGCCAGTCCACCTTGGGCTCGCCGATTTCGTAGGATTTGTAGTCCAGCTCGCACTTTTCATCGTAGCTCTTGATGGGAAAAACTTCGCGGAAGACCGCCTCCAGGCCGGTATCCTTCTGGCGCCGGTTCGGTGACGCGGCGGCTTGCAGAAATTCCGCATAGGAATTGGTCTGCAATTCAATCATGTTCGGCGGCACGACGATCTCTTTGATCTTGCCGAAGTTGATGCGTTCTGTGATTCGCGATGGCATTGGGACTTTCTGGTTTGGCCGGCAACAGCGCCGGGCCGACATTTCTTATACAACGACACAAGGCAGGCGCGCCGCGTTCAACGGGCTGCCTGCCAAATCAAACTGCTGTTTGTTCCTGCTCGTAATGGATGAAAACTTTCGCCCGCAACACCGCGGGAAAGGGCGGCGCCCGTTTGACGGGAACGCCGCCCGATAATTCGCCGTTATTTGACTTCCACTTTTGCGCCTGCTTCTTCGAGCTTTTTCTTGGCCGCGTCCGCATCGGCCTTGTTGGCGCCTTCGAGCACCGGCTTGGGCGCGCCTTCCACCAGCGCCTTGGCTTCCGCCAATCCCAGCCCGGCCTTTACTTCGCGGACCGCCTTGATGACGGCAATCTTCTTGTCCGCCGGCGCAGAAGCCAGGATCACGTCAAACGTGTCCTTCGCCGCCGCCGCCGGAGCGCCGCCGGCCGCCGCACCGCCGGCCGCCGCCACCGCCACCGGCGCGGCAGCAGTAACGCCCCATTTTTCTTCAAGTTTTTTTACCAGGTCGGCGGCTTCAATCACCGTCAACTTGCTCAATTCCTCTACGAGGTTTCCAATGTCAGCCATATTACCTTTCTATCGTCTCGTCGTCCGCCACGGCCCACCTTCGCTCATGCTCCGGCGTGACACGCCCCGGCGGTTTTAAGTCCGTCGTTTTGAACCGACGATTTACGTTGTTGTTTGTTTGTTCCTCCCCGCCACCGGCAGGGTGGCAGGGAAATCGTTTCAACCCTTCTCCGCCTTCGCCTTGATGACCCGCGCGAGTTGCGACGCGGGCGTGTTGATCAAGGTCACCAGCTTGGTGGCCGGCGAGTTCAACAGGCCGAGCAGCGTGGCGCGCAACACATCCAGACTCGGCAAATCGGCCAGCACCTTGATTGCCGCCTCTTCCAGCCGTTGATTGTCCAAATAGCCGAACTTGACCTTCAGCTTGTCGAATTCCGCGGCGAAATTCTTCAGCGCCTTCGCGGCCGCGGAAATTTCCTTTTGCCCGGTGACCACGGCCATTTGCCCGGTCAACGCGCCATTCAATTCGCCGACCCCGGCTTCCTTGGCGGCAATCTGGAAGATGGAATTTTTCACCACGTGAATTTCCGCGCCCGCCTGCGCCAGGCGCTTGCGCAACTCGGTCAGATGGGAAACCTTCAGCCCGCGATAGTCCGCCACGATGAAGTACGGCGAGGCGTTCAACCGGGCCACGTAGGCCTTCGTCAAAATTTGTTTTTCAGCACGCATGGTTCAAATCCTCTTTAATTGTTTGAAAATTCGCGCACGTCCACCCGCACCGGCGGACTCATGGTCGCCGAAATGGTGCAGGAATGAATGTAAGTGCCCTTGAGACTGTTGGGACGCGCCTTGGCCACGGCCTCGATCACCGCGCGCGCATTTTCCTCAATCTGCGCCACCGTGAACGACACTTTGCCGACCGACACATGCACGTTGCCCGCCTTGTCTACCTTAAACTCGACGCGCCCGGCCTTGACCTCCTTCACGGCCTTGGCCGTGTCGTCCGTCACCGTGCCGGTCTTCGGGTTCGGCATGAGACCGCGCGGCCCCAGCACCTTGCCCAGCTTGCGAACCTCGATCATCGCTTCCGGGGTGGCAATCGCCACGTCAAAATCCGACCAGCCTTCCTGGCACTGCTTGATCATGTCCTCAAACCCGACGTATTCCGCGCCCGCAGCCTTGGCCGCGTCCGCCGCTGCGCCGTTCCGGGTGAACACCAGCACGCGGACGGTCTTGCCGCTGCCATGCGGCAACGGGACGGTGCCGCGCACCATCTGATCGGATTGTTTCGGGTCCACGCCGAGGCGGAACGCGAGGTCAACCGTCTCATTGAATTTGGCCTTGGGAAACGTCGTCAGCACGCCGACGGCATCCTTGAGCGGATACGCTTTACGGGCGTCGACGACTTCGAGCGCTTTTTTGTATCGTTTGCTTGGCATTTGTCCGGGTGCGGTTCAAACGAGTTCCACATCAGCGGAACTCTCCCGCGGTTTCTAGTTTGGATTAAGTTTAGAATTAAGATAAGGAATGGAAACGGACGAATCCGCCGCCATGCTCATCATCTTGATTTTCATCTTAATCGCGTTGTTAAATTTATTCGACGACTTCAATGCCCATGCTGCGGGCGGTGCCGGCAATGATGCGGAACGCCGCGTCCGGCGAAGACGAATTCAAATCCTTTGCCTTCAGCTTGACGATGTCCAAAACCTGTTTGCGCGTCACCTTGCCGACCTTTTCCTTGTTGGGCACCTTGGACCCGGCGGTGATGCCCGCGGCCTTTTTCAAGAGCACGGACGCCGGCGGCGATTTGGTGATGAACGTGAACGACTTGTCCTGATAAACCGTGATCACGACCGGAATCACCAACCCCGCGTCGGCCTTGGTCGCCGCATTAAATTCCTTGCAGAAGCCCATGATGTTGACGCCGTGCTGACCGAGCGCCGGGCCGACCGGGGGCGCAGGATTCGCCTGCCCCGCCGGAATCTGCAATTTGATCTGTCCTGTGACTTTCTTTGCCATAAAACGCCTATGCCTTTTCTACCTGCCAATATTCCAGTTCAACGGGCGTGTTACGCCCAAAAATATTCACGGTCACCTTCAATTTTCCGCGTTCAGGATCAATCTCTTCAATGATGCCGCTGAAATTGAGAAACGGCCCGTTGTTGATCTTGATCGTTTCGCCAACCTCAAAATTGACCTTCGGCTTTTCCGTTTCCTCGGACGCCGAAATCTGCGCCTTGATTTGCTCGACCTCCTCCGCCGGCGTGGGGGTCGGCGGCTCGCCGCCCACAAAGCCAATCACGCCCTGGGTTTCCTTGATGAAATACCACGGCTTTTCAATGATGCGGCTGTTTTCATCCAGCAATACCATGTCCACAAACACGTAACCCGGCCACAATTTGCGGCTGGACACGGTCTTTTTCTGATTACGCACCTCGACGACTTTCTCCATCGGCACCAGGACTTCTTTGACAAAGTCGTGCATCTCGTCGGTCTTGACGCGCTTCTCAATGCTTTCCTTGACCTTCTGCTCCTGGCCGGAAAGCGTATGTATGACAAACCACTGGCTGCGCATGTTGCTCAGAGTTTAAAGAAAATTGTAAAAAAGATTTGGTCCACGATATAAACAAACCCGCCCATCGCGGCGATGGAAACCGCGATGACCAGCGTTGAACCTTTTAATTCGTCCCACGTCGGCCACGAGCATTTCCTCAATTCTTCGCGCGTTTCCAGCACATAGGCAGCCAGGAGCTTGATTTGTCCCTGCCACCAAAGGTAGCCAAAGACCGCGCTGATCACCGCCGCCCAAATCAAAATTTTAGTCCAACTGGTCACAAATATTTATTTCTTTACCGCTTCGCCGGCTCGCCGGGCAGCCGCTCGCAGCACTCACATACCAGCCGTTGCCCACGGCCCGCCTGCGTTCATCGCTTCGGCGCGACGGCCTCAGCGCTTGCTTCGCGGCGTGCGAAGGCTGGCGGAGAGGGAGGGATTCGAACCCCCGTTGGGCTTTCACCCAAAGCGGTTTTCAAGACCGCCGCGATAGACCACTCTGCCACCTCTCCGTTGTGCAGACTGGCCAGTTGAGCCGCAGCTCCCCGCGTTCCGCCCGCCCTGGCTTCGCCGGGCGAAGGCTGGCACGGCAGGAGGGACTTGAACCCCCAACCAACGGTTTTGGAGACCGCTACTCTACCAATTGAGCTACTGCCGTATCTGCCCAATCTCGTTTGTCTTTCAGACAAAAGTGAAACCGCGGGGTTCATGGTCCCGCGTTCCGAATCTGGAAACGGTTCAGGCAATGACTTCCGTCACGCGACCGGCGCCAATCGTGCGGCCGCCTTCGCGGATCGCGAAGCGCTGGCCCTTTTCCATCGCGACCGGCGCGATCAGTTCAATCTCCACTGAAACATTGTCACCGGGCATCACCATTTCGACGCCCTGGGCCAGGGTAACCGTGCCCGTCACGTCGCTGGTGCGGAAATAAAATTGCGGACGATACTTGGTGAAGAACGGCGTGTGCCGGCCGCCTTCATCCTTCGACAACACATACACTTCCGCCTTGAACTTCAGGTGCGGCGTGATGGAGCCGGGTTTGGCGAGCACCATGCCGCGCTCGACTTCTTCCTTCTTGGTGCCGCGCAGCAGCACGCCGACGTTGTCGCCGCATTGCGCCGAGTCGAGCAGTTTGCGGAACATTTCAATGTCGGTCGCTGTCGTCTTGCGGGTGTCCTTCAGGCCGACGATTTCAACTTCTTCCATCCGCTTGAGCACGCCGCGTTCGACCCGGCCCGTCACCACGGTGCCACGGCCTTCAATGTTGAACACGTCCTCGATGCACATCAGAAACGGCTTGTCCACTTCGCGCGTCGGCAGCGGGATGAACGAGTCAATCGCGTCCAGCAATTCCTGGATGGCCTTCGCACCTTCGGGTTCATGCGCCAGCGCCTTCTTCGCGCTGCCGCGAACGATCGGCGTCTTGTCGCCTGGAAATTCATATTTGGTCAGCAGGTCGCGGACTTCCATCTCCACCAGGTCCAGCAGTTCCTTGTCATCCACGAGGTCCACCTTGTTCAGGAAAACCACAATCGCCGGCACGCCGACCTGGCGGGCCAGGAGGACGTGCTCCTTGGTCTGGGGCATCGGGCCTTCCGAGGCGTCCACCACCAGAATGGCTCCGTCCATCTGCGCCGCGCCGGTAATCATGTTCTTGATGAAGTCCGCGTGGCCGGGACAATCAATGTGGGCGTAGTGCCGCTTGTCGCTTTGATACTCGACGTGCGAGACGGCAATGGTCACCGTCTTGGTTTCGTCGCGCACCGTGCCGCCCTTGGTGATATCGGCGTAGGAAATCGGCGTCGCCAGACCTTTCTTGGCCTGAACCTCGACAATCGCAGCCGTTAAAGTGGATTTGCCGTGGTCAATGTGTCCGATGGTTCCGACGTTGACGTGCGGTTTCGTTCTTTGAAATTGCTCTTTAGCCATTGTTATCTCCTGCGTTGATTGCGTTTATTTTTGTCAACAAAATGTCTGGAGCCCATGATCAGGATCGAACTGATGACCTCATCCTTACCAAGGATGTGCTCTACCAACTGAGCTACATGGGCACATTGAAATCATTAGTCCGACCAAACACGTCAAACGACAAAAAACCGCTTCCCCTCACTGCTTTCCTTTCGAAAATCCGAGGGGCAACCGGCTTTATAATCTGTTTACGGCTCCGACGCCACGCAAACTAGCAACTCCAGCCCGCATGTCAACAGGTTTTCAACAATTATTTATTTGCTGATTCCCCGTTCGCTGGACCGCACGAACTCCACCAAATGGCTGATTTCCTCGACCGCCGGCAGCTTTTTCTCCACTTTCACCACCGCATTACGAACGGTCAGGCCTTCACGGAATAAAATCTTGTAAGCCTGCCGCAGCGCGCTCTGGGCCGGTTCCGAAACGCCGTTCCGTTCCATCCCGATTTTGTTGATGGTGCGCGTTTCCGCCGGATTGCCGTCCGCCATCATAAACGGCGGCACGTCCTGCACCACCTTCGAGCAGCCGCCCACCATCGCCATCTTGCCGATGCGACAAAACTGGTGAATGGCCGCCAGCCCGCCAATCACCGCATAATCCCCCACGGTCACATGTCCGCCCAGGGTCGCCACGTTCGACATGATGATATGGCTGCCGAGCAGGCAATTGTGCGCCATGTGGCAGTAGGCAAGGATGTGATTGTGCGAACCGACGCGCGTGACTTCGCCGTCGCCGGTCGCGCTGTGGATCGTCACGTATTCGCGGAACGTGTTGCCATCGCCGATTTCCACGCGCGTGACGCCGCCCTTCCATTTCAAGTCCTGCGTCTGCAACCCGATGCTGGCGAAGGGAAAGATTTCGTTTTCCCGGCCCAGTTTTGTGTGGCCGTCGATGACGACGTGCGAATGGAGCCGGCATTTGTCGCCCAGCGTGACATGTTGACCAATGACACAGTATGGGCCGATCTGACAACCGGCGCCAATGCGCGCCTTGGGATGTATGATTGCAGTCGGATGAACCATGGAAAAATTTACGATTTACGATTATGGTTTCGATTTGCTTGAGTGCGCGTAAATCGTATATCGCAAATCATAAATCGTTAAGCCGCGCGCAGCATGAAGGTGACCTCCGCTTCGCTGACGATTTCGCCGCGCACCGTGCAAACGCCCTTGGCCTTGCCGATTTTTCCGCGCGTCTTCATCAACTCAACCTCGATGGTGAGGACGTCGCCAGGCTCAACCGGTTTGCGCCATTTGACATTTTCGGCGGACATGAAATAAGCCAGGTGCCGTCCCTCCTCGGCGTGTTTGATCATCAACAGCCCGGCGGCCTGGGCCATGGCCTCCAGCTGAAACACGCCGGGCATAATGGGATGACCGGGAAAATGTCCCTGGAAATACGGCTCGTTCATGGAAACGTTTTTAACCGCCGTGATGCGCATGGCTTCCACCCTGACCACGCGATCCAACATCAACATCGGATAGCGGTGTGGCAGCAACTGCATGATCTGTTCGATGTTCATCACGCCCTCGTCCTGCCCGGCGGCGGAATTTTCCGCCGCCACGCCATTGCCCGTCACCGGCGGCGGGCCAAACGCCTGCGCCGCGCGCAACGGCCTGGTCATCTGCGCGGAAATCAGGCGGGCCATCTCACAATTCGCCGCGTGGCTCGGACGGATGGCAATCAAATGCCCGCGCACCGGGCGTCCGAGCAGCGACAGGTCGCCCACGATGTCCAGCATCTTGTGCCGCACGAACTCCTCCGGATACCGGAGCGGCTCGGTGGTCAGCACCGCGTCATCGCGGATGACCACCGCGTTTTCCAGGCTGCCGCCCTTGATCAGGTTGTTTTTGATGAGATGTTCAATCTCCTCGTAAAAGCAAAATGTCCGCGCGTGCGACAGTTCCCGTTCCCAGGTTTTGGGCGTGACTTCCGTGCTGTAATATTGCGTGAACCGCCCCCGCTTGTCCGAGCTGGTGCAGGTGATTTTGAAACCGTCGTCCGGAAACAACGTCATCACCGTCTCGCCCGATTCCAGTTCAATCGGTTCGGTCGGCGAATAAGTCTCGCGCTTTTCCGCCTGCGGCACGATACCGGCGGCCTGGATGATTTTGCAGAACTCGCGCGAACTGCCGTCGGCAATCGGCGGCTCGTTCGAATCCAGTTCGATGACGGCGTTGTCGATGCCATAACCCGCGAGCGCAGCGAGCACGTGTTCGACGGTGTGAATTTTCACGTTCCCCTTGGCGAGCGTCGTTGAGCGGGTCGTCTCGGCCACGTTTTCCACGCGCGCCTCAATTTCCGGTTTGCCTTCCAGGTCCACACGGCGGAACCGCACGCCGCTGTTCGCGGGTGCGGGCAGGATGGTCATGTTCACCCGGTTGCCGCTATGCAGGCCAATGCCGGAGAAACTGGCGGGACGGTTGAGCGTCTGCTGATTGAGCACGGACGGATTAGACAAAACACTAGGGAGATTGGCAAGATTGCATTCAGGGCAGTAAGCGACGACAAACAAATCCCCATCACTGCTGCCCGTACTTGCCGTTGGCCCATTGTTGCGCAGCGGTTTCACCAAAAATCGTGCGTCGCTGATCGTAACTGATCCAATCCAGCTCCGACATCACGGGCGCGACGGAATGCTGGAACTGGTCGTTGATGCTCATCAGGGCCGCCTTTTGTTGGGCGAGTTGATTGAGCTGGTCTTGAACCGTTTGCCCGGTGCTGCCATACAGACTGGCCGGATTCATTGCGCCGAGCGCGTTGCGTTCAATCGCCATGCCGACCAATGAGGTTATCAAAAATGGATCGTTCAGGTGTTGTCCCAGATTCACGGCCATCTGCAACATGGACTGGGCCGAGGCAGGATCACCGGCTTGTTGATACGAACCCGCCAGGCTGACCATGTTCAGTCCCAGTTGTCTGAGCGCGGCGAGCTGGGGCAACTGGATTTGTGCCGGCCCCATCATCTCCGCATCCGCCACGGAATAACCGGCCGCGAGATAAGCTTCTTCGAGGGACTGCTGGGCATCCTGGAAGTAATCCTGAAACTGCGATTTGCCGGCGGCGGCATTGAGTTCCTGCACCGCCTGGTCGTTCTGGCCGGAACCAAAATAATTCAAGGCCGAAAGATAATTCGCCAGCGCATTGTCGGGCGCCGACTTCTCAAAAGCGTTCAACCATTGACGCTGTTCTTCCGGAGACAGAGCCTTGTCCAAAGCCGCCCGAAAATCCACCTGCGGATCATTGGGATAGGTTTTCATCGCCTCCTGCATCAGCGCCGGGTCTCCCGACGCCTGAAACGCAGCCAGCAGATTTGCGGCCGTTCGTCCGTTGGACTTGAGATAAGCCTCGACCTGTTCGTGGGTCAACCTGGGCACCTCGCCCTCTTTCAGGAATCTGGCAATCAGATTGGTGGCGGGTGAATCTTCCGCCAATGGTGCCGGTGCGGCGACCGCCTGCCATGGCGGTGCGGGCAGACGAAGCATGAGCTTCGCCACCGCTTCGCGCCGGGAAAGGCTGAGGTTGTCGGATTGGAACTGCGTGATTTGCTGGCGCAACGATTCGTTATCCGCTCTCAACTTTTCCTGCGCCTGATGTTGAATCACAAAAGTCGTCACGGCGCCGGCCACCACCAGCGCGCCGATGCTGAGTTTGAATTGGGTTGCCGTCATAAGTTTCAAAAGGGTTAGCGTCGTTCCAGTTCCTGCCGTTGCGCCGGCCAGGGCCACGCCGGAAATCGTAACCGCCAGTCCGGCAGGCGCGGCGCTGACCGCTTCACCCGCCAGCGCGGTTCCCAGTGCCGCGGCGGAAAAGACAACGCCGCGATTTTTGAGCAGTCCGCGCAATTCTTCCAGAGCGCGGCTCACGCGTTTCTGGGCGGCGTTCTCGGTGCCACCCAGGGCTTCGCCGACCGAACGCAAATCGCGCTGTTCAAAGAAACGCAGCAGAATGGCGGTGCGATCCTCCGCGCCGAGCTGGTTGATGGCTTCGTCCAGAAGGGGCGCAACCTGGGCCAGGTTCGCCTCCGAGTAATCTTGTTGTTCGTTCATGGCCACGGCCTGCCGTTCGCGGGATTGGCGGCGACGTTCGCCCCGCACGATTTTGGAAGCCACAAAACAAGTGTGGCGATGCAGCCACCCGCCCAGCATCACGTCGCGTGGCAATGTGCGAGCCTTGCGCGCCAGGTCCACGAAAACGGTTTGAGCCGCGTCCTGCGCCAGATGCGTATCGCCGCCGGTCAATCGAACCGCCGTGGAATAAACCAGATTGAGATAACGTGACACCAGTTCACGAAAGGCCGGTTCCGAACCGTTCGTGGCGTAATCCGCCAGCAATCTCTGACTGTCAGTCATTGTCTCTTCACCATTAAAGACCCGCTGACGGTCAAAAGCCGCCAAAATAATTTGAAAAATGGCGGTGTTAAGACAATGGGGGAAGAACCCACCGAACCATGATCCCTGCTCCAGTTTGTGTGAAACCCCGGGCGAAACAGCGGAAAACAGTTCAGTAAACCTTGCGCAGATTGGATGGCAGGATGTTCAGTTCGGAGCGGTATTTGGCCACCGTGCGGCGCGCGATGCTGATGCCCTTGTCCCCGAGCATTTTCACCACCTCCTGATCCGACAGCGGCTTGGTGGATTCTTCGTGCTTGAAGATTTCGGCAATCATGTCCTTGACGCTGGTGTTGGACACGCCGTCACCCGTCGCGGTGTGCAGACCGGCGGTGAAGAAAAATTTCATTTCAAACACGCCCTGCGGCGTCTGCATGTATTTGGCCGAAACCGCGCGGCTCACCGTGGTCTCATGCACGCCCACCACATCCGCCACCTGCGCCATGGTCATCGGCCGCAAATGAGCGACGCCCTTCTCCATGAAGTCGTGCTGCCGTTTTACGATTTCCTTGGCGATGTTCAAAATGGTCTGCTGCCGCTGGTGCAGGCTCTTGATTAGAAATTTGCCGGCGCGGATTTTTTCGCGGATGTAATTTTTCACCTCGGCGGAATTTTCGCCCTGCGACATCAGGTCCTTGTAGATGTTGCTGATGCGCAAATGAGGAATGTGCTCGTCGTTGGTGCTGACCGCAAAATGGTTGCCGTTCTTTTGCACGAAGACCTCGGGCAGAACGTATTGGTCGGTGTCCGGCAAAAAGGCCCGGCCCGGCCTCGGCTCCAGCCGGCTGATGCGGCCCAGCGCGTCCTGGACTTCCTCCACTGTGTGACCGGTGCCGCGGGCGATTTCCGGGATGCGCCGTTTGCCGAGCGCGTCCATGAAATCACGCACGATGCGATATTCCAGGGAATCCAGCCGCCCGGTGCGTTCCAGTTGCAGGACGAGACATTCGCGCAAGTCGAGCGCGCCCACCCCGGGGGGATCGAAGGTCTGAATGACCTTCAACACTTCCGAAATCTTTTCCTCCGGCAGATTGGTGGTGGCGGACATTTCCTCGACCGACACCTTCAGATAACCGTAATCGTCAATGTTGCCGATGATCAACTCCGCGATGTGGCGCTGCTCCTCGTTCAAATCCGTCTCACGCACCTGGTCCATCAGGACCTGTGACAGCGTCGTGCCTGCCGCGAGCGAATCGAACATGAACTGGCGCTTTTCCTCATCCTCGGCGGATTGGCGGATCGGAATATTCGTCTGCGCAAAATGGTCGCGCCACTCCTGGTCCAGCTGCACCAGCCGGTCGAATTCGGTCTGAAAATCGTCTGCCGGCGTTTCCGTGACTTCGCCGTTTTTTATCAGCGTGGTATCCCCCGTCACACCTTCGGACGGTTCCGAATGATCGGCGGGTGGGTCAGCTTCATCTCCCTCGGCCGCCGGCGAGTCGCTCACCTCGGATTCGGGTGACGAAACCTCTTCCAGCACGGGATTTTGCTGCAACTCCTGCTCGACCAACGCCTTCAATTCCAGCGTGGGCGCCTGAAGCAAGGCCAGCGACTGTTGCAGTTGCGGCGCCAGCACCAGCGATTGGGTGAGGCGGGCGGACAGTTGTAAACTTTGACCCATCAGTCTTTTCAATTTAGCCCAGAACGATTAAAGCACAAGCAAAAATGGCACAACATTCGCTGCGACCGCTTGATTTTTCAGAAAAACTGGATTTTATCGCCGATTAAATCCATCTTGCCTGGATGAAATTGATTCTTTCGACGCACAACGTCACCCTGACCAAGGCCATTGAAGATCACGTGCTCCGCCGCCTGCAAAAACTCGACCATTTTGACCAGCGCGCCATTGACGCCCGCGTCACGCTGGAACATGACCATACGCGCGCGCCCGAAAAACAATTCTGCTGTTCCATCCGCCTGGCCGTGCGCGGCCCGGACCTGTTTGCCGAAGATCGCGAAAGCGACCTCTACGCCGCCATTGACCAGGTGACGAAAAAAATCGAACAGCAGATCCGGAAACGCCACAGCAAACGGAAGACAAAAAAACACAAGGTCGCCGCCCGCACCAAATCCCGCCGCCAGGAATCCGCCCTCTGATGATTCTGCGCGCCCGAACGATTCTGCCCGTTTCCCGGCCGCCGATTGATAACGGTGCGGTGCTGATGGTGGGCAATCGCATTCGCGCCGCCGGTCCCTGGGAGGATTTGAAATTGGAAACCGGCGGGGAGGTTGTGGACCTGGGCGAAGTGATTTTGCTGCCGGGCCTCGTCAATGCCCATTGCCACCTCGACTACACCGACATGGCCGGCACCCTGCCGGCGCCCAAAACCTTCACCAACTGGATTCCGCTCATCACCGCCGCGAAAACCGCGTGGAGTTATTCCGACTATGCGCACTCCTGGCTCCGCGGCGCGCACATGCTGCTGCGCAGCGGAACCACGACCGTCGCGGACATTGAAGCCATGCCCGACCTGCTGCCGGAAGTCTGGGATGCCACGCCGCTGCGGGTTTTTTCCTTCCTGGAAATGACCGGCATTCGCGCCCGGCGAAACCCGGAGGAAATCCTGCAGGAAGCGGTGGAAAAAATCGATTCGCTTTCCCATGCGCGCAGTTCGGCCTCGCTTTCACCACACGCCCCCTACTCCACCCGGCCCGACCTGCTGCGGCGCAGCGCCCGGGCCGCGCGCAAACGGCGCTGGCTGCTGTGCACCCACGTGGCCGAGTCCGAGGAGGAGTTTGAAATGTTTGTTCATGCCCGGGGGGAGATGTTTGACTGGCTGCAGCGCAATCAGCGGGACAACTCCGATTGCGGCCTCGGCTCGCCGGTCGAACACCTGGCCCGCAACAAAACCCTCGGTAAAAATCTGATCGCCATTCACGCCAATTTGCTGGCGCACGGGGATGCCGCCCTGCTCGGCAAGCACCGGGTGAACGTGGTCCATTGCCCGCGCAGCCACGCCTATTTCCGGCACCCGCCGTTCCTGCGCGAACGCCTGGCCAACGCGGGCGTCAACCTGTGCCTCGGCACCGACAGCCTCGCCACCGTCCGCCAGGTGGGAAAGCAAAAGCCCGAGCTGAACCTGTTCGAGGAAATGCGCGCCCTGGCCGACAGTGATAAAACGGTTTCACCCGCGGAGATTCTCCGGATGAGCACCCTCAACGGAGCGCGGGCGCTGGGCCTGAACCGGCAAATCGGCGAGCTGACCCGGGGCGCTTACGCCGATTTGATTGCCATTCCGGATGCGGCAAAAAGCACGGACATTTATGAAACCGTGATTGCCCAGGCCGGCCCCGTTTCCGCCAGCATGATTGATGGCCGGTGGGTGATCCCGCCGAATTAATCCGCATTTTTGGTTCCGGATTGACGCACCTCCCGCCTTTTTGCTCGTAAAGCGCAAATCGCAAACCGTAAATTCAGCCGTGATGTCCTTCGACGCAGAATTGCAGCCGCGCCTCACCGCCATCCGCGGCCAGGGCCTGCTCCGCGGGTTGCGCCGCGTGGATTCGCCGCAGGGCGCCCGCATCCAGATCGGCGGACAAACGCTGCTGAATTTTTCGTCGAACGATTATCTCGGCCTGGCCAATGACCCGCGGCTCAAGGAAGCCGCGCTCCGGGCCGTGGATGCGTTTGGCACCGGCGCCGGGGCCTCGCGCCTGATTTGCGGTTCGCTCGCGCCGCACCATGAATTGGAAGAAACGCTCGCACACTTCAAAGGCACCGAGGCCGCGCTCAGTTTTTCGTCCGGTTACGCCACAGCGGTCGGTACCATTTGCGCGCTGCTCGGCCGGGATGACGTTGTGGTCATTGATAAACTCGTTCACGCCTGCATCGTGGATGCCGCCCGGCTCAGTGGCGCCAAACTCCGGGTTTTTGCCCATAACGATCTGGACGACCTTGAAAACAAACTAAAGTGGGCCGTCTCCGATACCCGCCACCCGTCACCCGCCACCCGTCACATTTTAATTGTCACCGAAAGCATTTTTTCGATGGATGGCGACGCCGCGCCGTTGCGGGAGATGGCCGCGCTCAAGGAAAAATACGGCGCGTGGCTCATGGTGGATGAAGCCCATGCCACCGGGCTATACGGAAAGAATCGCCGGGGGCTGGCGGAAGAACTGGGCGTGGGCGGCCGGATTGAGGTTCAAATGGGCACGCTGGGCAAGGCCCTGGGGGCCGGCGGCGGCTACATTTGCGGCTCACGAACGCTGATTGATCTGCTCGTGAACCGCGCCCGCAGTTTTATTTTTTCAACCGCACCCGTGCCCGCCGCCGCCGCCGCCGCCACCGCCGGGGTCCGGTTTGTCCAATCCCGCGAAGGGGAAGCGCGGCGGAAGCTGCTCTGGTCACGGGTTGGCCATCTTCAACCGAAAATCAAAAATCAAAAATCAAAAATCCCGGCCGCCATTATTCCGGTCATGATTGGCGACGAAAAGAAGGCGGTGGAACTGGCCGCGGCGTTGGGCGAACACGGCATTTTCGTTCCGGCCATCCGCTACCCCACCGTCGCGCGCGGCCACGCCCGCCTGCGCGTGACGCTGACCGCAGCGCATTCATCCGAAGACATTTTGCAACTGACCGGCGCGCTCAAAACTTTGGGCGTGCGACTTTAGCCTTCGGACCTGATGAAAAAACCCGCCCAACTCGACCGCCAGTTTGTCTGGCATCCGTTCACCCAAATGCGTGACTGGCTCAAGCGCGAGCCGATTGTGATAACAGCGGGCGAGGGCGCGGTTTTGCGGGACGCGCACGGTCGGCACTATCTCGACGCCAATTCGTCCATCTGGACCAACCTGCACGGGCATAATCACCCGAAGCTCAACACCGCCATCCGGCGGCAGTTGGGGAAGATCGCGCACAGCTCGGCGCTGGGATTGGCCAGCGAACCGGCCGCAATCCTCGCCGCGAAGCTGGTCGCCGCGGCCAATCCGCAATCCGCAATCCGTCATCCGCGATTAAACAAGGTTTTTTTCTCCGACAACGGTTCGACCGCGTTGGAAGTGGCACTGAAGCTGGCTTACGAATTTTCGCGCCGCACCGGCCGCAGCCGGCAACCCAAATTCCTTTCGCTCGAAGGCGCATACCATGGGGACACCCTCGGCGCGGTCGCACTCGGCCACATTGATCTGTTTCACCGGAGTTATTCCGGCTTGCTGTTCAAGACGGACCAGGTCATGTCGCCCTATTGCTATCGCTGCCCGTTCAACCGCGCCAGACCGGAACGCGCCGACGCGCGCGCATATCGAAAGTGCAACTGGGAATGCGTCGGCCAGGTTGAAAAAGCATTTTCCGCCCAAAAGAAAAGGCGGAATCCTTATGCCGCATTTGTGTTCGAGCCGCTAATGCAGGGTGCGGCCGGAATGATCCCGCAGCCGGCCGGCTGGCTGAAGCGCGTGACGGACCTTGCCCGCGGACACGGCGCCCTGCTCATCGCGGATGAAGTGATGACCGGATTTGGCAGGACCGGTACGGTAGCGGCGGTCTGCGACCGCCGCACTCTTCCGGGTAATAACGGCGATGGACATAGACCGCCGCTACAACCCTTTTTGTTCGCTTCACATCACGAGGGGGTGCAGCCGGATTTTCTGTGCCTGGCCAAGGGTTTGACCGGCGGCTATCTGCCGATGGCCGCCACGCTGACGACGCAGAAGATTTTCGACGCGTTTCTCGGCCGGTACGAGGATTTCAAAACCTTTTTCCACGGCCACAGCTACACCGCCAGTCAACTGGGCGCGGCGGCGGCGCTGGCCAGCCTGGAAATTCTGCAGAGCAAAAAATCCATCCGCGCACGAAGGGCGCTCGAAAGAATTTTACACGAAGAACTGCAAACGCTTTGGGTATTGCCGAAGGTCGGCGACCTCCGGCAGGCGGGCTTGACGGTGGGGGTTGAACTCGTCCGCAACTGGCGGACGCGCGAACCATTCGCGTTGCGCGAGCGCGCCGGCATCCGCGTGTGCGAGGCCATGGCCAAACGCGGCGTGCTCACCCGTTCCATTGGCAACGTGATTGTCCTGATGCCGCCGTACTGCTCGACCCGGCCCCAAATTCGGCAGATGATCGCCGCTTTGGCCGATGGCGTGCGGACCGCGTTGCGCGGCTGAGACCCGCGCGGGACGGGTTTCAAACCGCTCACCGCCGGCCGGACGGCACCCCGGACCGGCACGCATTTCACATCAGACACCCCAGGCCAACGCCACCCCTCTGAGCCTCGCGGTGGCCGTCTTACCAGTTATGTCAAAGCGACGACAAAAATTGTCCAGTGACCAAAATCAAATGGCATTGACTAAACCGGAATACGCGTATGATGAGTATTTACTTTGAATCGGCGGATTGAAACGGGGCCGGTCGGATTGACGAACCAGGGCATGAAAAAGCCGCGCGACGCGCGACTGGATGCGTTGCGGGGTTTGTTTTTGATCATCATGGCCGGGGTGCACGTGCCCACACCGCTGTCGCACATTTTCCAGGATCCTTTGGGCTGCAACGGTGCGGCGGAGGGTTTTATTTTTCTCAGCGCCTGTCTGGCGGGTTGGGTTTATGGAAAGGTTTATCTGCCGACCGGCTGGCAGACGATGTCGCGTCGCATCTGGAAACGCACCCGGTTGATTTACCTGGTCCACTTGTTGGTATTGGTGCCGGCCGTATTGATCATCTGGGCGCTGGCCGGCCAGGCTCCGCCGCTGGCCAATCATTTCTCCGATTTTCTCGCTCATCCCTGGGGCAGCCTGGCGCTGATGCCGCTCCTGCTGCATCAGCCGCCGCTTTTTGACATTCTGCCGCTATACGTCATTTTCCTGGGGGTGACACCCTGGCTGCTGGCCTTCCGGCGCCGGCGCGGTTGGGGAATTATATTAGGCATCTCGGCGCTGGGCTGGCTGGCGGCACAATTCAAATGGGATGTCTGGCTCGTCGGTGACCCAACCCGCCTGCTCCCGTTGCGTTGGGGCTCTTTTGACCTGCTCGCCTGGCAATTCCTCTGGATTTGCGGCGTGGCGATTGGAGAAACCTCGCTGCGACGACAAATCATCAACCCGCGGTATCGCCCGGCTGCAGCCGGAGCGGCCCTCATCATCGTGTCTGGCGCATTACTTTTGCGCTGGGGATTCTGGCCGCCGGCCTGGATCAACCCCGACCTTTTCCTGTGGATGGACAAGTGGACGCTGGGACCCTTGCGGGTGCTCGACTTCGGCGCGTGGGTTGCGCTGCTGCTCGCCTGGAATCCTCACCCCTCCCGGTGCTGGCTGGCGCCCGCCGCGCTGCTGGGGCGGCATTCGCTGGCCGTGTTCGCCTTTCATCTGCCGCTGGTCATCATCGCCACCACCATCATCCAGATGGTTGTGCTGCCGAACGCATGGCAGACGGTCATCGGCTTTTTGGTGATTGCGCTGCTTTTCCCGTGGGCCGGTTGGTTGGAATTCCGCCAGCGACGGCGTGCCGAAGCCATGATTAAATCCGGCGCTAAAAGCGTCAAGCCGCCGTTCCCGACAACTCCAGCAGCCGCTTAAACTCTTCCCGGGTGACCGGTGTCACCGACAGGCGGGATTGTTTTGCCAAGACCATTTCCTTTAGAATTTTGTCGGCTTTGATTTGTGAGAGCAACACCGGTTTCGCCAGCGGCTTGACCGGCACCAAATCAACCGCCGCCCAATCACCTTCGCCCGCCGTGGGATCGGGATAAGATTCCCGGATCACCCGGGCCAGGCCGACCACGGATTTGTCTTCACCGCTATGATAAAAGAAAACCACATCGCCGGATTTCATGGCGCGGAGGTGGTTGCGCGCCGCAAAATTGCGCACCCCGGTCCATTGGGCTTCGCCATCCTTCAACAATTGCGACCACGAGTACGCTCCGGGTTCGGATTTTACCAGCCAGTAGTTCATTTGCGATTTACGATTTTCGATTTATGATTGCGGCGTGAGCATGATTGAAAACCTTGAAAAAATCCAGCAACGGATTCGCGCGGCATGCAACCGGTGTGACCGCGAGCCGAATTCGATCACGCTGCTGGCGGTGACGAAAGGTCAGCCGCCGGAAATCGTGCGCGCGGCGGCGGATTTGGGATTGACGTTGTTCGGTGAAAACAAGGTGCAGGAGGCCAGGGCGAAAATTCCACTGTGTCCGGGCCGGTTGCGCTGGCATTTCATCGGCCATTTGCAGTCGAACAAATGCCGCGATGCCGTGGAGTTGTTCGGCATGATTCAAAGCGTGGACCGCCTGTCGCTGGCACAGGAAATCCACCTGCGCGCGGATCAGGCGGCCAAAACGATGCCGGTTTTGATCGAAGTCAATGTCGCGGGCGAAGCGAGCAAGTTTGGTTACCGTCCGGAAACCTTGCTGGCGGAGTTGAAAGCCATCAACGCGCTGCCGCGGATCGAAATTCACGGCTTGATGACCGTGCCGCCATGGTCGGCCGACCCGGAGAAGGCGCGGCCCCATTTCCGGCGGTTGCGGGAGTTAAAACTGGAATGCGAACAAATCCTTGGCGCTCCCCTCCCACATTTGAGCATGGGCATGAGCGGCGATTTTGAGGTGGCGATTGAGGAAGGCGCAACGATGGTGCGCATTGGCACGGCGCTGTTCGGTCCGCGCCCCGCCGCCGGGAGACGCGCAAAGACGGAATGAATTTTGCTGCGCTTCCCGTTGGAGACGCTATCCTTGTAACAATGACTATTGAGACGTACAAACGGGAAATCGCGGAAGCCGTCAAGGTTTACGAGCGTTATATTGTGTGCCTTGACAAGACGCCGGACGATTTTGAGGTGTCACTGGCTTCGCTGATGACCAAGGCCATCAAGGCCTATGAAAATCGCGGGGAAGGATTGCGCCATGGCATCGCGCTCGACAAGCAGGTGACCATCATTTTAAGCCAAAGCGACGAGGCCCGCCCGTTGTGCGGCATTTATTTCAATCTCCATTCGCCTTACCGGAAAAACGCCCTGCCGAAAACGGTGAAGTCATTCAGCGACAAATCGCAGGATTAAAAGCGCCGGCCCAATCCTTAGTGGTCGCGCACTTCATCGCCCACCTGGGCGGTCCCGTCCACCAGATCGCCCACCACGTCGTTGTCGCGCTGGGGACCCGTGATTTTGACCTCGCCCGCCTTCAAACCGGCCCGGTACAGAAAGAAGGTTTGATCCAGGTTCGGCATCTGGCCGACGGGAAAACTGAGGACCACGAAACGCCCGGCCGCATTGTAGGAGGCAACCTTGGCGGTGAGTGAATTGTCTGGCGTGACGATGGGATTCAGCGCGGCAGCCGTTGCGCCGGCGGGCGCCGGCTCCACCGGTGCAGTCCAATGATGACGAAAACGGGCGCAACCATTCACCAATGTTACAACCAGCAGCAAGGTCCAGACGGTCGAAAGCTTCATGCCGACAGTTAAGCGCGTGTCAGCACGCAGGTCAATTCACGATTCAGTGATGATGGTGTCATCGGGTTCATAGCCCGGGGCGCAACAGCACAGCAATCGCAACGTTTCTTCGCCGGTGTTCCAAAGCTTGTGCTTGCATCCCGGTGGTATGGCCACGGCGTCGCCGGCCCTGACCTCACGGGTTTCGCCGTCAATGCGAATCCGCCCCGTCCCGTGCGTGAGGTAATAAATCTCCTCAGTCCGAACGTGATAATGTTCCTGGGTGCTGCGGCCAGCCGGCAGGCGCGCCTCCGCCAGGCTTTGGTGGCGGATGACCGAGTTGCGATGCGCCAGCAACTCGCGGATTTCCGAGCCGTCCTTGGTGATGAATGGCGGGACTGCGGTGAGATTTCTAATGTCCATATCGTTGCTGTGGTTAAACATTTTCCGGGGGCGCGGATATTTTCGACCAATCGGTCTGGCCGATAATCACGCCGGTCACAATCAAAATCATCGCCGCCCAAAACGTGGTGGTGACCGGTTCGCGCAAAAAAAAGTGCGCCCAGGTCATCGTGCTGAGCGGGATGAGATTATTGAACAGCATGACCCGGCTGGTGCGCCAGCGGCGGAGCGCATCATTCCAGAGCGCATAAGGAATCACGCCGCCAAACAGCACACAGAAGGCCAGCACACCCAGACACGCAGGATTGACGGGAACGCTGTGTGTGGCCAGCTCCAGCAGTCCAAACGGCAGCAGTAAAATCCCGGACATCCACATCGTGTGCGCCGCGACTTCGGTCCCGCTCAATTGCGCGCTGAGAACCCGCATCTGCCGGCTGAAATGCGCCCACAATATGCTGCACGCCAGGCCAAAACATTCTCCGATCAGGTCCGGCCGGGCCGTCCGCAACGCCGGCCACAACAAAACCAGCACACCGCCGACCGCCAGCAATGCCGCGCCGTAACGTTGCGCGCTGGCCCAGCTTCGCCGCGGTCGTTCCTCCCACAGCAAGGCCCAGACCGGCGACGCGCCGAGGTACAAGGCAACATGGGAAGCGCTGGTCAACCGCAACGCCCAGTTGAAGGCCACAATGTACAACGCAAGGCTCAGGCCGCCCCGCAGCCACAATTGCCGTCGCAGGCCGGGGACCAGGACGTGGCGTTCGCCGAGCCGTGAAGTCCAACGCAACACTGCGAGCAGCAGTCCCCCGGCCAGGAGAAAGCGAATGCTGCCGGTCCAGATGGGCGGCCACGCCATGACCAGCCATTTGGTGCCGGCATTGTTGCCGCCCCACAGAAAGACGGTGAACAGCAGGCTGCCGGCCACCGCCGCGTTGTTTTTCGTTTGCGACACGCCGGGAGTTAGCCAATGCCCGCACCGGTTGCCAATGAAATTTGTTTGACCCTCCGGGAGCGCGCCTTAACTTGCCGGCATGGACCATGCACCCGGATTTCTCAAACTGGTGAACGACGCCAAAACGCGCGTCCACGAAATCACCATTGAACAGGCGCACGAACGGCTGAAACAAAATCCCAAGCTGATTTTAATGGACGTGCGCGAGGACCACGAATGGCAGAAGCAACACGCCGCCGAAGCGGTGCACCTCGGCAAGGGAATTTTGGAACGCGATTTGGAGAAGCTGTTTCCCGATCTGAACACGGAACTCATCATGTATTGCGGCGGCGGATTCCGGTCGGCGCTCACCTGCGACGCGGCGCAAAAGATGGGTTATCGCAACGTCCACTCGCTTGCCGGCGGTTACAAGGCGATGGCCAATTCCGGCTGGCCGATGAAAAGCGGCGAATAAATCCGGCTACTTGTAGCGGCGATCTGTGACCGCCGCACTTTTCCTTGGGTATTTGAAGCATGCGGCGCTCACCGAGCGCCGCTACCTTGGGCATCACGTCACTGATTCTCAGCCCTATATTTGTATTGGTGAGTCAGATTGGTGTCGCCGTTGGCATCGATGGTATAAAGCTGCACCAGATCCTTGCCATCCTTTTTGAACACGGCCTGGAAATTGAAGGGAGCGGTGAAGTCCATCATCCCGTGCAAACTCACCACAATCTGGTTTTTTTGGATGGCAAAGACGCCCGTCCCCGCCTTGGTATGATAGAATTGCCCTTCCAGATCTGATTTATACGTGACCGTCCAGTCCGGTTGAAAAATATATTTTTCGTATAAATTGTCCTGCCGATACGTAAAGACGCCGGCAACGCTGCTGGGCACGACTGATTTTGATTTCCTGTCGCAACCGGCCACCAGAAAAGCCAGCATCAATCCGAAAATCAAAAATCCAGGAATCTTCATAGGTTTTCGTACAGTCTGGACTATCAAATTTCGCAGCTCAACCGAAATTTCAAGGGGTCGTGCCTTTGGTGCCAGCGCGTTATGAGGCATAATCCTAGTGCTGAGCACCGGAAGCAGGTGTCGCCACCGGCAACTCGTTGGTATCTAAAATGTCTATACGCTGTTTCGTTTTATGAATCTCCACAACCAAGTCGTCAAAATGCCATTTGCTGAGCGATCTGCTCGCTGATACGTAAAGATTCGCCGTCCCTTTGGGCCCGCTGATTGGAATCACCAGATTCGCGCTTCCCGAAGTATTGTTCTCGGAAATATTTCCAGCGAAGAAAATACCATCTTTGATCGGAGTTCCAAGAGCAGCCATAACGGCCGGGCTGGATTGGGCACGGGCAACTGCGCCCGAATAGGCATCCGACGACTTCATCAAGCTCAGACCCAATGCCATCATCCCCCCGAAACACACCAAGGCTACCAAACATAAAAGAGGAATAAACCATTTCAAATTTCGCTTCGTCCAATCAGACGATGGCGTTCCTGATAGCTGTGAGGGCGTTTGAATGGCTTGTTTCGGCGGAATAACGAACAACAACAACTGCATGACGAAATTGACTAGCGGGATAAAGAATAACAGCACGAGCAATGGCGACCAACCTATACTTCGAAATCTGGGTATGTCCAAACATGGAATTTTCAAAAGAATGAGTGGGATAATGAAAACAAGCGGCAGCCAAGTCGGAATGCCAGCAATTTTTGTTAGAGGCAAAAGGAATGCAGCGATGACTGCAACCGAGACGAAATATATCAGCAAGCGGATGAAGTATTGCAGCCTCTCTAATTTTTCAGGAAATAATGTTTTCACACTCACTATTTTCCCTTTCGCCAAGCATACAAAATGCCAACTACTGCCAATGGAAAAATCATATAATTAACCCAATCAGGCAGGTCTAACCCTTTGAAGTTGCCTCCAAGCCTGCTGATAGCCAATAAAACTGAAACAGCCAGCATATGACCTGCATTAAACCGCAAAATTGCGGTTTGATTTTTCTGCCGCCAACGTCGCGGATGGAATGCTGCGGCGCTGGAAGCAGACCCGGTTCAGCGCGTTGGCAAGCGCCACAACCTTTTCCCGCGTGCATTCACCCATCAGACAAACCTGAATCCAGTTTTTCCGGCGCAGATATCCGCTGTGGCAACTGAGGAGATAACCGGCTTCCTGCATCGCTTCGCCAGTTTTCGTCGAGCTCATCTCCGGCGGCAGCGCAATCGTGATGACCGCCGGCGAGGTCAACGCGCCGTCGCCGGTCAGTTTGAAACCCATTTCCGTCAGCCGTTCGCGCAGCCACGTTGACCATTCGGCGGTTTCGGCAAACCGCTTTTCCCAGTTCACGTGTTTTATCGCGGCGTGCAGCGCATGCAGCAGGTTAGACGAAAATGTAAACGGCGTGCCGTCCTGTTCCGCGGAATAGCCGAGATCGAGATAACGGGGCAGCCGGGTCGGTGCGGCGGCGATTTCATGGTGGTAGAAAACCATCGAGAGCCCCGGATAGGCGCGCAGCCCCTTGCCGCTGGAACCGGATGCCAGATAAACGCCGGTCAAATCCACGGGCATCGTCCCGATGGTGCTGATGCAATCGAGGCACAATTTTGTCCCGTTCCGCGCGCAGAGTTCCTTAAGCGCGGCCAGGTTGGCCAGAATCCCGGTTGAGGTTTCACAATGCACGCACCAAAGCCAGGCCGGTTGGGCGGCCAGCTTCTTTTCAACCAACGCCAGATCCAATGGTTCACCCCAGGGGAATCCGAGAGCTTCGAAATTCAAATTAAACCGCCGCGCCTGATCCACCAGACGCTCGCCGAATTCACCATTGCTTAAAACCAGGCCGCGCCCGCCCAGCAACGCCAATTGCCCGGCCACCACGTCGTTGGCCAGCGTGCCGGAACCCATGAACACCCCGGCGTGTTGGGCGCGGACGAGTTCGCAGAGAATTTGCCGGGCCGACGAAAAATCCTTTTTGAATCCCTGGCCGCGATGCGATTCCGGGGCCTGCTCGAACGCCCGGCGCACCTCGCGGCGGATGGCCACGGGACCGGGAAGAAAATTCACCGCGCTCGGATGAAACGAGCGCGCGGGGGACGAGCGCAGAAATTCGCGGGCCGTGACCTCGAATGTTTCGAGCGTGACATACATCGGCTGAAACTGCGCCTCGCCGGCGCCCACCAGCGGACCGAACGGCACGAAGCCGAGATGCTGATACAATTTTTGCTGGCGCGTTGTGCCGGAAATAATCGCCAGGTCATAGCCTTTTTCGACGCCGTGCTGCCAGAGCAGCGCCAGGATGCCCTGCAAAATCTGTCCGCTGCGGGTTCCGCGAAATTTCTTTTCGATCGCGAGCAGCCGGATTTCGCAGATGGTCCGGCCCGCCGGCAGATGCGAATCGAGGCTGGGCAGTTTCTGGTCGAGGGAAAACGGCCGGTGACCGCGCACGGCCAGCATGCCGGCCAGCTTCTGGTTGCAGAGGCAGATGAGATAGGTGTTTTCCGGGTGGAATTTGTCCACGAGCCGTTGTGTCGCCGCCGGCTGGTGCTGGGGAATTTCCTCGACGAAAGTCTTGTAATTGAGCCGGTGAATCTGCTCGAATTCCCAATCTTCCGTCGCCAGTTTGAACGTAAACGGTTCCGATGCACTCATAATTTCGGCGGTTCAGGTTTCGGCGTTGGCGCGCGGCGAACGGCCAGCGCGGTAAATTCTTCGGTCAAATTCTTCCGGTGCGCAAACAAAATCAACGCCGCCAGCATCGCCAGCACGGCCACGGTAAGATTGTCACCCTCAAAGAACCAGCCGGCCATCGGCAACGCGGCAAAGGCAAACATCGCCGGCCAGATCGATTTTCGCATCACCGCAAACCCGGCCAGAAACAACACGGGAAACACCAGGGCGATGCGATAATCAAAAACCAGCAGCGCGCCGAGAAAGGTGGCCACACCTTTGCCGCCGCGAAAACGCAGTTGCACCGGCCAGACGTGGCCCAGTACAACCGCCAGCATCGCCATCAAGGCGAGGTGATTGTCCCCGGTCCATTTCCGCGCAATCCAAACCGCCAGCGCGCCCTTGCTGAAATCACCCAGCAAGGTGATCCCAAAGCCAACCCGGCCCAGGACCCGGCCGGTGTTGCGCGCACCGACGCTGCCACTTTCAATTTCCCGGATGTCTTTGCCCGTGCGGGCGCGAACGAGGTAGTAACCGGTGGCAACGCATCCCAAAAAATACGCCTCCAGCGCGCAGCCGGTCACCCGGTGCCAGTTTGCGGACTGTAATGATTGGGTCCAGTCCATGTGAGCAGTCGCCGTCCGACGTCTTAGCGGGACTTTACCCCAGGCGAGGCTTCAATGGGAAACAAAATTTTCAGGCCTTGGCCGCCGCTGAGCTTTGGGTGATGGTGGTACGGTGCAACTGGAGCGCGGGCATTGCTCCGCCAGTGAATCAACCTTGGTTTCCGCCGAGCGATGCTCCGCGCTCCTAAAATGGCCCGGTTGCACCGCTGCGACGCTTTGTCTCGACAACCGGCCGGATTATCGTAAATTCCCGCTGCCAGGGCCCATGGAATGTGGACTTACGAACCCCGCCAGGGCCGGAAGGCAGCAACGGTAGTTTGCTCGACATCTGCCGTGGTCACCCTGGCCTTTCTTTAGTTTTTTAATTTTGAGTTTTTAATTTTGAGTTCGCGCTGTTTTCAACTTAAAATCCAACACCTAGAATTTAGAATTTTGTGGCATACCAGGTCATAGCCCGAAAATACCGCCCGCAGCGTTTTGCCGACGTCGTCGGCCAGGAACACGTCACCCAGACCCTTACCAACGCCGTCGAACAAAAGCGCATCGCGCACGCCTATCTGTTTTGCGGGCCGCGTGGCACCGGCAAAACCACCATCGCCCGCATCTTCGCCAAATGCCTGAATTGCGACGGCGGCCCGAAAATCAATTTCAGCGACAAGGACCCGCGCTGCATCGAGATTGCCGAAGGCCGGTCGCTCGATGTGCTGGAGATTGACGGCGCCAGCAACAATGGCGTCGAACAGGTGCGGGAGCTGCGCGAAACCTGCAAATACGCGCCGGCCAATTCGCCGTTCAAAATCTACATCATCGACGAGGTCCACATGCTTTCGACGGCGGCGTTCAACGCGCTGCTCAAGACGCTCGAGGAACCGCCCGCGCACGTGAAATTCATGTTCGCGACAACCGATCCGGAGAAGGTCTTGCCGACAATTCTTTCGCGCTGCCAGCGGTTCGATTTGCGCCGCATCCCCGCCGCGCTCATCGTCAAACATCTCGCGCATGTCGCCGGGCTGGAAAAGGTGAAGCTGGATGAACCGGCGCTCTACGCCATCGCCCGCGGCGCCGACGGCGGGATGCGCGACGCCGAGTCCACGCTCGACCAGCTCATCAGCTTTTGCGGCAACCAGATTGAGGAAGCCGACGTGCTTTCCATGTTCGGTCTTGCGGCGCAGAGCCAGATTCTGGATTTGAGCCGGGCCGTACTGGCCGGCGAAATCCAGACCGCGCTCAGCCGGTTGAACGAACTCGCGCAAAACGGCAAGGACCTCGGACGGCTGCTTTCCGATTTGCTGGGCCATTTCCGCAACCTGCTCATTTTTCAGGTCTCGCGCGGCGATTTGAATCTCCTCGAGGTTTCCGAGGCCGAGGCCGCCACCCTGAAGGAGCAGGCGGCGCTCGCCAACACGGAGTCGCTGACACGCATCCTGGAAGTGCTGGCCGATGCCGAACTGCGCCTGCGCGATGCCACTTCCAAGAAAATCCTGCTGGAGGTCACCCTGCTCAAGACCATGGAAGCCCGCAGCGCAGTGAGCCTGGATTCGGTTTTGAAACAGCTCAATCAGTTGCGCGGCCAGGGCGGCGCAGGCGGAACAATCACCGCCGCGTCTTCTTCGGCAGGACCGCGCCCGGCTGGGACCCCATCCGCTCCGCCGAAGGAATCCGGAACGCGAAAAGCCACGGCTCTACCGGCGCCGGAAGCAACCGCTGCCACCCTGGTTGAATTGGTCCCCGCCTCCGCCGATTTGACCGAACTTTGGGCCGGGCTCATTGAGGCGGTCGGCCGCGCCAGCCCGTTCACCCGCAGTTATCTGGTGGATGCCAATCCGGTTTCATTCGATAAAAGCATTTTGACCATCGGATTTGATCCGGAATTTGAAGACCACCTCGGCCTCGTGGACAATTCCCGTAATCATGCGTTGCTCCAGACCAAACTGGCGGAACTGGGCCATCCGAACGCGCAGATCAAGTTCGTCAAGGTCGAGGTATCCGCCGGACGGGCGCCGCAACCGGCCAGGGTCGCGCCGGCCACGCCGGTGGCCCCGGCAAAATCCGCCACGCCCGCCACCCGGGAGAAATCGGCAGCCGTTCCCTTCAACAAAAACGATTTCAAAAACGACCCGCTGATTCAAAAGGCGCTGGAAATTTTCAAAGGCCAGATAGTGGAAGTCCGCGCCTGATATTTTCCCAGCCCCAAAAACCCAGACCCCAGACCCGATTTTATGTCCAGCATAGGCAAACTCATGAAGCAGGCTGCGCGCATGCAGCAGCAGATGGAACAGGTTCAGGCCCAGCTCGCCGCCCGCACAGTCGAGGCGACCAGCGGCGGCGGCGCGGTCAAGGTCATCGCGAAATGCGACGGCTCCATTGCCTCCATCAAAATGGATCCGCAGGCGCTGAATCCGAGCGATGCACAACTCCTCGAAGACATGATTGTGACCGCCGCGAACCAGGCGCTCGGACAGGCCAAGGAAATCGCCAACAGCGAAATGGGCAAGGTCACCTCCGGTTTGAACCTGCCGGGGTTTGGATGACTTGTAGCGGCGCTCCCAGGGCGTCGCAAAAATGCGGCGGTCACAGACCGTCGCGGCAGCCATGCTTCCCGAATCCATCACCGCGCTGATTTCCGCCCTGGGCCAACTGCCCGGGGTCGGGCCGCGCTCCGCCGAACGCATCGCCTTGCATCTGGTTCAGACGGACTCCGCGATCGTGAAACAACTGGCCGAGGCAATTCTATCCGCGCGGGAAAAAGTCCGGTTTTGCACGATCTGCGGCGCGTTGACCGAACAATCCCCCTGCTCCCTTTGCACGGATGCGCGCCGGGACACCTCGCTGGTATGCGTGGTCGAGCGCGCCGTGGACATTTTGAGCATCGAAAAATCCGGCGCGTATCGCGGCAAATTCCATGTGCTCGGCGGAATCATCTCACCGCTCGACGGGGTGGAACCCGAAGACCTGCGCATCACCGAACTGGAGCAGCGCCTCAAGCAGGAGCCGGTCAAGGAGGTGGTCATCGCCCTGGGCACGGATGTGGAAGGCGACGCCACGAGCCATTATCTCGCCAAACGCCTCGCCCGCCCGGGGCTCAAAATCTCGCGCATCGCCTACGGTCTGCCGGCCGGCAGCGGGTTGGAATTTGCCGATGAACTGACCCTGAGCCGCGCGCTGGAAGGCCGGAGGGACATGTCGTGAAACCCGTCGTTGTCTTTGACCTGGGCAAGGTCCTGGTGGATTTCGATTACTCAATCGCCGCCCAGAAGATCGCCGCCCGATGCAGAAAATCCCCTTCTGAAATCAATGCCGTGATCGCGCAGTCCCGGTTCATCATGGATTACGAATCGGGAAGATTGACCCGGACGGATTTTTTCAAGCAGGTGCAGGCGGCAACCGGTTTTGGCGGCACCCTCGATGAGTTTGGGGGATATTTTGCGGACATCTTCACTGAAATACCGAAGATGATTGAACTGCACGCGGAACTGCAGCGGCGCGGGCACCCAACGTATATTTTTTCGAACACCAACGATCTGGCCGTCGAACATATTCAGCGAAATTTTTCATTTTTTAAAAAGTTTGACGGCTACATTTATTCATATGAAGTGGGCGGCATGAAACCCGACGCTGAAATTTATGAATCGCTGGAAACGCTTGCCGGACGGCGCGGCGCGGAAATCATCTATCTGGATGACCGGCCGGAAAACGTGGCGGCGGGGGCAGCGCGCGGCTGGCGGGCGATTTTGCACGAGACACCGGAAAAATCCCGCGCCGCCGTGGAAGCATTGCTATCCTGGTGACGCTGCGCGAGCGCGCAAACCAGGATCACGGCCGCGGTTTTTGCCGCTTCAAACCGACTTCCTGGGCGATATCGTCAAATTCCTCCCGGCTGACTTCTTCGAGGTGCTTGCCACGGGCCTTCAGTTTTTCATTAATCTTGATGGCCTTCTCGGTCATGCACTCGTGCGTCTCCTCCGTGCCGCCGACGAGCGCAAAATTGTCGCCGGTGGTGATGCGCTTATGGCCGTCGGAATCCAATCCGAGGCCGAGAAGCACGGCTTTGCGCTTTTTCTTTTTACCCGGGTCAGCCATGAAACCATCGTAAAGGCAAGCGGCGGCTCCCGTCAATCCCGCGGACGGAAACGCGATTCGCGCGCGAGCTGTTCCCACAACTTTTTCTCCGCATCGGATATTTTGGCCGGCACGGCAACATGGATAACCACAAACAAATCCCCGCGCGGGCCGTTCCGCGCGGGCAACCCGCGTCCACGCACGCGCAATTTCTGGCCGCTTTGCGTGCCCGGTGGAATTTTGATGTTCACGCGCCCGTCTGGTGCCGGCACGGATATTTCCGCGCCCAGCACGGCCTCCCACGGCGCCAGTTCGGCCTCATGAATCAGGTTATGATCCGCGACTTCGAAATCCGGATGTTTGGCGAGTCGCACGCGCAGATACAAATCGCCCGCTGCACCGCCCCCCTCACCCGGCGAGCCGCGCCCGGCCAGCCGTAATTTCTGGCCTTCGGCGACCCCGGGCGGAATCTTCACCTGGCAGGTTTCCGTTTTGACCGAGCGTCCGACCGGACGACGCACGTTGACGGTCCGCACCGACCCGTGCATCGCCTCCTCCAGCGTCACCAGGATGTCGCCCTCGATGTCGCGGCCGCGTTCGGCCGTTTCCTCCTCCGCGAAACCGGGAGTGCGGCTAAAACCGGCCCTTCCCCGCCCCGTCGAGCCAAACAGTTGCTCGAAAAAATCGCTGAATCCGGTGCCGCCGAAGCGGAACTCGAATTCCTCGCTGCCCATGCCCCGGCCGCGAGCGGCCTGGCCGCCGGAAAAATTCCCCCAATCCGGTGGCGGACGAAATTCCGCGCCAGATTTCCAATTGGCGCCGAGCTCGTCATACTTTTTGCGTTTGGCCGGATCACCGAGAACCTCATAGGCCTCGTTGACCTCCTTGAATTTTTCCTCGGCCCGTTTTTTGTCCTTGGCCACGTCCGGGTGAAATTCCCGCGCGAGCCGGCGAAAGGCCTTTTTGAGTTCGTCGGCGCTCGCGCCGCGGGGGACGCCGAGAATTTCGTAATAATCTTTATATTGAACGGGCATAGAACCGGGAATGAATTTGCCCGTTACCCAAGGTTTGTCAAAAGAACTTCAATGGTGGGGACCCGGCCGGGATCTCAAACGGCGGAAAACCGAATGAAACCGGAAGAAATCAAATCACTTCCGCCCGTCGCCGGCTCACGGCGTCATGGTGCCTTGGTGTTGTCCACGCTCAGATAGGTCGTGCCGGCAAAATCACCGTTGCGACGCAATACTTTGAGCAAAATCCGATTCCCTTTGGCCTGAGTACAAAGCTTGATCGCCTCCCGGGCGTTGTTTACCGGCTGGCGATTGATTTCCACGATGACGTCGCCGGGTTGCAGACCGGCTTCAGCGGAATTCGAGTCCTGCCCCACGTCCGTCACCAAGGCCCCGTGAACACTGTCGGGGATCACCAACTGCTGCCGGGCCGGCTGGTCCAAATCCGATACGGTAACGCCATTGAGCGTGTCGGGGCTTGAATTGTCCAAACCGTTGTTTTGGTTATTCTCTTTTGGCCGGACCTGGCCCGGCAACTCGTCCAGTTTGACGGTGAAGCTTTTTTCATGGCCGTCGCGAATCACCTTTACCGCGGTCTCGGTTCCCGGCGAACATTCCGAAACCATCAACATCAGGCCGGCAACATCGGCAACTTTTTTACCGTCAAATTCAACAATCACATCACCGGATTCAAGGCCGGCCTTTTGCGCGGCCGTTCCCGGACGCACATCGCCAACCAAAGCTCCGGATTGGTCGGACAATCCAAAACTTTCCGCCAGGCCGGGATTGATGTCCTCCGGCCAGATGCCGAGATAGCCGCGCGCGACCTTCCCGCCGTGAATCAAACGCTCCATGACATGGCGCGCCAGATTGACGGGCACGGCGAACCCGATGCCCTGGTTGCCACCGTTATCGTTTGGAATAATGCCGGTGTTGATGCCGAGCAGCCTGCCTTCCACATCCACCAGGGCGCCGCCGGAATTGCCGGGGTTGATCGCGGCATCCGTCTGGATGAAATCCTGGTAGTTGGGCTGGCGGCCAGCACCCTCGCCGCCAAACTGAAAGCCACTGCGCCCAAGGGCGCTGACAATCCCCATGGTCACCGTCCGTTCCAAACCAAAGGGATCGCCAATGGCCAGAACCACGTCGCCGACGTCCACTTGATCGCTGTCGCCCAGCGTGATGGCCGGCAGATTCACGGCGTCAATCTTCAGCACCGCCACATCCGTCGGCGGGTCGGTGCCGATGACCCTGGCGCTGTATTCCTTGTCACCATTGACGGAAGCGACCTTGACCTTGATTTCATCCGCGCCGTCCACGACATGGTTGGCCGTCAAAATATAACCGTCCGGGGAAACCATGACCCCGGAACCAAGGCTCTGTTGCCGGCGCGTACGCGGCTGGCTGTCGGGTGGAAGTTGATCGCCAAAAAATTGCCGGACAAACGGGTCACTGAGCAAAGGATTGCGATACGGACGCACAGGCACAATGCGGGTGGAATAAATGTACACCACGCAGGGCGCGGCCCGTTTGATGACGGGCGCAAAACTGACGCCGAGTTTGGCGTCGCGATTGACCGGCGTGGCTTCGACCTTGATGTCCGGGCCCGTTTCCTGTCCCCGGGAAGTCAGATAAAAAAGGGCCACCATGGCCAGGGCTCCGATGGTCGCTGCAAGAAAGGCAAATACCGGCCGTGAAAAACGATTCATATCATAATCGAAGCGATTCAAGGAAATTGACAATCCAATCACTCGAACGTTCAAACCCTTTCCACCCGCAGTGGACGGCTTATTTTGCCGGCGGCGATGTTGCCTGCGCTTTTTGCAAATCTCCAGATTTTATGATTTCAACCTTTGCGCCGTTTTTCATTTCCTCGGCGGATGGCACTTTAATGATGTCACTGGTAATCGGTTGCGGATGCTCAATGGAAAGCAACTCGATCGTAAAAATCAAAACGGATTCCGGCCCAATCCGCGGCGGCCGGCCAGGCGGACCATAGGCCAGATCGGAGGGGATGAACAACTGCCACTTGGAGCCGGCCTTCATGCGGGTGAGCGCCTCGGACCAACCGCGAATGACGCCACCGACGCGAAGTTGTACCTTGTCCGAACTGTCGAACTTGGTCCCGTCAACCAGCGTGCCTTCGTAACTTACCGTCACCGTGTCGTCGGCCGCGGGCGACTCACCCTTGCCTTCGGTGATAATTTTGTACTGCAAGCCATCGGGCAGCGTAACGACCCCTTTTTTATCCTTGTTTTGGGCCAGAAACGCTGCTCCCGCCTGCCGGTTCGTTTCAGCCATTTCCTGGCGCCGCTTCTCCGCCTTTGCCGTCAGTCCCCGCTGAAATTGACTCAAGGTCGCACCCATTTCCTGCGCGGTCAGCAGCGTGGTGCGGCCCGCCTGAACGTCATTCAGGGCGCGCAGCACCATCTCATTGCTCACGTCAATCCCCTCCTGTTGCCAGCGCGATCCCAGCATCATGCCGATGGCATAGCTGACGCGCGACTTGTCATCGGCCAGTACATTCGTGTCCTCGGCCAGCAAGGGCGCCGTGAGCGTCAAAGAAAAAATGGCGGTCAATAGGATGGTTTTCATGGCAAATGTGCTAAATCGTCCGGAGATTCTTCCCCAATTCCAATCCGGTTTCAATCCTCAAATGGCTCCGCACGCAAATTGTTTCCCCATTGCACGAATCCTGCTATAGTAACCAAACTTGTGCAAATGATAACGCGCCGTTCAAACCATCACCACCCGCTCCGGGGTTCCGGCCTGAAGATTATCGGGCTGCTTGCGCTGGGGATCCTCCTGCGATTCCATGCCGCGGTGGCGGCAACCGGCAATACCAACGCGCCGGCCAGGTTTGCGCCCAACCCCAATGACGGACGCATCGCTTACGTCGCCGCGCGTTTGCTGGAGACCTATCATTACTCGCAACACCCGCTGGACGCGGAAATATCGCAAAAGTTTTTCGACGGTTACCTGGACACGCTTGACCCGCAGCATCTCTATTTTCTGAAATCGGACATTACGGAGTTCGCCCCCTTCCGGACGAATCTCGACACCTTGACCATCAACAACCGCGGCACGGCCGATCTCACGCCGGCCTTGCAAATTTTCCAGCGCTTCCTGGAGCGCCTGAAACAACGCACCGCCTACGAGGACAAATTGCTCAAGCGTGGCGAGTTCCCCCTGGATGGCCAAGAGCGTATTCTCCTGGACCGGCGCAAAGCCCCGTATCCGAAAAATCTGGCCGAGGCGCGGCGCCTCTGGCAGCAACGGCTGATTTACGATTACCTGCAGGAAGTCCTCAGCCGCGAAATTTCACCAACCAACAACGGGGTGGTTCTGCCGTTGCCCAAATCCGCCCCCGGGGAAATAACCGCCAAACTGACACGCCATTATCACTGGCTGTTGCGCCTGTTTACCAATTGGGACAGCAGCGATGTGTTGCAGGCATACCTGAACGCCCTGGCCCATGCCTATGATCCGCATTCGGATTATCTGAACGTCGGTCACGCCCAGGATTTTTCCATTGATATGAGCCTGGCGCTCTTCGGCATCGGCGCGGAACTTCATTCCGACGACGGTTACTGCACGATTTTTTCACTCGTGCCCGGCGGCCCCGCCGCCAAAAGCAAACTGCTCTCACCCAAGGACCGCATCGTGGCCGTCGCCCAGGGCCGGCAACCGCCCGTGGACGTGGTGGACATGGATCTGCCCAAAGTCGTCCAAAAGATCCGCGGCCCGAAGGGTACCGAGGTCCGGTTGACCATCATTCCCGCCGACGAACCCAATGTCCGCCGCGTAGTGACCTTGATTCGCGACGAAATCAAACTGGAAGACCAGGAAGCCAAAGCCGAGTTGATTCTGATTCCCGATGGACACGGCGGGACCAACCGCCTGGGAATCCTCGACCTGCCGTCATTCTATGCCACCGTTGATCTGCCCGGTGACAATGGGGATCTGTCCCAAAAGAGCACCACGACTGACGTCCGGCGCCTGATCAAAAAACTCGAACTGGAAAACGTTTCCGGCATCATTCTCGACTTGAGAAGCAATGGCGGCGGTTCATTGGAAGAGGCGGTCAACTTCACCGGCTTGTTCGTCACGAACGGCCCGGTCGTGCAGGTGCGTTCCGGACCGCCGGATAGCCATGTCACCGTGGACCAGGACACGTCAACTTCCGCCCTTTACCGCGGGCCCCTCATCGTCATGGTCAACCGTCTCAGCGCCTCCGCGACGGAAATTGTAGCGGGCGCCTTGCAGGATTACGGCCGGGCGCTGATTGTGGGCGACCGCTCGACCTATGGCAAAGGCACGGTGCAAAATTTGAATCCATTGCGGCCGTTCATCTGGTCGGCGAATGAATCGGCCTCCAACGACCCGGGCACCATCAAAATCACCATCCGCAAATTCTATCGCATCAGCGGCGCCTCCACCCAGTTGCGGGGCGTTGTGCCCGACCTGGTGCTGCCGGATGCGCTGAGTTATTCGACCGACATCGGCGAAAACTCGCTCCCCAACGCCCTGCCGTGGGACACCATTACCAATGCGGATTACGACCCGCTGAACCTGGTGGCACCTTGTCTGCCTGAATTGCGCAAGCTTTCCGCGGCCCGCGTGGCCACCAATCAGGATTTCATCTATATCCGCCAGGACATTGACGAATTCAAAAAATTACAAGCCGACCGGACCGGTTCACTCAATGAGCCGGAGGAACTCAAGCGCGTGGAACAAAATGCGCTTCGCCAAAATGCACGCGAAGCCGAGCGCGCCAAACGCAGCGCGCCCGGGGAAAAAATCTACGAAATCACCGTTGAGAACGCCGGCCAACCCGGGCTGCCACCGATGCGCTGGCCCACGAACACGGTGGCCGCGCCAACCAACATCACAGTCAAGTCGGCTTTGACGCCGGGCCCAACCGTCGGCACCAACGCACCGCCGACCGACCCCTGGCTGGATGAAACGGAACACATCCTGGAAGACTACGTTTCGCTCCTGGCCACCAACCATGCGGCGGTGACCCATCAGTAAACCAGCCGGCCTGCGACCGCCGCCAGCATTTTACAGGTGGAACACTTGTGCTACCTTCAGGACAGGTTGCGAAACAGCATGAATCGAATAATTTGTCTTTTACCGGCCATCGTCGCATTGAATTTCACCGCGGTGGCCGGTTCCACCACTGATGCCATGAACACAATTGAAACGAACAAGATTGAAATTGCCGATTTGGGCGGCGGCTGTTTCTGGTGCATGGAAGCCGTCTTCGAGCGGCTACCCGGTGTCGTTTCCGTGACCAGCGGCTTTGCCGGCGGCCATGCGCCCAATCCCACCTATGAGCAGGTTTGCACCGAGACCACCGGTCACGCCGAGGTGACGCAGATCGAATTTGATCCCGCAAAAATCTCCTACGCGAAACTCCTGGACGTGTTCTGGCAGGCGCACGACCCGACCACGTTGAACCGCCAGGGCGCGGATGAGGGTACGTCGTATCGCTCCATCATTCTTTACCGGGATGAGCATCAAAAGTTGACGGCCGAAAAATCCCGGGCCGCGGCGCAAACGAATTTCAAGCACCCCATCGTCACCGAAATCGTGCCGCTCACGAAATTCTACAAAGCCGAGAATTACCATCAGGAATATTACGATAACAATGCCAGCGCGCCTTACTGCCATGTCGTCATCGCCCCCAAGCTGCACAAGCTGGAGAAGGAAAAGGTGATTCAAGCTACTCCGCAGACCAAGCCTTGAACTTGTGATTTACGTGGCACGAACGAACGGGGAATCAATCGCAAATCATAAATCGACAATAAAAAGGCGACCCGGTAACGGGTCGCCTTTTGAATTTTGTTTTGCGGCTTACAGCCCTTTCTTGAGCATGTACTTGATCAAGTCGCCCACCCGGCAGCTGTAACCCCATTCGTTGTCGTACCAGCTTATCAGTTTGAAAAACTTCTTGTTCAACTCAATGCCGGAACCGGCATCGAAAATCGAGGACAGTTCGCAATGGATGAAATCCGAACTGACCACCTCGTCCGCGGTATAGCCGAGGATGCCTTTCAGGTAAGTCTCGCTCGCCTTCTTCATCGCGGCGGAAATTTCCGCATAGCTCGTTTCCTTGACCGTCTTGACCGTGAGGTCGACGGCCGAAACCGTCGCGGTCGGCACGCGAAATGACATGCCCGTCAGTTTGCCCTTCACTTCGGGCAGCACCAGACCCACGGCCTTGGCCGCGCCGGTGGTCGAAGGAATCAGGTTCTGCGCCGCCGTGCGGCCGCCCTTCCAATCCTTCTTGCTCGGGCCGTCCACCGTCTTTTGCGTGGCGGTGTAACTGTGGATGGTCGTCATCAAACCTTCATCCACGCCAAACCCTTCCTTGAGCAGCACATAAACCACCGGCGCGAGACAGTTCGTCGTGCAGCTCGCGTTGGAAATGACATGATGCTGTTTCGGATCGTATTTGGCTTCATTCACGCCCATGACCACGGTCAGGCAATCACCCTTGGCCGGAGCGGAAATGATGACCTTTTTGGCGCCGGCAGTGATGTGGCCCTTGGCCTTCTCGACATCCGTGAAGAGGCCGGTGGATTCGATCACGAGGTCAACGCCCAGCGCCTTCCACGGCAATTCGGCGGGCGACTTGGCGCTTACCACCTTGATTTTCTTGCCATTGACGACCAGCACATCGTCTTCCGGCTTGTCGGCAGCGGATTTCTCCGAGCCGACTTCGCCCTTGAAGCGTCCCTGAATGGAATCATATTTGAGCAGATACGCCAGGTTGTCCGCCGGCACGATATCGCCGACTGCGACCACCTCGATTTCCCTGCCCACCAAGCCTTGTTCGATGAGCGCGCGGAAGACCAAGCGACCGATGCGCCCGAACCCATTGATTGCAACTTTCACTGCCATATTTTTTTATCCTTCTTCAATAAAATGTTTAGCAATACCGATGGCACAATTTAACGGCCCCCACCGAAGCGTCAATGAAGAATTCTGGAACGGAATTGCCAAACGCGAACCGTTTTTTGCACGAAACAATTCGTCAGGGAGAGGTTGAATTTGTTTTGGCGGCTTTGGCGGGGATTGCCAATTCGAGCTTGAGTGCGTGCAGGGAGAGGTTGATGTCCCAGATGAATGCAACCATCGAACCGAACAGTGAAACCATGGAGCCGATGAAGATGAGACTGGCGAGCGTGGCTTGCTGCCATTGCAGCAGCGCGGTCACAAACAGCGTGATGATAAGCGCCGCCGCCAGCAACACGCTGATGGCCGCCAGCAAGATGCTCCAGCGAATCATCTGCGCGCGCCGATAAATGATGGCCACCTGTGCCAGCGTATGCTCGCGCTCGTGCCCGGTGCGGTCCGCCAGTTCGCGCTTGAGCAGCCGGGCGCGGTCAATCGCGCGGCCGAGCCGGTTGGTCATCGTGAGCAGCAGCAGGCCCACGCCGGAAATGAGAATCACCGGGCCGATGGCGTCCCGAAGTTCGGGAATCAATTGTTCCAGCGAGGTCAATGGCATTTAGCTTGTGGCAACCATGCGGACAGTGTAACCGCAGTTTAAATCCCGAGGCAAGCGCGGCGGAAGGCGGGTTGTGTCCTCATATTTGACTCCGGAGCGCGGGCTTCAGCCCGCTTCGACACCCCAATGGCAGTGGACAGTGAAGCGGCATAAATGCCGCGCTCCTAAACTCAGGACATTGCCGGAAGGCGGAGAGCGGGCCGGCTCGGTTTGACCGTTTGCGCGGCACGGCGTCGGGCGGCTCAGGTTTCATCGCCCTCAAATGTTGAAACATCAACCCCAGCCGCTGCCAGCACCCGGCAAAACTCCCTGCTCGGCATCGCATAAAACACATGAAACGTCAGGGAGTGGGTGCCATCATTGCACTGCGTAAATTTCAAGTGATCCACCCGGCCGTTATCGTATTGAATGTTCAACACCCCGGTCGGTTTGAAACCAAAAAAGGCGAATCGGGCCTGACCCAGTCCCTGCAAAATCATGTCGCAGGCTGCCCGGTCCGTAATCTCCTTACGATAGGCTATTTCAGATGAAAACGGCCGGTACGCAATCACCTCGATGATTCTGGGTGAGGAGCCGCTGAACCGGGGATGCTGAATATAAACAGTGGCGGTCAATAGAACCAGCGACAGGACTCCAAACACGACCAAAGTAAAATCAACGTTGCTAATTGCACCGATCGTCATAGGTATGAATTTTAATGAACAGTGACCAGAGTCAAGCCCCAAGATGGCGGGGATGTGGTGATCAACTTCTGCCAGGCAAACCATACGGTACTCGCCGAACACGACTGCACCAAACTCCCGGGCTCGACGGGAAGGCGGCACCGGTGATAATCTGCCTGAACGTTCAACCCTGCAATTTATGCCCAAGACCCATCCCAACCCATCGGCACTCAAAATTCTCTTTATCGGTGGCACCGGAAAAATCAGCACCGCGGTCAGCCAGCAGGTGGTGGCCAAAGGACATGAGTTGTATTTGCTCAATCGGGGACTCCAATCGACAAATCCGCCCGGAAGCCACCGCTTGACGGCCGACATCAACCAGCCCAAGGCCGCACACGCCGCATTGCTGGGTTTGGAATTTGACGTGGTCGTGGATTGGGTCGCTTACAAACCGGAACATATTGAGCGCGACCTCGCGCTGTTCAAAGGCCGGACCCGGCAGTTCATTTTCATCAGCTCCGCCTCGGTTTATCAAAAACCGCCGACGCACCATGTGATTACGGAATCAACCCCCCTCTGCAATCCGTTCTGGGATTATGCGCGCGACAAAATCGCCTGCGAAGAACGCCTGCTGCGGGCCTGTCGTGAGGAACATTTTCCGGCTACCATTGTTCGTCCCAGCTTCACTTACAACCATTATTTCCCCGTCGCCGTCGGCGGTTTTGGCTGTTATACGCTGGCCGACCGACTGAAAAGGGGCAGCCCCATCATCGTCCACGGCGACGGCTCGTCGTTGTGGGTGATGACACACGCCGAGGATTTTGGACGCGGGCTATTGGGATTGTTCGGAAACCCGCAGGCCATTGGCCACGCATTTCACATCACCTCGGACGAGGTGCTGACCTGGAACCAGATTTATCAAACCATTGCCAGAGCGCTGGGCGTGGAGGCGAATCTCGTCCACATTCCGTCCGATTTCATCGCCCGAAAGGCGCCGCCACTCGCCGGCAGCCTGCTGGGTGACAAATCCTGGAGCGTTGTCTTCGACAATCGCAAAATCAAGACCTTCGTCCCGGGTTTTCAAGCCGTCATTCCCTTTCGCGAAGGCATCCAGCGCACGGCGGCATGGTTTGAAGCCGAAAAAAAACGCCGGCGCGTGGATGCCGCAGTGAACCGGGAGATGGACGACATCCTGAAGGCCTACACCGGCCGGACCGCATGAGGGTTTCCATGGTAGTGACGGTCTGTGGCCGCCGCGCTTTCCCGTAAATTAAAAAATGCGGCGCTCAGGGAGCGCCGCCACACCCATTTTGCGGCAGGGGTACGGTTTAAATGGAGCGCGGAGCATTGCTCCGCCAGCGTAAACCTTGGTTCTCGCGGAGCAATGCTCCGCGCTCCGAAAACCGCAAATTGTACCACCACCCATTTTGCAGAGTTCTCGATCGGGGTCACTGGCTCTGGGCCGCCAGAAATCGTTCCGCGTCAATCGCCGCCGCGCAACCCGCGCCCGCCGCCGTGACAGCCTGCCGGTAGACATGGTCCGCGCAATCGCCCGCCACAAACACGCCGGGCACATTCGTCATCGTGCCGTGCTGGGGAACCACAAAGCCATTGGCGTCGAGTTCGATTTGTCCCTTGAATATTTCCGTGTTGGGCGCATGACCAATGGCAATGAACACGCCCGCGCAATTCAGCACGGATTCCGCGCCGGTTTTGAAATTCTTCAATTTCACGCCGGTGACCTTGTCCTGCTTCACATCGAGCACTTCCGTCACCGCGGAATCCCAGACCGGCTTGATTTTGGGATTCGCCAGCGCGCGTTCGGCCATGATTTTGGATGCGCGCAAACTGTCGCGCCGGTGAATCAAATGAACGGACGAGCCGAACCGCGTCAAATAAATCGCCTCTTCGCACGCCGAATCACCGCCGCCAACCACGACCAGCGGCTGGTTGCGGAAGACCGGCAGCGCGCCGTCGCACGTCGCACAATAAGTCACACCCTTGGTTTCGAGGAGATTCTCGCCGGGCACGCCGAGATGCCGGTGGCTTGCGCCCGTGGCAATGATGATGGTCTGCGTTTCCACGCGTTCGCCGTCCACCGTAAGCGCAAAGGGCCTTTTGGAAAAATCCACGGCCTCGACGGACCCAAAACTGGCACGGGCGCCAAATCGCTCCGCCTGTTTTTGCATCCGCGTCATCAGTTCGTAGCCGTCCACGCCTTCGGGAAAGCCGGGATAATTTTCGACGATGCTGGTGGTGGTGAGCAGGCCGCCGGGTTGCTGGCCGGTGAGCACAAGCGGCTGGAGGTTGGCGCGCGCGGTGTACAACGCCGCCGTCCAGCCGGCGCAACCCGAACCGATGATGATGACTTTTTCCATAAGCGGCGGAACATAGTTCGCCGGTGGACGAGTTGCAAGTTTGTGGCACGATTTAAATTTGCCGGACATGTCGGTTGCGGCTTTACTGTCCCGGATGAAGCATTCCCCTGTCCTGAATCTGGCCGGAACGGCGGCCGGCGTGTTTTTTTTGGGCGCCCAACTCATTTGCCCGGCGCAGTCCACCCCGACCAATGTCTGGTTGTTTCAACTGCCGGATCTGCCGGTCACGTCGTCCCCGGCGATCGCGCCGGACGGCACGATTTATCAGGCGACCTTCGCCGGCAAACTGCTGGCCGTCACCCCGCAAGGTCAGGCGAAGTGGGTTTTTCAGGCGGGGCGCGAAATCAAATCGTCTCCGGCCATTGCGGACGACGGAACGATTTATTTCGGCTCGCGCGACTGGAAATTTTACGCCGTCACACCGGCCGGCAGATTGAAATGGACCTTTCAAACGGGCGCCTGGGTGGATTCGTCACCGGCCATCGGCGCGGACGGAACCATTTATTTCGGCTCGTGGGACACCCATTTTTACGCACTCAATCCCGATGGGTCACAAAAGTGGGTGTTCCCGACCGGGGGCATCATTGATTCGTCGCCCGCCATCGGCGAAGACGGCACCCTTTATTTCGGTTCGCACGACAAAACATTTTATGCGCTGAAACCGGACGGCACGCGGCGCTGGACGTTTGCCACCCGGGGCCAGATCATTTCCTCCCCGGCCATCGCCGCGGACGGCACCGTTTATTTTACTTCGACGGACGGCAACCTTTATGCGCTTCAACCGGACGGCACCGAACGTTGGCATTTGCACACCGGCGGAGCGATGGAGTCCTCGCCCGCGCTGGACCCGGATGGCAACCTTTATCTGGGTGCAGGTTATCGTGACGTGTCCGTGAGCAGCGATGGTAAAAGGCGCTGG